>WBZM01000429.1_pt1 | contig 59955 bp, 55 predicted proteins | sample 5204271 | NCBI WGS metagenome assembly WBZM01 (sample SAMN12344346, study PRJNA552823) | activated sludge metagenome | biome: Activated sludge suspended growth; feature: Nitrification reactor; material: Wastewater; isolation source: activated sludge from nitrification reactor of wastewater... | reverse complement strand
CAGCCCGATGACGCGGCTCGACTTCACGCCGGGCGCAGGCTCCAGCTCGTACAGCGTCACCACCGGACCCGGCCGAACGTTGACGATCTCCCCCTTCACCCCGAAATCGTCCAGAACGCCTTCGAGCAGGCGGGCGTTCTGAGCCAATGAATCTTCCGAAATCCGCCGCGCCGGTCTTCGTGGCTCCGCTAGGAGCCCCAGCGCCGGAAGATGATAACGCTGTTGGTCGAAAAGACCGGGTTGCGACTCTTTGGTCGCACGGCGGCCTTGCTTCAACGGTCCTGCTTGTTTCGCGACGGGCACCGCGTTCGGGCTTGCGGGCAATTGATCGTCGACCACGCCTGCAGCGGGCGCCCTGCCGATGGGCGGCAAGGCGGGCTTCCAGTCGACAGCGACGCCCGGGCCCTCCGAAAAGCTCGGTTCGAGACGACGAGACGCTGCTTGAGGCGCCGCGGGGCCTCCTTCGTTCCGGACCTTGCCGCCGGTCTTCAGAGCGGCAAGCCGTCGGGCCGCCGCGCCCTTCAGCGCGAGCAAGCCGTGCAAGGCGGCGCCCAGAGATACGAGACCTGTTCCGGGATTGTCGTCGTGGTCGACGCGCTCGGAATCGCGGGCAGGCTTTCGTGCGCTTGCCGCGAGCGCGCGTCCTTCGTCTTCCCCTTGCTTGCGACCGCCGCAGGCCGCAGCAAGACTGAGCAGCGCGCTGGCCGCCAAAGCGATGGTGACGCCTATCATCCCAACTCGTCCGCCGCCGGTCGTCCATTGCGCCAATGCGGCGATCGCGTCGCCAACCATTCCACCCAGACCCGTTGGAAGCGGCCAACGACCGGGAGGCGGCAACATCGAGGCGACCGCCGCCGCGCTCAAGGCGCCCAATAGCCAGAAAGCGATCCTGGACTTCGGTCGGTCAAAACCATGATCGACTACGAGGCGCCATCCCAACAGCGCGGCAGGGGCCAGCAACGCGATCGAGGCGATGCCGAATATCTGAGTCATAAGGTCGGCGACCACGGCGCCGCGCAATCCCAGCAGATTGCGGATTGGACCTTCGACGGCGTGATTGAGGCTCGGGTCGCGCGTAGACCAGCTCGCCAGCGCGAGGCCCGTCAGAATCACCGCCGCTATCAGGGCGATTCCTGAAAACTCCGCCATCCGCCGCGACATGAAATGACGGGCGGTGGCCGAGAAGCCGCTGACAAAGGCCGAGTAGCCTGCGTTGCGCATAAATTTCCGACGCTGCCTCAAAAAATGGCCGCACGGCCATTCGTCGCAGACTAGGAAACCCGAGTTAAGGATCGCTTAACCTTGCCAAACCCTTACCCGATCAGCCATCGCCTCGGGGGCGGATCAGACCTTCCTGGGCGACGGAGGCCACAAGTCGACCATCGCGCATGAAAATGGAGCCGCGCGTCAATCCGCGGGCGCCTGAGCTTGACGGACTGTCCTGCGCATAGAGCAGCCAGTCGTCTGCGCGGAACGGGCGGTGAAACCACAGGGCGTGATCAAGGCTGGCGACCTGCATGTCGCTTTGGAAAACTGATTTGCCATGGGCGATCAACGCTGTGTCGAGCAATGTCATGTCGGACAGATAGGCGAGCACTGCGCGATGCACGGCAGGGTCGTCCGGCAATGCGCCGGAGGCCCGAAACCAAACATACTGAACGGGCTCGCCGGGAATGCCGGCGCGTGGCGCGTAGCGGCGACGGTCGACGGGGCGGCTCTCGATCGGTCGAGGCTGATCGAAAAAGCGCCGAATCGGCTCTGGAGTCGCGTCGGTGAAGCTGGCTTTGAGCTCCGCCTCGGACGGCAGTTCCTCGGGAGGCGTGACCCGAGGCATCGTGATTGCATGTTCGAGGCCGTCCTCCTCCGTCTGGAACGATGCGGAGAGTGAGAAGATGGCGCGTCCATGCTGGATGGCGACGCAGTTCCGAGTGGCGAAACTCTTGCCGTCTCGGATGCGGTCGACCTCGTAGATGATCGGAACGGCGGGATCGCCGGGGAGAATGAAGTATCCGTGGAGGGAGTGAGGCGGCCGGTCGTCGACGGTTCGTGCGGCGGCGACAAGCGCCTGCGAAATGACGAGGCCGCCGAAGACGCGTTGCCATCCGACCTGGGGACTGCGACCGCGATAGATGTTGTGCTCGATCCTTTCGAGATCGAGTATCGCCAAAAGGTCGTCGATCGCGCTCATTCGCCATTTGCCCCGGGACCGCCAGCCAGGCGGGCGAGGCTATTGATGGAGGGCCTCGCCGTGCAACGCAAGATCGAGACCCATACGCTCGTCGTCGGTATCCGTCCGCAATCCGACCAACAGGTCGACGAGCTTGAGGGAAATCCACGTCCCGATCAGGCACCAGATCGCCACAATCGCGACGCCGGCGGCCTGTATCGCAAGCTGTCGGGGCGCGCCCTCCAACAGGCCTGAAACGCCGGCTTCCGTCGCTGTCGCGCTGACAGAGGCCGTGGCGAAAACGCCGGCCATCAGGGTGCCGATTATCCCACCGACGCCGTGAACGCCGAACACATCGAGCGAGTCGTCGTACTTGAAGCGAACCTTCACGCGCGTGCAGAAATAGTAGCAGACCGCTCCCGCGATACAGCCGATCACCACGCCATGCCAGGGCAGCACATAGCCTGACGCCGGAGTGATTGTGCCAAGGCCGGCCACCGCGCCGGAAATCAGGCCGAGCACCGAAGGCTTGCCGCGTTCAGCCCACTCCAGCGCGCTCCACACGATGGCGCCGGCGCAGGCGGCCAGGTGCGTGGCGACAATCGCGAAAACGGCGCGAGAACCGGCGCCGAACGCCGAGCCGCCATTGAAACCGAACCAGCCGACCCAAAGCAGGCCGGTGCCGATGACCGCCATGGAGAGATCGAACGGAGCCAGGTTTTCTTTGCCGTAGCCCTGACGGGCGCCCATCATCAGCGCGGCAAGAAGACCGGCCACGCCGGCATTGATATGCACGACCGTCCCCCCGGCGAAATCGATGACGCCCATAGAGGAAAGGAAACCGCCGCCCCAGACCCAGTGCGCCGAGGGCACATAGACGAGGAACAGCCAGAAGACCGTAAAGAGAAGGAATGCCGAAAATCTCAGGCGATCCGCCACCGCGCCGGCGACGAGCGCGCAGGTGATGACCGCGAAGGTCATCTGATAGGCGGCAAAGAGCAATTCCGGAATCGTCTTGGCGAAGGGGCTCACGGTTTCGAGCCCGACGCCAGCAAAGAAGGCTCGACCGAATTCTCCGATCCAGGCGTTCTCTCCATGGAAGCTGAGCGTGTAGCCCAGGCCGAACCACAAGATCGAGACGAGCGCGGTCGCCGAGAAGCTCTGCGCCATCGTCGCAAGGACATTCTTCTTGCGGACCATGCCGGCATAGAACAGCGCCAGACCGGGAATTGTCATCATCAGGACGAGCGCGGTCGCCGCGATCATGAAGCCTGTATCGGCCGCGCTGATAGGTGAAGCTTCAGCTGCGGAAACAGCGACCGGGGCGCAGGTAACCGCAAACGCGGCGGCCATGCCCGCGCGACGAACAAGCTTGCTCATGTGCCTAGATTTCAATCAGGTTGATGATCCTGACGGATAACAATGGCATCCAGAACCTAGAAGCAAGCCATTCGATGGTCAAATAACAGGCACTTTGCCTAGGAATCGTGCGCTCACAGGGCTCTTGCCTCATCAGCCAACATGATCGGAATGCCATCCCGGATGGGATAGGCGAGCCTGGCGGCGCGCGAGATCAATTCGTTGCGAGATGCGTCGTATTCCAGCGTCGCTTTGGTCACGGGGCATACGAGAATCTCCAGAAGACGGGGATCAATGAGCGATTTCTCGTCTCGCGTTTCGCGATCTGAATCTATCGGCGTTCCGTCTATCATCGTGACCATTTCCGTCAGTGAAGAGGCGGACGCCTTTGACCGCCCGCCAAGTCCATTTCGGCGATCGCAATCAAGACCTCAGCCCGGGCGTGCAAGCTGCCGGCCTCAAGGAGCGCCTGTTTTTCCCTGATGCCAAAGGGACTCATCATTGACAAGGAGTTGATCAGGGACTCGTCCGAAGCCTTGGCGACAGCGTCCCAGTCGACCGCGATCGAATTGCGCTCGGCATAAGCCCTCAGCGCCCTGAGCACGGCATTGCGGTCGGCCTGCTCGGCCTGGGTTGGCGAAGCCAGATCCCGAGGGAAATCCGCATAGCTGACGTCGAAAGTGCGATAGGGAGTGTCGCGCGTCGTCTCCGTGCGGCTTCGGAACCGGCATACGCCTTCGAGCGAGATGAAGTATCGACCGTCTCCCGTTTCGGCGAATCGGACGATCTTTCCGGCGCACCCAACCGGATAGAGCATGGGGCTCGTCTCAGCCGCCGACTCAGGAAGCGGCTGGACTATCGCGATCAGACGAGCGCCCGCCAGCGCCGCATCAACCATGGCAAGATAGCGCGGCTCAAAAATGTTCAGCGGCAATTCCGACCGCGGCAGCAGAAGACAGCCGGCAAGCGGAAAGACCGGCAATTCTCTCGGCAGTTCGGCGATGTCGAAATAGGGACGATTCATTTCTTCCGCGCTGACCAGCGATGTCACGAAAAAAGCATGGCCGACAGCTTGCGTCGCGCAGCCTTCGTCGCGGGATCGATCGGACCCCAAACTTCAAAGAACTGCAACAATTGCTTGCGCGCTCCGTCGTCGTTCCACTCGCGGTTCCGCTTTGTGATGGTCAGGAGCGCATCAGCCGCGCCGTCGCGATCGCCCGCGGCATTGAGCGCCAGAGCCAGATCGAACTGCGACTGAAGATCGTTTGGCGCATCCGCGACCTTGCGACGAAGCGTGGCGACATCCCCTACAGCGCCGGATTGCGAGGCGAGTTCGAGGGCGCTCGCAACCTGCTTCAGCGCCGGGTCGGCCCGCAGAGTCTCGGGCAGGGCGGCAAAGACGGCGGCGGCGCGTTCCGTCTCGCCGAGCGCGAGCATCGCGCGGAGGTAGAGGCCGACCGCCTTCGGGTTTTCCGGGTCGCCTGCCAGCGCTTCTTCCGCAAAGCCGGCGGCGCGTTCCGCATCGCCCGCGTCAAGCGCCTCTTCGGCCATCGCCAGGGCCTCTCCGCCCGGCCCGAGAGGGCCAACCAGCCGCTCAAGAAAGGCGACAATCTGGCTTTCGGGCAGCGCGCCGACGAAACCGTCCACGGGCTGTCCGCGGCGGAAGGCGATAACCGCGGGGATCGACTGGATGCCGAGCTGCTGGGAGATTTGGGGATGGTCGTCGATGTTCATCTTGACGAGCCGCGCCTTGTCTCCCGCCAATTTGACCGCCCGCTCCAATATCGGGGCCAGTTGCTTGCAGGGACCGCACCACGGCGCCCAGAAATCGACGATAACGACCCGCTGCATGGACGCGGACAGAACGTCTGCACGGAATGTGGCAGTCGACGTTTCAATCACGCCAGCGTTTTCCGTCTCGGCCGTCACCGCGTTCATGGCGTGCTTCCTCTTGGCGATTGCTCAAGCCTAGGAAATAGGCCGCGATTTGGCCCGTCGCAACCTTGGCGGCATGGGCTGTTGCATTATTCGGAGCTTTGCGGCATATAGCCCCGCGCCGACGCTGTCGGCTACGGATGCGGGTGTAGCTCAGGGGTAGAGCACAACCTTGCCAAGGTTGGGGTCGAGGGTTCGAATCCCTTCGCCCGCTCCATTTTTCCGACGTTGCCCCCGGTCGGATTCGCCAAGAGGAATGTTGCGCTAGCCGGCCTGGTGCGCCTAACATTCGCCCATGGTCAAACTCCTGCATTCGATCAGATCAGCGCGCACGAGCGATGCTCTGGCGATCGCGGCTGTGCACGACGCCGCATGGCGCGAGGCCTATTACGGGATCATCCCCGGAAAGACGCTGGAATCGATGATCAATAGGCGCGGAGCCGCCTGGTGGCTTTCGGCTATTCGAAGCGGGTCACGAATCCTTGTGCTGGAGTTCGACGGCAAGGTCGCGGGATATGTCAGTTTTGGCCGCAACCGCGTGACGGCGATGCCGTATGCCGGCGAGATATTCGAACTGTACCTCGCGCCCGAGTACCAGGGCGTCGGATTTGGCGGACGTCTCTTCGCCGCGGCGCGAGAAGAGCTGGCCGCGAAGGGCTATCTTTCGACTATCGTATGGGCCCTGGCGGATAATGAGCGGGCCCTACGATTTTACGAGAAAATGGGCGGGGTCGAAGTCTGGCGCGCGACGGAGCGATTCGATAACGATACGCGCGCGCGGGTCGCTTTCGGCTTCGCGGCGAACTGAGGCGAAGCGCGCAGTTCGACATCGTTTCAGAACAGGAGCTCCGATGCGCCTCGACGCCATCTCGATCGGGACGAATCCGCCGCACGAAGTCAATGTCATCATCGAGGTTCCGATCGGCGGCGAGCCGATCAAGTATGAGATGGACAAGGCTGCCGGGACGCTGATCGTCGACCGATTTCTGTACACGCCGATGCGTTATCCTGGAAATTACGGCTTCATCCCGCATACGCTGTCCGAGGACGGGGATCCCTGCGACGTGCTGGTCGCCAACACCCGGCCGATCATTGCGGGCGCCATCATCTCCGTGCGTCCGATCGGCGTTTTGCGCATGCGTGACGAGGCTGGCGGAGACGAAAAAATCGTCGCAGTACCGTCGTCAAAACTGACCAAGCGCTATGACAAGGTTCAGAACTACACCGACATGCCGCCGATCACCATCGAGCAGATCGAGCATTTCTTCAGCCACTACAAGGATCTCGAACCCGGCAAATGGGTCGAGTTCGCGGGGTGGGGCGACGCGGAAGCTGCTCGTGGGCTCATCATCGAAGCGATAGAACGCGCCAAGGCCGATAAAGCCTAACGGCGTCAATCGCGTTTTCGGTGGAGCAAGAATACGGCTTGCTCGCCGAAAAGGTTCCACAGCCACCACGGCGCATTGACGCGCATCTTCGAGCCGTATCGATCAAGCGCGACCGCGCGGTCGATCGATGCGCCGAGATCTTCGACCAGCTGTACGAAATCGTTGATCGTGCACAGGTGGATGTTCGGCGTATCGTACCAGGAATAGTTGAGCGTCTCGGTGCGCGGCATCCGCCCCTTGAACATGAGCTCCGTACGCACGCGCCAGTGTCCGAAATTCGGGAAGGACACGATTGCGCGTTGGCCGATGCGCAACATGCGCTCGAGCACCTGCCGAGGGTGTCGCGTCGCCTGCAATGTCTGCGAAAGGACAACGTAATCAAACGCGTTGTCCGGATAATTGATCAAGTCCGTATCGGCGTCGCCCTGCACGACGGACAGGCCCTTCGCGACGCATCCGTTGACGCCGGCCTGCGAGAGCTCGATGCCTCGCCCGTCGACCTTGCGATCGCGCGTAAGAATTTCCAGCAATGCGCCGTCGCCGCAACCGACATCGAGGACGCGCGTGCCCGGCTCGACCATATCGGCGACCAGAAGAAGATCGACGCGCGCCGCCGTGTGCGAATTCAGGTCGGTCATTTCGCGGCGATCGCGCTTGCGCATGAAATGCCGCGAGCATTGGCGGCGGCTTCGAGAAACCCGCGCGTTGTCGCCATGAAATCTGGTTCGTCGAGCAGAAACGCGTCATGCCCCTTGTCCGTCTCGATTTCGACGAACGAGACCGGAAGACTTGCTGCATTGAGCGCATGGACGATCGTGCGCGCGTCCGATGTTGGGTAGAGCCAGTCCGACGTGAACGACACTACGCAAAACCTGGTCTTCGCGCCGACGAATGCGCGCGCCAGCGACCCGCCGTAATCTTCGGCAAGATCGAAGTAGTCGCAGGCGCGCGTGACATAGAGGTATGAATTGGCGTCGAAACGGTCAACGAAGCTCGAACCCTGGTAGCGCAGATAGTTCTCGATCTGGAAATCCGCGTCGAAGGAAAAAGTCGGTGCCGACCTGTCCTGCAGCTTTCGACCGAACTTCCGCTGAAGCGCGCCCTCGGAAAGATAGGTGATGTGAGCGGACATGCGGGCCACTGCAAGGCCCTTGATCGGGCGTGCGCCAAACTCCGAGTATCGGCCGCCGCGCCAATCGGGGTCGGCCATGACCGCCTGACGGCCGACTTCGTGGAAGGCGATGTTCTGCGCGGAATGCTTGGAAGCGGTCGCCACCGGCAGGGCGGCAAAAACGCGATCCGGATAACTGGCCACCCACTGCAGCACCTGCATGCCGCCCATCGAGCCGCCTGCGACACAGAACAGCGTCTCGATACCGAGGTGATCGATCAACATGGCTTGCGCGCGCACCATGTCCCGAATGGTCACCACGGGAAGATCGAGGCCCCAGGGCTTCCCGGTTTCAGGATTGGTCGACGCCGGTCCCGTTGATCCCATGCAGCCGCCGACTACGTTGGAGCAGATGACGAAATAACGGTCGGTGTCGATCGGCCGGCCGGGACCCACCATCGCCGCCCACCAGCCAGCCTTTCCCGTCACGGGATGTTCGTTTGAAACGTGCTGGTCGCCCGTCAGGGCATGGCACACGAGAACCGCGTTGGAGCGATCGGCGTTGAGAGCGCCGTAGGTCTGATACGCGATTGTGAGCGGAGCGAGCGACGCCCCGGCATCCAAGCCCAACGGTTGGTCCGGCCCGAAGCGAACGACATAGCTGCTGGGATTATCCGCTTCCTGAACGCTAACGGCTGTCACTTTTAGCAAATCCGACAGGGCTCGTTCGATATGTCGAACGTTCTGTGCGGAAAGAAGAACATCGTCTGCATGGGAAAGTCAAGACGCATCAACGCGCATCCGACTGTTCATCGTCTTCCCCGTCAATTAAGAGATGCGCGACCTTGGGACAGACAGATGACCGCAAGCCCCGACGATCGCGCCGCTCTCGAACTCTCAGCGCTACGCCAGAACATCGACCGCATTGATGAGTCCGTTCATCGCCTGCTGATCGAGCGAGGAGAGATCATCGAAAATCTCATAGCGACCAAGACACGGCAGGGCGGCGGCTCCGCATTCCGTCCGGGTCGGGAAGCCGAAATGATGAGGCGGCTGGTTCAGAGGCATACCGGTCTCCTGCCGCTCGACACTATCGAGAGCATCTGGCGCACCATCATTGGGACGTTCACCTATGTTCAGTCCAATTATTCCGTGCACGTCGATGTCTCTGCAGGCGATGCGGCGATGCGGGATTCCGCGCGTTTTCACTTTGGCTTCACTGCGCCCTACGTGCCCCATCACGGTCCCCAAGCCGTCATAGACGCGGTCGAGGGATCGGCCGGCGACCTGGGGCTGCTGCGGGTCGCTGGAGGCGTCGGCGATGGAGCCTGGTGGTCGCGCCTGACGGACCCGGCCGCTCCAAAGATCATCGCGCGCTTGCCTTTTGTCGATCGGCCGGATCATCCGGCCGGCATTCCGCTTTTTGTCGTTTCAAAGCCGCTTGCGGAAGCCGCAGCAACGGATGTGCAGTTGTTTGCGGCGCGGCTTGATCGATGGCGGGACGCCCTTCCAGATTCAATTCGTGCGATGAAGGGACGGCTTGTCGGCAATGCTGTCGACGAGCGCGGCTTGTCCGTGCTCATGGCGTTTCCCGGCCCGGACGGGCTTGCGGCGGCGCGCCGCTGTCTTGAAGCAACAGGATTGGCCGGCGCACAGCCGCTCTTTGTCGGCAGCCATGCGGCGCCTTTCGTTCCGAACAAACCCGGCGACAAAAAGGCGATCCATGCCTGACACCTGGGGCCAAAAACTGGCCGAGCCCTTGTTTCAGTCGTTGACCGTCATCGGCTGCGGCCTGATCGGTTCGTCCCTTTTGCGTGTAGCGCGCCGCAACAATCTCGCGCGCAATCTCGTTGCGGCAGATGTTTCGCCAACCGTCTGCGCGCGGGTTTCGGAGCTTGGGCTCGCCGATCGGGTCACCGGCGACATCGCGGCTTCGGTCATTGGCGCGGACCTGGTAATTCTCTGCGTCCCGGTTGGCGCCAACGAAATCGTCGGCAGGGCGATCGGCCCGGCGCTCTCGGCAGGCGCGATCGTCAGCGACGTGGGCTCTGTCAAAGGCGCAGTTTTCGGGGCTTTGACGCCACTCATGCCGGCGGGCGTGCATTTGATTCCTGCGCATCCCGTTGCGGGCACCGAATATTCTGGACCCGACGCCGGCTTCGCGACCCTATTCCTCAATCGCTGGTGCATCCTGACGCCGCCTGCCATGGCCGATCAGGCCGCCGTCGAAAAGCTGTCCGCCTTCTGGACCGCCGCCGGCAGCAACGTCGAAATCATGACCGCGGAGCACCACGATCTCGTTCTCGCGATCACGAGTCACGTGCCGCATCTGATCGCCTACAATATTGTGGGAACGGCGGCGGACCTGGAGGTCGTGACGCAATCCGAAGTCATCAAGTTTTCCGCGGGCGGGTTTCGCGACTTCACGCGCATCGCGGCGTCGGATCCGACGATGTGGCGCGATGTCTTTCTCAACAACAAGGACGCGGTGCTCGAAATACTCGGGCGCTTCACTGAGGATCTCAGCGCGCTTCAGCGCATGATTCGTTGGGGCGACGGCGACGGGCTCTTCGCGCTCTTTACCCGAACGAGAAATATCCGGCGCAGCATCATCGCGAGTGGACAGGAAACCGCCGCGCCGGATTTCGGGCGACATCAATCCGATCCTCAGTAGAGCGGCGGCAGCGGGAAAGCGCGCCGCAAGGGGCCGATCGAGAGGGCGCCGCCCTCGGCGGACATATCCAGCCTCAAATCGCCTTTGCCCAGTACGCCGGCGGCGAGTCGGCCGCCGATCGTGTTCCTTTGCACCTTTCCGGCGCTCTCTAAGATGGCGAGCACGATTGGGCCCGCGTTGCGCAGATTGACAGAGAGCTCGCCGTCCGGCCGATGCATTTGGTCAAGTCCGATACTGCCCTCGGCCTGCGCCGCAAAATCGCCCGTTGTTAGACTGAGGGCGGCAATTGATATGCGGCCGCCGGCGATGCGCCAGGCCTCGGCACGCTCGGCCCATTGCCCGACGTTCGCTGCATCAAGCTGCGAAACAGCGCCCAATGCCGTGAGCAGAGCCGGGCCGCGCGGCCCCAGATAGGTCGCGAGCACAGACGAGTTCACGCCTGCGAGCCCGGCGGTAATGCTGTATGGCGCAAAGGACGTCGGCGCAGTCCGCTTGAGATGAAAGTGAAGCGTCTCGACCGTTGACGGTGGCAGGTCGGCAACCGTCGCGGTCAGATCGCGACCGACTATCGACAATCGGTCGAGCCGCTCCGGCAGCCCTCGCGCCGAAATCTGAAGGTTCGACCAATCGAGCGAAGCCGCGGTGCCGTTTACTTCAAGACTTGCGGGCGCCGAAAGTTCGATCTCGACAAGCTTTGGCGTGTAGAGTCGGGCGTGAATCAAGGCTCGCTTCGCCGATACCCTGATCGCCGTCGCTTCCTCTTCGGTCCTGAGTTTTGGTCGAAGGCAATCGAGTGCGATCGCAAACGGATAGCCGCCGGATGTCAGGGAATCGCATGACCAGATGCGGCCGAACTGGGCTTCGCGTTCCAATTGAACATGAAATTCCCGCCACGCCATGTGTTGGGCGACGTACCAGTAGGCTGACCAGCCGAAAGCGAGGAAGAGGGCGGCAAAACAGCCAGCCCAAAGGCCGCCGCGCCAGGCGTTGTGCTTCACAGGCGGATTGCTGTCGCCGCGCATCGGCGCAGGTCACGCAGTTTTTCGCGCATCTGCGCGTTGCTTGTCGTCTGATGTTGCGACCAGCCCGGCCAGTGTCGGATCAATGCGCAAGGCTTCCTCGACCAGCGCCCGTGTGCCGCCCTCCACGGCGTCTTCGAGCCGTCGTGAAAATTCTTCTTTGGGCAAGCCCGGTTCAATGACCGGCAGAAACTCGATGATCGCGACGCCGGGATTCCGCAGGAAGCTGCGCCGCGGCCAGAACAGGCCGGTATTCAACGCAACGGGCAGCACGCGCGCGTTCAGCGCCGAATAGAGATGGGTGACCCCATATTTATATGTTGGCGGGGCGCCGACGGGCCGTCGCGTTCCCTCCGGAAATATTAGTATTCGACGTCCAAGTTTGAGAAACTCCGCGACGCCGTTCGTTACCTGGGTGAGCGCCGTCGAGCCAGACGAGCGATTGATCGAGATTTGCTCGACCGCGCCCAGGTACCAGCCGAACAAGGGTATCCACTTCAGCTCGCGCTTGTGCACGTAGGAGAAATTGTCGACGGCGAGGACGAGCGCAAACGTTTCCAGGATCGACTGATGTTTGGGAGCGACAACCAGCCCGCCGGGCGGAATGCGCTCAAGCCCCCTGAACTGAAGCCTGGTCCCGCAAATCAGACGCAGCAACCAGAGCGATGTCCATGCCCATGCGCGCGCCATGAAGGTTGCCGGACCTCGACCCATCAGCACCGATGGCAGGCCGAGCACCATCAAGAGAACCAGATTCACATAGAAAAGAACGTTGAAGACTGTCGATCGCGCTGCAATCGACAAGCGGCGCGCGCGCCCTGCGCCGCCGCCTTCCAATGTTCTGGTCTGCTGCTCCATGAAATCGTCTCGATCAGGCCAGACGTCTCAAACGCCGAAAAACGATCATACGCGAAGTTTGTCCGGACAAGGCAGCGCTCAATACGGCAATCAGCGCAATCGTCGAGTAGCCGAGCCAGCCGATTGAAAACGAGCCGAACAGAGCCTCCAGCTGTTCGCCGCTCGGCGTTGCGGCCAGCCTGCGGCTGAGCACGCCCGCAATGACGAACATGAGCGAGGCGGCTCCCGCGCCCACGAGTCCGCCGCGCAATCCCAGCCACAGAAAACGATACTGGAACTGCTTGGATATGAACTGGTCGCTTGCCCCGACAAAATGCAGGACTTCAATTATTTCCTTGTTGCCCGCCATCGCGCCATGCGTCGCGAAGGATATCGCTAGAGCCATCGCCGTGATGATGAGGGCCAGCAGCAGAAGGGCGATGGCGACCAGCGCATTGGCCATGTCGGCAAGACGCTCGGACCAGACGCGATGGTCGTCGAGATTGGCGTTAGGCGATATTTCGGCCACACGGCGTCTCAACTGCTCGAAATTGACTGTTGTGCCGGCCGCGAGCTTGAGCACGATCATGCGCGGCACTGGAACCTCGTCGAGGTTGACGCCCTGACCGAGCCACGGCTCAAGCAGCAATTCGGATTCGCGCTTCGTCATGGCTCGGACATCGGCCACGCCTGGAAAAGCGCGCGCGGCCTGAACAATTCGGGCGATATCGGAGTCGATATCGCGATTCGATGCGGGTTTGACCTGAATCGTCGCCTCTCGCGATACGGTCGAGCGCCATTCCTGGCTCGCCTGCCCGATCAAGACTGCGCCGCCTGCGGCCAGCGAGGCGAGAAAAGTCATAATGGCCACTACGATGATCAGCGTACGGCCGGCTATGCTCGATGCAGGCACTAATGGAGCTTCGCCCTCGCGGGTCTTGGCATTCGGCGCCTGGGTCGAAGAGTCGGCCGATTCCGCGGACATTTGGCGCCCTCAGTCGTAGATGTGAAGCCGGCGATCGCCGAGCACTAACCGGCGCGCCCCGTCGAATTGATCCATCAGCCCGAGGTCGTGCGTTGCGACGACGACCGAGGTGCCGGAACGCTGAAGTTCCACGAACAGACGTATGATGCGTCTCGCCATCGTGGGGTCGACATTGCCAGTCGGCTCGTCGGCAAGCAGCAGTTCGGGCCGAACGATCAGGGCGCGCGCAATAGCCGCGCGCTGCTTTTCGCCGCCGGACAGGACCTCGGGGTAGACGTGCATTCGGTCCCCGAGGCCGACCCAGCGAAGCAATTCCACGACTTCGTCGCGATATTCCGATTCCGACTTGTTCTGGACCCTCAGCGGCAGCGCAACGTTCTCGTAAGTCGTGAGGTGATCGAGCAACCGGAAATCCTGAAACACGACGCCGATGCGACGTCGGATCGACGTTATTGCGTCCTTGTCGAGGGTTGAGGAATCCTGGCCAAAAAGCGAAATGAACCCGCGCGTGGGCCGCAACGATAATAGCAGCAGCCGCATCAGCGTCGTCTTGCCAGCGCCGGACGGCCCGGTCAGGAATTGAAATGAACCCGGCGTGATCGAAAAATTGAGATCCTGAAGAACCTCCGGCCCCATTCCATAGCGCAGGCCGACATTTTCGAAGCGCACCAAGACGAAGCTCCGGCAGGACCGCACAAGCTGTGACGATGGCGAATCGCCAATCTTTAGGCCTTCATTAACTATAAGCCTGCGATCTATGGAATCGGAAGCCAGCGGACACAGAGTTGCTCTGTCTTGAGACTTGAATCGCGGCTCTCTCCGGAACCGCACGTCATGACAATCGCTTTCAGTGCAGATTTCGACGTTCAGGCGAATAACCGATCGAAGCGCTGGTTTGTCGCGATCGGTTTGACTGCGGTTACGCTTATGGCGGTTGTCGGCGCGCGAACGCGTATTGTAGCCCTTGCGCCCCAGACGGCCGCGCTGTTCAAGGCGATCGGCCTGCCTGTCAACCTGAGCGGCGTTACGCTGGATCGAGTGAGCGCCCGCATCTTCTTGGACGGGGACAGGCGCATCCTGGTGGTGGAGGGGGATCTGGTCAATCCGGGCGACCGCGAGGAGACAGCGCGGCCGCTGCTCGTTTCCGTACGCGGCGACAAGGGTCAGCCGCTCTACGCCTGGACGACGAAGGCGTCGCAGCAGCAGGTTTCAGGCGGCGAGCGCGCCGCGTTCGTCGCCCGGCTCGCCTCGCCGCCTGCGAGCGCCAGCAGCGTGCTTGTCGAATTTGACCGTAGCGAGGACGAAGCGCGCGCAAAGACCCCGGCGATCTTGAAAAATCGGCCGATTACCCGCTGACTCAGGGCTCCAGGACGGAATCCCAGTACAGATAGTCCATCCAGCTATCGTGCAGATAATTGGGCGGAAAGTGCCGCCCGGCTCGCATCAGGTCTTCGATGTTCGGCTGGTATGGAAATACCGCAGGCCACATATGCGCCTCTGCCGGCAGCCGGTCGCTCTTGCGGAGATTGCACGAGGAGCAGGCGGCGACAACATTTTCCCAGGTCGTCAGGCCGCCCTTCGAGCGCGGCACGACGTGATCGAAGGTCAAATCTTCATGTTGCCCGCAATACTGGCACGTGAAGCGATCGCGAAGGAAAACGTTGAACCGTGTAAATGCCGGGTGTCGGGCTGGCTTGATGTAGGTCTTCAGAGAAACGACGGACGGCAACCGCATTTCGAAGCTCGGACTTCGGACCGTCTTGTCGTAATGCGAAACGATGTTCACGCGGTCCAGAAAGACTGCCTTGATCGCATCCTGCCAGGACCAGAGCGAGAGCGGGTAATAGCTCAACGGCCGGTAATCCGCGTTGAGCACCAGCGCCGGGCACGCCTCCGGCCTGACTGTCGGTTGGAAGTGAACCGTCAACCGGAGCACCCCGTCTCATCATTGTTCGGCCAAAGCCGAATCTCGCCGCAGACACAGTCTACAAGCGTCAAGACGGAAATGTGAAGGCCAATCGGACTAACGGGTGGGGATCGGCGTTCCGCTGCGATAATCGTAGAAGCCGCGCTGGGTCTTCCGGCCGAGCCAGCCCGCCTCGACATATTTCACCAGAAGCGGGCAGGGTCGATACTTGGAATCGGCCAAACCCTCGTGCAGCACCTGCATGACCGAAAGACAGGTATCGAGGCCAATGAAGTCGGCAAGCTGCAGCGGACCCATCGGATGGTTCGCGCCAAGGCGCATCGCCGTGTCGATCGCGTCGACCGAGCCCACGCCCTCATAAAGGGTGTAGATGGCCTCGTTGATCATCGGCAGAAGGATACGGTTGACTATGAAGGCCGGAAAATCCTCGGAAACAGTAATGGTCTTTCCGAGCTTGGCGATGAAAGCGCGCGCCTTCTCGAACGTATCGTCGTCCGTGACGATCCCGCGAATCAGCTCCACGAGCTGCATGCGCGGAACGGGATTCATGAAGTGAATCCCGATGAAAAGTTCGGGTCGGTCGGTCGAAGCCGCAAGACGCGTGATCGAAATCGACGACGTATTCGTCGCTATCAGCGCATCCTTACGCAGCACAGGGCTCAATTGCGCGAATATCTTGCGCTTCAGCTCCTCGTTTTCCGAGGCGGCCTCGATGACGATGTCGCAGTTCGAAAACGCGTCGTAGGAGGTGGACGTCTTGATACGGCCGACCGCTGCCGCCCGATCGGCCGCGGCGATCGAACCGCGCTCCTGCTGCCGCTGGAGCGTCGATTCGATGTCAGCCACTGCGGCCGCGAGGCGCTGCTCGGAAATGTCGTTCAGGTCGACGAGAAAGCCGGAGGCCGCACAAACCTGTGCGATGCCCTTGCCCATCTGCCCTGCGCCGATAATTCCGACCCTGGCGATTTCGCTGCCCATTTTTCTGTCCAGTTCAGCCGCTCGCGACAATCATAAGCCAAGTCGCGGTGTGGTCCAGTCGTCGTCGCTCAGCGTCCGACTTTCTGAAGTTCCTGCTCGAGTTCGGGAATCGCCTGGAACAGGTCCGCAACAAGCCCGTAGTCGGCGACCTGGAAGATCGGCGCCTCCTCGTCCTTGTTGATGGCCACAATGACCTTCGAATCCTTCATGCCGGCCAGATGCTGGATCGCGCCCGAAATACCGACCGCGACATAAAGGTCCGGCGCAACGACCTTGCCGGTCTGGCCAACCTGCCAGTCATTGGGGGCATAGCCGGCGTCCACGGCCGCGCGCGAAGCGCCAACCGCCGCGCCGAGACGGTCGGCGACCGGTTCGATGTATTTCTTGAAGTTCTCCGCGCTCTGCATCGCACGGCCGCCCGATACGATGATCTTGGCGGAGGCAAGTTCGGGGCGGTCAGATTTGGCGAGCGCCTCGGAGACGAAGCTGGACACGCCCGGATCGGCCGCGGCGCCAATTTTCTCAACCGCCGCCGAACCACCCTCGCCAGTCGCCTTGAAAGACGCCGTGCGCACGGTGATCACCTTCTTCGCGTCCTTCGACTGCACGGTCTGGATCGCGTTGCCCGCGTAGATCGGACGCTCGTAGGTGTCGGGCGCAACGACCGCCGTGATTTCGGAAACCTGCATCACGTCGAGCAGCGCGGCGACGCGCGGCACGATATTCTTGGCCGACACGGTCGCCGGCGCGACGATCGCGTCATACCCTGAAGCCAGACTGACGATCAGCGCGGCGGTCGGCTCGGCCATTTGATGCCCATAGGAGGCGTCGTCGGCCAGCAGAACTTTCTCCACACCCGCGAGCTTGGCGGCTTCCGCCGCCGCTGCATCCGCTCCCTGGGAGGCGACGAGGACGTGAACGGGGCCTCCGAGCGCGGCCGCCGCCGTCAGGGCCTTGGCGGTCGCGTCGTTGAGCTTGCCGCCGTGAACTTCCGCAAGTAGCAGCGTCGCCATCAGATCACTCCCGCTTCGTTCTTGAGCTTGCCGACCAGTTCGGCCACGGACCCGACCTTCACGCCAGCCTTGCGAGCCGCCGGTTCGGTCGTCTTCAGAACCGTCAGGCGCGGCGCGGCGTCCACGCCGTAGTCCGCCGCGGTCTTCTCGTCGATCGGCTTCTTCTTCGCCTTCATGATATTGGGCAGCGACGCATAGCGCGGCTCGTTGAGCCGAAGGTCCGTGGTCACTACGGCCGGCGTCTTGAGCGCGACGGTCTGCAAACCGCCGTCGACCTCGCGCGTCACGTTGACGCCGCCATCGGTCAGCTCAACCTTCGAGGCGAAGGTGCCCTGGCCCCAGCCGAGCAACGCGGCCAGCATCTGACCGGTCTGATTGCAATCGTCGTCGATCGCCTGCTTGCCGAGAATGATCAGGCCCGGCTGTTCAGCATCGGCGACGCCCTTCAATATCTTGGCGACGGCCAGCGGCTCGACCGGTCCATCGACCTTCACGAGGATGCCGCGATCGGCGCCCATGGCCAAACCGGTGCGAAGCGTCTCCGAGGCCTGCGCAGGGCCGACCGACACGACAATCACTTCGGTCGCCTTGCCAGCCTCCTTGAGGCGCAGGGCTTCCTCGACCGCGATTTCGTCGAACGGGTTCATCGACATTTTGACATTGGCGAGATCAACGCCTGTGCCGTCCGATTTCACACGGATCTTCACGTTGTAATCAACAACCCGTTTTACCGGCACGAGAACCTTCATAACTCGCTCCCACAGGGGTCAAAATTCGAATGGCTTGGTACTCGTCGACTCCAGTCGAGTCAACGCGCTCGCCGCGACCTGCAAATTTGTTCCGACGAGCGAAATCAGCGGTTCTGGCCCGGCGCCCAAAGAATATCAGCGCCGCCCTTCTGGTTCGCCCATCGGGCGGCGACGAAAAGGAAGTCGGACAGGCGGTTGACGTATCGCATGGCGGGCTCCTCGACGGCTTCGCCGGGCGACGCGGCCAAGGCGACCATCACGCGTTCCGCGCGGCGCGCGATGGTTCGCGCCAGATGCAGGGCCGCGGCGGGCGCTGAACCGCCGGGCAGGATAAAGGATTTCAGCGGCTGCAGCTCCGCGTTCAGATCGTCGATTTCCCGCTCGAGCCGATCGACCTGACTCTGGACTATGCGGAGCGCGCCCTCCGCCCTCGGCGCGTCCGCGGGCGTTGCGAGGTCCGCGCCGAGATCGAAGAGATCGTTCTGGATACGCGCGAGCATGGCGACGAGCTCCGGCTCGCTTTCGGCCAGCGCCACGCGCGCGAGGCCGATTGATGCATTTGTCTCGTCAATGGCGCCATAGGCCTCCACGCGCAAATCGGCCTTGGATCGACGTCCGCCCGAAACAAGCGCCGTCGTGCCGTCGTCGCCGGTGCGCGTGTAGATCTTGTTGAGACGAACCATGGGCGATCAACTCCTCAGCCAGAGAGCGCCCATGATCACGAGGATCGCGAGGAATTGCAGCCCTACGCGCCAACGCATCAGCATCTGCGACGTATTGGCGCTGCCGTCGCGCATCATATTTCCCAGCCCAAGCAGAAGAACGATCGCGACCGCGCAAAGGGCGACGGAGATCAGGATATTGGCGCCCATCGGGGGAAGACCTTCTCGCTTCGTGCCGCTGTAGTTAGCGGCGCCGACCCTGCCGAACAAGGCTCGATCTTCAGCGACGGATCAGGCGCTCGAGATAGTCGAGCTCGTCCTGGGGACGGGCGGCCTCGCCGAGCCTGCGCCGCAATTCTTCCAGCACGCGTTGTGCGCGCAGCGCAGGCGTCGAACCCAAGGGGTCGTAGCGCGCATTGGGATCATATCGGCGGTTTCGTGCGGTTGGCCGACCAAGCGGGTCCGCCTCGTCGCGTTCCTCGCCGCTGGCTTCGCCCGTCGCGGGCCCCTCTCCCTCGCCGGCCTGCTCGGGGTCGCCGCGGCCCTGCATGTCCTTGGCAAGCTGGTCAGCGCCATTCCGCATTGCTTCCAGCGCTCTGCCCTGCGCATCCACCGCCTTGCCGCGATCGCCGCTGTCGCCAAGTTCCTGCTCGGCCTCCTTCATGGCGTCGCCGGCCCCGCCGAGCTTGTCGTTGCCGTTCTTGCCGAGGCGACGCTGGATGTCGGCCAACCTGTTTTCCAGGTCGGCCTGACGCTCCTTGAGACTGCGACTGCGGCTTTGCCCGCCATTCTGGCCGCGTTGCTGGCCCGGTTGCGCTTGATCGCGATCCGGGCGGCTGCCCCGACGCGCCTGATTTTCGCCCTGTTGAGGCCGACCCTCGCGATATGTGTCGTCGCGCAATTGCTGTTGCTCGCGCATCAGTTGATCGAGATCAGACATGGCGCGCCGCATTTCGCGCATGGCTTCGTTCGGCGGCCCGCGGCGGCGCGCGGTGCGCAGATTCTCGAGTATGTCCTGGAGGCGGTCGAGCATTTGTTGGGCAGCCGCCATGTCGCCGGTTCGCGCCATGGACTCCATCTGCTCCAGCATCTTCTGGAGCTCGTCTCGGGAAATTGAGCGCGATCTCCGATCCTGATTCGCTTCGGCCTGATTTTGCTGGTCTGGCTGTCGGCGAGCCATCTCGGCGAGAAAGCGGTCCATGGCCTGTCGCAGCGCCTGAGCGAGTCGCGCGACTTCTTCCGGCGGGGCGTTCCGCTGCAGGGCGTCGCGCAATTCCTTCTCCGCCGCCCGCAGAGCGCGCTCCGCGTCGCTTGCGTCGCCGTCCTCGATTTGAAGCGCCATGGACCACAACAGGTCCGCGGTCTCGAGAAGATCGGCGTTGGAGCGGGCGCGCGAAACGCCTTTGCTGGCGACCCGCAGACCGAGATAGATGCCGGGAGCGACGACGAATTTTTCCGGTTCCAGCATCAGCGCGCTGAGAGCGGCGCCGACGCGGCTGCGCTGGCTCGGCGCGAGGACCAGATTACGCCTTTGTTCGACGAGCGCGCGGGCGAGCGGCTTGGTGAACGGACGCTGCGGCAAGTAGATCGAAATCGGCGCCGTAGACCCTTCGTTGCCGCCTTCGTCCCGGGCGACGAGGCGGAATGCGACCCGCGCTCCGGCCCAGGGGCTTTCGGAAAAATCAAGCGTGGAACGGCCTTCGCCGATGCCGTTCGGACCTAGCGGCAAGGCCAGGGGCAAGCGAGGCGGCTCGACGAGAGGCTTGTCCCGAATGACCCTGCCCTGGATCTCGGGATCGGCGATCCGCCCCTCGACCGAGACAATTCCGTAATCGTCCTCGGCTCGATATGCGACGTTGAGAGAGCCGCGAAGGTTGGCGCGCGGCTGCTCGAGCAATTCGACGATCGGCGGCCGATCCGGAACAGCAGCGATTTCAAAGGTCTCGCCGGCCAGCGTTAGACGTCCGTCGCCCTTGAGCGCAAACTGGCTTTCGTGTTCCCAGCGCCCCGTTGTGCTGGCCTTTCCCTGTGTCCTTTCGAGCCCGCCCTCGACAGTCGCTTCAGCCGCACGATCGCCGGCGCTTCGCACAACGATCACGGAGCCGATCGGGGCTGAAACCTGACGCTGGGTTTTCACGGGAAGACCGCCGAACAGCACGATCGGCGGCTTGCCGGTATAAGGCGGCGGGTCGACCCAGGCGTCAATGCGCGACTGTGCGCCCCCGTTCCCTTGTCCGGACCATACAAACGCCGAAGCAAGCCGGTTCGGTCGATCCCCGCCGGCATAGATCGCGGCGACCGCACAGACGAGGAGAGCGCCAGCCCTGAGGGCCCAGACATCGAACTCGACCGCTCGCGGGGCCGGCGCAGCCAATCTGACGGACCTGAGCTTTGCGGCAATGCGCGCCTGATGCACGCGCCACAGCGCTGCCGTGGCGGGATCAGCGCCGTTTGCCGGCGAATCCTCGAGCGTGGTTGCAACGGCGTGGCCGTCAGCCGCGTCACGATCGATCCTCTTGAGCGCGTCGTTGCGCGCCAGCCGGGCGTGGCGCGCTTCGCGGACCGCGACCGCAACCAGCACAATCGCGAAACCGAGAACGCCGAATAGACGCGCCGAAGGCGGGATCGCCTCCCATATGCCAAACCACGAGGCGGCGCAGAACAAGGCGATCAAAGCGGCGACCGTCGAGAAGGCCCGCCAAAATGCTTCCCACGCCAGGACGGCTTGGGCCATGGCGATCAGTCGGTTTAGCGTTTTGTCGGTCGAATCCACTGCGGCAGAGGTTCCGAGGCGTCAGCGATGGCACATGCCACGCTCCGGCTACAGGACGCTACACCAAGCGCAGGAACTGTGCGACGCCCTTGCAGCGTCGAGACTTTACGCCAACCACGCCGGAATTGTGTCCAGGCCAATCAGGTCGTCGTAGGAAGGTCGCGCCCGAACGACAGCTGCGTCGGCGCCCTTAACCAGGACTTCTGGGATGAGCAGGCGTGAATTGTATGTGCCGGCCTGGACTGCGCCATAAGCGCCGGCGGACATTATCGCGAGCAGATCGCCCGGCTCGCTCGCCGGAAGTTCGCGGTCCAGCGCAAGATAGTCGCCGGTTTCGCAAACCGGTCCTACGACGTCCGCCCGCTCCATTGCGGCGTCGGCGTCGCGGCGCACCGGCAGGATTTCGTGATGCGCGTCGTAGAGAGTCGGTCGGATGAGGTCGTTCATGGCCGCATCGACGATGAGGAAGGTGCGGTCCTCGCCGCGCTTTCTGTAAATGACGCGCGTGACCAATATGCCGGCGTTGCCGACGATGAGACGCCCGGGCTCGAAAACGAAACGACAGCCGAGATGGCCGACCGTTCGGCGCACGACGTCGGCGTAACGGTCAGGGTGATAGGAGTCCGGATCCTCGCCGGGCCGGTAGGGGATCCCGAGACCGCCCCCGAGATCGACGTGGTCGATAGCGTGGCCATCCGCGCGAAGGTCGGCGACGAGTTCGGCCAGCAGGAGGAAGGCGTTTTCGAAGGGCGCGAGATCGGTGACTTGCGAGCCGATGTGCATGTCCACGCCGGAAACGTGAATTCCCGGCAAGGACGCCGCATGTGCGTATATTGCGCGCGCGCGAGAGATAGGCACCCCGAACTTGTTTTCAGATTTGCCGGTCGAAATCTTGGCGTGGGTCCTGGCGTCGACGTCGGGATTGACGCGCAGCGCGATGTCCGCGGTCGTTCCTGTCTCTCTCGCGACGTCGGAGAGAACCTGCAGCTCAGGCTCGGACTCCACGTTGAAACAAGCGATCCCCAAGCGCAGCGCGAGCGCCATCTCGTCGCGCGTCTTGCCGACGCCGGAAAAGGTGATTCGGCCGGCCGGGACTCCCGCGGCAATTGCCCGACGCAATTCGCCCTCGGAGACAATGTCCATACCAGCGCCGCAGCGGGCCAGCGTGCGGATGATGGCCTGGTTGGAATTGGCCTTCATCGCGTAGCAGACCATCACGTCGAGGCCGGCGAAAGCGTCTCGGAACACGCGATAGTGACGCTCGATCGTGGCGGTGGAATAGCAATAGAAGGGCGTGCCGACCCGCGCGGCGAGCGCGCAAACATCGACGTCTTCAGCGAAAAGCGCCCCGTCGCGGTAATCGAAATGGCGCATGCGCGTCAGAGCAGCGGATCGAGCACGAAAGGCGACGACCGCTTCGGCGGATTTTCGGTCCGGGTTTCCGGTTCATCCGGTTTCGTTGAAGTATTGCGGAACAGGCCGCCGGGCGCGCCTTGCGGGGGCTGAGGCGCAATCTGCTGCTTGGCGCGCGGCTCGGGCGGAGAACCGGGCGGAGGCTCGAGGGGTCCACGCCGACCACAGCCGCCCAGCGTCAGCGCAGCGACCATACAGACCAATATCTTCAGACGCAGGGACACGGGACCATCCGGATGACGTTGGCTTGGCCTAACACAAGTCGCAGGGCGTCGCCAACAAGGCCGACCGGCCGCTCAGGCCTCCGCGCGGAGGCGCGCCAGCCACGCGTCAGCCTGGGCCTTCACGTTCGCAGGCGCCGTCCCGCCATCACTGGCGCGGCTGGCCACGGAATTGTCGATGCTGAGCACGTCGAGCGCATCGCCTTCGAAAGACGAATCGATTGACCGTAAATCGGCGAGCGTCAGGTCTTCCAGACCAACATTGCGCGATTCCGCTAGGGCGACCACGCGTCCGGTGACGTGATGAGCCTGCCGGAACGGCATGCCCAATCGGCGCACGAGCCAGTCCGCAATGTCGGTCGCGGTGGAATAGCCCGAGCCAGCCGCCGCCCTCATTCTTTCGGCGTCAGGTCTCATGTCGCGCACCATGCCCGTCGCCGCCGCGATGCAGAGCGAAAGCGAGTGAACGGCGTCGAATACGCCCTCCTTGTCCTCCTGCATGTCCTTGGAATAGGCGAGCGGCAGGCCCTTCATGACGATCAGGAGACCGTTGAGCGCGCCGATCATGCGACCCGTCTTGCCGCGCACCAGCTCGGCCGCGTCGGGATTGCGCTTCTGCGGCATGATCGACGAGCCGGTCGAGAATTTGTCGCTGAGACGCAGGAAGCCAAAAAAAGGTCCGGTCCAGAGCACGATCTCCTCCGCAAATCGCGAGAGGTGCGTTGCGCAAATCGCGATGCCGGCCAGGGTTTCGAGCGCAAAATCGCGGTCCGAGACGCTGTCCAGCGAATTGGCGGTCGGCCGCTCGAAGCCGAGCGCCTTCGCAGTCATTTCGCGGTCGATAGGGAAAGACGTTCCCGCAAGCGCGGCCGAACCAAGCGGGCATTCGTTCATGCGCGCCCGCGCATCGCGGAAGCGGCCGCGATCGCGCCCGAGCATCTCCACGTAGGCCAGCAGGTGATGGCCGAAGGTGACGGGTTGTGCGGGCTGGAGGTGCGTGAAGCCCGGCATGACGGAGCCGGCGTGGCTGGCTGCGGTTTCGGCCAGCGCAAGCTGCAGGCCAGAGAGCTGGCGGTCGAGCTGATCGACGGCGTCGCGGACCCACAAGCGAAAGTCGACGGCGACCTGATCGTTGCGCGAGCGCGCCGTGTGCAACCGCCCGGCGGCCGGTCCCACGATTTCGGCGAGCCTGGATTCGACGTTCATATGAATGTCTTCCAGCGCGCGCGAAAAATTAAAGCGCCCTTCCTCGATCTCGCCGAGAACCTGGTCCAGACCGGCGGAAATGGCGTCGGCGTCGGCCATTTCGACAATGCCCCTGGCGGCCAGCATCGCCACATGGGCTTTGGAAGCTGCTATATCCTGCCGAAACAGGGCCTGGTCGAAGCCGATCGACGCGTTGATTTCCTCCATGATCGCGTCCGGCGCGGATTCGAACCGTCCGCCCCACATCTTGTTGCTCATGTGCCTACCCCGGAACCGCGATCCATGACCGAACAGACGACCCGCCCCCCACGCACGGCACGGCCATACCTCATCGCAGGCGCGGTCGCGACGGTCGCAGCGGCCGTCCTATACGGGATTATCGCGCCGGCCGGCAAGAAATCGCCGACCCAGTGCGCAGCCTCGGACGCGGTGGTCGGGCGAGTGAAGGAGGCGGAAAAGGGCGCAGTCGCCGCCGCCGCCTCGCCCAAGCAGGCTCAGCCCATGACCTCGCTGGATTTTTTAGGACCGCAAGGCGAACCCGTGTCGCTCGAAGCGTTTCGCGGTCGGGTGGCGCTTGTGAACCTCTGGGCGACCTGGTGCGTGCCATGCCGGGAGGAAATGCCGGCCTTGGACAGGCTGCAGGCGAAACTCGGCTCCGGAGACTTCGAGGTTGTCGCGATCAATGTCGATACAGCCCGGCTGGAGAGGGCGAAGGATTTTCTCAAGGACACCGGCGTGAAGAATCTCGCCTTCTATTCGGACCCCAAAGCCGACGTGTTCTATCGCCTGCGGACCGCCGGCAAGGTGGTGGGGTTGCCGACGACATTTCTCGTCGGACGAGACGGCTGCGAGATTGCAGTGATGAGCGGCCCTGCGGACTGGGCGTCGGATGACGCGATCGCGCTGATCCGCGCGGCGCTCTGAGACCGCCTTCGCCGCCCGATCGTTATCCGTTCAGGTTACTGGCCGAAGGAGATTGCCGGTCCTCAGCGATTGTGAAACTACTGTCGACGTCGTTGAGGTTTTGTTAACCCTACGACGAGCGTGGAGTTCGCGATGCGTAGGTTTCTGTCGGCTTTGGTCGTGGCCATTGCTTCGCTGAGCTTCTCCCCTGCTCAGGCCGGCGGTTTGCTGCAGGACCTTTTTGCGCCTGCGCCTCGCCCTGCGCCGATCGCCCATTATTACGCGCCTGCCCAGCCGCAGATCCGTTTCCTGTATGATGGGGGATTGCGCGTTTCGCGTCGTCCGCCGGTCAATCGCAAGGCAATTGTCAAGAAACCCCAGTCGAAGCGCTGGGCGATCGGGCGCAAGAAGCACACGACGGGCGTCACGGCGTCCCGTTATGGATTCGAGCACGCGCGCGGTTCAAGAAAGGCGCCTTTCGCGGAGGCGAGAGGCAAGGTCGCCCGTGCTGCGGCCACGCCCGCGCGGAAAGCCACGGCGCCTGTCGTCAGGATCGAGGCTCCCGCACAAATCGACAATGATCCGACGCTGCGGATTGGCGACGCTTACATGACAACGGAAGGTCTTCGCATCTATCGCGGACCGTCGGCGAAGGCGGCGAAAGGCAGAAATTTTGTCGAATTCCAGCGTTCGGAGGTTGGCGCGGGCGTAAAGTCCCAGCTTGCCGCGCTGGAGAATGCCGTGCGGATGGATCGGGCGCGCCGCGCCATCGCCCCGGCCCTGAAGCTGGAGCCAGCGGACGCCCGAGATCGAAAATCTGTCGACAGGCAGGGCCGCGTCATCAGGGTTGTCGGACCCTAGACAGCGCGGTCGACGCCATGAAAGCGCCGACCGAAAACAAATGCGTCAGCCGCGGGCGGGCGCCTTATGCGGCACGCCGGCCTGCGCAAGGTGATCGGTGAGCTCGCCGGACTGGAACATTTCGCGGACGATGTCGCAGCCGCCGACGAATTCGCCCTTCACGTAGAGCTGCGGGATCGTCGGCCAATTGCTGAAGGACTTGATGCCTTCGCGCAGCTCTCCGTCAGCGAGCACGTTCACGCCGGTGTAGGGCACGCCAAGATAGTCGAGGATCTGCACGACCTGGCCGGAGAAGCCGCACTGCGGCATCTGGGGCGTGCCCTTCATGAAAAGCACAACGTCATTGGTGTCGACGGCGTTCTTGATTTGATCGTGGATATTGGCCATGGCCTGTCCTTTCATTGCGGAATTCAAGGTTCCGCAGCGCAGCGATTATAGGGCTTTTGCGGCCCGAGTCCCAGACCGCTTGCGCCCCTTCAGTCCGGAACGCTCGTGGTCAAGGCAAGCGCGTGCAACACGCCTCCCATTTGTCCCTTGAGAGCGCCGTAGACCATCTGGTGTTGCTGTACGCGGGATTTGCCGCGAAACGCCTCGGCGACGACGGTCGCCGCATAGTGATCGCCGTCGCCGGCGAGGTCCTGAATTTCAACGCGCGCGTCGGGAAATGCGGCCTTGATCAGGCGTTCAATTTCGGATGCTTCCATCGGCATGTGGCGATCTCGATCTAGTTGAACGCTTCCGGCGTGGCCCCGGCCATATAGGATGGCAAGGCCGTTTCGTACGCGTCGCGTAAAGCCGCGAGCAATATGGGTTCTTCGCCGGGCAGTCGCAACGCGTCGCCGCCGGTTGCCCCCAGGCGCTGGATCGGCACTCCCGCAGCCGACGCTTGCGACAGGATCGCGGGGGTGTCGCCGGGCCGGCAGGTCATGACGAAACGGGCCTGATCCTCGCCGAAGAGCACAGCGTGACTGCTTCCCGCGGGAAGCGCGTCGATGGACGCGCCGACCCCGCCGGCGACCGCCATTTCCGCGAGGCCAACCGCGAGCCCGCCCTCGGAGAGGTCGTGGACCGCCGTCGCGTGTCGCGCTGAAATCATGGAGCGGACGAATTCGCCGTTGCGACGCTCGACCGCGAGATCGACGGGCGGCGGCGCGCCGTCCTCCCGCCCGCAGATTGAAGCGAGCCACGCGGACTGGCCGAGCCAGCCTGCAGTTCCGCCGATCAGGAGAATATCCTCGTTCGCCGATTTGAAAGCGATCGTCGCGGCTGTCGTCACATCATCGATTACGCCGACGCCGCCGATTGCGGGGGTCGGCAGGATGCCTGCACCCTGCGTTTCGTTGTAGAGCGAGACATTGCCCGAGACGATGGGGAAATCGAGCGCGCGGCAGGCTTCGCCGATGCCTTCGAGACAGCCGACGAACTGGCCCATGTATTCCGGCCGTTCGGGATTGCCGAAATTGAGATTGTCGGTCACTGCAAGCGGGCGGCCGCCGACCGCGACGATATTTCGCCACGCTTCGGCCACTGCCTGCTTGCCGCCTTCAACCGGGTCCGCGAAGCAATAGCGGGCGTTGACGTCGGTCGTCAGCGCCAGGCCCTTCGGTCCGTTTTCAATGCGCACGACGGCGGCGTCTCCGCCCGGGGCGACGACCGTGTTTCCCAAAATAAGATGGTCGTACTGTTCCCAGACCCAGCGCTTGGAGCAGATGTCGGGCGAACCAAGCAGCGTTAGAAGCGCCGCGGTATTGGACATCGGAGGCGTCACAGAACCCGGGTCGATCGCGGCGCGTTTCGGGGTGGGAACATGCGGGCGATCGTAAAGCGGCGCCTCGTCGCCAAGCTCCTTGATCGGCAGATCGGCCTTCACCTGGCCGCCGTGCTTGATGACAAAACGCAACGTGTCGGTCGTCTTGCCGATGACCGCGAAATCGAGGCCCCACTTGCGAAAGATCGCCTCGGCTTCCTTCTCTTTTGCCGGCGTCAGCACCATGAGCATGCGCTCCTGGCTTTCCGACAGCATCATCTCATAGGCGGTCATGCCGACTTCGCGACAGGGAACCTTGTCGAGATCCAGTTCGATCCCGAGGTTGCCCTTGGCCCCCATTTCAACCGCCGAGGACGTGAGGCCGGCGGCGCCCATGTCCTGAATGGCTATGACCGCGCCGCTCTTCATCAGCTCGAGGCAGGCCTCAAGAAGCAGCTTTTCCGAGAATGGATCGCCGACCTGCACCGTCGGGCGTTTTTCCTCGGCGTCCGCTTCGAAAGAGGCCGATGCCATGGTGGCGCCGTGGATGCCGTCGCGACCGGTCTTCGAGCCGAGATAGACGATGGGGTTTCCGACGCCCGTGGCCTTGGCGTAGAAAATCTCGTCGGCCTTCGCCAGTCCGACCGCCATGGCGTTGACGAGAATGTTTCCGTCGTACGCCTTGTGAAAACCGGTCGAGCCGCCAACTGTCGGCACGCCGAACGAGTTGCCGTAGCCGCCGATGCCGGCGACGACCCCGCTCACGAGATGGCGGGTCTTGGGATGCCTGGGCGAGCCAAATCGCAGCAGATTGAGGCAGGCGATCGGGCGTGCGCCCATCGTGAAGACGTCGCGCAGGATGCCGCCGACGCCGGTGGCGGCGCCTTGATAAGGCTCGATGAAAGACGGGTGGTTGTGGCTCTCCATCTTGAAGATGCAGGCCTGGCCGTCGCCGATGTCGATCACGCCGGCGTTTTCGCCCGGGCCCTGGATGACCCAGGGCGCCTTTGTGGGCAGCTTGCGCAGGTGAATGCGTGACGACTTATACGAGCAGTGCTCGTTCCACATGGCGGAGAAGATGCCGAGCTCCGTGAAGCTTGGCGCCCGCCCGATGAGCTTGAGGATGCGTTCGTATTCGTCCGGCTTGAGCCCGTGGGCGGCGACCAGCTCCGGCGTGACAATGGGTTCAGTGGTCAAGGGAAGTGCGACCCGGCGATAGAGTGCGAGCTGAGACCGCTTAGCCGTGCGCGATCACGAAGGCAACGTCGCAATTGTGTTGCAATTCGGTCACGGGGAGAATCGGAATGCAACTATCATGCGCCTCGTTGACATAGGTCAATTATTTTTGCGCTCCAAGAAAGGATTTTCCAGCTCGGGAATTCGAGCGCATGAGCGCGAAATACAGGGGTAATATAATGACTTTCAAGGGCTTTCTCCGCGGAACAGCTTCGGCTGCCGGACTGCTGATTCTCGGCTCGGCCGCCATGGCCGCCGACCTTCCCTCCCGCAAGGTCGCTCCCGCGGAGCCGGTCGTGATCGACACCTTCCATCCTTTCCAGGTCCGCCTGCGCGCCACCGCGATCATCCCGGACGGCAAGACGACCGTCTATGACACGCTCGGCGCGATCCTGCCGGTTCTCGGCGCCAGCACGGGGCCCGGCGGCCAGATTCTCGGCGCCGGCGCGAAGGTTTCGACGACCGTCATTCCCGAGCTCGACGTCAGCTACTACTTCACCAAGAACATCGCCATCGAAGCGATCTGCTGCCTGTCGAAGCATAACGTCACTGGCACGGGCGTCCTGAACGGCCTGAACATCGGCTCAACCTGGGTGTTCCCGCCGACCGTCCTGCTGCAGTACCACTTCACCAACTTCGGCGCCTTCCAGCCCTACATCGGCGTTGGCGTCAACTTCACGGCCTACTTTGGCCAGAAGAGCGGCGGCAACTGGGCGCCCTTCTTCACGCCCGCGCTCGGCCTCACGGGCATGAACACGATTTCGAACCTGAGCATCGGCAGCTCCTGGGGCGTCGCCGGCCAGGTCGGCTTCGACTACATGATCAACTCCAACTGGGGTCTGAACGTCGACGTCAAGCGCATCATGATGCAGCCGACGGCCACCGCGCTGGTCTGGAATACGGTCGCCGCTCCGCTGGTCGGCGCGATCCCGGTTCGCGCCAAGGTCAATATCGACCCGTGGGTCGTGTCGGCCGGCATCACCTACCGCTTCGGCGGCGGCGCGACCGCGGTTGTCGCCAAGTACTGATTTCGCCAGAGGCGAAATGCGAAAGGCCCGGCGAAAGCCGGGCCTTTTTATTTGCGCTTCGTGCGACGGTTTATCGCGGGGCGGCGGGCGATGAATCAGCCGGCCGCCGCCGCCAGGCTCGCAAACATGCCTTTGCCGTCGATGCCGCCGACCAGCGGATCGATCAGGTTCTCGGGATGCGGCATCAGCCCGAGCACGTTGAAGCGCTCCGAATAAATCCCGGCGATGTCGTTGCGCGATCCGTTGGGGTTGGCCGCGCCCCCGAGGACGCCTGCGGCGTCGCAATAGCGGAAGGCCACACGGCCGTCCTTCTCGATCGTCTCGATCGTGGCGTCGTCGGCCTCGTAGTTTCCTTCGCCATGAGCGATGGCGACCTTGATGACGTCGCCGGTCTTGTAGGCGCTGGTAAAGGGAGCAGCGGCGCGTTCGACGCGCAGATGCTGCATGCGGCAGACAAAGTGCAGATTGGCGTTGCGCATCAGCACGCCCGGCAGCAGGCCGCTCTCGCAGAGGATCTGGAAGCCGTTGCAGATGCCGAGCACGTAGCCGCCGCGCGCGGCGTGCCGGCGCACGGCGTCCATGATCGGCGCGCGGCCGGCGATGGCGCCGCAGCGCAGATAGTCGCCATAGCTGAAACCGCCAGGCAGCACGGCCAGGTCTGTCCCCACAGGCAATTCGTGATCCGCGTGCCAGACGATATCGGGCTGGCGCCCCGTTGCCTGCTTCAGCGCGCGGGCGGCGTCGCCTTCGCGATTGGAGCCCGGAAAGAGAATGACGGCGGCTTTCATGGCCTCACCGAGGTTCGATCAACCGAAGTCGATCTTGAAGTTTTCGATGACGGTATTGGCGAGCAGCTTTTCGCAGGCCGCCTGCAGATTTGCGGTCGCGGCAGCCTTGTCCTGACCGTCGATCTCAACGTCGAACACCTTGCCCTGCCGGACGCTGGCGACCCCTTCGACGCCCAGCGACCGAAGCGCGCCTTCGATCGCCTTGCCCTGCGGATCGAGCACGCCATTCTTGAGGGTGACGACGACTCTGGCCTTCATATGCGATCCTGATCTGGCGATTGTTGGGCGAAGTTACTGCACGAGTTTCGGGCCGGAGCGCGGCGGGTCGTCAGTCTGCAGTATCCCAAGACGGCGCGCGACCTCGGTATAGGCTTCGACGAGGCCGCCCATGTCGCGACGGAAGCGGTCCTTGTCGAGCTTGTCGTTCGACTTGATGTCCCACAGGCGACAGGAATCGGGCGAGATTTCATCGGCCACGACAATGCGCATCATGTCGTTTTCCCAGAGCCGGCCGCATTCCATCTTGAAATCAACCAGACGGATGCCGACGCCGAGGAACAGGCCGGACAGGAAATCGTTGACGCGGATGGCCAGCGCCATGATGTCGTCGATCTCTTGCGGGCTCGCCCAGCCGAAGGCCGTGATGTGCTCTTCGGAAACCATCGGGTCGTTCAGCGCGTCGTTCTTGTAGTAGAATTCGATGATCGAGCGCGGCAGTTGCGTGCCTTCCTCGATCCCGAGGCGCTGCGACAGCGAGCCGGCCGCCACGTTGCGCACGACGACTTCCAGCGGAACGATCTCCACTTCGCGAATCAGCTGCTCGCGCATGTTGAGGCGGCGGATGAAATGCGTCGGCACCCCGATATTGTTGAGGTGCTGGAAGATGAACTCGGAGATGCGGTTGTTCAGGACGCCCTTGCCGTCGATGACCTCGTGCTTCTTGGCATTGAAGGCAGTGGCGTCGTCCTTGAAATGCTGGACAAGCGTGCCGGGCTCCGGGCCTTCGTAAAGAACCTTGGCCTTGCCTTCGTAGATGCGACGACGGCGGTTCATGACATGCAACCGTAGTTCGAGAAAAAAGCGCCCGCAGGCCAGACATGCGCCCGACGTTCGGGATTCCGTGAGGTCGTATCGCTTTCCCGACCGCGATACAACCCGATCCCGCCGGATATCCCGCTTAAGCCTTTTTCCTGATGCCGACGAGGCCGGAGGCGCTAGGCGCCCGCGCGCCGGATCGCTATATCAGGCCTCATCTGCCTGCCGTCCGGCGAGGCGCGCCATGATTTTCGGGGCCCAGCAATGACGACCTTCGACAAGCGCGAAGACAGCTTTGAGAAAAAATTCGCGCACGACGAGGAACTGCGGTTTCGCGCCGTCGCGCGCCGCAACAAGCGGCTCGCGGTCTGGGCGGCCGAGAAGCTGGGCCGGAGCGACGCAGACGCGTACTTCAAGGAAGTCATGGCCGCCGACCTCGAAGAGGCGGGGGACGACGACGTCGTCCGGAAGCTGACGGCCGACTTCGCCAAAGCGGGCGTGGGACAATCCGAGCACCAGATCCGCCGCACCATGGATGAGCTGATGTCCATGGCCATTGCCGAGATCAAGGCGGGCAAGTAACGGTCCGCTAACCGCTTCGCCGGATCGTCGGACCGAATTTTCGGCAGGGCGATGCAGGCGGTCGAAGCTCCAGATGTTATGGGTGGATTGGGCGCAGCGGCGCCGGAACTGCGCGCGCTCGTGCATCTCTGGCTGTCCCGCCTAGGCGGCGAGCGGCGCATGGCAAAGCTCACGCTTGAAGCCTATGCCCGCGATCTTCGGCAATTTCTGGTCTTTGTGAGCGAACGGACAGGCGCGGCGGTCGAACTGGCGGACCTCGCGACGCTCGGACAGGCTGACGCCCGCGCATTTCTCGCGTCTCGGCGCGAGGCCGGGGCAGGCAGCCGCTCCCTGCTGCGGAGTCTTGCCGGCATCCGCTCATTCCTGCGTTTTCTGGAGCGTGAAGGCCACGGGAAGATAGCCGCCTTCGACGCCGTGCGAACGCCAAAGACCGCGCGCCGTCTTCCGAAGGCGTTGTCGGTGCGCGAGGCGCGCGACCTTTCGGATGCGGACTCCCGGCAGGGCGAGGCGCGGGCGCCCTGGGTGCTCGCGCGCGACGCCGCGGTCTTGGCGCTTCTCTACGGCTGCGGCCTGCGCATATCGGAGGCGTTGGGGCTGACCCGGGCCGACGCGCCCGGCGGCCGGCGCGACACGGTCACCGTGCGTGGCAAGGGCGGGAAGACGCGCAGCGCGCCGGTCATCGAGCCGGTCAGGCGGGCGATCGAGGACTATCTGGAACTTTGCCCCTATCAGCTTGCGCCCGACGGCCCCTTATTCGTCGGCGCCCGCGGCGGCCCGCTGTCGCCGCGAATCATCCAGCTTGCCGTCGAGCGGATGCGCGGGGCGCTGGGATTGCCCGATACGGCCACACCACATGCGCTGCGCCATTCATTTGCGACGCATCTGCTCGGCCGGGGCGGGGACCTGAGGTCGATCCAGGAATTGCTCGGCCACGCATCGCTCTCGACAACGCAAATCTACACGGCGATCGACACGAAACGGCTGCTGTCGGCCTATCAATCCGCTCATCCGCGCGCGCGATCGGACGTGAAGGGATAGGCGGCCTCGATCTTGTACGGGCCGCCGCCAGTCGAATCGCGCGAGGAATAGAGAACGAAGCGCTCCGGCCTGAACGTCAGAGGACGCATGTCTCCCCGCGACTCAATATAGGCTCCGACCGCCGCAGCGGCGACGCCGCGCAGGCGCGCGAGCGTCACGTGCGGCGTGAACTTGCGGGTGTCTCCCGGGGCGCCGAGCCGTCGCATCATCCGTTCGTGGTCGGCCTGCAGCTCCATTAGCGGGGTCGTATCAACCGCGCGGGCGATCAGCGCGCGCGGCTTGTCGGCGCCGAAAACGGCCAGGCGCTCCAAGGTGATCTCGAAAGGCTTCGCCCGAATATCGTCGAGCCGGTCGGCGATCTCGTTGGCGAGTTCTCGTCCGACGTCGCCGACGAAGCGCAGCGTCAGGTGATAGTCCTCGGGCTCGATCCAGCGCGCGCCGGACAGGCCTCCGCGCAGCAGGCTCAGTTCGGTTGCGGCGTTGGAGGGGATTTCAAGTCCGGTGAAGAGTCGGGGCATGTCGTGGCTCCCCAGGCTAGTTCGCGATCTTTGCGCGCGCGCCGAAGCGCTCGGTCAGCGCCGCCTCGAGGAAGGGAGCGAAGCCTGCGACGATCTTTTCGACTCCGGCCGCGTTCGGATGCATTCCGTCAGTCAGCGTCAATGCGCGATCACCGGCGACGCCCTGCAGGAAGAACGGATAAAGCGATACGCCGAAACGGCTGGCGAGGTCGGGGTAGATAGCCTGGAATTCGCTGGCGTAGGCTTCGCCCCAGTTGGCGATCGACCGCATGCCGGCGAGGACGACGGCGATCTTTCGCGCCTGCATTCGCTTGAGGATTTCGGCGAGCGCCCTGGCTGCTTCCGCAGGAGGGGCGCCGCGCAGCATGTCGTTTGCGCCGAGTTCGACGATGACCAGATCGACGCCGTCGGGTACGGACCAGTCGACACGCGCCAGACCGCCGGCAGTCGTGTCGCCGGAAACGCCGGCGTTGGCGATTTCGACGGCATATCCATCTGTCCGCAGGCGCTTCTCGAGGACGGCAGGGAAGGCGGCGGTCGCCGGCAATTCATAGCCTGCGGTCAGGCTGTCGCCGAAAGCGACGATCTTGATGGGACGGGGTTCAGCCGCCATGCTCGCAGCGCCCAGGGCGACAAGACAGGCGAGTTGAAGTAGCAGGCTTGCGACACCATTTTTCGCTTTCCCGCCCGCGCGACCCCTCCACCGGACCGATCGACCCGACCAGAACAATGCCAAATCCGTCCCTCCCGGCAGGCGCCGACGAAACTTCGGCGATCGCGCTCAAATCGTTGCGCCTCAGCCTCGGATCAGGCCCGACGCGGGTTGAGGTCCTCAAAGGCATAACGCTCAACTTCCGACGTGGGAAGGCGACGGCGATCGTGGGGCCATCGGGTTGCGGCAAGTCGACGCTTCTCATGACGCTGGCCGGACTGGAGCGCCCCGATTCGGGCTCGGTCGAGATCGAGGGGCAGGCGATCACGAATATGGGCGAAGACGAACTTGCCGAATTTCGAGGCCAAACGATCGGGATCGTCTTCCAGTCCTTTCATCTGATGCCAACCATGACCGCGCTCGAAAATGTCGCCGTGCCGCTTGAACTCGCAGGCCGCAGCGACGCCTTTTCGCGCGCCCGCGAGGAACTCGCGGCCGTGGGGCTTGCCGAGCGCGCCTCGCATTACCCTTCGCAATTGTCGGGCGGCGAGCAGCAGCGCGTGGCGCTTGCCCGCGCGCTGGTCGGCGATCCCTCAATTCTCCTTGCCGACGAGCCGACCGGAAATCTCGACGAGCGCACCGGCGCAAGCATCATCGATCTCCTGCTCGGCCAGCGCGCGCGGCGCGGATCGACGCTCGTCATGGTGACGCATGATCTGTCGCTGGCCGCGCGCTGCGACGATATGGTGCGCCTGCATTCCGGCGAGGTCGAAAGCGCGGTCGCACAGCACATCGAACGCGCGGCTTCATGAAGCTGCTGCCGACGATCTTCGCTTTCGCGCGCCGCGATTTGCGCGGCGGGTTGAAAGGATTTCGGATTTTCCTGATCTGCGTCGCGATCGGCGTGGCGGCGGTCACGAGCGTCGCCGCTATCTCGCAATCGCTGCTCGCAACCTTCGCGGCGCAGGGCCGCTCGATGCTCGGCGGCGATCTGACGCTTGCGCGTTCGCTGCGGCCTCTTGCTCCCGAGGAACGCGCCTATCTGTCCTCGCTCGGGCAGATATCGGAGATCGCCATATTGCGCGCCATGGCGCGTGCGCTGAACGACCGGGCGGTGATGGTGGACGCCAAGGTGGTCGACGACGTCTATCCCCTCGTCGGCGACGTCGTGCTGGAGCCGGCCGAGCCGCTCGATCGGTCGCTCGCTGAGCGCGACGGCGCTTTCGGCGCGGTTGCGGATGCGGCCTTCATCGAACGCGCGATCCTGAAGATCGGAGACCGCTTCGAACTCGGCAATGCGCATTTCGTGCTGCGCGGCGAAATCCGTTCGGAGCCAGACCGCATTGCCACGGGCATCGGCTTCGGCTCGCGCGTGATGATTTCGCGCGGCGGATTCGAGGCGAGCGGCCTCGGCTCGACGGCCTCGCTCACGCGCTGGGTTACGCGGATGACGCTGGCGACGCCGGAGACGAGCGACGAGCGCGTCAAGGCGATCGCCGACGATATTCTCAAGCGCTTCCCGACCGCCGGCTGGGACGCGCGGACGCGCGCCAACGTCTCGCCGCAGCTCACGCGCAACGTCGAGCGCTTCACGCAATTCATGGCGCTGATCGGCGTGGTGTCGCTGATCGTCGGCGGCGTCGGCGTGTCGATCGCCGTGGGCGCCTTCGTCGACCGCAAGCGCGAATCGATCGCCATCCTCAAGGCGGTGGGGGCGCCCGGCGGCGTCGCCTTCGCGCTGGTGCTGGTCGAAATGATGCTGATTGCGCTGGCCGGCGCCCTGATCGGCGCGACAATCGGCGCCGCGTCGCCCTTCGTCGCCGCGCATTTTGCCGGCCCGGCGCTGGATCTGCCGTTCGAGCCGATCTTCTCGGAACGCGCGGTCGCGGCGGGCGTCGCCATCGGCCTGCTCTCGGCGCTGACATTCGTCGTCGCGCCAGCCGGGCGCGCGCACGAAACCCCTGTCGCCGTGCTGTTTCGTTCGGCCGCGACGCTGGAAAGCGGGCGCTTGCGAACGCGCTATGTCTTTGGCGCGCTTACCGCCTTCGCCGCGATGATCGGTCTCGTCTACGCGCTGTCCAACGAGAAGCAGATCGCCCTGATCGCAATCGGCGGCGTCGCGGCCTCGGCCATCGTGCTGCGCGCGGTCGGATGGGCTGTGACGCGCGGCGCCGCGCTAGGCGCCAATATCCGCAACCTGCCGGCCCGGCTTGCGCTGGGGAATATCCGGCGTCCGGGCGCCGTGACCCATCCGGTCGTCACGTCGCTCGGCCTTGGGCTGACCTTGCTCGTCGTTATCATCGCCGTCGACGGCAATGTCCGTCGCCAGCTTGGCTCGGGCGATCCCGGCCGCACGCCCGACTATTTCTTCGCCGACGTGCAGAGCGCGCAAGCCGACGCCTTTCGCAAGATGCTCACCAGCCGGCGACCGGATGCGACGATCGAACAAGTGCCGATGCTGCGCGGTCGAATCGTGCGCGTCGGGTCACGACGTGCGGAAGAGGTGAAGGCGGAGCAGAATGCCGCCTGGGTGCTGGACGGCGACCGTGGCGTCACCTATGCGGCGAGCCCGCCGCCCGGCTCGAAAGTGACGGCCGGGAAATGGTGGCCTGCAGACTACAAGGGACCGCCGCTTGTTTCGCTCGACGGCGACATTGCGCGCGGGCTCGGGCTGTCGCTCGACGATGAGATCGCCGTCAATGTGATGGGGCGCGAGATCGTCGCCAGGATTGTCAATCTGCGCGAGGTCGACTGGCGCAGTTTCGGAATCAATTTCGTGCTGGTCTTCACGCCGTCGACGTTCGCGGGGGCGCCGCACACGGAACTCATCTCCATGACCGTGCCGCCCGGGACATCGGCCGCCTCCGGTTCGCTGGTGAGCGACATATCGAAGGCCTATCCGACGGTCGTGACGCTTGCGGTGCGCGAGGCGCTGCAGCAGGCGCTGGCGCTGACCGAAAAGCTTTCGACCGCAATTCGAGCGGCGTCGTCGGTGACGCTGGCGACCGCGCTACTGACGCTGGGAGGCGCGCTTGCCGCCGGGCAGCGCGCCCGCCTCTACGACGCCGTGGTGCTGCGTATGCTCGGCGCGACGCGGCGGCGCTTGATTATCGGCTATCTACTCGAGTTTCTTCTGCTAGGCGCGGCGACATCCGTTTTCGCCTTGGCGGCGGGCGCGACCGCCGCCCAGCAAATCGTTACGCGTTTGATGAAGCTGGATTTTGTGTTCGATTGGCCGGCTCTCGTCTCTGTCGTCGTCCTGGGCTGCCTTACGACCATCGCGTTGGGACTTGCGGCCACATGGCGGCTTCTGGGCGCGAAACCAGCGCGCGTTTTGCGGGAATTATGACGGAAAGTTCATTTTTGTCGGTCGCGCGTCCACCTTGTCTTTAGCCTGACCGCCGATCATATTCGTCCCAGCGCGCCTTTTCGCGCGCGCAAAGAGCGCGGCCAGAGCGCCGCGAAGGAGAGGGATAAATGTCCGACTATGACCGCAACGCCCGTGTCCAATGGGGCGCGAGCGTAGGCCAGGCCGGCGCCCAGCAGATCGATCAGGGCCTGCGCGCCTACATGCTTGGCGTGTACAACTACATGACGCTGGGTCTGGCCGTTACGGGCGTGGTGGCGCTCGCCACGAATATGTTGGCGGTATCGGCGACGCCGACGGCCTATAAGTTCGGCGGCCAGTATTTGACCAATTTCGGCGCCGCCATGTACGGCAGCCCGCTGAAGTGGGTGGTGATGCTCGCGCCGCTCGCGTTCATCTTCATCTTTTCGTTCCGGGTCGATCGCATGTCGGCGGCTTCGGCGCGCAACATGTTCCTGGCCTTCGCGGCCGTGATGGGTCTGTCGCTGTCGACGGCGCTGCTGGTCTTCACCGGCGCGTCGGTCACGCGGGCGTTCTTCATTACCGCGGCGGCTTTCGGCGGCTTGAGCCTGTACGGCTACACGACCAAGCGCGACCTGTCGGCCTTCGGATCGTTCCTGGTGATGGGCCTGATCGGCCTGATCCTGGCGAGCCTCGTGAATGTGTTCGTTCAGAGCTCGGCGTTCCAGTTCGGCCTGTCGATCCTGTCGGTGCTGATCTTCGCCGGTCTGACCGCATGGGACACGCAGGCGATCAAGGAGATGTACTACGCCTCCGACGATTACGAGACGGCCACCAAGAAGTCGGTCAATGGCGCGTTGATGCTGTATCTCGACTTCATCAACATCTTCCAGTCGATCCTGTCGCTGACCGGCAGCCGCAACGACTGAACTCGACAAGCCTGAACTCGAAACGCCCCGCTTCGGCGGGGCGTTTTTTTATGTGGAGACAAGCTTGATCTTCTGGTCGAGCACGGCGAGCACGCGCTCGAGTTCGTGGCCGCGCTTAAGGATGAAGCCGTCCGCCGACACGACGGAATAGGCCCCCTGACGGCGCGCAAGGGCGGGATTCTTCTCGATCGTGTAAAGGGGCGTTTCGGACGCCCGTCGAAACACGGCGAAGACGGCCTTCAGCGGGCTGAAACCGATGGCGTAGTCGCGCCATTCGCCTTCCGCGACGCGGCGGCCGTAGAGATTGAGAATCAGCTGAAGCTCTCGCCGGTCGAAGGAGACTTGCCTGGGAGCGGGCGTCTCGCGCTGGAGGCCCGGCGCGTCGGCGTGTCGCCGAAAGGCGACCGACACCACATCTGCGCTTCGCCGCTCGGGGTCGGCGATCTCCGAATCCGCCATTCGCTGCTCCGCCCGCATGTTCCTACGAATGTCCGGGAACGGCAAGCGGGCGACAAATGTCGATATTTCATGGTTTTGCCCCATTGCGGCCTTCGGTCAGCCCCAAGGCGAGTGCAGATTGTTTCCGTTGCCTCGATGGCCCGATTCGTCGCGCCTCCGGATTTCGTCAGCCCCCCAGCCCCCCGGCGGCACCTGGCGGATCGGGCCGTTTTTTTGAGGCGATGCGTTCAGTTTCGCGTTTTCAAGCCGGTTGCGACGCCCCGCAACCGGCTTTTTCGTGCGCCGTTGAATTTCGCGGCCCCATTTCGATATGAGTGGCGCTTCACTTCTGTCCCGTCCGAGGAACGCTACCCATGAACGAAGCTGCCAACAACGGCGCAGCAGGAGCAGCGCCAGCGGCTGCGCGACCCTTTCAAGCCGACGTCGCGCGTCTTCTCGATCTCGTCGTGCATTCGATCTACTCGGATCGTGACATCTTCTTGCGGGAATTGATCTCGAACGCCGCTGACGCCTGCGAAAAGCTGAGGTTTGAGGTCGCGACCGGGCAGGTCGCCGGCCGCGACGCGCCGTTTCGCATCATCATCGAAGCCGACAAGTCGTCACAGCGCCTGAGCATCGAGGACAATGGCGTCGGCATGAGCGCCGCCGACCTCGAGCAGGCGCTCGGCGTCATCGCGAATTCCGGCACGCGCGCATTCGTCGAGAAACTGCAGGGCGCCAGCGAGAAAGGGCCAGCCGAATCGCTCATCGGGCGCTTCGGCATCGGCTTCTACTCGTCCTTCATCGTCGCCGATCACGTGGACGTTTATTCGCGTCGCGCGGGCCAGTCGGAGGGCGCGAAATGGTCGTCCGACGGCAAGAGCTCCTATTCCATCGAGGCGTCCGGAGATTGCCCGGAGACCGGCACGCGCGTCGTGTTGCACCTCAAAGACGACGCCAGGGAATATCTCGACCTTTCCACATTGCAGCGGATTGTAGGCGAGCACTCCTCCGGCGTTCGCGTGCCGGTCTCGGTGCGCGAATCAGGGGGCGAGGAGCAGCAGGCGAGCGAAGGTTCGGCGCTCTGGGCGCGTCCGCGCACGGAAATCGCCGCCGAACAATATACGGAATTCTACCGCACGATCTCGGGCCACTTCGACGAGCCCGCCCTGACTATTCACTGGCGCGCGGAGGGCCGGCACGAATTTGACGCGCTCGCGTTCATCCCGGGATCGCGCCCCTTCGATCTCTTCAATCCCGAGCGCAAGGGACGTTCGCGTCTCTTTGTGCGCCGTGTGCTTGTCTCGACGGACGCCGACCTGTTGCCGCCTTGGCTTCGCTTCGTCACGCTCGTCGTGGACTCCGCCGACGTGCCGCTGAACGTGTCGCGCGAGATCGTGCAGAAGAGCCCCGTAGTCGGCGCCATTCGCAAGGCTGTTGTCGGTCGCGTCATCCAGGAACTGACCAGGCTCTCCGAAAACGACGCCGAGAAATTTGCCGGGGTCTGGAAGAATTTCGGCGCGGTGCTGAAGGAGGGTCTCTACGAAGAGCCCGAGCGCCGCGACGCCTTGTTCGGCATCGCGCGCTTTGCGACATCGACACACGGCGAAGGCGACCGAACGCTCGCGCAATACGTGGCCGATCTCCGGCCGAACCAGACGGCGATTTACTACCTGACAGGGACCGATGCGGCGGCCGTCGCGGCAAGCCCGCACCTCGAAGGTTTTCGCGCGCGAGGGATCGAAGTGCTCCTGCTGTCCGATCCCGTCGACGCCTTCTGGGCGTCGAACGCCGTCGGGTTCGCCGGCAAGCCCTTCCGTTCGGTGACACAGGGCCACGCGGATATTTCGCAGGTTCCGCTTACCGACGGCGCGGAGACGCCCGCCAAGCCGGATATTGACGCGTCGACTGCGGCGGCGATCGCGAGAATGAAGGAAGCGCTCGGCGCGCGGGTGTCCGACGTGCGGATTTCCGAACGGCTGGCGGACAGCCCGGCCTGTCTGGTGGCAAGCGACATGGCGCCGGATCGGGCGCTTGCCCGGATTCTCGCGGGCGCCGGCCGCCTGGACGCCGCGATGCTGCCGGCGCTCGAAATCAATTCCGGCCATCCGCTCGTCAAGGCGCTGCTGTCGCGGGCGCAGACGGAAGATCGCGCCGAATTCGACGAGGCGAGCGGCCTCCTTCTCGATCTGGCTCAGCTCGCCGAGGGCGAGGCGCCGGAGAACGGGCCGGAAGTCGCGCGACGCCTTTCAAAATGGCTCGCCCGCGCCTTGGCCTCCGATGCAGCGGTCTGAAACGCCGGCGCCGGGCCAGGCGCGGGTCGAGGCGCTCGCCGCGGGCCGCGCCTATCTGCGGGCGGCAGGCGGCGAAACCGCAGACGCGGATGCGCGGCTGCTGCTGATGGGCGTGTGCCGCATAGAGCCCGTTGCCCTGGTCACACGCGGGGACGCCCCGCTGTCGCAAGCTGAGGCCGAACAGTTCCGGGCCTTTCTGGACCGTCGCGTCGCAGGCGAACCGACCAGCCGAATTCTCGGCCGTCGGGCCTTCTGGACACTCGATCTCGAAGTGCGGCCAGGCGTGCTCGATCCGCGCGGCGACAGCGAGGCGCTGGTGCGGCTGGCGCTGCGGGTCGCGAGCGCAAACAAGGCGCCGCCGCGAAGGATTCTCGATCTCGGCTGTGGCTCCGGCGCCCTGCTCTGCGCTCTGCTCAGCGAACGGGAAGAGGCGTTTGGTGTCGGCGTCGATCTTTCCGCCGAAGCCTGTGCAGCCACGCGCATCAATCTCGCGCGAAACGGGCTGGGCGAACGGGCCGCCGTGCTACGGGGACGCTGGTGCGAGGCGCTGCGCGGGCCCTTCGATCTCGTCGTGTCCAACCCGCCGTACATTCCGTCGTGCGACATCGCCGGGCTGGAACTCGAGGTGCGCGCGCATGACCCGCGGCTGGCGCTTGACGGCGGCGCCGACGGGCTCGAGGCCTACAGGGCGCTGTTTGCCTCCGCCCGCCGTATCCTCGCCCCGGGCGGAGCGCTTGCCGTCGAGTTCGGTTTTGGACAGGCCGGGCCGGTGGAGACGATTGCGCGGGCGGCGGCCTTGCAAAAGATCGGCGGCGAACGAGATATAGCGGGTCGGGACCGGGCGGCGGCCTTCGTGGCGGCGTGATTGTTCGGCAACATTTCCAATGATTTGCGTCTTTCGCCCCGACGGCCCTTGGCGAAGGCGCAGAAACCGACTAATAAGGTTTTGAAGAGATTCTGGCCGAGAAAGACGGTCAGAAATTCGGGCAAGACGTTTTTGCCATTCCCCCGCGCAGCAGCATCGCCAGGCCAATGAAGGCGAGTTCAGGCTGGATGCCCGCGCAGGGAGCCAAGCGCTGTGCGGAGCGCAGGCAAAATCGCTGAGTAGCCCGGCAGCGCCGTTCGCAACGCACGGATCCTAACATTCAGGATTGCTTCTTTTGAGAACATGCCCGCCGCTCCTGAGCCGAGCGGCTTTCCGCACCCGATCCGACCGGTCAACCCCGCCCGTGCTTGTGGCGGAACGTCGTCGGAATTTCACGCGCGCCCGGCAGGCTCGCGGTTAGTTCAAGTCAAGGATCGTCATGAGACCTGGTCAGAACAAGAGAATGCGCGGGCGCAACAATCGCAAGGGCCCGAACCCGCTGACGCGAACCTACGAGTCGAACGGGCCGGATGTGAAGGTGCGTGGCACCGCCCAGCATATTGCGGAGAAATACCTGCAGCTCGCCCGCGATGCGCAGTCCAGCGGCGATCCCGTCATGGCGGAAAGCTACCTCCAGCACGCAGAGCACTATTATCGCCTGATCGCAGCCGCGATGGCCGCCCAGCAGGCGCAGATGCCGCCCCAGCCCGGCCAGCCGCCCCGGCCTCCGGTCGAAAGCGAGATGGAGGATGACGAGGACGATGTCGTCAACGACCGTTTCGCCTCGGTGGCCGAGCGCCTGCCGCAACCGCAGTTCCAGCCGCAGCAACAGCCCCAGTTCACGCCGCCGCCTGGCTACCAGGAACGCCAGCCTTACAACGGCGGCGACCGCCAGCCGGGTCAGGAGCGACAGGATCGCCCGCCGCGCCATGAGCGCCCCTACAACGACCGCAACCAGCAGGGCCAGGGCTTCAATCGCGACAACCGCCGCTTCCGCGACCAGCGGCCGCCCGTAGACGGGCAGGGCGACGCGCCGCGCGCGCAGGAAGAGCCCCGCGCGCCCGCGCAGGCCGAGACCCCGGCGGGGCTGCCGGCCTTCATTACAGCGCCGAGCCGCCCGCTGCCGGCCGACGCGCCGCAGCCGGATCTTCCGGCCTTCGAGGGCGCCGAGGAGCAGCAGGACGCCAGCGGCTATCATCTGCGGCCGCGTCGCCGCCGCCGTGGTCGCCCCGGTCTTGTCGGCGCGGGCGTCGAAGGCGGCGATGCGCCGGCCGAAACCAACGGTCAGCCGGATAGCGAATGACAGAGCGGCGCGGCGCCTGTTCGGCGTCGCAGGCCTGTCGCAGCCCCTTCAAGAATCTCAACCGCTTCCTAAATCTCGGACGACGGTCGCCTATGGGACCGAATCGTTTGAGTATTGCCGCGACCACGCTGCTACGGGGCTTGGTCGGCGGGCCAGGAGGTCGGCATGAATATGGAAAGATATACGGAGCGCGCGCGGGGCTTCGTGCAGTCGGCGCAGTCGCTGGCGATCCGCGAGGGGCATCAGCAGTTCACGCCCGAGCATCTGCTCAAGGTCCTGCTGGACGATCCCGAGGGATTGGCCGCCGGTCTGATCGACAAGGCCGGGGGACGCTCGCGCGAAGCGCTGCAGCAGGTCGAACTCGCTCTGTCCAAGCTGCCGAAAGTGCAGGGCGCAGGCGCAGGCCAGCTCTATCTCAGCCCCACCACCGCGCGCCTTTTCGACAATGCCGAGAAGATCGCGCAGAAGGCCGGCGACAGTTTCGTCACCGTCGAGCGCCTGCTGCTCGCGCTCGCGCTGGAGAAGGGGTCGGAATCCGCGCGCATCCTCGCCAACGCCGGCGTCAACGCGCAGACGCTCAACGCCGCGATCGAGGATTTGCGCAAGGGCCGTACCGCCGATTCGGCGTCGGCCGAGAACGCCTATGACGCTCTGAAGAAATACGCCCGCGATCTCACCGAGGCCGCGCGCTCCGGCAAGCTCGATCCGGTGATCGGCCGCGACGAGGAAATCCGCCGCACCGTGCAGGTGCTGTCGCGGCGCACGAAGAACAACCCGGTTCTCATCGGCGAGCCCGGCGTCGGCAAGACGGCGATCGTCGAAGGCTTGGCGCTGCGCATCGTCAACGGCGACGTGCCGGAATCGCTGAAGGACAAGAAGCTGCTCGCGCTCGACATGGGCGCGCTGATCGCCGGCGCCAAATACCGCGGCGAGTTCGAGGAGCGGCTGAAGGCGGTCCTCAACGAGGTGACCTCGGCCGAAGGCGGCATCGTCCTGTTCATCGACGAGATGCACACGCTGGTTGGCGCCGGCAAGGCGGACGGCGCGATGGACGCCTCCAACCTGCTGAAGCCGGCGCTGGCGCGCGGCGAGCTGCATTGCATCGGCGCGACCACGCTCGACGAATATCGCAAGCACGTCGAGAAGGACGCGGCGCTCGCCCGCCGCTTCCAGCCCGTGTTCGTTTCCGAGCCGACGGTCGAGGATACGATCTCGATCCTGCGCGGCCTGAAGGAGAAATACGAGCTGCATCACGGCGTGCGCGTCACCGACGCCGCGCTGGTGGCGGCGGCGACGCTCTCCAACCGCTACATCACCGACCGGTTCCTGCCCGACAAGGCGATCGACCTCGTCGACGAGGCGGGTTCACGCCTGCGGATGCAGGTGGATTCGAAGCCGGAGGAGCTCGACGAATTCGACCGGCGCATCATCCAGCTCAAGATCGAGCAGGAGGCGCTGAAGAAGGAAAGCGACCGGGCCTCCAAGGACCGACTCGTCAAGCTCGAAGCCGAGCTCGCCGATCTCGAGGAGAAGTCGGCGGCGCTGACGCAGCGCTGGCGCGCCGAGAAGGACAAGCTCGGCTCCGCGCAGAAGCTGAAGGAGCAGCTCGAGCAGGCGCGCAACGAACTCGCCCGCGCGCAGCGCCGCGGCGAATACCAGCGCGCGGGCGAACTGACCTACGGCGTCATCCCCGATCTGGAGAAGAAGCTCGCGGAAGCCGAGTCTTCCAGCGCCTCCGCGCTGGTGGAAGAAGCCGTGACGCCTGACCACGTCGCGCAGGTCGTCTCGCGCTGGACCGGCGTGCCGGTCGACAAGATGCTGGAAGGCGAGAAGGACAAGCTGCTCAAGATGGAGCAGCAGCTTGCCAAGCGCGTCGTCGGCCAGAAGGAGGCGGTCGCGGCCGTCTCCACCGCCGTGCGCCGCGCGCGCGCGGGGCTGCAGGATCCCAACCGGCCGATTGGCTCGTTCATGTTCCTCGGCCCGACCGGCGTCGGCAAGACGGAGCTGACGAAGGCGCTCGCGAGCTTCCTGTTCGACGACGAGACGGCGATGGTGCGCCTCGACATGTCCGAGTACATGGAGAAGCACTCGGTCGCCCGCCTCATCGGCGCGCCTCCCGGCTATGTCGGCTATGAGGAAGGCGGCGCGCTGACGGAAGCCGTGCGGCGGCGCCCCTATCAGGTCGTGCTGTTCGACGAGATCGAGAAGGCGCATCCGGACGTGTTCAACGTCCTGCTGCAGGTTCTCGACGACGGGCGGCTAACCGACGGTCAGGGCCGTACGGTCGATTTCCGCAACGTGCTGATCATCATGACGTCGAACCTCGGCGCAGAATTTCTCGTCATGCAGAAGGAGGGCGAGGATTCGAGCGCTGTGCAGAACGAGGTCATGCAGGTGGTGCGTTCGCACTTCCGGCCGGAATTCCTCAACCGTGTCGACGAGATCATCCTGTTCCATCGTCTGCGGCGCTCCGACATGGGCGCGATCGTCGACATCCAGTTCGGCCGTCTGGCGAAGCTGCTCGAGGATCGCAAGATCACGCTCGCGCTCGACGCCAAGGCGCGCGCCTGGCTCGCGGACCGCGGCTACGACGCCGCCTATGGCGCACGGCCGCTGAAGCGCGTGATCCAGAAGGCGGTGCAGGATCCTCTCGCCGAGATGATTCTCGCAGGCGATGTCGCCGACGGGGAAAGCGTCGCGCTCTCCGCCGGGCCGGCCGGTCTGACGATCAACGGCAAGGCGGTCGCCAAGGGCGAGGCGGCCAACGACGAGCCCGAGCCCGGCACGGTGGTGAACTTCCCGAAGGGCGCGGATTCGCTGCACTGAAAAGAAAGGGCGGCTCTCAGGCCGCCCTGTTTTACTTCAGGAAGCCGACATAGGCGCCGACGAGCAGGAACACGCCGATCAGCCCGCGGTAGATGACGAAGGGCCACGCGGAGAATTTCTCGAGAATGCGCAACAGGCCCCAGATCGCCGCGAAGGCGGAGATCGAGGCGACGATCAGGCCGACTGACAGCACCGACCAGCCGTAGGCGCTCAGGCCCGCCTTGTAGAGGACGTGGAATTCCTTCAACCCGGCGCCGGCGATCGCGGGCAGGCCGAGCAGAAACGAGAATCGCGCCGCGTCTTCGCGGTTGAGATCGCGGAACAACGCGGCGGTCAGCGTCGAACCGGAACGCGAGACGCCCGGAATGAGCGCGCCGCATTGCGCGATGCCGACAACCAGCGCGTCCTTCAGGTTGATCTGGTCGAACTTGCGCGAATGATCGCAGTAGACTTCCGCGATGGCCAGAATGATCGCGAGCGTGATCATGGAAATGCCGATCACCGGCAGGCTGCGCAATGGCGTGTCGCAGGCATTGAGCAAAGGCGCAAGCAACACGCCGGAAATCACGATCGGCAGCGTCGCCAGCACGATCCACATTGCGAAGCGGAAGTTCCAGTCGCTGAAGTCGCGACGAACGACGGCGCCTATCGAGCCAAACGCCAGGCCGCGCACGTCCTTCCAGAAATAGGTGATCACCGCAATGACGGCGGCTGCCTGCATGGCCGCGGAAAATGCCGAACCCGGATCGCGCCAGCCAAACAGCGCGGGCACGATGCGCATATGCGCAGTCGACGAGATCGGCAGAAGTTCCGTTATGCCCTGGACCACGCCGAGCGCCGCGACCTTGGCGTAGCCGAGCTCGATGAAGCCTGTGTCGAGACCATTGGTGCAGGCTGACGCCATGATCGTTCCGTTCGTTCTAAGCGGGCTGACGCGCGACTCTATGCGGCGACCGTTTACGCAACGCTAACCATAAACGCGACGAGGCGGGCGAGATGAAGGCGGCTCAAGCCGCCTTCTGACGTCCCGCGTCCACGATCCGGACAATGTCGGACATGATCGCGTTGAGGTCGAAGTCCTTCGGCGTATAGACGGCGGTCACGCCCGCGGCCTTCAGGACTTTCTCGTCGTCTGGCGGAATGATGCCGCCGACGACGACCGGTATGTCGTTCAGGCCTTCGGCGCGCATCCGGTCCATGATGTCGCGTACAAGCGGCACATGCGACCCGGACAGGATCGACAGGCCGACGCAATGCACGCCTTCCTCGAGCGCAGCGTTGACGATTTCGGCGGGCGTCAGGCGAATGCCTTCGTAGACGACCTCCATGCCGCAGTCGCGGGCGCGGACGGCGATCTGCTCGGCGCCGTTGGAATGACCGTCGAGGCCCGGCTTGCCGACGAGGAATTTTATGCGCCGGCCCAGAGCCTGGGAGACGCGTTCGACATCGCCGCGCACGTTGGCGATGTCGCCGCCCGTCTGGCGCGCGGCGCGGCCGACGCCGGTCGGCGCGCGATATTCGCCGAAGATTTCGCGCAAGGTCGCGCCCCATTCGCCCGTCGTCACGCCGGCTTTCGCGGCGGCGATGGACGGCTCCATGACGGAACGGCCTTCGGACGCCGCCCCGCGAAGATCGGCAAGCGCCTTGTCCACGGCTTTCTGGTCGCGGGAGGAGCGCCAGGCCTTGAGCCGTTCGACCTGCTGCGCCTCGACGCCTTCCGGCACGACCATGATCGCGCCTTCGCCCGCAGTCAGCGGCGAGGGCTCGGTCTCGACGAACTTGTTGACGCCGACGACGATCTGCTCGCCCTTCTCGATCGCCTCGAGGCGGCGCGTATTGGATTCGACGAGCTTCGACTTCATGTAGCCGGTGTCGATGGCGGCGACCGCGCCGCCCATCGCGTCGATGGCCGCGAGTTCTTCGCGCGCCGCCGCTTTCAGCTCCTCGACCTTGCGCTTGATCTCCGCCGATCCGTCGAAAATATCGGCGTATTCGAGAAGGTCGGTCTCATAGGCCAGGATCTGCTGCATGCGCAGCGACCATTGCTGGTCGAAGGGACGCGGCAGGCCGAGCGCCTCGTTCCAAGCAGGCAATTGCACGGCGCGCGCGCGCGCGTTCTTCGACAGAACGACGGCCAGCGTCTCGAGCAGGATGCGGTAGACGTTGTTTTCCGGCTGCTGCTCGGTCAGGCCGAGCGAATTGACCTGCACGCCATAGCGGAAGCGGCGCATCTTCTCGTTCGTCACGCCGTAGCGATCGCGCGTGATCTCGTCCCAGAGCTCGGTGAACGCGCGCATCTTGCAGAGTTCGGTGACGAAGCGCATCCCGGCGTTGACGAAGAAGGAGATGCGGCCGACGACGTCCTCGAATTCCTTCTCCGAGACGCCGGCGGCCTTCACCGTGTCGAGCACGGCGACGGCGGTGGCCAGCGCATAGGAAAGCTCCTGCACCGGCGTCGCGCCGGCTTCCTGCAGGTGGTAGGAGCAGACGTTCATCGGGTTCCACTTCGGAACCTGCGCGGTGGTGAACAGGATCATGTCGCGCGTCAGGCGCAGCGAGGGCGCCGGCGGAAAGACATACGTCCCGCGCGAAAGATATTCCTTGATGATGTCGTTCTGCGTCGTGCCCTGCAGGGTGGTGCGCGGCGCGCCCTGCTCGTCGGCGGCGGCGATGTAGAGGGCCATCAGCCAGGGCGCGGTGGCGTTGATGGTCATGGACGTGTTCATCTGCGCGATCGGAATGCCGTCGAACAGGGTGCGCATGTCGCCCAGATGCGACACCGGCACGCCGACCTTGCCGACCTCGCCGCGGGCGAGCGGATGGTCGGAATCGTAGCCGGTCTGGGTTGGCAGATCGAAGGCGATGGAGAGACCCGTCTGCCCCTTGGACAGATTGCCCTTATAGAGCTTGTTGGATTCCGCGGCGGTCGAATGACCGGCGTAGGTGCGAAAAATCCAGGGCTTGTCGTGGTGGGACCTGTTTTCGACCATCTGAACCTCGTCAGCCTGCTCAGCCGTGGCGCTTCCTACCCGCTTACCCCGCGGGCTGGCAATCGGCCGGAAAGTCGACCAATCTCCAAGCCCCGCGGCATTGCAAAAGAACGGAAAATCGCCCCATAAGAAAACGAGTGGTACCGTTTACTCATGAACCATCTTGCTTTGCGCTGCAATTTGTATAGTGCAATGCAGCGAGCTAGGTAAGATGACGGACCCGCAGGGGTCGCTGATCGAGGGAGCACGCAGGTGACCGGACTCAAGCTCGTCGAAGGCAAGGGCCAGGGCGAACTCAAGGACCTCTACGATCTCGGCGAAATTCCGCCGCTCGGCCATGTTCCGAAGAATATGCACGCCTGGGTGATCCGCAAGGAGCGCCATGGACCGCCGGAATCGGCGATGCAGCTCGAGGTCGTGCCGACCTGGGAGCTCGACAGCCACGACGTGCTCGTTCTCGTGATGGCGGCCGGCGTCAATTACAACGGCGTCTGGGCGGCGCTCGGCGAGCCGATTTCCGTGCTCGACGCGCACAAGCAGCCCCTGCATATCGCCGGCTCCGACGCTTCCGGCATCGTCTGGGCGGTCGGCTCCAAGGTGAAGCGCTGGAAGGTCGGCGACGAGGTCGTGGTCCATTGCAACCAGGACGACGGCGACGACGAGGAGTGCAACGGCGGCGATCCGATGTTCTCCTCCTCGCAGCGCATCTGGGGCTACGAGACGCCGGACGGCTCGTTCGCCCAGTTCTGCCGCGTGCAGGACCGCCAGCTCATGGAACGGCCGAAGCATCTGACCTGGGAAGAAGCCGCCTGCTACACGCTGACGCTGGCGACCGCCTATCGCATGTTGTTCGGCCATGAGCCGCACCGCCTGAAGCCCGGCGACAACGTGCTGGTGTGGGGCGCCTCGGGCGGTCTCGGCGTGTTCGGCGTACAGCTCTGCGCGGCGGCCGGCGCCAACGCCATCGGCGTGATCTCGGACGAGTCCAAGCGCGACTACGTCATGAGCCTGGGCGCAAAGGGCGTCATCAACCGCAAGGATTTCGACGGCTGCTGGGGCCAGTTGCCCAAGGTGAACACGCCCGAATTCAACGCCTGGACCAAGGCCGCGCGCGGTTTCGGCAAGGCGATCTGGGACATCACCGGCAAGAAGGACGTCGACACGGTCTTCGAGCATCCCGGCGAATCGACCTTCCCGCTGTCCTGCCTCGTCGTGAAGCGCGGCGGCATGGTCGTGTTCTGCGCGGGCACGACGGGCTTCAACCTGACTTTCGACGCGCGCTACGTGTGGATGCGCCAGAAGCGCATCCAGGGTTCGCATTTCGCCCATCTCAAGCAGGCGTCGGCCGCCAACAAGTTCGTGCTCGACCGGCGCGTCGACCCGTGCATGTCGGAAGTGTTCCCCTGGGACAAGATTCCGCTGGCGCACATGAAGATGTGGAAAAACCAGCATGCGCCCGGCAACATGGCGGTGCTCGTCAATTCGCCGAAGCCCGGCCTGCGCACCGTCGAGGACGTGATCGAGGCCCGCAAGTCGGCCTGATTGCAGTCACTCGCTCATCGACCGGCGCGCGGCCCCTCCTGCGCGCCGGTTTTTTTACGCGTCACGCCCGCGATCGACGAATTGAACTCGCCGCCGAAAATGAAGATCGCCGACAGGACATAGAGGAACACGAGCGCGATCATCACCGAGGCGAGGCCCGCATAGGTCGTGACGTAATTCTGCGAGAAGCGCGCGAGATAGAAGCCGAAGCCCTCGCCGAATCCGAGCCAGAGAACCAGCGTCAACGCTATGCCGGGCGCGATCTCCGCCAGCGTGCGCTTGCCGGCGGCTAGGTATCTGTGCGCGAAGACGAGCGTCGCCAGCAGGATCAGCGAGATCGTCGCCAGGCGGATCGCGTCGAATAGCGATTGCAGCCGTCCCAGGTCGGGCAGCCAGCGCACGGCCTGCCCCCAGACGATCGGCTCGAGCACGACCAGAAACGTAAAGCCTATCAGCGCGACGGCGCCGAGCAGAACGAACAGGACGCTTTCGAGACGCAATATCCACCAGGCGCGCGCATCGGCCACGTCGTAGGCGCGGTTGAGACCGATACGCACGGCGTCGACGGCGCTGGAGGCGAAATAGACGGCCAGCAGCGCACTCAGGGTCGCGAGCCCCGTGCGCGGCTGCGTGAGGACCCTCTCGACCTCGTGGGCGATGGGCCCCGCCACCTGCGGGGGCCAGCTCTCGAAGAGCAGGTCGGTTGCGCGCTTGGCGAGGTCCGGCGTGCCGATGAAGCCGGCCAGCGTTCCGACCAGGATCAGGAAAGGAAAGAGCGAGGTCAGCCCCGACAAAGCGATATGGCTGGCGATCGCCCAGCCGTCGTCGTTCGAGAACTGCGTCCAGGACCGGTAGAAAATGCGCCAGATCCGTCCAAGCATTTGTGTGTCCGCGTCATGACCCGGTAGAAGTTCGCATTCCGACAACGCGCCGGCCAGCGAAATGGCGCCAGGGACTCGACATGCTCGTCCGGCTCGCGCCGATCCTGTTTCCGCTCATCTGGTCGACCGGCTGGATCGTCGCCCGCTATACGGTCGACTTCGCCGATCTGCTGGCGTTTCTCTGCGTGCGCTATCTCTGCGCCGGCCTCGCGCTTGCCGGCTTCGCCGTCTATGCCGGCGCGCAATGGCCGCGCAGCGCCATGGAAGCGACCCACGCGATGGTTTCGGGCGTGTTGCTGCACGCCATCTATCTTGGCGGCGTCTGGTGGGCGATCGAGCAGGGGGTGCCCGCCTCCATCTCGGCGCTGCTGGCGGCGCTGCAGCCGATCATGACGGCCTTCCTCGCGCCGGCGCTGGTCGGCGAGAGGATCGGCCTGGCGCGTTGGAGCGGCGTCGTCATCGGCTTTGCCGGCATATGCCTCGTGCTGGCGCCGAAGCTCGTCGGGTTGCAGCCGGCGCAGCTCCACGCGGCGCTCGCGCCGATCGGCGTCAATTTCGTGGCGATGGCCGGCGTCACGGCAGGGACGTTCTACCAGAAGCGGTTCATCCACACCGGCGACCTGCGCACAGTCGCGACGCTGCAATATGTCGGCGCGCTGGCGGCGGGCGTTCCGATGGCGGCGCTGGCCGGCGAATTCCGCATCGACTGGACGCCAACCGCCTTCGCGGTTCTCGCCTGGTCGGTTCTGGCGCTGTCGATCGGCGCGATCGCGCTGCTCTTGCTGCTGATCCGGCGCGGCGAGGTCTCGCGCTCGGCCCAACTCATTTTCCTCGTGCCGCCGCTGTCGGCGCTGCAGGCGCATTTCCTGTTCGGCGAAAACCTGACGCTCGTTCAAATCGTCGGCATGGCGCTGACCGCCTGCGGCGTCGCGCTCGCGGCCCGCGCGAAATGAGGGTCAGAGAATTTCGCGGCCGCGCGCGTGAACGCGGGCGCGCAACGCCGCCAGCTTGCGCATGAGCGAAGGCGTCTCGCTGGCGAATTTCTCGCGCAATTTCGCCCGAAGATCGGCGACGCGCGCGCGGATCGCAGCCTTGTAGGGATCGACCTTGGCGTGCGCCCAGTCGCGAAAGGCGATGACGAGCGCGTAGAAGCGCGCAAACCAGGGCAACGTCATCAGCCGCGCGCGGCATACGTCGAAAACAAAGGCGGTGACGCCGAGGCCGACCGTCTTCGCCGCGAGAAACACACAGCCGCCGGACAGGACGCGCCCGCCGGCGATCAAGGCGAGGCCGGCGATCTTGAACGGCAGCACGACCAGAACGGGAAGGACGAAAAGCGTCAGTGCGAAAGTCGCCGGCAACGTCTCTATCATGCGCTGCAGGGTTCGCTTGAGAGCGGCAAGCGGCAGTACGGCGATGATGGCCGAAACTAACCGTCCGAGCACGTCCCAAAGCCAAGCCTCGATCAGGAAGATCGCGGCCAGCAGCGTCCACAAAAACTTGGTCAGGCGGGCTTGCATATGCGTCTTTGTCGCATGGAATACTGAAATTCCAGCTTAAAGGCGGCGGATTTATGCGCGGCCTCCCGCATGGGGAGCATGGCGACAATGTCATCCCGGACGGCCGCAGGCCGAGCCGGGAGCCAGTATCGCTTGAATCCCGGCTCTGCGCTTCGCTTCGGCCGGGACCACGGAGTTTCGATCAGACGTGGATCGCGCGCTTGTCGACCGCGAGCGCTGCTTCCTTGACCGCTTCCGAAACCGTGGGGTGGGCGTGGCAGGTGCGCGCCAGGTCCTCGGCCGAGCCGCCGAATTCCATAAGCACGCAGGCTTCCGCGATCAATTCGCCGGCGCCGAAACCGACGATATGGACGCCGAGCACGCGGTCGGTGGCGGCGTCGGCCAGGATCTTGACGAAGCCGTCGGCCTTGCGCATGGCGCGCGCGCGCCCGTTGGCGGTGAGCGGGAATTTGCCGGCCTTGTAGGCGACGCCCTTTTCCTTCAACGCCTCTTCCGTCGCGCCAACGGTCGCGATCTCCGGGCTCGTGTAGACGACGCCCGGAATGACTTCGTAGTTCACATGACCGTGCTGGCCGGCGAGAATTTCGGCCACCGCAATGCCCTCGTCCTCGGCCTTGTGGGCGAGCATGGGGCCGCGCACGACATCGCCGATGGCGTAGACGCCGGCGACATTCGAGGCGAAACGATCGTCGATGACGACGCGGCCGCGCTCCATCGCGACGCCCGCTTCTTCGAGGCCCAGTCCTTCCGTGTAGGGCGCACGTCCCGTGGCGATCAGTACGCGGTCGGCGTCGATGGTTTGCGCCTCGCCGCCGGCCACCGGCTCGAAGGTCACCTTGGCGCCGGCGCCCTTCACCGCCACTTCCGTGACCTTGGAGGCGAGCTTGAACGCAAAGCCCTGCTTTTCCAGCATGCGCTGGAATTGCTTGACCACCTCGCCGTCCATGCCGGGGAGGATGCGGTCGAGATATTCGATGACAGTGACTTCTGCGCCGAGGCGGCGCCAGACCGAGCCGAGTTCAAGGCCGATGACGCCGGCGCCGACGACCACGAGCTTCTTCGGAACCGCGCCGAGTTCCAGCGCGCCGGTGGAGGAGATCACGACCTTCTCGTCGACCGGGATCGGCGCGCCGTTCCTGTCGCGCAGGACGGCGACGTCGGAGCCGGTGGCGATGACGATGTTCTTGGTGTCGTGCACGGCGACCGATCCGTCTTCGGCCTTCACCTCGACCTTGCCCGCCGCGACGATACGGCCCGCGCCGGAAAGCACGTCGACCTTGTTCTTCTTCATGAGGAAGGCGACGCCGTTGACGTTGGCGGCGACCGTGTCGGCCTTGTGCTTCATCATGGCGGCGAGATCGAGCTTCGGCTTGCCGACGATGACGCCGAGCGCCGGGAAATCGTGGCCCGCTTCCTCGAACATTTCGGAGGCGTGCAGCAGCGCCTTCGAGGGGATGCAGCCGATGTTGAGGCAGGTGCCGCCGAGCGTCTTGCGCTTCTCGACGATGGCGACCTTCAGCCCCAACTGCGCCGCGCGGATGGCGCAGACATAACCGCCGGGGCCGGCGCCGATGACGATGAGATCGTAGGCCATTAGGTGCTTCGCCTTTTCAAGTCGGCGTGCCCTCATGCTGAGGAGCCTGCGAAGCAGGCGTCTCGAAGCACGAGGGCTGCGCCTCGGGTTTGGCCATCCTTCGAGTCGCTGCTGTGCAGCTCCTCAGGATGAGGATTTAAGGATCAGAGATCCAGAACGAGGCGCGCCGGATCTTCCAGATTCTCCTTCACGCGCACGAGAAAGGTGACCGCTTCCTTGCCGTCGACGATGCGGTGATCGTAGGAGAGCGCGAGATACATCATCGGGCGGATTTCGATCTTGCCGCCGACGACCATCGGGCGATCCTGGATCTTGTGCATCCCCAGAATGCCGGACTGCGGCGCGTTGAGGATCGGCGTCGACATGAGCGAGCCGTAGACGCCGCCATTCGAGATGGTGAACGTGCCGCCCTGCATGTCTTCGATGCCGAGCTTGCCGTCGCGGGCGCGCTTGCCGAAATCGCCGATCGCCTTTTCCACCTGCGCGATCGACATCTGATCGGCGTCGCGCACGACGGGAACGACGAGGCCCTTGTCGGTGCCGACGGCGACGCCGATGTGGCAGAAGTTCTTGTAGATGATGTCCGTGCCGTCGATCTCGGCGTTGACGGCCGGCACTTCCTTCAGCGCCTGGCAGCAGGCCTTCACGAAGAAGCCCATGAAGCCGAGCTTGACGCCGTGCTTCTTCTCGAAGGCGTCCTTGTACTGCGCGCGCAGCGCCATCATCGCGCCCATGTCGACCTCGTTGAAGGTCGTGAGCATGGCGGCGACATTCTGCGCGTCCTTGAGACGGCGCGCGATCGTCTGGCGCAGCTTGGTCATGCGCACGCGCTCTTCACGCGCGGCGTCGGCCGGCTGCGAGGCGGGGCGCGCGGCGACCGGCGCGGCGGCGGGAGCGGCCGCCGGCGGATTGGCGATGGCGGCAAGCACGTCGCCCTTGAGCACCTGGCCGCGCTTGCCGGAGCCGGCGACGGCGTTCGTGTCGACGCCGGCGTCGGCGGCGACCTTGGCGGCGGCGGGGGCAGGGGGCATCGACGTGCCGCCAGCGGCGGGCGCAGCCGCCGGAGCGGGGGCGGCAGCCTTGGCGGGCGCCGGCGAAGCAGCCTTCGGGGCCGCGGCGGCGCCGGCCGCGCCTTCCGCGATCTGGCCGAGCAGCGCGCCGGGCGTCACCGTCTCGCCGTCCTTGGCGGCGATCTCGGCCAGCACGCCGGAGGCCGGCGCGTTGACTTCGAGCGTCACCTTGTCGGTCTCGAGTTCGACCAAGGGCTCGTCGGCCTTCACCGCGTCGCCGGGCTTCTTGAACCACTTGCCGATCGTCGCCTCGGAGACGGATTCGCCGAGGGTCGGCACCCGAATTTCAGTCGCCATTGTGTGTCTCGCCCGGAAAGGCGCCCCTGTCTGAATTGGTTGACCGTTATGCGAAGGCTTCGTCGAGGAAGGCCTTCAATTGTGCGAGATGGCGCGACATGGTGCCGGTCGCGGTGGCGGCGGAGGCCGGGCGGCCGACATAGGTCGGGCGCTTGGACTTAAGGCCGGCCTGGCCGAGCACCCATTCGAGATAGGGCTCGACGAAGGTCCACGCGCCCATGTTCTTGGGCTCTTCCTGGCACCACACGACGTCCGCCTTCTTGAAGCGGCTCATCTGCTGGACGAGCGACTTCAGCGGGAACGGATAGAGCTGCTCGACGCGCAGCAGATAGACGTCGTCGACGCCCCGCTTCTCGCGCTCCTCGTAGAGGTCGTAATAGACCTTGCCCGTGCACAGGACGACGCGGCGGATCTTGTCGTCCTTCACCAGCTTGATCTTCTCGTCCTTCAGACGCTCGGCGTCGTCGGAGATCCAGCGCTGGAAGTACGAAGCCGGCCCCATCTCGTCGAGGCGCGAGACGCAGCGCTTGTGGCGCAGCAGCGACTTCGGCGTCATGATGATGAGCGGCTTGCGGAAATCGCGCTGCAACTGACGGCGCAGGATGTGGAAGTAGTTCGCCGGCGTCGTGCAATTGGCGACCTGCATGTTGTCTTCGGCGCAGAGCTGCAGATAGCGCTCGAGGCGGGCCGAGGAATGCTCGGGACCCTGGCCCTCGTAGCCGTGCGGCAGCAGGCAGACGAGGCCGGACATGCGCAGCCACTTGCGCTCGCCCGACGAGATGAACTGGTCGAACAGAACCTGCGCGCCGTTGGCGAAGTCGCCGAACTGCGCTTCCCACAAGGTCAGCGCTTCCGGCTCGGCCAGCGAATAGCCGTATTCGAAGCCGAGCACGGCCTCTTCCGACAGCATGGAGTTGATGACTTCGTACTTGCCCTGCTTGCCTTCGTTCAGGTGATTGAGCGGAGCGTAGCGGCGCTCGGTCTCCTGATCGATCAGCATGGAATGGCGCTGCGAGAAAGTGCCGCGCTCGACGTCCTGACCGGAGAGGCGCACGCGATGGCCGTCCCACAGGAAGGTCGCGAAAGCCATGGCCTCGGCCATCGCCCAGTCGATGCCTTCGCCGGTCTCGACCATCTTGCGACGGTTGTCGAGGAAGCGCTTGATCGTGCGGTGGACGTTGAAGCCGTCGGGGACCTCGTTCAGCTTCACGCCCAGCATCTTGAGATGGGCGATGTCGACGCCGGTCTTGCCGCGGCGGTCGTCGTCGTTCTCGGTCACCGCCTTGAAGCCGGACCAGCGGCCGTCGAGCCAGTCGGCCTTGTTGGGCTTGTAGGCCTGGCCGGCCTCGAACTCGGCTTCGAGACGATGGCGCCAGTCGCCCATCAGCTTGTCGACCTCGCCGCGCGTGAAGATGCCTTCTTCGATCAGCTTGCCGCTGTAGATTTCCAGCGTCGTCTTGTGCGACTTGATCTTGCGGTACATCAGCGGCTGGGTGAAGCCCGGCTCGTCGCCTTCGTTGTGGCCGAAGCGGCGATAGCACCACATGTCGATCACGACGGGCTTTTCGAAGCGCTGGCGGAATTCCGTCGCCACTTTCGCGGCGAACACCACCGCCTCCGGATCGTCGCCGTTCACATGGAAGATCGGCGCCTCGACGATCTTCGCCACGTCGGAGGGATAGGGCGAGGAGCGCGAATAGCGCGGATAGGTGGTGAAGCCGATCTGGTTGTTGATGATGAAATGGATCGAGCCGCCGGTGCGATGGCCCTTGAGGCCCGAGAGGCCGAGGCATTCCGCCACCACGCCCTGGCCCGCAAAGGCCGCGTCGCCGTGGATGAGCAGCGGCATGACCGCCTGACGGTTGACCGGCCCGTCGCCGCGCAACTGGTCCTGCTTGGCGCGCACCTTGCCGAGCACGACGGGATCGACGATCTCGAGATGCGAGGGATTGGCGGTGAGCGACAGGTGAACCTTGTTGGCGTCGAACTCGCGATCCGAGGACGCGCCGAGATGGTACTTCACGTCGCCCGAGCCTTCGACCTCGCCCGGGATGAACGAGCCGCCCTTGAACTCGTGGAACAGGGCGCGGTGCGGCTTGCCCATCACCTGGCAGAGAACGTTGAGGCGGCCGCGATGGGCCATGCCGAGCACGATTTCCTTCGCGCCGAGCGCGCCGCCGCGCTTGATGATCTGCTCGAGCGCCGGGATCATCGATTCGCCGCCGTCGAGACCGAAGCGCTTGGTGCCGGTGTACTTGACGTCGATGAACTTCTCGAAGCCTTCGGCCTCGACCAGCTTCTGCAGGATGGCGCGCTTGCCTTCCTTGGTGAAGGCGATTTCCTTGTCCGGCCCCTCGATGCGCTCCTGCAGCCACGACTTCTCCGCGGGATCGGAGATGTGCATGAACTCGTAGCCGATGGTCGAGCAATAGGTGCGGCGGAGGATCGCGAGCATCTCGAAGATGGTCGCGTATTCGAGGCCGAGTACGTGATCGATGAAGATCTTGCGATCGTAGTCGCCGTCCTCGAAGCCGTAGGTCGAGGGATGCAGCTCCTCGTGATCCATGCGCGCCTCGATGCCGAGCGGATCGAGATTGGCGTGCAGATGCCCGCGCATGCGGTAGGCGCGGATCATCATGATGGCGCGCACCGAATCGCGCGTGGCGCGCAGCACGTCGGCGTCGGAGATCGCGGCGCCCTGGCTTTGCGCCTTCGCCTTGATCTTGTCGCCGAGCGCCTTTTCGGTCGCCGGCCAGTCGCCGTCGAGCGCGTTGACGAGGTCGCCCTTCGGCGCGACCGGCCAGTTCTTGTTCTTCCAGGGCGCGCCGCGCGCGTTCTTCTCGACGACAGCCCTGTCGTCCTTCAGCGCGTCGAAGAATTCCCGCCATTGCGGATCGACGGAGGCCGGATTCTGCTCGTAGGCGTCCTGCAATTGCGCGACATAGGTCGCGTTGCCGCCATAGAGAAACGAGGTGTCCGCAAAGGATGCGTTCTGCGCCGAGCGGCCGGCGCCAGCTCCGTTCGATCCTGTATCGGCCATGCTCCACTCCCTTGGATCGCGCGGCCCGGACAGCCGCCCTGGTTCGGACGCGCGGGCTTTTCGCCGCGCATCCGCTTCAGCTCGTCACAAAACAAATTCGTGTTCCCCGCCCATGGACGGGGAACATGCGCCGATCAGCCCTTGAGCAGAGCGGCCAGCGTCGTGCCCAGGCGCGCCGGCGAAGGCGAAACCTTGATGCCCGCAGCTTCCATCGCCGCGATCTTGTCTTCCGC
>WBZM01000428.1_pt1 | contig 60079 bp, 36 predicted proteins | sample 5204271 | NCBI WGS metagenome assembly WBZM01 (sample SAMN12344346, study PRJNA552823) | activated sludge metagenome | biome: Activated sludge suspended growth; feature: Nitrification reactor; material: Wastewater; isolation source: activated sludge from nitrification reactor of wastewater... | reverse complement strand
GATGATTGCGAAGCGGAAAAAATAAATGGCCCCGCCCGCCCAAAAGGAAAGCCAGTTTGGCGTCTTGTTGACCAAGGTGGAAAGCACCCCTGCATTGATGAACACGCTGCCAATGGCCCAAACCAACAACACCCAACGCAGTTGCCCGATGAGCGGCGTAATGCTACCGCCATGCACATTCAGGAAGTCGGAAAAAACGGAATGGTCGTAGCCTGAAAGCAACTTGTTGATTTCCAGGGAGTTGCCGATGCTGGCCTCCAACACGTGCCAGACTTGCATGGCCAATGGCACGGCCAGCATCAGTTGCAGGGCATAGACCAGTAGCACGATGTTCCAATGGCGCAGGCCGGTGGTGAAGGCTGTCTTTATTGTTGTAATCATGGTTGTCAAATCAAGAATGCGACCGTTTGCATCAAATTCTGCATCCAAAACACCGCTTTCACCGTGTACTTCCAAAGCACGGTCGTCTCCGGCTTGAGGGTCATGCTGTTATTGTTCAAGTCGAGGTCGAGCGTGATTTTCTGCTTGGGGTCAATGGCCACCGATTCTATTTTCGACTTGCTTTGGTAGCTGAATATTTTGGTTCGCAATTGGCCGTCCCAGTTTTCCATCTTCACTGAACCATCCTCAAAACGGATTTCTATCTCCACCGGAAACACCAATTCGCCCAAGCGGTGCAGCGTGACCGAGGCCGTAAAGTCTCCCGTAGGCTCGCCTTTTTTGAAAATGAAGCTGCCTTTGCCGTCATCAAAAATCCCGTGGGGGCTGTAGTTTTCGAGGTTGCTGATTTCGGAAACGGCATAATCGCAGACATCGGTTCCTTGAATCACCACCTTGAACAGCCAGTCGAAATTGCTGCCAAAAGCGTTGTTCGGGTGTTGCGCAGCAAACTCATTTGCTACCGCAAAAAAGTCGGTGCCACGGGGGTGCTTGAACTTCCAGCGGTCGAAGTAGGTGCGCATCATTTCATCCATCTGCTCGTCGCCCAACACGGATTGCATGGTGCGCAACATGGTGGCCGTCTTGCTGTAAATGATGCCCTTGTGGCGGGCGTCGTAGGTCCAGCCGGGCTTGTCGGCGTAGTCTTCCTTGGGATTGGGCATGCCCGTGTACTCGTTGCGGCTCAGTTCCCAGTTGCCCAACTGGTAGCCCAAAAAATCCACATAGCCATTCTTTTGGCCATAATAATGGTCAATGATGCGGTCTTCGTAATAGGTGGTCAAGCCTTCGTCCAGCCAGGCCTGCTCCTTTTCGTTGCTGCCAAGCATCATCATAAAATATTGGTGGACGAACTCGTGCAGGGCCAGCGATTCCACGTTTCGAATGCCCTTCGGCGAGTTCCAAAATGACCCCAAGGTGATAAACGTCGGGTACTCCATCATGCCGCTTCGCAGCCCGTGGAAGGGCGGGTCGGCGATGGTAATGCTGGCGAAAGGGTAGGGGCCTACGTGTTCCGTCATGTATTCCAAACCCTGTTTGATGGCGGTGATGACCCTCGGCGCATGCATCGAGTGCTCTGGCGGCATCAGCAGCCGGATGTTGACGTGCTGCCATTTGTCCTCAAAAACTTGGAAATAGGGGTAAGCCGTCCAAGCGAAATCAATCACGTCCTCCACCACGAAGCGGCGGCGGGTGAGGTTGTTGGGCAGTTTCTCCTCGCTCACCAGGCAGCCAGAGGCGCCCATCACGAGTTGGCTGGGGGCGGTGATAGTCACGTCGTAGGTGCCGAAATCGCCATAAAACTCGGTGGTTCGGAAGAACTGGTGGCAGTTCCAGGCCCATTGGCCATTAGGCTCCAACTGCCAGACGCCGAGCTGCGGAAACCAGTGTACCCACAGCGCCCAGTCATCTTTTGAGTAGCCCGCACGGGCAATTGTTTTGGGCAGCTTCGCTGAAAATTTCAGGTCGAAAACGGCGGTCTCGCCCGGCTGTACGGGCTTTTGAAGCGGTACGAGGAGTACGCTTTGGTCGCCTGGATTGCCATCGTCAGGCTGCACGTAACGCATTGATTGCGTGAGGTTTGCGCCTTTTTGCTCCGCAATATCGTCCACCCGAATCCATCCCCAGGTCTCCTCACCCCGGCTGCCGATGTTCTGGTCGAAGATGTTGCCGCCGCTGCCCTTGAGGAAGGTACTACCCATGTTCTTGAACGAATTCAGGTACATATAGAACCGCAGTTCGGTCACTGGCTCAGGCGAATTGTTCTTGAAAATGACCTGCCCGATGGAGGTGACGGACTTCTTGGCGAGGTCGTACTGCACGTCCATTACGTAGCTGGTGGGCCGGCCGCTCTTGGGTGGGTCAAAACGGGGGTCGCACTGGCCGGAGGCCGACCAAGCGAACAGGGTTAACAGGCTGAAAATCAAGGCGTTTTTCATCACAGCAAAGGAACGCCTGAGAACGGAAAAAGTAAAAAGTTTAAAGTAAAAACTTGGTCATAGTTGAGTCGCTGCGTTCCAATATGGCGAACTAGCGTTATGCTTTCCTATTTTCACCAAAATCTTTCAACATGAAATACCTTCCCATTTTCGCATTTTTCATTTTTTGCTTCGCAAATTGCGCCGCCGATTTGGGCTACCAGAACGCCATTCAGGGCAAATGGCAAGCCGTGAACTGGGCGACAGCCGGTGGTGAAAACCGAGCAACCGAGAATGTTTCTTTCGACTTTCAAAGCACCAGTTACGCTGCAAAATTGGGTGGACGTGAGGAGGCTGGCAGTTTCAGGATTGACGGCGACAAGCTCTACACCAAAGCTGAAGGCCAGCAGGAAATCATGGTCAAAATCACGAAACTGACCGCCGATTCACTGGTCTTCGACATGAACCGAGGCGGGGTACACGAGGTCTTGACCTTGAAAAGACCCTAACCAAGCAATTCCCCCAATTTTCCAATTCAACTAATTTTCTGACCAATGCGCATCATATTCATGGGCACGCCCGATTTTGCCGTGCCTTCTTTGCAGATTTTATTGGACAATGGCTACGAGGTAGCAGCCGTCGTTACGGCCACCGACAAACTGGGTGGCAGGGGCGGCAAGCAGTTGCTGGAGTCGGCGGTGAAGAAATTTGCCGTGAGCCGGGGGCTTCCTGTGCTGCAACCTGAGAAACTGCGAGACCCCGCCTTTTTGGAAGCATTGCGCAGCTACAACGCTGATTTACAAATAGTTGTGGCGTTCCGAATGTTGCCGGAAGTGGTCTGGGCGATGCCCAAAATCGGCACTTTCAACTTGCATGGCTCCTTGCTGCCGAAGTACCGGGGCGCTGCTCCCATCAATTGGGCCATCATCAACGGGGAACGGGAAACGGGCGTTACCACCTTTTTCCTCCAGCATGAAATTGATACGGGCGACCTGCTTTTTCAGGCAAAACTGCCCATCGGCGAGGACGACACGGCGGGCGAAATCCATGACAAGATGATGATACTCGGAGCCGATTTGGTGCTGAAAACCGTGAAGGCCATCGAGCAGGGCAATGTTGCGAAGCAAAAACAAGATAACAGCTTGGCCTGCCATGCCCCGAAGATTTTCCATGAAACCTGTGAAATTGATTTCAACAAAACGGCAGGTGAAGTTCACAATTTCGTGCGGGGCCTCAGCCCATACCCAGGCGCTTGGAAGCTGTTAGCTGCTCCGTTAACGCTGACTGATGGAACGCCTTGGCAATCAGCGAATTGGGAAGCAGTTCAAGGCGTTGAATTGAAGGTTTTCAGGACGCAAAAAGAAGTTGCGGAGCACCAATTACCATTGGGTCAATACATCACTGACGGGAAGAAAATGGTAAAAATGGCGGTGAAGGATGGCTTTGTCCATCTGCTCGAATTGCAGCTTCAAGGGCGGAAGCGGATGAATGTGATTGATTTTATCAATGGACTGAAGTCTTGAAAAAAACAGGGCCGTCATTTTGGACGGCCCTGTGGTTGTTTGATGTTGAAGTTTGTTTGTTAAGGATGATGTTTAGTTGTTATTTGCATGATTTAGGAACCTCGATGGCCTTGTTCTCCTTGGCCACGAAGGAAAGGTCAACACAACCTTCTACTTGGCGACCGTTTTTGTAAAGGGCCAATCCACGCAGGTGGCGGATTTTGTTGTCTGCTGGATATACCCGAACCGCTTTGTCCAAGAGTTCGAGGCCGTCGTTCAGTTTGGACTTCACTTCGGCAATGCGGGCGCCCTCTTGTGCCTTATAGACCATCTCTTTGTAGCCGGTCGGCACATCAGGGCAGGTGCCCGTCAGCGGTGCGATAGGGATGGTCAGGTAGTACTGGGTCTCAGGGCCGAGGTTGGCGTATTTTGTGTTCCATTCGCCGTTGGTTTCAGTAAGGAAACTGGTAACCGACTCCTTGAATGCTTTGCCAAGGTTGTTGTAATCCAGCATTTCAGTCACAATCACATCACCTTCAGGGCCTACCTTGAACTTTACATCGAAGGAACCGGTCTGACAAGGCTTAACCTCCTCTCCTTTCGGGTATTTCAGGTAGTTGTCAAGGAACTCCTCATAGCCACTCCGCTCAGCATAGAATATGGGCCTGGCGTCCACCAACTGCAGTTTTTCTTTAGCTTTTTGGTTAGCCTTTAGCTTGAAGTGTACGGTGGTGCTCATCAGTACGTTCACGTTCTGGCCATCTTCAACGCCGGGTACCCAGCCGATGTTGACTTCATTCATCTTCTCAAAAAGGCGCTTTACTTCGTTTCCACAGCCAAGGCCAAGGTCGTTTTTCAGGCGAACATCCTTCACCTTGCCATCCTTGCCCACCACGAAATCAACATTGATATCACCTTCCAGCCCGACCACAAGGGCATCGGCAGGATAGTTGAGGTGCTGGTTGAAGAACTGTTCGAGGTATTCCAGGGCACAAGCCTTGATTTGGTGGTCTTTCAAGTTGGACTGTTGGCAAGATGCAAAGGCAGGTACCTCGTCCACCAACTCGAAGATGTCGTCACCATAGGCAAGCGTTGGGAAAGCCTTCATGCGTCCCTGCCAGCTAAAGCGGACAGTGGCAATGGTAGGAGCCTTAACTGCCTGACCGTTGAAGGCGGCTGGTTCCCATTGGATACCCTGTTTGGCCATTTCGACAAACACAGATTGGGCAGCTACATCGTACTCCTTGATGCCCGTTTCCAATACCCTTGGGTACATGATGCGGCCATCTGCGTCAACCGTGATTTCCACCCTGACGATGCGGGGCTTGAAATCCTCACCTTTGGCTATTTCTGGGTACTTCAGGTTTTTTTCGATGAATTCGTCCAATTTGGACTGTGAGCAAATGGTCTGCTCGGAAAGGGATGACAAATTGCTGCATCCAGGGAAGCGGGCCTCTTTGTCAATTTGGATGACCGTTTTCAATGATTCGGGGCGTTTGGCAGTCACTACTGCAGCTGCAACGCCGTCCTGTGCGAAAGTTTGGTCAAAAGAAAGGATGCCTGCGCAGAATAGCGCAATAGCTTTGAGTGTTGTCTTTGTGTTTGTCATGATTTCCTTGATTTAAGTGCTAAGAATTGTGTTCAATTCAAAGGAGGTAAAATGGTATATTTAAAATTGGTCTCGAATGCAAATCCTTGATTGGCACTTTGGTTTGCCAATGTTCAAGTAAGTTTTGTTAGCCACGGAAATCTTTAAAAAGAAAAGGGGATATGGAAATGAGGTAGGAGGGAAAACAATGTGTCTTATCAAAATTTACGGCAACAAAGGTAATGGGGCAGGAAAGGGTTTGTCAAGGCTTGAACTTAAAAAACCCTAAAAATAGCCTTTGTTTAAGGGTGTGAGTATTTGTGTATTTATGAATGTGTGATGGATTTTTCAAAGACTGGCGTCAATTTAAGTATCTGATAATGAATGTATTATAAGGGTTTTCCTGTCAAAGGTGGTAGGGGAGACTCAACAATCGGTATGAGCAGTTCAGTGCCAGGCTTGGCCTAACGAAAAAGGCTGTATTAGAAACTTAATTCTAATACAGCCTCTTTAGATGTTGTGGTGAGAGAGGGAATCGAACCCCCGACACATGGATTTTCAGTCCATTGCTCTACCGACTGAGCTACCTCACCAATAGATTGCTAAAGGCCGTTTGCCAAAAGCGAGCGCAAAGATATGGGCTTTTTCAAATTTTCAAACTCAAAAAAACTTTTTTCAAAAAAACTTCTTGGCGGCCTTTGGTTCCCGATGTACCAACTTTCTTTGTGGGCAAATGTTTCCTCGCTATTATGTCAAATTTTCAACCTATAAAATTGTTGAAGCGCCTGTCCATCGGGTTCCTTTTGTTGGTGGTGGCGCTGCTTGCCTATTACCGAATCTGGTTCCTTCGCCTGCCGGATAGGGCTTTGCCCACCGAGCCAAATGCTATCCTTAGCCCAGCCAATGGCGAAATCGTGGCAATCGTACATTGGACGAAGGACTCCCTGGCTTGGGAAAAGGACGCTGGGGTAGTGCAGGTGATGACTTCCGACGTGGATAGTAGCGGCTGGCTCATCGCCATCGAAATGGACGTGACCAATGTCCACTACCAGCGGGCACCGCTGCAAAGTCGTTTCATCAAAAACGACTATGTAAAAGGCCGTTTCAACAATGCCCTCGTGCAGACGAACCGCTTTGGCCTTCGCCTCGAAAACGAACGCAACGACATGCTTTTTGAAACAGAAACTGGCCTAAAATACAAGGTGGTGCAAGTGGCCGGACTGGTCGCCAGACGCATTGAGGATTTTATGGAGCCGCAACAGGCTGTCAAGGCTGGCGAGGTAATCGGACTGATTAAACTGGGGAGCCAGGTCGGATTGGTGCTGCCAGAGAATACCATCCCGAATGTGCAATTAGGCCAAACGGTTGTGGACGGCGAAACGGTCATTGCGAAGCTCAAAGCAGGTTAGGTATGGCAGGCATAATAGGTTTAGAAAGTTTAGATGTGTAAGCTGCTTGAACCTACTTAACCTTCCTACTATCAAATCCCTCCAAACCGCTCCTTTACGACAACACGCCCATTTTCACTTCTCATCAAACTGGCACAGGCTGTTTGTGGGTCGTGCTCGAAAATCAGCCGCCAGTCGTTGTCCACGGCATTTTCGAGAAGCCATGCTTTTTCCTCCAAAGTCGTCAACGGGCGGATGTCGTAAGCCATTACCCAGGGCATGTTCAGGTGATAAGTGGCGGGCATGGTGTCGGCGCAATACACGTACTTTCCTTTTGGGGTGTCAATGTGGAGCAGCATCATTGCATCGGTGTGGCCGTGGGTGAACTGTACCTTAATCCCAGGCAGCCATTCCACCATATCCTGCTGAACGTCAATGAATTGCAACTGACCTGACGTTTTCAGCGGAACGAAGTTCTCTTTCAGGAAGGACGCTTTCTCCTTTTCGTTTGGCTCCATCGCCGTGCGCCATTGTACCTCGTTCGACCAATAGGTAGCGTTAGGGAAGGTGGGCACCAATTTGCCATCGGCATCCAATCGCACACCACCGCCGCAGTGGTCGAAATGGAGGTGGGTCAAAAAAACATCCGTTATTTCCTCCGTCGAAATATGCCGCTCAGCCAAAGAGGGTAGGGTAGATACCGCTCCTTCCGGCTCGAAGAAGCTGCGCCATTTTGCATCCTGTTTGTCGCCGATGCTGCAGTCCACCAGGATTTTTCGGTCGCCCGTTTCGATGAGTAAGCAGCGCAAGGCCCATGTGCAAAGGTTGTTCTCGTCCGCTGGATTTACCTTGTTCCAGAGGCGCTTAGGAACGATACCGAACATGGCGCCGCCGTCGAGCTTGAATGTACCGGTGGGAAGAAGCGAAAGTTTCATTTACAATTTCGGATTTACGATTTACGGTTGTGGGCGGTTGGAAGGCCGTCAATGCTAACGAGGTTTTTATCCTGGATGTACTGTTTCAGCCCATCTTCCCCTTTCTTTTCGGCCCAATCGAACAGGTGGGGGCGCATGCCTTTGTACTCCATCAGTGGCACACCGTAGCCGCAGGAAGTTTGCACGAGGTCAATGTCGGCGATGATAAGCTGTCGGGTGGATTGGTATAGCTTGAAATGGTGCGCATACGTTTCCCAATGCCCTGAACCAGGCAGCACCGTGAAGCCCTTGCCATAAAGCCGGAGGATATTGGGTGGCCCCTCGAAGGCGCAAAACATGAAAGTGATGCGGCCATTTTCGAGCAGGTGCGCCGAGGTCTCGTTGCCGCTGCCGATGAAGTCCATGTAGCCAACTTGGTTGTCGGCGATGATTTTAAAGCCGTCAATTCCTTTCGGGGAAAGGTTGATTCGTCCAGACTCGCCAAGTGGGGAGGATGCCGTGAAAAACATTTGCTGCTTTTCGATGAACTCCCGGTGGTGTGGGAGAATACTGTTGCTGAATTTGCCCATTGTCAGAATTTGAAAGGCAATGATAGGCAAACTAAAGAAGGTGGAGAAGGGAATCAAATTAACTGAATGGTGATTGCACCAACTTCATCTATATCCACAGCCAGCCTTTTGTCCTCAATTAATGGATTGGCCAAAAGCCATTTTGCCAGCCCTTTCACGATTAGGTCTTCCACGGCCCGTTGTAGCGGCCTTGCCCCATATTTTTCATGGAAACCGACCCTTGAAACATACTCCTCCGTGCGTTCTGAAAACTCGATTTTGAGGTTTCGCTTCGCAAAGCCTTCCCTCGACTTTACTTCTTCCAGTTCCTTGCGGGCTATGAGGCGGATGCTCTCCTGCGCCAGTGGTTGGAAGATGACCACTTGGTCAATCCGGTTCACGAACTCTGGCCGGAAAAACCCACTAATGGCCGAGCGGTAGGTCTCATCGTCGGGCATGCGGCTGCCGTAGCCAATGGACGGGCGGTTGCTTGCCCCCAGGTTGCTGGTCAGAATGATGATGCAGTTGCGGAAATTGGTCACCCGGCCAAAGGCGTCCACGAGCATTCCTTCATCTAGTACGGTGAGGAAGGCGTCGAAAATTTCAGGGGTAGCTTTTTCCGCCTCGTCGAGCAGCAGCACGGCAAAGGGGCGTTCCCGCACCTGTTGAACAAGCTTGCCGGGGTCTTTCCCCGTGCCAAGGAACCGGGAAATCTGCGACGGGTGCTGGTACTCGCTCATGTCAATACGGATGAGCGGCGAGGTTTTTTGGCCGAGGCCAAAAAAATACTGCGCCAAGGCTTGTGCGGCAGCCGTCTTGCCCACGCCCGTTGGCCCAGCAAAGAGCAAGGTGGTGATGGGCTTTTGCGGATTGTTCAAACCTGCTTTATACACCTTTATGATGTCCGTCAGCTTTTCCGTGGCAGCCGCCTGGCCGATGATTCGGTCGTTGAAATAACTGCGAAGTGCCGACTGGTCGAGCAATAGGTCATCCCGCAGGAAGAGTTCTGGAAGCCCCGTACGGCGGATGAATTGCGTTAGCACGTTGCTTCGGTGAACCTCGGTCGCCTTATTGAAGATGGCCTCGCTTACGCATTCGCCGAGCAGTCGGATACTCTTGCCAGGGAAGCTCTCGTAAGGGTAAAACCGCCTCAACAACCTGGTGGAAGTGCTCAGCGCATCCTGTGTGATGCTGATTTTGTGGCTTTGAAGAACATGGCCACTGAATTTTTCGAGCACAACGGCAAGGCTGCGCTCTGGCAGTTCGGGCAGTTCCACAAGTTGCATGGATTCCACGAAGCCGGGCAAGAGACGCCTCATGCTTTCCAACTCTTGGGGTGTCACCTCGCCAGCCACCTGCAATTTGCCCTGCTGGATGAACGGAAGCAGGTAGGCAGCCACACTGTCCTCCGGTCCTTTGCCGCCTTCCCGAAGGAGCCGCACGATGTCCTCTACCCAAAGAATGCCGTTCATGGCCTGCAACTCATACACCAGTTCTTCGGCGGTCTCCTCCCATTCGCCAAGGTACTTGCTGGTGGCCGTGAAGCGTTGCGCCTGTATGCGCCAAAAACTCTGTTCTTTTTCTGTTTTCTTGGAAAAACTGGCCAATTTCCGAAAGGCCTGCCGGAGCACGGCGCTCTTGCCGACCCCAGTCGCCCCGACGATGAGCACACTGGCATGTTGTTGCATCAATTTGTCCACTACTTGTGCCACGTATTCGTCCAGTTCCCAAGCGGCATCTGGGGCTGCTGCGAGGTTGCGCTGCACAGCCTTTGGATAAGGATACCGCTCGGCGAGGCGTTCCAGCGCTTTGGGTTGCTGCTCAATGTCCCAAGAGTAGTTGAAAAAGGCGTCCTCCTTCACCTTGAGCGTCACCATTTCGAGCGAAGGGGTGGGGTAGGAGGTCAATCGGTAAATCTCCTCCGGGCTTTTTTCATCGAGGGCATTGCTGATGAAATGGCGGGCGAGGCTGTCCAATTGATTGAGGTCGTAGCAATAAAAGCTCTCGTCGAGCAGTGGAAGGAAGCATTCGTAAACGCCCGGTTCGGCTTCCCCATATACAAGTGGTTGGTTTATCTTGACCTTGTTGGTCAACGGAAATGCTCCGTTCCCGATTCGGTAGGTGGGCCGGAAACTGGTTTCGACCATTTTAAGGATGGGGTCATCCAGTTCGAGCAGGGGGTAGTCGCCTTCTTTTTTATAGATTTTGGCCAAGTGGTCGCTCAGGTTGCTCCGCAATTTTTGGGGTGTGGCCTCCACCAACTGGTACTCCGTTCCGACGAGGATGCCAAGCACGGCTTCTTCGTTCAATTGAAAGCAAAGGAGGGGGAAAGTGAGTTTTTCCATGCCAATTATTCCAAATTATAGAAGGTATTTCTGTAAAAATAGTCTCAAATGTAGAACAATGTTTTGTGAAGTGTATTTAATAAAGAAACTTTGCCCCCAGAATTTATCCTGTCTTCATTCCAAATCAATTATGAAACGCACCATATGCCTGCTTGCCCTTGCTTTACTTTGGCTGGCTGGCTGCAAATCTGACCCACCTCGACCCGTTGAACCTGCCCCATTGCCACCCCTCGACTCTGTGGAGGTAGTCGAAACCCCCGACCCCTATTTCCTCAAGCGCTTCAAAGGCAATATAGACGGCAAACATTCCATAGAAATGGTGTTGGTAAACTGGGGCGACGGGTTCCTTTCTGGCCGATACTGGTACACTTCCAAAAACAAACCCATTGAACTTAGTGGCGAACTCAAGGAGGATAACAGCTATGAAATCGCCGAATTCATGGATGGGAAAGTTGGTGCGAAATTCATAGGGACCATGTCAAACCCTGATTCCTTGAACGGCACATGGGCCAGTGCAGATGGCAAACGCAACCTGCCTTTTATATTGGTCGGTTCACCTTCCACCAGCGACGAAGCCAACTGGACGGGCAACTGGCACCTCAGCCAGGTCTGGGACGGCGGCTGGCTCATGGTTGGAAATGTGACCGGTGAGGCATTTGATTTTGCGCTCAGCGTGGTACGGGGCAGCCATGTAGGAACCTTGGAAGGGGTGGCCCAGTACAAAGGTGACAAGGCTATTTTTAAGCAAAAAACATTCGAGGAGAAGCCCTGCGAACTGCATTTCACGAATATGGGCGACCATGTGCTGATTGACCAGGTGAGCGACAACCTTGCCTGCGGCTTTGGCGCAAGGGCACACGCCGCTGGGCGGTATGAAAAAAAGAAACTTATCCGCAAATCCCTGCTGGCCGTGGGTAATGGCTCAGGCGATGTTTTTCCTACCCAAAAACTGCACGACGATTTCCGCCGCCTTGTGGGCGATGCGGTTTACGAGACATTTGCCTTCAACATGCAATTGAAAGAACGAACCACCAACCAACTTGGCCAAACAGTGGTGACAGGGGCCGTGCCAGGCCTGTTCACCACTAACGAAGCGATTATCATTTTTGACCAGCAGGGAAAGATTTGGGCCGCCACCCTTGATTTCAAGGAAGGCAGCGATGAGCCTTACCTGCGCAGTTTCACCAACGATGCCGCTTCCAAAGGGAAATTGCATCCAGATGTTGAGGTTTGGAGGGAGCGGTTCAAGTCGTACAAAGTGGCGTTTTGATAGGCTCCCCACGGAAAGGACAAATATGGATTGTGGGGAAGGGGCTGTTAAATACTCTTACCTGTCGCATTACCGAAGCAAGTTAACGGTAGCAGTGACTTCAATTCGAAATCCGCAATCCGAAATCCGCATTTGAATAGTACGTTTTTCGGCTTACCTTCGTTAATGCATTCGACAAACCAAGTTTTCATTAATTCCAAGCTGTTTTTGATGACAACATTCTTTAAGATGAATACTTTAAAATTCCTCGCATTAGGATTCACCCTTTTCCTTGCCTTTTCACAAGCCAATGCGCAGGCTGCGCTGAAGCGTGCCAACAAACAGTACGAACTGGGCACCTTCAATCTTGCCGCACAATCCTATAAGGAGTTCTTGGCCAAGAACCAAGACCACACCGAAGCCAACAGCAAACTGGCTGATTGCTACCGCCACCTCAACCAACAGGAGAAGGCAGTGCCCTATTACCAGGCTGCGGTTGCTGCTGGCGATGTGCAAGATATATATGTGTTCCAATACGGCCTCGCCTTGCAGGAACTTGGGCGCTATGAGTTGGCCAAGGGTGTTTTCAACCGCCTTGGGGAGAAGTCGGAGTCGTTCAAGGTGCGCTGCAAACAGTTTACGGAGGCGTGCGATTTTGCGTTAAAATCCAATGCCCCGGCTGCCTACAAGGTCTCCAACGAATTTGCCAACTCAGCTTCCTTCGATTTTGGCCCCACCTTTTTTGGCGACCAGGTGGTGTATGCTTCTGGCCGCACCGACATCAAGAGCCGTGACAGTCGAAATGCCCCTTCTTCCGGCCTCGGCGATGGCACGAACCGCTTGCTCATTTCCCAAAGGGACAAGAACGGATTCCTTGAAGTGCCCGTCACCTTGCACACTGGTTTTGGTGTGGGCGTCAACGAAGGCCCGGCCTCTTACACTGCTGATGGCAAATGGGTCGCCTTCACCCGCAACAATTTTATAGACGGAACCCGCCTGATGCCCAGTAGCGGCATGGAGTTGAACCTGTTCATTGCGCAAGCAAAACCCGATGGCGACTGGGAAAACCCGCTCGCTTTCATCCACAACGGGGTGGACTACTCCACGGGCTATCCCTGTTTTTCACCTGATGGCAAGGCGCTCTATTTTTCGAGCAACAGGCCCGGTGGCTTTGGTGGTTACGATATTTATGTGTCCTATAAAATAGGGGAGAATTGGTCGGCTCCAGAAAACCTTGGCGGTACTGTGAACACCGTTGGCAACGAAATCACGCCTTATTTCGATGGCAATGCCCTCCATTTCGCCAGTGATTACCAAAAGGGTTTGGGCGGTTTTGACATCTTCAGGGCCGAGGAAAGCGGTGGTCGCTGGGCAACTGTCTATCATGGTGGCACTGGGCTTAATTCCTCCAACGACGACTACGGTTTTGTCTTCAATAGCGACCGCAACATCGGCTATTTCGTTTCAAACAGGCCCGGCGGCAAAGGTTCGGAGGATATTTACCGCATCGTGAAAGAGACCGAAACGGCGGTCATCAAGGTTACGGATGCGCTCACGGGCGCTGTTATTTCCGGTGCCACGATTGATTTTTCAGATTGTGGCTCCGCCAACCAGTTTACCAATGTCAATGGCATTTTCAATTTCAGCATTTCCGATGGGCTTGATTGCAATGCCACCATCAGCAAGGAAGGCTTCACCAGCAAGACCGTTCGTTTGACTTCGCTTGCGCTGCGCCAGAACCGAACTTTGGAAGTTGGGCTTAGCAATCCATCCAATGCATATTCTGGTAAAGTGGTGGCCGGCAATTCAGGCAAAATAGTGGAAGGCGTCACCGTAATCGCTGTAAACAAGGCCAATGACGAGGAAACGACCACTTCGACTAATGCCGATGGCATCTATTCCATAGCGTTGAAGCCCAATGCGAGTTATGCTATTCGGTACTCCAAGTCAGGTTATAAGGACACACAGGTTGATTTCAAGGCCACGGCTGGCAGCTCCAAAACATTGGAGTCCGTGGATATTTATCCCGTAGGGAGTACCCAAAAACCTGCCACTGAGACGAAGACAAAAACGGACCCCAAGGATGCCACCCCTGCCAGCTTTGAGCAACCGACTACAACTGCTACTACTATTGATGGTTTTGCGGTGCAATTGGCGGCTGCCAACACGGCCAAGCCTGATTTAAAACCATACCAAGACAAGTTGGGGGCCTTCGGTAATATTTATGCCGTAAGTGAAGGGGGCAAGACAAAGATTAGGCTTGGTGTTTTTGAGACGAGGGAGGCAGCAGTTGCTGCGCAATCCAAGGCCAAAGCCAATGGATACGCTGGGGCTTTCATTGTGTCTGAAAAAGGCAAGCCTTCCGCAACCCCTAAAAAGGAAGAGCCAAAACCCAAGCCAGCCGAGTCTGGCGACAAAAAGACCGAATCGAAGCCTGCCACTTCTGAATCCAAACCCAAAGAGGCTCCCATCAAAGAAGTTGAGCTTGATGGTTATCTGGTCAAATTGGCTGCTTACAAGGACGTTAAGAATTTCCAGCGTGAAAAAGTGGAAGACTTCGGGTTGGTCAGCTTCGTGAAAAAAGGAGAGTTTACCATAGTTGTTCTCTCAGGCTTCGAGTCAAAAGCAACGGCGGCCCAGGCATTGGAAAAAGCCAAGAAGCAGGGTTTCACCACCGCCCATTTGGCCATGATGGAGAAGGGTGAGCTGAAAAAGGCCGAGTAAACATTATTTTAAGGGTATTTTTAACATAAAATCGCTCCTAATATAAGCCTAAAAGATGAGCCAAGTTGCCAGTCTTTTAGGCTTATATTATTTTCATGCGCATGTATTTGTCCCTACCAAAAAATACGTAGCGATTTTTATTTCTGATTTGAAAATCTACATTTGCCCCATCACGTAGAACCAAGCCAAAATATTGACCATGAATAACTTATGTCGGCCCAAAGGGGATTGGCATAGCCGTGTACTTTCACAAAGCTACGTTCATCAAGGCAACAGAAAGTAGGCAGAAAACCTGAAAACAATTTGCATAAATTGTTCACTGTAAATCCAAACTCATTATGCAAAATCCAGTTTCTGATGTTGCCCTAATTAACTACAATATTGAATTAGCCAAAAGCTACGGAATCCTTCATGTGAACGTTGATGGCATTAACGAACGTGGCAGAACCATTGTGGTGGAAGGCAATGAAGTGGTAAACTTCGGCTCCTGTAGTTACCTCGGCCTCGAAGCGGATTCCCGGTTGATTGCCGCAGCCCACGATGCCCTTGACCGTTTCGGTGTCCATTTCTCCAGTTCCCGTTCCTACCTTGGGTTAAGCCTATTTGAAGAGGCAGAAGCCTTACTGGCCCAAATCTTTGGCAAACCCGTCATCATTTCGCCTTCGACCACGCTGGGCCACATGGCGTTGCTTCCATTGCTCATCGGCCCTGACGACCGCTTGATACTCGACCAGCAAGTGCATTCGAGCGTTGCATTTTCGGTGCAGCAAGTGGCCATCAATCCCGGCAATATCGAACGCATCCGGCACAACCGGTTGGACTACCTGGAGAACCGACTTCGCAAACTGGAAGGTAAGCACAGCAAGGTGTGGTACTTCGCCGATAGCGTTTACAGCATGTATGGCGATATTGCCCCGCTGGAGGACTTGGTTGCCCTGCTCGACCGATACGAGCATTTCCATGTTTACCTGGACGATGCACATGGTATGAGTTGGGCAGGCGAAAACGGGGCAGGCTATGTCCGCCAGCACATCGCCCACCATCCTCGCATCATGCTTACGACCTCCTTGGGCAAAGGGTTTGGTACATCGGGCGGGGCTATCATCTGCCATGATGAGGAGCAAAAAACCTTTATCAGGAACTGTGGCGGAACCTTGATATTCTCTGGCCCATTGCAACCGGCCAATCTTGCAGCCGTCGTTGCTTCCGCCGAAATCCACCTTTCGCCAGAGATTTACGGCCTTCAAGAAAAACTGAAAACGAGGATTACCTACTTCCGGGAAAAGGCTGAATCCCTCCAGCTCCCGCTCGTTTCAATTGGACAAACTCCCTTGTTTTATATCGCAACCGGCACCAAACAAGTTGGCTGCGAAGTAATCTCAGCCTTGATGCAGAAGGGCCTGGGCTATACGGGAATCGCCAGCTATCCGAGCGTACCGGCCACCAATTCTGGTATCCGTATTTTAGTGAACACCCATCATTTACTACACGACATTGATGCGCTGTTGGAAGCGCTTGCACCATTGCTTTTCAGTGAAATGGACAAGCAAGGTATCAAGATGGAAAAGGTTTTAAAAGCATTTGGCAGGGATGTGATAGCTCAATGAAGTTGGCTGTGAGCCTGTTCAGAAAGTAACCACTCTTCCTCTGTGGTTTCTGTTATTACGAAAGGACACGCTTGGCATGCTTCCTTGCCGCTTTGAAGGAACCACCTGCATTGTGGCCGGATAGCGCAGGTAATGAGTTCTTGCTTAATCGGCAAATGGTCGAGTAAGGATAAAACCCGGTCAGCAACACCGCACCTTTCGCCATTCCATTGGGTGCAACCAGACTCAATGCACTTGTTCGTGAAACGGAAACGCTGTTCTGCGTGGGAAGGCTCATTGGCCTTTTCCAGGAACGATTCGTCAATGCGCAATGGTTGCGGAAGTATGGCGACCGTGCCATCTTCTTGGCGTACCCCCAGCAGTTGGGCACCAAGCTGGGCCTTACTGCTGGGGCACATGATTTTGCCATTGTTTTCCATGGAGTAGCTTAACCCAGTTGATTGAAAATCACCTGTTGGTCCAATTTCAGGCCTTTTAGGTTGCGGGCAACAATGCCATTGATGATGGGGCCTTTGGGTAGCTTGTAAATGGGGAACAACGCAAATCCGTTGCTTGCGCCAGTTTTTGCCAAAACAGTGGTGGTGGCAGTTTGAATCGCCGCATTGATTTCCTTGCGCTGGGCATCGGTGAGTTTCATGTCGCCCAGGTCAACGGTGAAGACATTCTCGTTCATTTGATGTTGATTTTAATGCCTACTCTTGAATCGGATTTTCGGCATGCTCCGTTTTTTGGATGATTGTTAAGTGCAATCATGGCAAATCTAAACCAACTGAGAATGGGATAAAAGCCCTATTCCAGAAAATAGGAATAGGTTTTTGACTTGAATAGTGTCGTAAAGAGGACTCCTTCAAGGGCAGTAAATTCAACGTGCCAGCTAAAAAACACCTTTTTCCCAAAACCCTACCCTACATTTGCCGTCAGCCGTCAACCGAAGTATTGGGTTGTCGCAAAAAACTTGAAAATTCATTCGCATGACTGACCAAATTCAACCGACGCCCCAGGGTGACAGCCCGGATTTCTTCAAGACCAAGGTGATTGGCCACCCGGCAGGTTTATTCGTCCTCTTTTTCACGGAAATGTGGGAGCGCTTCTCGTTCTATGGAATGCGGGCTTTGCTCGTGATGTTCCTCACGGCTACCCTTGCCAACGGCGGTTGGGAATGGACACGGGAGCAGGCGATGGCGCTTTTCGGCTCCTATGTCGGCTTGGTTTACCTTTCCACCATGATGGGCGGCTATTTTGCCGATAAAAAAATAGGATACCGCTATGCCGTGTTGGTGGGCGCTTTGCTGATGACCCTCGGCCATGCCTGCATGGCCATTGAGACGAGTTGGTCTATTTATATGGGCTTGGTTTTCTTGGTCTTCGGCAATGGCTTTTTCAAACCGAACATGGTTTCCATTATTTCGGAAATGTACAAGGAGCACCCAGAGAAAAAGGACGGAGCCTATACCATTTTCTACATGGGCGTCAATTCAGGGGCGTTCTTCGGCATCCTGCTCTGCGGCTACTTAGGCGAGAAGGTAGGCTGGAGTTGGGGCTTTGGCTTGGCGGGCATTTTCATGCTTTTCGGTCTTTTGCAGTTCTGGCTGGCGCAAAACATTTTCGGAAATATCGGCCTGGTACCCGTGAAGAAGGACGAGGCCCAAGTCGCACAAGCATCCGATGGCGACAAGTTGAACCCATTTACCACGGGGCAACTGGTTTTGATAGGCATAATGATTCTCCTGGGGCTGCTTTGGATAATCTTTGAGCCGGTCAAAAAAATCACGAACGGGGCCGTGGACATTTTCGACTGGAACCTCATCGGTCTTTCCGGCAACAATTTCACCATCCTTTTGGCCTTGGGCTTGTTCCTCGGCCTATTGGTCTATCGCCTCACCAAATACTCCGTCATCACCCGTGACCGCATGATAGCAGTGGCGTTCTTTGCTTTTTTAGTCACGTTTTTCTGGGCCATTTTCGAGCAGTCGCCTGGTACGCTTACCATCTTCGCAAGGGACTACACCAATCGGGTGCTGGAAGGCAGTGCTGGCACGACCTTCAAGGTGGTAAATGCCTTGATGACCCTCATCCCATTGGGTATCATCACGTGGGTGCTATTCAAGTTGTTCCAGCAAACCTTCAAGAAATACGCCGTGGCTAACATCATCCTCGGCGCCAGTTTTGTCATTGTCTGGGGCATTGCCATCTGGATGCTCAATAACCAGTTCAATGAGGAAACCTTGGAGGTGCCAGCCTCTTGGTTTTCCACCCTCAACTCCTTGTTCATCATCAGCCTTGCCCCGCTGTTCTCTAAATGGTGGGAAAGCAAGTACAACCCACCTGCCAACCTGAAATATGCCATCGGTATGGTGTTCCTTGGCATCGGCATGGTGTTCGTGGCCTTTGGTGCAAACGGCATCGAGCCGGGCGCTAAGACTGCCTCCGTGAGCATGGTCTGGCTGATTCTTGTTTACCTGTTCCATACCATGGGCGAACTTTGCATCTCGCCCGTCGGGCTCTCCTATGTGAGCAAGCTCGTGCCCGCTCGCATGATTGCCGTCATGTACGGTATCTGGTATTTGGCCGTGGCCATCGGCATGAAGGGGGCCGCCAAGTTCGGCGAGAACGTGGACAAAGTGGCCGACGAAAAAGGCATCAGCTATTATTTCGGGATGTTGGCCGTGGTGTCCTTCGTGGTGGCGGGCATTGCCCTGGTCTTTGCGCCGATTATCAGGAAGCGGATGCACGGGGTGCGGTAAGGTGAGCAGAATTGTTTTTTAGGGTGGGTCGAAAATTTTGCGGAGCAAAATTTTCGACCCACATTTTCCGGGGTGCAGCGGTAAGCTGAACAGATTCAATTGCGCAGGAGCTGTATTCTGGCTTAATCGAAAGCCTATCATTTTTCTATCACAACCCTTTCCAACGACTCCCCATCCACAGTTTTCAACCGCAATAAATAGCTTCCAGCTGGCTGATGTGCAACTGCCACCATGATGCTGTTCGGGCCTTCGTTCAGTTCATAATTTTGATGGAAACTGACCTGCCCCAATGGGTTGATGAGTTCCAATGTGGCCTGCCCAAACTGGGTGGTTTCAAAATCAACCTTGAGATATTTTTTGGCTGGGTTTGGGGAAACAACAACGCCCGCTATTTTAGCTCCTCCCTCCAACTTGGCCGTGCGTACTTCTGAATAGGTTTGCTTGCCGTCAATGTCCACCATGTTTAGGCGGTAATAATAGTGGATAACAGGGCGCACTTCCTTGTCCAAATAGGCATAATCGCCGCCGCCCTTGCCGGGCATCCAACCTATTTTTGAAAACTCCCGGCTGTCGGTAGAGCGATGTATTTCATAACCAGCGAAATCGGCTTCTGTGGCAGATGACCATCTTAACTCAATGGCCGTCTCAAGTGGTTTAGCCTCGAATTGGATAAGCTCCACTGGCAGCGACTGTGCGGCTGAACCGGACACCAGCACATTGTATTGGTTCGTCGCATTGAAATATTTCAAAGGAGGGTGGTTGTTGGTCACAGTGGCAGCCAAATAGCCGAAACCACCAGCGGGGGACCCCGTCGTATGGTTGAAATTGATTTCAGCGACAAGAATCTGGGCGCTATTGGCAGGTATGTTCGAACCGGTGAGGTTGTTGTCAATGACGTTGAACTCGCTATGCCCCGTATGCGTGATGGTGACGGTTGGGTTGGTTCCTGACACGTAGTTGTTGGTCTGGTCGGGTGCCCAACCTAAGGCAGTCAGTGGTGCCGTGCTCCATGAGGTCAAGGTCGTTTCAGTATTGTCAAAATAAAAATAAGTGCCAAAGCCTATGAGATTTTCAGCAGTGCCACTGGGGTTTTGAACAAATATTTTGACAACCGAAGTTGACCCGGTATTGACAACTGAAAAAGAGAATACGAGGTTTTGGGCGCTTGCTTCCCCGATGTTCAAAAACCAAAAGAATGCGATGAACTTGAAAATATTTTTCATGAAACGAAATTGAATTTTAGCGCACGCTTATTCCAAGTGTGCAGTTTTGTTTGGCGTGATTCCGAACTTGCATTGCAACATGTCAAAAGCATTGAGCAGCCCATCCATGTTCAGGTCGGCCTTGTGGTAGGCATTCGACTGGTTGGGGGTGATGCCTATCTTGGTTTGCAGCATGTCGAATGCGTTGAGCAGCAGGTCTGTGCTACTGGCATTGCCCCGCCAAAGCCCAAAGGAACCACCCAGCGTGGCCATTGCATCGTTGCTGTTGTTGTCTGGGTCGTCCCAAGCCTGGGCCAACGAAGTAGTGAAATCATGCGCAACGGAATTGCCCGTCAATGCAAGCGTTGCAGGCGTCCTAATGCCGAGGTGGTTTCTGTGGCGGATGGCCAGGTAATAGTTGTCAGGGACGGTATTTCTGAAACTGAGCGGCGAAGTGCCATCTACATCCACCACGTCGCCGTCCCGCTGGAGTAGGGCAGAGCGTGTATAGAGCACGCTCGAAGGGGCGTTCTTATCCCGAAGCTCCACCATTACCCAATCGGTGATGGCGTTTGACCCAGTAACGGCGAGGGTTGCGCCCGGCGTGGTCTCTGTGCCGCCACCGTTTTTATGGGTGAAATTAAGTCCAGTGTAAGGCTCCGTCAGTGGCAGCAAAGTGCCCTCCCGCAGTACATCCGTCATCTGTCCGCTGGAATAAGGCCCTTGCAAAAACACCCTCGGACTGACCTTCACCCCACGCCCATCGCCTATCACGAACTGGCTGAACGAGGTGTTGCCGTTGCCTGTACTGAAAGTGATTTTGCCCCCACTCGTACTCACGTATTTTACCAAATCGGCGGCTGGGTCTTGGGCGCTGCCCCACGTATCGCCAAATGCATTCGAGCTACGCTTGTAAAGTGAAAATTGCGCAGGTGAAGCCTCGTCCGGCGGGTAAATCCCGCTGAGGTTGTCAAACACGATGCTGTCCAAGGCCGTGAAAGACTGGTTGGTCCCAAAATTCCTGACCACCCAATAAGTCTTATCCGTGGCGATGTTCCTCACACTGCTCGGAATAAAATCTGGCGGCACGTTGAGGCGGCTGACAAGCACCTCGCCATTGGGAGTGGTGCCAGAGAAGCCCATTTTCACGCCCGTTGTACCAAAAGTATAAACGCCTGATGATGAGACAGTTGTCCTATTGCTCACCCCGCCTCCAACCGGGGCGGTAGAGGTCGCACGGGTGACGCTCGAACTGTTGAAGGTGGCATGGTTGCGGTTGCCCGTCTTGTCGTAAGCCTTCCCGCTGGTTTCGTTGAATTGGAGGTAAACCTTCATCTCTTGGCCCGCCAGGTTGACGATATCCTCCTTGGTCAGGTGCATCAGTTCACGTATTTCGCTTTGCGACAAAGCCCGTTTCCATATGCAGACTTCATCCAAATCCCCTTTATAGGTGCGGCTGCTGCTGTTTGGGTCATTGCCAAGCCGCATGGTATTGTCAAAGGCTTCAACGGCATGGCTTGATGTATTGACATAAGGAACGCCGTTCAAGTAAATGGTAGCTTTTGTCGGTTCAACTACCAAGGCGACATGGCTCCATTCATTTGCTGGCGCAATGGCGCCACTGCTCCAGCCCCATTGCCCGCCATCCCAATGGTAGCGAACCTCGTTGTTGGTCTTCATGTGGATGCCAGCAGTGGTGGTACCGCCCCTGCAAAAAATCACACCTGCGTTGTCCGCTTGCAGCCCGTTCGGTTTTATCCAAGCGGAAATTGTGACGGTGTTCGAGTTGAGGTTGAGGGCCGGCAGCACGGCATAGTTGCCGCTCCCGCCGGGCAGCGATAATGCTTTGCTGGGTATGGTATCCGCTTCGCAAATACGCCCTGGGTCCACCTCCGTGATATAGTTCGGGCCATTGCTAAGGGTGATTTGGGTGCTGCCCTGTATATTGCTTTTTCGATTGAAACGAATGGCATTCGTGCCATTGAAACGAATGCCTTTCGATTTTGTGCCCCATGTGGCGCCTTCGCCGTTTTCGCTTCGCAAATGCACGACTGCCTTGCTCGCCGAGCTGCCCAAACCTGAAATAAAGCCTGCGTCGGTTGTAGTTACCTCCATTGAATCCAGCGGAGGGAAGCTGCCGCCGCCATTGTACAGGTTCAAAAACCAATAGTTGTCTGGGAAGTCGTTGGTGTTCGGCTGTACGTCCGGGGCTATGTTCAGCCGGGTGGCTACAAGGGTGCCAGTCGGCAGTTCGCAGTCAGACATCCATATTTTGGTGCCAATTTGTGAGAAATCATAGACGGTCTGGGCAGCACTTAGGTTCAACAATTGCGCAGCACCACCACCGACCGGCGCCGTGCTGGTCGCCAATGCGGCCCCCCCGACCAGGCCACCGTGAAACCTGCCCGCATAGTCCATCATAGCCGTTCCGTTCACCAGTTCGTTGAACTGCCAGTAGCCAATAAGGTCGGGGTCGGTGGGTATCACGTCTTCTTTGGTGAGGTGCCGAAGCCTACGCACTTCGTCATCCGACAGGGCCCGCTTCCACATCGTCACCTCGTCAATGTCACCTTTGAAGAAGCTGTCGTAGTGGCCCTTACCGATATGGATGCTTTCGATTTCCCCCGGCGAAAGCGCCCTGGTGTCCACATATTTTTGGTCATTCAAGTACATGGTGGCACTCGAGGGCGTGATGACGAGGGCCACATAGCTCCATTCGTTCAGCGGTACCGTGATGCCGCTGTTGCTGCCCCAAACCGAGGAATTGCCGGGCCATTTGTACCAAAGTTTTGAACCATAATAATCAAAAATAAGCCCTTCTGTATAGTCGCAATGGGCGCACCAATCGCCGCTGCTGAACAAGGCTGAATAGCCTTCTTGGCTACCGTTCGGCTTCCACCAGCCAGTTACCGTGAAATGGGTCAAGTTGCTTAGGTTGGACTCTTGCGAAATAAAATAATCACCGTCGGCTGTGGTGTGCAGCAACTGGCCGGGCAAGGTATCTGGCTCGCATTGGCTGTTCAGCTTCACCATGTCCAATATAGTTTTCGCATTGCTGTTTGCACCAAAGGTGACGGTAAGGGTCACATCGTAGCTGCAATCGGTCGTGCAGTTGCCGAAAACCACCTTTGGGTTGCGGTCGGTCAGGCTGCTCACCCATTGCGGAGCAGGTGAGAAAGACCATGCATAACTTGCCCCAATTGGTGCGATGGAGTAGCTGTCGAATTGGATGGTATCACGGCTGCAGAATACAGAGTCAGTTTCTGTGATGGGCTGCGCAATGAGCGATGATGTAGTAGCCAAGGGGGACTCCCAAATGCCGTGGCCGCTCGTGGCCAACCTGAGTTTGTTGTCCCGATAGAATGGCTTCATCTGCAACGGGCTTGGTATGGTTGGCAGCCCATCGCCATAGTCAATCCAGTCACCACTTGTATTGTCGTATTGCATCACCGTGGTGCCCGTGGCCAGGTAAACGACGTTAGTGGTTCCTCCCTGGAAAAAAATGTCATAAGGGTGCTGCCCATTGAGGGAAGCCGTCTGGTCTTTGTCTTCCCAAGCTGCCCCATTGTTGATTAGGCGATAGACTTTTTGACCATCTGCCGCATCGTTGGAACAAACCCAGAGGTCGTTTTCATCAATTGGGTTCAAACTGATTTCTAACTTGTTGCGGTTGCTGGCTGGCACATTGGGGAGTTGCGCCCAGTTGGTGCCGCCATCCGTGGTGCGCCAGATTTGGCGTGCATTTGTGCCATTGGGCTTGAACACCACATAAATATAGTGAGGGTTGCTCCTTGAAATCTCGATTTCGAGGGTGCGGCCGTCAGTCCCAAAATCCTTCAAAGACTGGAAGCTCGTGCCTTTGTCCTTCGACCTCCAGATGCTGCTCCCTTCGCCCATATAGAGGTGGTCGCTGTAACGAGGGTCGAAATAAATTCCGCTGGAATTACTCTCTGTATAAGCCTCATTTGGGGTTTTTGGCAGGATGCCATAATCCGAATAGGCCGTGGTCATGGCCGTAGGAATGCTGCGCACGGCCGTACCCCCCGACCAATATTGGTTGAAATAAGCCTTTCGTTCGGTTGGGTGGACATAGCCAGTTGACTCTTCCACGCCACCCAGTTTCACGCTGTTGCCAACGCCATAGGTCTGATAATAGCCACTGTTGCCTACGTGGTAGCGACCGCCCACGAGGATGTCCTCGTTCCAACCTGCACCAAAACCCCAGTAATTGGAACCGGAAATGCCGTATTTTTTGGAGGTAAAAGATTGAAGGTTGTCAGTGGAGTGCTCGATGCCGCCGTCGTTGGCCACCCAGACCTCCGTGCCGTTCACTTCAATGTCCTGAATATCGGCGTGCAAATTGTCCAAGCGGAGGGAGTTGGCCGCCCCGATGGAGATGAAGGAAGTGCCGCCATCGCTGCTTTCCGAAAGCCGGATGGTGCCAATCCACATCAGGTTGGCGTTGAGCGGGGAAACCTCGAAGTCGAAATTGTAGAAGCCCTGGTGGTAGCCATCGGCGTAGGCGGCCACGTTCCACGGCATGACGTTCACGGTGTAGTCGCCATTTGGGTCCATGCTGTACGGCCCACCGTATTGCCCGGCGGGCACGGTCCAGTTGTCGCCCCGGTTGTTGCTCCGCAATACCCCAATCCAGCCGTTGTCATTGGCCTTTGCATCGCCGATGAGGCAGACATAGACCCGGTCGGGGTCGGCAGCACTGACGGCAATTTTCCCACCGCCAATACTAGCATTGGCGGGCACGGCGGGCAGATAGTAGCCGTTGTCCTTCAGCGTCCAGGTGCCGCCTCCGTTGTCGGAGCGGAACAGTTCGGAGCGCTTTAGGGTAGTATTGCTTTTGAGCAAATAGACGATATTGGTATTGGTCGGATGCCAGTCAATGTCGTGGCAGGCTTGGGAGTAGATGGCCGAACCCCATGTTGCCCCACCATTCGTGGAGAGGTAAAGGCCATTGGATGCTGCGCAAAAAACGCTATCGGGATTGGTAGGGCGGTACTTTATTTCATAACCCGTGCCGCCAAGGTTTTTCACCTCCGTCCAAACAGCGCCGCCGTCCGTCGTGCGATAAATGCGGTTGTTGACGCCAATCATGACGATGTTAGGGTTGGTGGGGTGGATTTCAAGTGCCCCGTAGCCACCTGAGAACACCTCGTCGAAAGTGAGCTGTGTCCAAGTCACGGCATGATTGGTGGACTTGTACATGGCTCCACTTTCCGTTCCGCAGTACAGGATGTTCGGGTCGCTGTCCGATTGGTCGAGGGAATACACGTTGACCTGGTTGGAATAAGGCGTGGTGGTGCCAGAGATATAGGTCTCCCATGGGCCGATATTCGTCCAATTACCTGCCATTTTCTCGGCTTTTTCGGCTTGTCGCTTGCGCAATCCGGCCAACTGCTTTTCCTCCTCGGCTGGGCTGGGAGGCCTGATGAAGCCCTCGTCGTTCACAAAAGGCTGCACTTTTTTCAGCCAGTATTTGAAGTTCTGGCCGTGTTCGGTCTTATTGTACTCGTGGGTGCGGTAATAGGCTTCATAAGCATCCACAACCTGGTAGAAGTTGGGGTCAGCCCCGTACATCATCACCGCCCAGTCAGGCGTATTGGCGTCAATATGAGGCACTGTCTTGAACCATTCTGGATGAGGCACCTGTGGGTAGGTGATGGTTTGGGAATGGGCGATACAGATGGTAAAAGCCCCAATCAGCCAAGGTAAAATCAGCTTTTTCATTTTGTGTCCTAAAAAATTCCTTCTCAAATGGTTGATAAAGAGTTGCTCGGTAGGGTAAAAAGGAGTGGCTGCAAAAATGCAATTAGATATGGATTTTCTTACCAACTACTTCGTTTTTTAAGTGCGTTAAGACAACTTAAGCGGGTTTGGGCTGGGTTCCTTGTTGCTCATTAAGCCTTTCTCGTCGCTGTGGCGCCAGAGACCACGCAGCGGAGAGAAAGGGAGGAATGGCCATGCGTGCCTCAAACCCCTGTTACTGTTAGTTTTAAGAACTTAAGATATGAAGCACTGAGTAAGGTTCGCCAAAGCTGTTGAAACTCTACGAAGGCATTTAGATTGCCAAAATCGGCAAAGCCAAATGAGCTGGGAATAACCCAATAACCTGAAAACCAATGCTTTGCCAGGGTTTGGCGGCTTTTTCGATGGCCATTGCCAAAGGGAGGTGAGGGGCAATCAGGAACTTGGCTTTGACTGATGTATAAAAAAATGAATTAATTCCTTGGTCTTGATGTAACCTTGGAAAATTAGTATAGATTGGCGGCCAAATCCACACACTTATGTGCAAACCCTTATTAGTCTTTGCGTTGTTGCAATCGGCCACCTTGTTGTATGGGCAAGAGGTGTTGTTGAGCCATCAAACGGAAAAAACCGTCGTACCTGCCACCGCAACCCAATTTGCTATTGAGGCGACCGAATTGTCGCTCGTTGGAAATGCAGGAGTTGCCGATGCAGACCCTTCGTCGAGCAATCCAGAAGCCTTCCAATCCTTCCTTAAAAAGGATTGGAACATCGGCTTCGGACTTGCACTTGCCCAGCCTTCCTTTACGGTTGGCCATACCTCCAATCTAAAAGGGTACTATGCTGAATTGGTCAATTCCACCATTTCGCCAACCGTAAACGTTGGTCGGCTATTTTCCAAAGGCAACAGGAGCCTGATGAACTGCAATTTGGTACTCAGCTATCTACGCCTGAAGGAGGACGACCGGCATGTTGATAGGAATTCTTCTTTTGATGTAAAAATGGTGGAACTGCTTGCTTTTTCCGACATCTATTTCTGGAACTTGCTGCGGGCCAAGTCGGCTAAAACAGCCCCCAAGATATTGCCCTTCTTTCGTTTTGGCGTCGGCTTTGGTGTCGGTGACTATGCCATTGTCAATGGCAACGTAGAACCGAAAACCGTGAACTTTGCCCTGCCCATCGGCCTTGGGTTTCGATGGGAGCTTTCCGATAAATCCGCCATTCTTTTCGAGTACATGAGCCGTGTCACCTTCTCTGATTCACTCGATGGCCTGACTTCCCCGTTTGGCAAAAACGACTGGTACGGCTCTGGTGGGATTGGGCTGAGCTTTAAACTTGGCCAGGAAAAAGAAGATGATGGAGTGGTTGGGAGTGGAGGGGGTAGATAGGGCAATTGAGCAGGGGCAGGGTGTGGGACTTGACTTTCTTGATTTGCCCTGTCACAGTTTTGCACGTTTTAGTGTAAAGCTATTTTAGGACGAGTCAGATAGTGATTCGTTAAAAGCCTTGGCAATTATTTCTCTTTGTTGAAAATTGCTTATACCTTCATTACCGATATTTTTCCTAATAAAATCTACAAATGAAAAAAGCAATCTTTTTAGTCCTGCTGAGTGCATTAATCACCAATTGCACCCAAGTATCTCAGCCCGCCGTAGCTCCTGTTGTTGATTTTGAGAATGAAAAGGCGGCCATCCAAGCCGTTATCGCCAAGGAGACGGAATCGTACTACAAACAAGATTTCGAGGCATGGAAAAGCACTTACCTGCAATCGCCCGCCTTCCGCAAGTTCGGCTACTGGGAGGGCTACGAGAATAAGATTGAAGCGTACAATGGTTTCCAGTCCTTGGCCGATGTGAAGAAAAAGCAGTTCGATGCCAATGAAACGCTCTGGCAAGGTTCGGTGGAAGAGCGCTCCAATGAGAATTTCCGCATCACCAACGACATGGCTTGGTACACTTTCGAGCAGAACTCCTATGAAAAGGATACCCGGAAATTCCTCGGGAAATCATTGGAGACCCGTATCCTTGAAAAGGAGAACGGGGAGTGGAAGATTGCTTATTTGGCGTTTCATTATTATCCGATGGAGGGGGAAAAATAACAGGCCTGCGATAACATTGATTGGCTTGCGACCTTTCCGCAGGGTCTGCGACATTTCCGCATGGCTTGTCATCTTTAGGCAGAGTTTTCCACGTCGTTGATTTGCGCTGCTTGATGTGAAATGGGATTTCTCGACGGGAATTCACATTCCTTCACGAGAAATATCAATAGGGCTATTCAGCGTTAACAGGTTAAATGCCGCGAGTGACGCTTCGATTAACACTTGCTGGAACAGTTGCAGTTTTCATCGGAAAGGTGTGTGGGCAAGTAGGAAGACTTGTGCCAACGGAGAATTTTTAAAAACCTGTGTGAATGGATTCGGGTTCTACATTGCCAATCATTGAGGCAAGGTTTCAAGTACATTAAAAGGATATTTTTCCTTTATGGCTTTTTGTTGAGCATAATTTAGCTCATTGAATGGCTTGTTCATTTTTGCAGCTTCCACCTCCCATAAATCCACATAAACTTTTTTGATGGAATTATAAACATTGAGATAGAACCCATACCTAGTACCTTTATCATTTTTTAATACGATTAATGCCGCACTTGGGGATTCAGCCAAGCCTGGTTGTGCCTTTGGGTTAATAAGAAAATCATAGATTATTGAGGGAATATTTGCAGTATCTGCCAAACTACCTTCAATAAATACTTGGTTTTTTGCATCAACATAAACCATGAGTGTATTCCTGTCGTCCTTTATGTTTTCAGGTTCATCCCAATTGGGAACTGTAACATTTATTTCTCTGTCAATAACTATATCTTGCTCAATGTCACCATTATTCTGCTGGGCATTTGCGCACGAGTTAGTCATGAAACTTACAAGAAGGAAAATTGATATAAATTGATTTAATTTCATTCCCTATTTGGAGTTGTGCTAAGTTTATAAGTAGTTAAAAAAAGAATAACTCACGCCACCGCATACCCCGTCGCCTCCCTTAGATACTCCGGTCTAAAACCAACAACAATGTCCATTTTCTGCACACCACGTTGTTCAAGTTCACTGCCAACCAATATCTCGGTATTGTTTTGTTGTATCCAAACCTTACCATCGGCTTTGATGCTGAAATGGACGAGTACAACGAAGTAATATTTCCGACCTTCCCATCCTATTCTGGTAAGTTGGTAGTGGTGGTTCTTGGTATCCGCAACGACATGGCAATCGGCTGTACTGCCAAGTGCAGTGTTGCGTTCCTCTGCCAAGGCTTCGAGGTAGGAGGTCAGGATTTGGCTGTATTTCGCTATTTTTTCCATTGTAGGATGCTTTTTGAAAATGGGTCATAAATGAAAATCTTAACGTCGTAATCATTGATAGCGTTGATGATGCCAATTCTTTGGAACTCATTTTCCCAAATTTCGACTGGAACAGCTAAATAAAGTTGGCGGGCAGGTTCCAATCTTTTCAGGCCTGAGCGATAGTCCAAATATTGCCCCAAAATCCCATGAAACTCGTGGGCAAAGGAAGTTTCCAAAAAACTTTTGGCTTCTACTGCAATTTTATCGGCTCCACGCTCTGCTGCAATGATTTTTTCTGCTCCAAAGTCAACCTCCCATTGGGGGTCGTATTCTTTCATTTGATAAGGGTCGTGTGTAATTGTCCAGCCATCCAGAATCAGCGTTTCTTTAACGATTTGATGTAGTAGGTCTTTGGCCATAGTATTTGTTTTTTCAAAGGTAGGGCATTTTGGATTATTTGAACAGCCTAATTTTTCCCCAACTTCTCCCCCAAAAACCGCCCCGTCCAGCTCTCCTTCACCTTCACCAAATCCTCCGGCGTCCCTTGAAAAACAAGGTTCCCCCCATCCTTTCCCCCATCTGGCCCAAGGTCAATCACCCAGTCGGCGGACTTGATGACCTCCATGTTGTGCTCCACCACCAGCACCGAGTGGCCGTTCTCTACGAGGGCGTTCAGCGCACCGAGCAAGGTGCGGATGTCGTGGAAATGCAGGCCCGTGGTCGGCTCGTCGAAGATGAACAGGAGCGGGTTCTTGGCCTCGCCGCTCACAAGGAAACTGGCCAATTTTACCCGCTGTGCCTCGCCGCCGGAGAGCGTGCTGCTGCTTTGGCCGAGCTTCACGTAGCCGAGGCCCACATCGCTCAAAGGCTTGATTTTAGTGATGATTTCCTTATTGCCAGCGAAGAATTCGAGCGCCTCCTCCACGTCCATGTTCAGGATGTCGAAGATGTTCTTGCCCTTGTGCTGCACATCGAGCACCTCGGCCTTGAAGCGCTTGCCTTTGCATTCCTCGCATTCCAAGCGCACATCGGCGAGGAACTGCATCTCGATGACCTGTTCGCCTTCGCCCTGGCAGGTTTCGCAGCGCCCCCCCTCCACATTGAAGCTGAAATGTCCAGGTTTGTAGCCCCGAATACGGCTCAATTGCTGTGCGGCCATAAGGTTGCGAATGGCATCGTACGCCTTCACGTAGGTCACGGGGTTCGAGCGGCTCGACTTTCCGATGGGGCTTTGGTTCACCATTTCCACCTGCGTGATGGCCTTCAGGTCACCCGTCAGACCACTGAATTGGCCAGGCGATTTTGCCGTAGGCTCCCCAAAATGCGCCTTGAGCGCCGGGTAGAGGATGTCCTTTATCAGCGTCGTCTTGCCGCTGCCGCTAACACCGCTCACCACGGTCATGGTGTTCAGCGGTATTTTGATGTCAATATTTTTGAGGTTGTGTTGGCGGCAACCTTTTACCTCAATCCATTTCACCGATTTGCGCCTGACCTTCGGAACGGGGATGGTCATTCTGCCACTCATGTATTTGGTGGTCAAACTCTCGGATGCGTCGGTGTAAATGCGCTCATAAGGCCCAGCAAAAACCAATTCCCCGCCGTGCACCCCCGCCGCCGGGCCGATGTCCACGAGGTAGTCGGCGGCTTTGATGACGTCTTCTTCATGCTCCACCACCACGACTGTGTTGCCAAGGTCACGCAGTTCTTTCAGCACTTCCACAAGGCGGCCCGTGTCCCGTGGGTGCAGGCCCACGCTCGGTTCGTCGAGGATGTACATCGAGGCCGTAAGGTTGCTGCCAAGGGTGCGGGTGAGGTTGATGCGCTGCGTTTCGCCCCCGCTGAGTGTGTTCGATAAACGATTGATGGTCAGGTATTTGAGACCCACATCGCACATGAAGCGGAGGCGGTTTTTGATTTCCAAAAGCAGCCTTGCGGCTATCTTTTTTTCATGCTCATTGAGGTCAATATTTTCGAAAAAATGCAGCAACTCGTCCACGGGCATCTCCACCAAATCGGCGATGGACTTGCCGGCCACCTTCACGTTCAGTGCCTCTGGTCGCAGCCTTGCGCCGTGGCAGGTCGTGCAGGTGGTGCGGCCCCGATAGCGGGCGAGCATCACCCGGTTTTGGATTTTGTAAAGGTTGGCCTCCAGTTCCTTGAAAAAGGAATCAATGCCATAGAAATACTGGTTGCCCGTCCACATGAGCCGCTGTTGCTCCTTCGTCAAGTCCTGCCAAGGCTTGTGTACCGGGAAGTCGAACTTGTGCGCCACTTTCAGGAAGTCGTTCAGCATCTCCCCGTACTTCTCGCCCGACCAGCAGGCAATGGCGCCTTCATAGACACTTTTGCTCGGCACGGGAATCACTTTTTCTTCGGAAATCCCCATGATTTTACTGAAACCCTCGCAGGTCGGACAAGCGCCGAAGGGATTGTTGAAGTTGAACAACTGTGGCGAAGGTTCGAGGAATTCGATGCCGTCCAGCTCGAAACGAGTGGAGAAATTAGTGATTGGTGATTGGTGATTGCCTGCCTGTTCGGCAGACAGGGTGCTTGGGTCGGAAAGTACTTCTACGATGCATTCACCTTCAGATTCATACAATGCTGTCTGAACGGAGTCGGCGATGCGCTTGCGGTTTTCCTCGTCGTTGGGGGTGACCACGAAGCGGTCAATGAGGATGCGGATGTCCTCTTCTTGGTATTCGTTCAGCGTTTTTTTGAGGTCAAACTCACCCGATTCGAGCACGTCTTGGATATTGCGAAGCTCGCCCTCCCAAAAAATGCGGGAATAGCCTTTTTGCAACAACAAATTTAGCTCCTGCGACAGGCTGCGATCTTCGTATTTCGTGGGCAGTGGCGTGAAAAGCTGCACCCTCGTCCCTTCCGGCTGTTTTTCGATGAAATCAACGATGTCTGTCACTTGATGGCGCTTCACCTCTTGTCCGCTGATGGGCGAATAGGTTCGCCCCACTCTTGCGAAGAGCAGCCGAAGGAAGTCATAGACCTCCGTCAATGTACCGACTGTGGAGCGGGCGTTGCTGGTGCTGGTCTTTTGCTCGATGGCGATGGCCGGACAGATGCCCTTGATATAGTCAACATCCGGCTTTTTCATCCGGCCCAAAAACTGGCGGGCGTAGCTGCTGAGGCTCTCCACGTACCTTCTTTGCCCTTCGGCAAACAGCGTGTCCATCGTGATGCTCGACTTGCCGCTGCCCGATACCCCGGTCACAACCACGAGCTGGTTCTTTGGGATGTCCAAATCCACGTTTTTCAGGTTATTGGCACGTGCGCCCTTGATGAAGATGGTGTTTCTAACGGTTGACGGTTGACGGTTGACGGTTGGGGCAGTGTCGATAGTGTTGGCCATTTTACGAAGTTTGAAAAATGAAAAGATGCGGGAAGAATGAAGTTAGGAGGGTATTCAACCCTTCAATCCTTCAGTCCTTCAATCCTTTCATGCAGTCTGGGTGCTGGGTAAACAACAAAATGCGAAGGTAGGTTTTCTAACCAATTCGACTGGGGTCGGTTTGAACAATATTCACCAATGCAAACCCAGTTGGAAGGGAAAAAGCATGGCACCAGCAATTGGTCAATCCGTCCAAAAGGATGGGGGTTTCGTCGGCATCAGCCAACTTGAGTTTGAGTGCTTCCCGGCTTTTTTCTCCAAAGTGCTTGATTTCTTGAATGGTCAGCGAAGCGGGCCAAAGCAGGATGGCATCTTCAAGGCTATCGGCCTCAACCTGATTGATATAAGTGCCGCCCCTAAACTCCATGATGAAGGTGAATAAGCGCATGGTTTTGCTGATTAAAACCTGATTCATTTTGAAAAATCGCAGCGTTTAATTTTTATCCTTTTCGATTCTTTTAACCATTTCTACAAACTTGGTTTCATTGCGGAATGCCTCCCATGCAGGGTCGTATTTAATGACGAGCTTATGGCCAAAATGGTTGGCAATAGCAGTATCCAACCAGTTTAAAGCTTCATCATGGCTGCCTAAATTGGCATATAACCTTGCAATGGAATATGCAGTATTCGAATCTTCTTTGTCTATTGAAAATGCGGTCTTGAAGTTTTCAATCGCTGCTTTTGGCATTGCTTTCAATTGAGACAAATTCCCTTGCAGGCTGGCCAATTCATGGGTGGTTGCAGGAAGCATGTCCACAGCTTTTTGCAGCAAACCTGAAGCAATTTCAGTATTGCCTTCCCTCATTTCCAAGTCTGCAAGCAAGAGGCGACTGCTGAGGTTCAAATCGTTGGAATCCCGCAAATTGCGCAGCACCGAGAGCGCCTCGTCGTACTCGAAAATGGAAGTGCAGGCACGGGCGAGGTCATATTGTGCGCTGGGCAACGAAGGCGCCAAAGCAAGTGCCGATTTCAAGTGCTGCACGGCTTTGGGGAATTCAAGCTTCCAGTTTTGTCGGGTTTCCGAAAACTCAGGTTTGGGGGTTTCTTCCAAATAATACTTGCCCAGCAATGCATGGATATAGGCACTCGCAGCGTGCAAGCTGTCATTTATGAGCAATTGTTCATAAAGCGCAGTGCTCATTTTGCCTTCACCATGTTTCTTGTTGAAATCTGCGTAGCGGAAGAGCCAGTCGGTGTTGTTGGGGTTGGTATAAACCATATTGCTATAAAAAGCGGCAAGCTCGTAATTGGCCCAATCATCATTGATTTTTTGGAAACTCCAAAGCACCAATTCCCTGTCGGAAAAGCGTTTTTGAAGGTCCAGCAGTTCGGATAATTGTAGGTGAGCCTTGGTCAGAATACGGGTGTCCTTGCTATTTGCGATGAATCTCCTGTAAATCACTTCTTCTTCAATCGGCCTTTGCCAGTCATGGTAAACTGCTGCGAGGAAAAACGGCATGAACTCAACCTCTGGCCGCAGTTCTATGAGTTTTGAAAAATACACTTCCGCAGCTTCGTAATCCTTTGCAGTTTTGCTGATAGTCCCAAGGTAATAATAGACTTCCTTATGGGATGGGTCAAGCTGCTTGGCCTTCTTGAAAAAGCCAATCGCTTCATTCATCCTGTTTTGCTCAAAATAGTATTTTCCTGAAAGGAACGCAGCTTGCGCAGTCTTGGGATTTTCATCCAAAACTCCAGGCCCCGATATACTTGGATAATCGAATGGGGGATTATAAAAGGCCATTGGTGTAGCAACGACATTCGGAATACCTATGGGCGCTACCATCCCTTGTTTCCGCAGCTCCATTTCATAAAACTGCCAATCGGCCTCCTCGTAGCGCCCCGTTTCCAATTGCAAAAAAGCCCGTCGCTCGAAAGGCAGGTAGTGCGCATCGTTCAATTCCCTCGCCTTGCGGTAGAGGGTCTCGGCTTTTAGCAAGTTACCTTTATGTTTTTGCAAATTCCCAAGGTTGACGTAAATCCCAAAATAGTCAGGTTGAAGCATGATGGCAGTATCTCCCTGAAGTAGTGCTTCTTCAAATTGTTCCATCTCATGTAGCACAGTGCAAAGGTTGGCGTGTGGCAAGGCCCAGCCGGGTGCCAGATGGGCCGCAACTCTAAAGTGGTTTTCAGATTTTTTCATTGCACCATGCAAAAGCCAGAGGATTCCTAATTCATTATGAACGTATGCTGCCTTGTCGTCCAGCGCCAATGCCTTTTTTTGCTCATCTATTGCTTGTATTGTATATCGGTTAAACGAAGTGGTCATCTGATTGGCAAGTCGTAAGCAAACCCCTCGAAAATAGTGCAGCTTCACCTCCACCCGTTTGCGTAGCAAGTGCCCTTGCGGCAGCAGCGCCAACGCCGCTTCGAGCATCCGGGGGTACATCTCGTATTTTTCCGCTTGGTCTTTGTAGTGCCGCTTGTCGAGGCTGCCGGGGTCGCCACGTAGGTAGTCGTTGATGGCCTCCTGTGCTTGGTCGTGGAGGGCAATCGCCAGTTTGAGTTGGGCTTGCTGGTGTTGTCCAGGGTCTTCTAAATTGGTTGAAATTTGCTCGAACAGGGCGTTCTGCCTTGTATTTGCTTCCATTTCTTGTTCAAGCGTAAAGGCAATCTGCTCCCATAAAAAGCGCAGCGCAGTCTCTATTTCCCTGTTGCTGTGCAGGTCAAAAAAACGATTGTCTTTGGCTAACTGGTAGTATTTTGGCTGGTGCAGCAGCTTAAAATCAGGGTTCGCTTCCGGGGCCAAAACCTTCCAGAATTCACTCACGAACTCTTCGGTCAACAAACCCCTGAACCTGTTCTGGAATATCGGGTCAGCGACCAAACTGTCAAGTTTTGACCGTTTCAGCAATGCTTTTTTTGCTTCGTAATTAGCTTTGTCCGTTTTGAGTTGCTCCGCAATTTTATTGAGGAAAAACTGGTTAATCGCATCTGTTGATTGCGAAGCGATGATGGCCGGGAAGTCGGTCTTTGTCACGTAATCCCCCAAATTGGTGTTCCTGAAAAATTCGTGAAAAACATCCACCTCGCTCGGCGGCGGAAAATACTCCGAGGTGTTGGTAAAGCCAGCCGAGTCCACCCCCTTTTCCACGACGCCCTTCATGCCCGGAGAGGCCATCGCCACAAGGTCCAGGTTTTTCACCGCAGCCAACAGGTTATCGTTCACTTCCCCTACTTCATAACTTTCATCCCCAACAAAAACGGGGTTCTGGCGGGACGTAAAACTGGGGTCGCTGAGCACCTGCTGCATCCCAGTTTTCACGAAGCCAGTCAATTCGTCGAGGGTGATGATACCGTCGGGGAAGCTGCCCGCATCGGCAAGGCCCATCAGCCCATTGACGAGGAAAAAGGAAAAAAGGCCCCGGCCCTGCCCCCAGCCTTCACCTTCGAGGGAGCGTTGGTCGGGCTTGCAGGAGAGTATGCGCACCTCGTTTTCCACCTGCTTTTCCAACTGCTCGGCGGTGAGCGTCGGACCGATATTGGCCAATTTGCCAGAACGGCAAGCATCGAGGATGACCGTGACCCTCGCCTCGTTGTTGACGGATAGCGTCTTCACGATTTCGTCGAGGTCTTCCACTTTCACGGCGTTATTGCGGTAGTTGTGCCCGGGCGTGTCGTGCGCCAGCAGATAGCCCCGTTGCCAGAGGGTCTGCTTTTCCACGTCGCCGTGCCCGCTGAAATAGACGATGACCCGGTCGCCTTTTTTGGAGTTGACGATGAGCCAGTTAAGTCCATCGTCAATGGCGGCGAGGGTGGCTTGGCCGTTGGTGAGCAGCCGCACGTTTTCCGAAGGAAGCCCTGCCCCGACTGCCGAGTACAGGTAGTCGGCAAAGATTTCGGCATCCCGGTGGGCAAAGCGCAGGTCAACGATGCCACTATCGGCGTACTCCGAAATGCCAACGACAAGCGCCCGTGTGGTGCCCTTGTCATTGGTCGGCAGCGGGTTGGCTCCGGTGGCAGCAGCAGTGCCCCGTCCGGCCTGTGCCCATGCGTTGCCTAAGGCAAAAAGGAAAATAAAAAATAGACCACTTTTCATTGGATGGCTGGCATTGAATGCGCATCGAAAGTACGACAAACCCCTTCATTAGCAAATCCAACAGCCAAGTTTCGATTCAATGCTTTATCAGCTTCGCAATTTCCTCCACTTTCCCCTTGTCGTTCACCTTCAGGATGATTGCCTCGTCCGCCGATTTCAAATAATAGCCATTGGGCGTAGTCACCAAATTGTAGAAAAATGAGCGGCTGAGCGGCTCCGAAAGTTCCAAAAGGTCGAGTTCGGGCGCCATTTTGTTTTTGAAACGGATGATGGTGAACAGATTCTCCCGCTTGTTGCCGTAGGCAAAAGTCTCTGTTTCGCCCTCCGTTAAATGCCGAAGGCAGTTGCCTTTTGTGTCCAACTCAAGGCAGGACAGGTGCATTACCTTGGGCATTATGATGGCCTTTGACAAGGCGGTGAACTTATTAGGGAACGGGTAGTCCACCCCTGTCTTGGCCTTTGGCTCCTTGCCGTCCAGTACTTCCAGGTTGAAGTCCGCTGCTGCTGCAACGGTTGGGAACTTTGATTTGGCGGCACTGTGAAACGCCGTCTTCGCCTCGGCTTTTTTACCTTGTAATGCATTGCTGATGGCCAGTACCAGTTGCACTTTTTCAAATTGCGACTGTTCCTGCGCCGTTTTTTTCAAGAACTTCCTTTTGCTCAAATAGGCAGCCGCTGACTTGGGCTTTTGCAGCAAATTGAGGGTGCAGGCATAGTTGATTTTTGCCGTCGTAAAACTTGGGTCGAGGGCAATGGCCTGCACGAACTTGCTCAATGCCGAGTTCAAATAATTCAACCTTTGGGCCTTCTCCACCAAGGTTGGTTCCTCTGTCCCACGACTGTTTGCAATCTTCTTCAACTGCGTGGAAGCATCCAATTCGATGGGATAAACGAACTTGTCTGTCTCTGCCATATAGTACCCCATTGCCCGGAAAAGATACAGCACCCCAAGGTTGTTGAACACCTCTCGCCCTTGGTAGTATTGGAGAATGTACTCGTAGTTCGTGATGGCCATGTCGTATTTGCCCGCCACGATAAGGTAATTGGCCGTTTCATAGAGGTCAACCAAATTGTCGGTGATTTCGATGACCTCCTTGGCCGTGCGGGTGCGCTCCTCCAATGGTGGATAGCCTTGCAGCACCCGGCCAGTTAGACCGTAGGCGTCGTAGAGCTTTGGGAGGAATTTTGGAATCACGGGCGAAAGCCTGTACCCCGCCAAGTAGGCCGTGAACACGCCATTGATGTCGGCCACTTTCTCCGACTGTATATTCATCTCGAAGTGTTGGTCGTAGGCAAGGAAGTCGGTGCTTGCGTCCTTTTTTTTGGCTTCCTTGTAAAATGCATGCGACAGCTCATGGGCCAAAACGAAGGCCAGCGCCGCACTGGAGTCCTTGCCCATTTCCTTGCAAATCCGATAGGTTTTATCATCCAAAACCACTGTGTTCTTGGAATAAAAATAGGCAGCCCCCCGCTTGTTTTCAAAGCTGTATTCAAAGACCGGTTTTTTCACCTGGTACTGGCCAGCAGCAGCGTACAGCTCATCGAAGATTTTTTGCGCAATGGCTGGTGCCTTGGCGGGCGCCTTGTTGCCGAAGGCAGGCAACCCAGCAGCAAACACAAGCAGTACAAGGGTGATTTGCTTCCATTTTATCATGATTTGTGCTTTGAATATTGGATGGTAAAACGCCAAACCTCACCCCCGGCCCCTCTCCTGCAAGGAGAGGGGAGTTGGGCCTGCACTAACCCATAACTTTTGGGGTTTAGCAGAATCTGCCCCTTTTCCTTGCAGGAGAGGGGCCGGGGGTGAGGTTAATACCTTCAATGCCCTATCATCTGCAAGATTCCCTTGGCGGATTGGCGGTCCTTGTACTCAGGGTCGTTGGCCAGGGAGGTGAAAATCTCTTCCGCCTTCGGGAAGCCGTCGTCCACCTTGAAATAGCAGAGGCCAACATACCACATGGCCGTCCGCCGGAAAGTAGAGGCTTCGTTCTTGGTGATTGGCTCCAACACCTCCACGGCACGGGCGTAGCGCTCGGCGTTCATGTGCGACATGCCGAGGTAAAACTGGGCCGTGTCATTGGCGGGGTGGTGTACCAAGATGCTATCCAGTGCGACGGAAGCCTCTTGGTATTTACCTTCATCGTAGAGGGCAAGGGCGGCTTTCAGGCTGTCAACGCCGGAAGAATCAACGGGCAGCAGGCCAGCACCGCCAAGTATGTCCTTCACAAGGGTGGTCTCCGGTTTGAAATTGGCGGCGAATATGGCATTGGCATCCACTGACGCAGGCTTTTCACGTAAAAAGCCCCAGTAAACCAAGCCAATCAGTACGATGGCGGCGGCGATGGACATTATTTTTCTCATGGCAAATGATTTTGTTGTTTTGGCCGAGTCAATGGAAACGACTTTTGCCCCTTGGAAAAACTGTTGAGCTTCCATGCGCTTGTCGGCAGCGGCGATGGCATTGCGGAGCGCATCGTCACCTGTAAGCCGGATGCCCGCCAGCAGCTTTTTTTCGGCGGCGAGGTCGTCGGCCAACTGCTCGTTGCTGGCCAGTTCTGATTCAAATTGGGCCTGTTCGGCTTCGGCCATTTCTTTCGCCAAATACCTGTGCAGGCGGTCTATGTAATCGTTGTTTTCCATGAAAATCGTCCTTGTTACATGTTTTTGAAAATGGGGCTTGCCTTCACCAGCTTGCGGAGGTACTCGAGGCAGCGGAATTTTTTCACCTTCACAAACGCATCCGAGTACCCCATTAGCTCCGCAATTTGGGAGTGGTTCAGGTTTTGGTAAAACGAGTAGGTCAACACGGAGCGGCAATCGTCCTCCAACTTGCCCATTTGTTCGTTCATCAGGTCCAGCAGGGCGTCCTTGTCGTCGTGCGAAATGCCATCCGTGAGCGGATCGTCCTGTAGGTTGAAATTGAACTGCTGCTGGTCAACATTGATTTCCATGCTGGACTTGCCCGCTTTTTTCAGGTAGATATTGCGGGCAATGGCATAGAGAAAAGTGCCGGCCTTGCTGGTAAGCGTGAATTCTGGCTCACGCAGTTTTTTCACGAAGACGAACAATGCTTCTTGAAAAGTGTCACGGGCATCTTCGCTGCCTCCCCGGTACTTGAACACCATGTCCTCCACCATCCGGTAGTACCGTCGGTAAAGTTCGTCGAAGGCGGTCGGCTCCCCCTTCCGCAAGGAAGCGACGAACTCGTTGTCAATTGGTATTTCCTGCATGCTAAGTCGTTGATTATCTCTCCATTTCGCTCAAAGATAAAAAGCCCCGGCTAATATTCAGCCGGGGGCTTCGACATGTTAGCTATGAGAAGGAAAACCCACTTAATTCAAGGAATTGGTCATTGGTCATTGGGAGTCATTGGTCATTGGGGGTCATTGGTCATTAGTCATTGGGGTACACAGCCAAAGACTCAATGACTAATGACTCAATGCCTAATGACTCAATGCCTAATGACTCAATGCCTAATGACTCAATGACTAATGACTAATGACTAATGACGATTATTTGTAGTGGCGCAGCGTTCATCTCCCTACCAAAACCTGCGGACCCCCAACCTCGGCAATTGTCTCAGTCTGAACAATTAGTGCTCCTTCTACTTCCAGACCATAGTTGCCGTATCCCTCTAAATCCATGTTAACTATCAATAAACCCCCTTTTTCAATTCCGAGCTTGGCCCCCGATTCCAGCACGATGCTGTTCACTTCCGTCATATTAGCGCCGATAACGGGATAGATGCCCGACCCAGTCGAAATGTCGGGGATGATGACATTTTGGAAAGCGTCGGGTACGCTGCCCAGGCTCCAGTTGGTCGGACAATCCCAGTTGGCAGCTTTCCCCGGCGTCCCCCCCTTCCAGAAATTGATGTTTTGGGGCTGCGCTTGGCTAAAGTTGGCTATGCATGCGATGATAAAAGTGGCGATGATGATGGTCGTGGATTTCATTGTTTCGAGATTTAAGAAGTGATTAAAATTGTTGTTTCATGCTCATCAATACTCGAAACAAAAAGGGGTTATCACTAGGCGTGGATTTTTTTTGAAAATTTATTTATCGGCTTTTTCGCAGTAGCGAAGGATTGGTAAGCCCGACCGAAGGGAGGGATTGCTAAGCCTGAGCGAGCGGGCTGCATGCCGGGCTTACCAATCCCTATCGGGCTTAATAATCCCTTTTAGTTCACGTATGGATGCACACATGGTGTGGCAGGTCGCCTTCGGCGATGACAAAAGCGACAAACACCACAGCTTAATCTCTTTATAAAATAGCCCTATAAGCTTCAGGTTTATTTTCACCACCAATTATGGCCTCAAACCATAATCCCCCAGCAACTTCGTAAACTGCTCTTTTTTCCGAAGCTCATTCCATTCGCTACCATTGCGGATGACCCACTCGAATTTAAAACCTGCCCCCAACGCCTTTTCAAGCCATTGCAAGGAGGCCGATTGGTCGCCTTTCAAGGCAGACAAACGGGCAAGGGTGTAGCAAACCTCGGCTTTTGAGTCCTCCGAATTCAGGGTAAGTTCAGCTTCGTAAAAGCGGATGGCGTCAGCATAATGGCCTTGGAACATGGCCGATTTACCTCGCACTTCGTTCAAGCCGGGCGTCGGCTCGAACCTGATTTTTTCGGCAACTTGCAACAGCGAGTCCGCCTTTTTAAACTTCCCGGAAAGGGCATATAAGTCGGCAAGCTGGATGCGATGGGGCAGGTCAATATGACCAGCTTCGAGCAAGCCTGCCAGCACTGGCAGTGCATCATCGTAGCGCCGCAACCGGCTCAGCGCAGCCACCAAGCCGAACTTTGCGGAACTGGTCAGGCTATCCAATCGGATGGCTTCCAGGAAATGATGAATGGCCAAATCCTCGTTGGTGCTGTGGTTTTTGTACCTTGGTTTTGTGCCTTTGGCAAGTATGGTTTCCCATTCTGTTTGCTCAGTATTTGTGCTTACTGATAGGTAGTGTTTTCCGACCATTTCATGGATATGCCCGATGGCCGGGTGGGTGGTGTCCAATACGATGATTTTCTCAAATGCCTCCACAGCCTTATAATTCGATACATCCTTGGAAAGAAAAGCCGCACAACGGTAGAGCCATTCCACGTTTTCGGGGTACTTCTCAGCCATTTTTATATAAAATTCTTTGATTGGGGATTGGTACATATTATCGTACATCGCTGCATATTCCACCAGCATTTTTTCGAGTTCGGGATAGCGTGATTGGCGATTCAGAAATGAGATATAACGCTTAAAGGCCATTTGGGCATCAGGGGAGGGTGCCGGGTGTTCCTGAATGATTCCCCGGTAAATTTCCTCCTCTTCCGAGCACCGCTTTTGCGCAGCATAAACATCGGCCAATTGGTAGCGAACATCCAGGGAGTTGGGCCGCAGCTTTTGCAGTTTCAGGAAGGCCAGTTCCGCTTCTTCATGGCGAGCCATTTGGTACAAGGTCAAGCCTAAATAATGATAGGCCCACTCGTTTTCCGCATTAAATTCAATGACCTTTCGGAAATCTGACTCCGCTCGGTCAAAACGCCTATTTTGTAAATAAAAAATGCCCCGGTTTAAAAAGTCGGCCTCTGTCGAAGGTGGGTCCTCGAACTTTTCAAAACTAAAGGTGGCGGCAGTTTCAGTGATGGGAAATACATCTTCAAAATCAGGAACCCCATCTGCACCTGAGTCAAGCAATACAGGCACTGCGCCTTTTTTTAACCGCTCGGCTTCGCCAAAGAACCAGTTGGCAGCCTTGTATTCAGTAGTCTTCAGCAGCAGGTTGCCCATTTGTTCGAAGGACACATAATGGCTGCTGTCCAATGTTATCGCCTTACGAAAAGCTGCCTCCGACTTGAGGCAATCATGGTCGGCCATCTCCGCTTTGCCAAGGTTGAGGTAGGACTTCGGGAAGTCCGGTTTCAGTTCGATGGCACGGGTGGCGTTCTCTTTTGCCTCTTTCAATTGCCCCTTCTGAATATTGATGATGCTCAAATTGGAACGTGGAATGGCCCATTTCGGAGCCAGCACTGCCGCAGTTTTGAAATGATAAAGGGCGCTGTCCAACTTGCCTTCTTGCAGGTAGAGCAGCCCGATTTCATTGTGGACATAGGGCGGCTGGCAGCGGATGGTGCCGCCTTCAACGTGATCGGCTGTGTACAACGATTGCGGATCATGCCGAGCTGCCGCCGCCTCGTCGTCAGTGGCCAGCGCCTTTTTTTGCTTTTGCATCGGCGATAGCCCACCGGGGTCGGGCAAGCCCATTTGCCTTTGCAGGCGGGAGCAAACGCCGTCTAGATAATAGAATTTCACCTGCATTTCCGACAACTGTGTATAATCTTCCCCTGCCAACAGCATGGCTGCCTGCAGCATCCGGGGGTAGTGGATGTACTGGGCTGCGAGGTCAACGAATTGCCGCTCGGCCAATTCGTTGGCATCGGCCTGGAGGTAGGCGTTCAGGGCCACTTGCACCCGGTTGTTCAGTTCCACGACCAATTGCATCGCCAGTTCCTCCCTTTTTTGCGGGTCTTTTTCGGCGTAACGCATCAGGTTGGCGAAGTGGCCTTGGTCATCCTTCCCCAATTTTTGCGAAGCTAAACCGGAAGTAAAAAAATTGAGCAGGTCGTCCCTCGATTGCAGCGCTTTTTCAAATTCCGGGGATAGCACCAGCGACTTGATTTCGGCAGATTTCAGGTAATAATCGAGGGTAATATCGTCTATAAGGACAGGGACATCCGGTATGGCGGACACGGCTGACTGTGCCATCACTGCTAGGGCGATGCCGCTGCTGCCCTCGTCCATTGCCACTTCAGGCGTTTCGCCACTGCCCGATTTGGTCGCCACCCTATCTGCAACGGCCACCAGTTCACTGGCAGTGCTTGCTATCTCTTGGTTCAAGGCAAGCAACGTCTGCTCGTCCACGGCGGCCAGTTCGTAGGACTCATCGCCGATGAAGACCGGGTTTTGCCGGGCATTGATGCCAGCTTCCGCAATCGCCTTTCGCACATTGGCCTCCAGGTAGGATTTCATTTCCTCAAAGGTCACGACCCGGTCGTTCTGCCCGTCGGCCAAGCCTTTCATCCCGTTGACCAAATAATAGGAAAACAGCCCTCGGCCCTGCCCCCACATATCGCCTTCGAGTGATTTTTGGTCGGCCTTACAGGCCAAAATGCGCACCTCATTCTCGTACTGCTTCGCCAATTGCTCGTTGGTGAGGCTCGACCCGGCATTGGCCAATTTCCCCGAACGGCAAGCGTCGAGGATGATAACAACCTTGGCTTCCCGGCCCACGGAAAGCGTTTTCACAATGTCGTCGAGGTCCTCGATGCGCACGGCATTGTTGCGGAAGTTGTTGGGTGGGGAGTCGTGGGCCAGCAGGTAGCCCCGTTGCCACATCGTTTGCTTTTCCACATCGCCATGCCCCGAAAAATAGAAAATGGCCTTGTCGCCTTTTTGGGACACCCGTTCCAGCCAGTCAATCGCATAGCCGATGGCGGCGAGCGTGGCCTTTTCGTTGGTCATCAGCCGGATGTTTTCCTTCGGCAGTGCGCCCCCGGCATTGGAGCGCAGGTAATCGTAAAAAATCTCGGCATCCCGGTGTGCAAATTGCAAGTCAGTGATGCTGTCGTTCATGTAGTTGGAGATGCCGATGACCACGGCACGGGTCGTGCCCGAAGGCTCGTCGTCGAGGTTGCCCAATGGTGCGGTTCCCCGTTCAGTCTGCCCCTGAAGCTGGCCTAATAAAAACAGCATCAAAATGGTTGGAATAGCTCGCTGGCTCATGGTTGATTGATTTTGAAAAATGACAAAGCACTCACTTCACCTGCCTATAAAGCACCCATTTCGTCAACCTCCCCGCTGTATCGAACTGGAAAAGGATGCCGCTGAATTCCCCTTGGTTTTTGTAGCGGAGCCACGTGCCTGCGCTGAGGTTGATTCGGGAGGTCGGTTCGCCGTATTTTTCGACCACGGCGGCGATGCTGCTGCCAAGTTTTATTCCTCGCTGCGTTGGCTTTGCGTATCCGTCAATGGTTTTTTGAAGGAAGGTATTCTTGTTCAGTTTGTTGCCGCCCGTGCCAGTGGTCGCATTGTTCATAAACGCCACCGACGAATCATACGAACGCACCGCCAGCCTGAGCTTGTGTTCTTCCTGATCGAGCAGGGTGCCACGGAGGTGCGTTTTGTCCAAACTGATTTTGTTGAAAGGCATGTCGCCAATCACTTCATTGTCAATGGCGATTTCGGGGGTGGGTTTTGGGGTCACTTTTATGCCCCTGAGCGCATTGAGGTTGGTATTCGCCAAAAAATGATTGGCGTCCAATTTCAATGCTTCCGCAAAATGACCCTCTGCTGCCGTGGAGTCGCCACTTAGACTGCTCAAAATGCCAAGCAAAACCTGAGCATCCACCATGGTGTTGCCCCATTCTTCACTGCCCACCGTAAGCCGGATGGCACGCCGAGCGGCCACTTCAGCATCCTCCCATTCGAGCTGGCTGAGTTCCCGTTGCGATAGGCCGAGCAGGGCATGGGCGCAGCCCTCGTTCAGGTATGCAGGTGGGTAAAAGGCATCGTATTGCCGGGCTTTTTCAAAATAATCAAGGGCCTCCATGAGCCTCGCCTCCCGCTCTTCCGACAATCCGCCTTTTGTTCCTGTTCGCATGCGTGATTGGGGGTCTAATTCCACGGGATAAGCAAATTTGTTCTCCGAAGGGGCAAACTGCTTCATCGCCGATAGGGTAAAAAGCACCCCAATATTGTTGAACACCTCCCGGCTTTGGAAATCCTCCACGACTTTCAGGTAGTAAGCCAGCGCATCGTCGTACTCCTCTAAGGCCACCATGTAGTTGCCCATATCAAACAGGTCGAGCAGGTCTTTCAACTGCTGCTCCGACTGCGTGGCCATCTTTTGCCGCTCCGCCATCTTGGGGTAGTTCGACAGCATTTCGTCCGTTAGGCCATAGGTTTTATAGACTTTTTCGAGAAATTTTGGGGCGATGCCGAAAGTCTGGAACCCCGCCTGATAGGCAAGGAACCCGCCGAGGTAATCGGCCTGCACCTCATCGGCTAAGGCTTGGTCACTGACCAACGAACCAAGCCCAAACCCTTTCCCAGAGTGGGCGAAATACTCTTCCCAGTCGTGTTTTTCGTAGCAATGCACCAGCTCGTGCGAAAGGATATTGGCCAATGCGTTCAGCGAATCAGCCCCGAAACTGGTGCAGATGTCGAAGGCTTTTTCCTCAAAAAGAATAAGTCCCTGCTTTGGATAAGCCACTGCTGGGCCGCCGCCGGAGTCCTTCACGAAGCGCAGGTAAGGGCGGCGGGAGCGGTAGTCGCCCTTGGCGTTTTTCAGTTGGTTGAACACCTGTTGGACGGTTTTCAGCTTATGGGCGGCAATGCTTGGCTCTGCTTCAAAATCAGGGGCGACCGTGATAACCTTGGCATTTCCAGAGGGATAAATTACAGTGAAAAACCAAGCAAATAGGGCAATAATGATTGTTTTCATCGAAATAACATTTGTTGAAAAAAAGGAAACAGCCCCTCTAACAGGAGTGTAATTTTAGGATAAATAACCGATACTTGGCTTTGTCATCACTTGTTTGGTTGGTTTTTCGTTGAAAAGCCTAATTTTAGTCTCCAATCGAACCGCTGCAAACCACCGAAATGAAAACGTTTTTCACCTACCTACTCATTTTTTCAATAGCCGTTCTGTATGGCCAACCCGGCACCAAAGGCGGTGCACCATTGTCCGGGGCAGTGCCGATGGGCAATATCAGCAGGGCGCTCGTCATTGGCATTTCCGACTACCAGGACGCTGGGATTGCCGATTTGAAATATGCCCACCGTGATGCCGAGGAGTTCGCCAATTTCCTCAAAAGCAAGTCCGGCGGCAACCTGAAGGACGATCAACTCATGCTGTTCACCAACGAAGAGGCGACCACCGCCCAGGTTTACGGGGCACTCGACTGGCTCCTCGAAACTTGCGGCCCCGACGAACAGGCCGTCATCTATTTTTCCGGCCACGGCGACGTGGAGACGAAAACCACCCGACAGCAAGGGTTCCTGCTCGCCTACGATACCCCCAAGACGAACTACATGATTGGTGCCGTCCGCCTCAGCGACCTGAACGGCTACCTCGAATCCATCGTGCAGGAGAAGAAGGCGAGGGTCATCGTCATTACCGATGCTTGTCATTCCGGCAACCTGGCAGGGGGGCGTGACGGCTCGTTGGCCACGGCCACGGCGCTCAGCAGCCAGTTCCAGAACCAGCTAAAAATCATGTCCTGCCAGCCCAACGAACTCTCGCAGGAGGGCGAGCAATGGGGCGGCGGCAGGGGCGTCTTTTCCTACTACCTCATTGATGGCCTGACCGGCCTCGCCGATGCCAACAAGGATAGCACCGTGACACTGATGGAATTGGAGCGCTACCTCAGCAACACTGTGCCCGTGGAGACCGACCAGCAGCAATTCCCCTTTACCGTTGGCGTGAAAACCACCAAACTCGTACAGGTGGATATACAGGAAATGTTGGCCTTGGCTGCAAAGCGGGGTGCTCCCACCCAACTCGCTCCCGTAGCCCCCAAGGGCCTGATTGAGGACATGATAGCCAAGGCCGACACGAGCATACAGGGGCTTTACGAGGAATTCCTTGCAGCCGTGGAAGCCCAGTATTTCCTGCCCTCCGACCTCAAGGAAGGCCGCATTCCGGGCCGCTCCGCCAGCGAGCTTTTCGACTTGCTGGAAAAAGAAGAGAGCCTTCGCCCCCTCCGCTCCTTGATGCGCCGCAATTTCGCTGTGGCCTTGCAGGACGAGTCGCAGCGGGCCATCAATGCGTACCTAAATGCCGACCAAGCGGAATTGGCCAAACGCTGGAACAACGAGGTGGATAAATACAAAACCAATCCTATTTATCTTTCAAAAGCTGCCTCGCTCTTGGGTGAAGGCCATGTCTTGCACAACCAATTGAAGGCCAAGCAGTATTATTTTGAGGGTTTGATAAAGCGGTTGGAAGGCGGTATGGCTGGGGACACCGTGATGCTGAACGAGGCGCTGGCGCTGGAGTTCAAGGCCATTGGGCTGGATAGCGGGGCGGCGTATGTTTATAATGAGATGGGGCTGATTTATGATGAGATTAGGAAGGTATATAAAGGAATGGGACGAAATCAACAAAATACTTTTTACAGCACTCTCCAGATGGAAAAGTATGCCTTGGCAATGAATTTGGCTCCCAAATGGGTATTCCCAGTATTAGGATATGGGCGAACTTGTAGAGAAATCAGAAAACTCGAAGAAGGTGAAAAATATATACTTCGAGCAATTGAATTGGACTCCACCCTTGAACCCGCTTATAGTGACCTCATGGATATTTATTATTTTTCAAAACAGTATAAAAAGGGTGTGAATACAACCTTGAAAAGACTCAAACTGAACGAAGTTGACCCAATAATTTGGTATAACCTTTCTTGTTTTGCTGCACTTTCGGGCGATACTGAACTCTCACTTTCCAGCCTTGAAAAATCATTGATACTTGGGTTTCCATTAGATAATGTAATTATTGATAATGATTTATCTTCCTTGCAAGAAGAATCAGCCTACCATGATTTAATAAAAAAATACGCCCAACAGAAAAAGTAAAGATCGCTCTCACATCAGTTAAAGTTCAAAGCGACAAGTTTTGTGCATGGCTGATATTGTTGATAAGAATTCATAAAAGATTGATTGTCAACCCTTATCAATTTTATCAACCATGCACATGATTTAGTGGTTTGAAGCATAATACACCCAACATTAGGGTTCAGCTTATGCACATGACTTATTGGGGCGCATTATTGTCATTTGCTCATTCTTTCCATGAAAGCGGCATACATTTGATTTGCAACGACATTTCTTGGAGTTTCACTCAATACCGTCAAATATGTTTCCATAGCTGCTGAATTAAAGCCATTTGATTCATATTCTATGGCTTCCATGAGCTTCTGGTTAACGTGATTTGACAATTTGTACTCCTTGCTTTTTTGCAAATTTGCTTGAACAGCCTCAAAATCCTTTACTTGTACAAATGATATCTCTAAGATTTTTGAGGAATGCTTCATATCGTTTGTAAAGACCTGAATATTGCAGGTTTTATTTGAGCCTAAATCAAGATTTGTAGCGTCAAAACTAAAGCTGTCACCCGATAATTGCACCGCCATTATTGGTTCACTAACAGATTGTTGAAAGAAAAAGAGTTTAAAGGTGTTTTTTGATTTTATAGGAAACCAAGCAATTTTTACGTTCCCAATTGGGAGTTTGTCCTTTTTGGGCAACTTGAATAGGATAGTATCTTTATCGCCAAAAGGCTTTTTCAACTTTGCGGTGTCTTGAACATACCCCTTCGCCGCAAACGCCATCTTCGCAAACCTCGAAACCTCACCCTTCGCCTGCACCTCCTTAGAAAGCACAGCGGCTTGGTGTACCCCTTTTTTATCCACCATCAAGGAACGGTCATCGCAAATCAGGGTGAAGTTCGACTTTTTGCCAACGGAAACAGTGGCATCCTCCGGCAGCACCGTGCCAGCCGTCACGGGCTTTGGGGTGGAGTTCCCTTTTTCGGTATAGGTGACTTTCCCGGTCACATCCGAGACGAGGCAGCCCGGCGTTTCGTCCAAAAGACCGGTTTGGGCAATAGTAGGCATGGCTGAATATGCTATTAAAAGCAACAAAGTCGCCAGTTTTAAAATATGCTTTTTCATTTTTGACAAGATTTAGGTGAAGAGATGATTTTTGTTGTCCTTGTCTTTACTGGTGGGCTAAGTATGAAATTGGGGCGAATCTATGCTATTTATCCCACCAAACCCTTGTGGTTAGCAGGTCGGGGCCTTGTCTTTCAATGGCTGCTTGAAGATTAGCTTCATTGAGCGAAAACTCTTCCTGCGGGTAGCGCAGCCGACGGGGGATGGTGCCGCCTGTCGCGTTGCCGGGATAATTCGAGGCTGTGAGAAGGGGATAACCACTGCGCCGCCAATTGGCGAAAGCCTCCAGCCCATTCAATAAAGTGGCCGCCCAGTACTGCGTGTTGATTTTCGAAATGCCTTCTTCAATCGAGTTGGGAAGGTACGGGTTCGTTGTAAGATAAGCCGTAATTTCTTCTTCCGAAATGGCAGCCGATGCATCCAACAAAGCCAATTGTTGCATGGCCGCCCGCACGCCGTTTTCATAATGCCCCGCTGCGTCGTCCGAATGCCAACCCCTCGCAGCAGCTTCAGCGAGCATCAGTTCTGCCTCCGCATAGCCTTGAAATATCGTCGGGGTCCATCGCTTCACGAAATTTGGATTTATCCGGCTGTATGCCTCCAAATTGGCGTCGCCAGTTTGCGCAATGAGCAGCGGTTCGTCCAAGCCGCTTGGCAGGCCCTTTGGTTCGGTTCCAGCCGCCACATAGCTCAGCCGGCTCAATCGAGGGTCGTTGCCCGCCTTCATCCAGTCCACCAATGCCTTGCCTAAGCGGGGATTGTCCTCAACTGCCATTGCGTAGCCAATGCCGTTTTGCACGAGGACGTCCCCTTCGCTATGGGCCAGCACCGCACTGTCGTCAAGGGCGGTCATCACCCCGGCAGCAATGGCCTTTTTTGCCCAAGCTTCGGCAGCGGTGGCATCCACTTTCACCATGCGCAACGCCAGGCGCAGCATCAGGGTATTGCCGAAACGCCGCCATTTTTCCACGTCGCCGTGAAAGATAAAATCCGCCTCGCCAATAAAGGGTTGCGCAGCATCAAAGCTTGAGGTGGCAGCTTCCAGTTCGGCGAGCATATCGGCGTAGATGTCTTCCTGTTTGTCATAAACTGGTGCGAAAATGCCCTCCGTAAAGCCCTTTCCTGCTTGGGAATAGGGCACATCGCCATATAAATCAGTGATGCGGTGAAACACCAATACTTTCCAAATCCGGGTCGCAGCGTAGAGGTTCGATTGGTCGGGGTCGTTCTTGACCTTTTCCGCTAAGTCAACCAATGTTTTCAAGGCTTCTTTGTAGCTGTCCTTGAACCAAACATCGTTGTGGAAGCCATTGTACAAGTATTTGTCGCCGCCCCAATTGAAGGCAATCATGGCAAAATGCTGCACAAAGCAGGAAGTGTAAGCCAAATTGGCCCCTTCGTTTTGCCAAGGATTGCCAGCGCCTTGCAAGAGCGCCGTCGAAAAAAGCAATTTCGGCGCAATCTCATTGGCGGTGGTCGGGTTGGTGTTGATGGATTCAAAGTCCTTGTCGCACGAAGCGAGGAACAGGACGGCTATGATGATTGCTAATTTTTTCATGCTAAAAATGGTATTTGGTTTTAGAATTTCATATTCAGGTTGAACCCAAAACTGCGGGTCTGCGGCACGCTCGCCAACTCCAGCCCTTGGGCATTTGAGTTGTTGTAGGTGCTTTCTGGGTCAATATTGGGTATTTTGGAATAGAGCAAGGCCAAGTTCCTGCCCACGGCAGAAATGGAAATGCCTGCAATCGGGGCCTTGCCCAACCATTTTTTCGGTAGCTCGAAGGTGAGGATGACCTGTCGCAATTTGACAAAATCGGCATCATAGACGAACGCCTCGCCAATATTGCTGAACAGATGCGAGTAGTAGCTGAGCAAATTGTCGTTGTTGAACCGGAAGGTGTTCGGCTCCCCCGTCTCCGTGACGCCCTTGCCCACCAAGCCATCTTCACGGCCTTCCAAGGTGTTTTTGTGTTGGCCAAAAAGCGTGGCATGGGCATTCGTGGCGGAGAAAATCTCGCCGCCTGTTTTGAAATCAATGAGGACGCCAAGGCTCAGGTTGCGCCACCGGAAATTGTTGTTGAACCCACCCGTAAAGTCGTGGACGCCATTGCCGAGCACCACGAAATCACCTTGGAGCGGTAGGCCATTTGCGCCAAAAACGATATTGCCCTCGCCATCCCTTTTATATGCAAAACCCTTGATGACGCTGGCTGGCTGCCCCAATTCATGGTGGATAAAGGCAGTGGACATGATGGTGCGGTCAATTTGGATGCTGTTAACGCCTTCGCCGAGGTTGGTCACTTCGTTCCAGTTTTTGGCGGCATTGAGCGAAATGTTCCATTCAAAATTTTCGCTTCGCAATGGCGTAGCCCAAATCAAGGCTTCGATGCCTTTGTTCTTGATTTCGCCCTGCTTCACGTTTGCTTTTTCAAAACCCGAAGCACTGGAAATGGTGGTGATGATATTGTCGTTTTCCGTCAGGCGGTCATAAACGGAAAGCTCCAATCCGAGGTGGTTTTTCAAGAATTTGAGGTCGAATCCGAGTTCGTATTCCCTTGAAATGGAAGGTGAAAGCGCCCGGTCGGGAACGGGGCCATTGGTGATGATGCCGAGTGGCTGGCCCTGGAAGCCCTGACCAGCGAGTTGGTAGGAGAGGTCGAGCGAGAAGGGGTCCACGTCGCCACTGACTTCGGCCCAGGAGGCAAAGACCTTTGCATGGCTGATGAAATCGGGCATTTTGAACAATTCGGAAAGCACGAAACTCGTGCCAACGGAGGGATAGAAAAGGTTGTTGTCGTTCGTTGGCAAGGTGGAAAACCAGTCGTTCCTGCCCGTCATAGTCAAATAAAGCCAGTGCTTCCAATGGAGTGTGGCCGAGCCAAAAACCGAGTTCACCCGCCGCCGCCACAGACCGTACCAATTGTATTGGTAGAGGGTGTTCTGCACGGTTTCCAAACCATCAATATTGAAATTCGAGCCACCAAGGCCGGTGTAATCAAAATTGCCGTGGCTTTTGTTTGCGCCAGCAAAAACATCGTAGCCGAAGCCACTCGTGAAATCATGGCGGCTGCCGACCATGAATTCTGCATTCGTTTCGCTCGCCTCCACGGTCTGCGTGTTCAGGCTGCCATCGGGGTTGAAAGCAGTGCCAGCAGGCGTCAGGTCGCTGCGCCGATTGGTATAGTGGTCGGTGCCGATACGCCCTTGGAGGTAGAGCCAGCCGATGTCGTACCGCAGCCGGACGGAGCCAATGATGCGGTTCCGGTTGTCCTCGGTTTTGAAATGGTTGATGGCCCAAAATGGGTTGGTAATCCAAGGGTTCGAGTTGAGGCCAAGCTCGGTGCCATCCGCTTTGGCGCCGTCGCCGCTTTCGCCTTTTAGGGCTTCGAGTGGCACGTTGGGCGGCAAGGTCATCATGGCGAAGTTCGGGTTGCCGGGGCTGTCCGACATGCGGGGGCGGTTGTGCGATGTTTCAATGGAATAATGGGCCGATACCTCCGCTGTCAGGTTTTTCAGAATTTCACCGCCAGATGAGAGCGAAAAGGTTTTGCGGTTGAAGGTGGTGTTTGGCACGATGAAATCATTGTCGAGGTTGGAAAAACCCAAGCGCCAATTGAGTTTTTCGTTGCCGCTCGTCAAAGCCAACGAGTTGTTGAAGGTATGCCCGTTTTGATAGAATTTCCTAAAATTGTCCTTAACGGCGGCGTATGGACGCACGATGCCATCAAATTGCACGACCGGCTCGCCGTCCAATTTTGGCCCCCAGTTGAACCAGTTGCTGCCAAAAGCATCGGCTTGGCTACCGGGTTTCCAAGGCCCCCAACCCTGGCCGTATTCGTGCTGGAAATCAAAATGGCTGAGTGGCTGGTCAACGGTGAAATTGGAATTCAGTTCCACGCCGATTCCATTTCGGGCGCTGCCTTTTTTCGTGGTTATCAAAATCACGCCGTTGCTCGCCCTTGAGCCGTAGAGCGCTGCGGCCGCATTGCCTTTCAGCACGGTTATTTTATCAATATCATCTGGGTTCAAACTGGTAAGCCCATCGCCCCAGTCCTGCCCGCCGTACTGGCCAGCGCTGCCCAAGGTGCTGTTGTCAATCGGGATGCCGTCCACCACAAACAGCGGCTGGTTGTTGCGTGAAACGGAATGGTAGCCCCTGATGAGGATGCGGGTAGAACCACCGGGGCCGGAACTGATATTGCTGACGTTGACGCCCGGCACCAAGCCAACGAGGGCATCGCCAAGATTGGTTTCACGGGCCTTGGTGAGCGGTTTGGCGTCGAGTTCCTCATGGGCATACGCCAGGGCCGCCTTCTCTTTTTCGATGCCCAATGCGGTGACGACCACCGTTTTTAACTGGATTCCCTCCCGCAGGGTCACGTCCAACCGACCCGTTGCACCGATTTTGATTTGCTGGGTCGCAAAGCCAATCATGGAGAAATGGAGCATCGTGCCTATTCCGACATCTATGGAATAGTTGCCCTTTTCATCCGATGTAGTACCAGTAAGTGTTGACGGGTCGAAAATGTTTACGCCTGGAATTGGTTGTCCTTTTTCATCGGATACCGTTCCATTGATTTGCGAAAAAACAGGAATAGTGGATAGGGAGAATAGCGCAACGAGTGCAATCATGATTGTTTTCATTCGTCACTTTTCTAATAAGGTTAGTGCCAAAATTGGTTTTTTCCAAAAGTAGGCTTTGCGCTATTTGGGCAGATTGAAGGAGAATGCGCTGCCAATGTAGCAACTATTATTTCAATGTCCATCAATCCGTTTTATCAATTCCTTGAACCGTTCCGTTTGCTCAATTTTATCGAGCAAAGGCGCTGAATGCAGGTAGTTTAGGTCCGAAAAATGCCGCTCGAATGCACGTTCCAGCCAATCCAGTGCGAGGTCGTTGTTATTCCGGTAAGCAGCGGCAAGGGCATATCCAACGGGGGCCAACAGGCTTTTTCCCAATGCCAATTCATCACATTTTTCAAACACGAGGTCGGCGTCGTTTGGCTTGTTCTGTTCCAATAAAAAAACACCGTATTCGAAGCAGGCCATTTCATGGAAAAGAAAGCTGGGCAGCGGGTAATAAATGGCCTTTCGGAAAAGCGAATCGGCTTTGGTCACCTGGCCACGTTGCGCTGCAATTTGCGCCTGTGCGGATAGCGCCAACACGAATGCCTCATTGGGGCTGGGGTCGTTTTGCAGGGCGTAGTTGGACAAGCTGTCGGCCAGGTGCCACTGTCCACGGCGGCAAGCAAGCACGGCCAGTTCGGCATCGGTTTCGGCCCTTTTTTTCACGCCATTGTCATTTTTCCAAGCCTGTTTGAAAGCAGCTTCTGCCCCGTCCAAGTCGCCTTTGACGTAAAGCATCCCCATGCCCAGCCATGCATAAAGCCGGGCTTTTTGCCAAAAAGCGGTTCGCTCATCGGCTATCTGGCGATGGTAGTGGGCCACACCTTCCGACCAATTGCCGGAGGCAAGCAAAGCAAAACCGACGTATTCGTTGGCCACATCAAAACTGACTTTTTTAAGGGCAGCCGCTTTGGCGAACCAAGCTTCCGCTTCCGCAAACCGCCTTTGATAAAAGCGCATGGAACCCAATCCCTCCGCCGCATTGGGGATGTCGGGCCGGAGTTGGAGCATCTTGTTCAAAATCGCCTCGGCGTCCTCGCCCCTGCCTTGCCGCCCCCGTAGCCAATACAGGCGTTCGAGCGTGGTATAGTTCAGCGAATCCTGCGCAAAAGCGAGGCTCAGCCAATGGTCAACCGTGTCGGGGTGGCTGCCATTCAGCCAATATTCGAGGGCTACGTGCAGGTAGGGCAATTGCCAAGCTGGCGAAAGCTCGATGGCCTTTTTGCAGTAATAGACCAGCGAATCGGTCATGACCGGGATGTTGGAACCAAACGAAAATGCGATTTGTGCATAGAGATAAGGCGCATCCGGTTGGAGGGCGAGGGCCTTGCGAAGCAGCTTTCTGGAACTGTGGTGGCGCTCGGTTCTGGTCACGGTGTCGGTGGCAGCAGCGGCATCGTTTTGCACGTAATTATAGGCTTCAAAATACAGTTCCTTGGCCTTTAGGCTCGGCAAAAGGTAGTGGCCTGCGCCCAAAAGCTCGCTTGCCCGCCGGATGAGCGCCGGGTACTCCCGGTACTTGAAGGCGTTGGTATAAAAGTCGTTCAGCTCGGCGGGGTCGGATTTCAGTAGGGCATTCAATGCCTGCTGCGCATCGTCCAACAAGGCAGCGGCATAATTTCGGCGAATGGTGGAATGGAGCTTTTCAAGGCCCGGTTCGGCCATGAGTCTATTGTAGTGCTGCTCCGCAAAATCGGCCTTGTCAGCACTGGCGGCTGCCCTGAAAAATGCCTTGTTTTTCAAGGAGTTTTTGAATGCAAAATATTGCTGCCGCAATGTGGAGTCCACGCTTGCCAGCACATCATCCTCAATTCCCTTCGAGTCAACCGATTTTAACAGGGCCAGCCGATTGGCTTTGTCGGTATTCAAACGTGCCAACAGCGCTTGGTTTACCTGGGCCAGTTTTTCGGTGCGGTTGCCCAGCACCATCGGCACTTGGCTGATGGGGGCGACTTCTGGCGTCACATGGTCTTCGAGGTAGCGGCCCACCTCTTGCAGCGTCACGAGGAGGTCGTTGTTGCCGTCGGCAAAACCATACAAGGCATCCACGAGGTTGAAGGAAAATGCACCCCTGCCACCGCCCCATTGCTCGCCTTCCACGCTGTACTCGTTGGGCTGGCAGGAGAGAATCTTGATTTCGTTGCCGTACTGTTTCGCAAGGTTGGCGGCTGTGGCCTGGGCGCCCGCTACCGAACTGCCCGCCAAGGCCCCAGAGCGGCAGGCATCCGTCACCACCACCACCTTTGCCTTGTTTTGCAAGGAAAGCGTTGAAACGACCTCTTGGAGCATGGGCAGCGCAAACGTGCCGCCCGCCAGATAGACCCTTGCCGGGGCATCCCAACAGAGCAGGAAGCCGGGCTGGGTGAGGGTCTTTTTCTCCACGTCGCCGTGCCCGCTAAAATAGATGATGGCCTTGTCGTCCTCACTCGTATTCTCTATCAGCCAGTCCAGTGCGATGGCGAACTGGGCCTGTGTGGCCTCGCTGTTGCGCAGCAGTTTGATATTATCTTCAGGGACATTGCCGCCCGCATCCGAGTGCAAGAACTCCATGAATGCCTCGGCGTCCCGGTCGGCGAAGCGTAGGTCGGGGATGGCGGGGTCCTGGTAGTCGGAGATGCCGACCACAACGGCACGGGTGGCGGAGCCGTTGTCGAAGGATTGGGCCTGTAGAATGGCGGCTATCGCTAATATTGGGAGTGCAAGCAAGTATTTCATTTTCAATTGGTTTTAGTCTTTGGCTTGGTCGGGGAAGTATTTTTTCATCAGGGCTTTGTATTCAGAGGTTAGGCGGATTTCGTCAAAATCCGGGTTGTGAAGAGTAGGTAGCAACCATTCTGTAGGACCTGGCTCCCATCCAGATTGAAGCGATTTTTCAAGCCAAAATAGCGAAGTTGATGGTTGCTTGCAAAATGCAAAAGCGCTAGCTGCCCAAAAATATACATTTGCTGGATTTTCTGACTGTTTGCAGGCAACCTCTAAAAAATCATTGTAGTTTAAATCTTCATTAGTTTTCAATCTTGCTATAAGCTGATAATAAATCGCATTTTGAAAATAAGGAGTACTAATATTGTTGTCAAAGAGGCTCCCATATATCATTTTAGCGGAACCTACTTTTTCTTGTAATTCATAGATTTTAGCTTTTAAAAGACGGGCTTGTGGATAATTTGGCACTTTTTCAAGCCAACTTCCAATAACTGTAAGCGCAGAATCATACGCTTCGTGCTTCATATAATAATATGTCAGGTCATTGTATGCACTGGTGCTGCCCATGTTTATAGCCTGCTTTAATAATTCGGGAACTTTGTCCATTTTTTTTGTAAAATGTTGCCTGATTTCAGCGAGAACATAATACCCTTCATAATTTGTTGGCATCAACTCTATCAATTTCATGGCAGCATTCTCAGCCTCTTCGTAGTTCCCCAACCCAATTTCAACAATGCAAAGATTGGAATAAAGCAATGGAAACGAACCTTTGGATAATAAAATCCCTTTGGATAAAACTGATTTTGCTTCTTCATTTCTATTGAGACGCCAAAGTGAATTTCCGAGATAATTGTAATAAGCAATGGGGAGCCTTCCGCTTGATTTTTTTTCCATTTCGTACATCCGTCTGACATAGGATTCAAACCATATTTTGGCTTGCTCCCCCTCATTGGCCCAACCCAATTCACGATAAGCAGGCAAGAACGATGAATCCATCCGAATGACTTCATAGAGTATTTCAACTCTTTTTTGTTTTTCATTAATTAAAGGGGAAATTAAGGTTCTGCTAATATAGTATTTTGGCAAAATCCAACTTGGGGTCAATGAACTTGCCAATTCAAAAGCCTTGCGAGCATCGTTAATATGATTTCGTTTACCCCAATAAGTGATGCAACCTTTTTCAAAATAGGCATAACTTGCCTCCTCATCGTAAACCAATGACGTATCTAAACTCGCCAACGCTAATTTCAATAAACTATCGGGCGTTAAATCTGGGTAATTTTCCTTCCGAAAAGTCTTTGCTTTGAAATAATACTCCCGTGCTTTAACGTACTTGTACATATAATGGCGCTCCCCAAGCAGTTCCCCTGCTCGGTGCAGGTAAGCAGGCAAATGGTCATATTTGGCAATCGGTGCAAAAACGTCGTCCACAATAGACGGGTCGGCTTTCAGTAATTGATTGATCACCACTTGAGCCTCGTCTTGAAGGGCAGCAGCAAGATTCCGGGTCATCAGCCCACGCAGTTTTTCGATGCCAGGCTTGTGCAACAGTTGAAGGTAAAAGTCGTTGGCAGAAGCACCAACAGGCGACATCAAATCGCCCCGCTCCAGTGCAGCCGTGAATGCGCTGTACAACAGTTGCACGGAAGTGTCCAACTTGGCCAGCATTACATCCTCGAAGCCCTTGGCGTCAATGGGCGAAAGGGTGGGCTCGAGTTTCCGCTTGCGCAATTCAGCCACCGCCCTCTCCTCTACGACCGAGAGTGCCGTGCTCTTGCTGCCAATTGTCATTGGGATTTGGCTATGCGGGGCAGTCTCTGAGGGCACTTTGTCTTCGAGGTAGCGCCCAGCTTCCATCAGGCTTACTGTACCGTCAAGATTGGTGTCTGCCATACCCGTCAGGGCATCAACGAGGTGGAAGCTGAAACAACCACGCCCGCCGCCCCATTGCTCGCCCTCTAGTGAGAACTCCTCTGGCTGGCAGCTCAGTATCTTGATTTCATTGGAAAACTGCTGTGCCAGTGCCGCTGAAGTTGCCTGTGTGCCGCCATTGGCACTTCCAGCCAGCTTGCCGCTACGGCATGCATCAGATACTATAACAACCTGAACTCCTGACTCTGACAATGTCGTGACTACATCAGATAAAAAGCCAACTGGCAAAGAGCCTCCGGCCATGTAGGTGCTAGGCGGGGAATCACGGGCCAAAAGATAGCCCCTTTGAAACTTTGTCACTCTTTCCACATCACCATGTCCACTGAAGTAGATAAAGGCACGCTCCCCTGATTTACTTTCTGCTATGAGCCACTCAAGCGCTGCTATAATTTTTCCAGCAGTTGCATTATCGTTAATCAGAACGTTAAGGTGTTCATCAGGGAGGTTCCCGCCAGCAAGGGAGCGCAGCCACTCTGCGAAGGCCTCGGCGTCCCGGTCGGCAAAGCGCAGGTCGGGGATGGCAGGGTCTTGGTAGTCGGAGATGCCAATGACGACGGCACGGGTCTGCGATGTCGGATTTGGGATTGAAGATTGCGGATTGAGGGGGGAGGCACCTTTGTTCACTTGGGCGAGCAAGGCTACAGCCCCCAATAAATAGGCCAGACAGGTAAGCATCGTTTTCATCGAGGTCTATTTTTTGCGAAAGATAAAAAACACATTTTCTCTGCAATAAAAAAACTCACCCAGCGACCGATTGCCTGGGTGAGCCTAAGCTAAATCACTGCTTTTCTCTCGTAATCTTGAAGACCTTTAGGCGTGAAAGAATGGCAAAACGAGGTTGGTTTTACCATAACCTTCGCCTTTTATAATGTCTTCATTTGGTAATAAGGTTTGAATGATATTAATTAACTCAAGTTGCGGATCACACCATAGCCCTCAGTTCAAAACGGTGTTTTTGCGGGCCGGAGGCCCGCAAAAACACCGTTTAAATCTCTTTTTCGGAGGCGAAGCCTCCGAAAAAGAGATTTAGGTTGGGTTATCCGCAACTTACATTAATTATTGGAAGGGCCATTCCCACTCGTGCTCAACCTCACCGTGCGGCTGATTTGGAGCCCGTCCGACAAGCGCATGACCCGCAGCTTGGCGGATTCGCCAGAGATGCATTCCTGGTTCATTTGATGGCCACCGTGCATCCCATCAATCTCCCATAAAAAGGCATAGTTCGTTGGCTTGTCAATGGCTACGTACAACGAAACCCCACTTGCATAGCAATGAACCACATTGATTTCAAACCTGAACCCTTTGTTGATTTTGGTCGCTGCCTGTTGGGCAAAACTGGGCTTGGAAGCCTGTTGGGCACTGCTTTCCGTGGAGGT
>WBZM01000427.1_pt1 | contig 60137 bp, 50 predicted proteins | sample 5204271 | NCBI WGS metagenome assembly WBZM01 (sample SAMN12344346, study PRJNA552823) | activated sludge metagenome | biome: Activated sludge suspended growth; feature: Nitrification reactor; material: Wastewater; isolation source: activated sludge from nitrification reactor of wastewater... | reverse complement strand
TCCGACCGCGCCGTCCGGAAACTCTGTGACGAGTTGAACTCTACCGACACTCTCTTCCCACGCTCCAACCTCCGCTTGATTCTGCAACTCGGTACTTCGCAAAATCCGTGAGATCAGGTTGTCTGAGATACGGATCGATTTCATCACCGCGCTACCGACGAGAGGTGTTGGGCTTCCGCTACAGCGCCGCGATGCCCATGCGCGCCATCAAGGTGCCGATGCGCCTGCGTCCGGCCTGGAACCCCTCGGTGCGCAGCAGATCGCGCAACATGTGGGGCCGGCGATGGGGTGATCGAGAGGCAACTCGTCGATGCCACGCATCAGCGCCAGATCCTCCGGCGAAACGTCGCGTGACGTGTCGTAGGCGGTCGAATGCGCCAGCCCGAGGAGGCCGCACTGAAACTAAAAGGGGCAGCTCGTGCGTAGCCTCGATCATCGTCTTGCGCGAAGCCTGCCCGCCTTGGTGAGCGCATGCTCCAAGGAATCGTTCTCCAGCGCCAACTATCCTGCTGTCCGAATCTACGGGGCGAGCTCTGTCACCTGAACGCGGTCAAACGCTGCCTTTGCGCTGCGTCATGACTTCCCGAAGGCGTTGGCCGCTTGGCCGCCCGTTTCCCCGCCGGAGCGCGCCAAGCGAGCGGCGGCCTGCGCGCTGTCCTGCGGCGCATCGATCGACTCTTCCTGCGCAAGCTGGCGCGCGAACTCGCCACCATCGCCGCGCCAGAACTCGCGATCGGCGGCACGAACGCGCTGCGCGGCCTGCACCATGTGTTCCGCCGCGGCGGCGCGCGCCAGGCTGGCATCCCCTGCGGCAATCGCGTCGACGATGCGTTGGTGTTCCGCCTGCACCTGACGGTAGAAATCCTCGCGCCGTGCCTCGTTTGCCCGGGTCACGCGGACGGCGGCCCGGATCGGCTGGGCGAACATCTCCATCAGTCGCATCCAGTACGGGTTGCCGGTCGCCGCGGCAATCGCCTGGTGAAAGCGGGCGTCCTCTTCGACGCCATCGGCGCCCGCGGCGACCGATTGTTCGATCCGGCGTAGCGAATATTCGATTTCCGCCAGTTGGCCCGGTGTTCGGCGCAGCGCTGCCAGTGCAGCCGACTCGGCTTCCATTCCCTGGCGCACCTCGATCAGGTTCAACAGCGCTTGAATCGACTCTTCGGTCAGGCGATCGCTGTCCGTAACCCAGTCTGGCTTTGCTTCGCGGACGAAAGCGCCGCTGCCCTTGCGGGTTTCGAGCAGGCCATCGCTTTTCAGAATCGCGATCGCTTCACGGAGAACGGTCCGGCTGACGCCGAAGTGTTTGGCCATCGCCAGTTCCGATGGCAGCCGCGTTCCCGGGGCCAGGTCATCACCTTGAATCTTTTCGAGCAGCATTTCAGCGACGCGCGAAGCAAGGGTGCCGGTCTTGAACGTGGCGGCTTGTGGGGTTGAACGTAGCGTGAAGGGATTGCTGGTTTCCATCTGCTGCCTCTTGGTGGTCCAGATGTCGAAAGAAACAGGGAGTTCCTTGGTGCACGAGTATACAGAAAAAATCGCTGACTCTCCTATTGACTATAAGCAGTATATGTTGTAGCCTGCGAATAGACAGCTTTCAGACAGGTTAGACTTCTCCGAACATCGAGCGAAGCGTGGGGTTGCCTGCTTGCCGGTTGTCGTGCCCACCTACACCAAAGGACTTGCCAATGAAAACACCTCGACTTGTCGCATCCCTGATCTGTGCGCTGACTCTGACTTGCTCTGCCGGTGTGCTGGCGCAGACGGTTTTGAAGATCGGCTTTACCGCCACCAATGATTCTCACTACGGTACCGCGGCTAATGTCTTCGGCGAGGAACTGGCCAAGCGTACGAACGGGCGCTACAAGCTGCAGAACTTTCCTTCATCGGCGCTCGGCGGCGAGCGGGAGATGGTCGAGGCCGTGCAACTGGGCTCGCAGGACATGGTGATCACCTCGACCGGGCCGGTGGGCAACTTCGTTCCCGATACACGTGTCTTCGACATTCCTTTCCTCTTCCGCGACTACGAGCATGCGCGCAAAGTGCTTGACGGTCCGATCGGACAGGAGGTGCTGACCAGGTTTCCCGGCAAGGGCCTGGTTGCACTGAGCTGGCTGGAAAACGGCTTTCGCCACCTGACCAACAACAAGCAGCCGATTACCGGCCCGGAGAATCTGCGCGGCATGAAGATCCGGACGATGGAGAACAAGGTGCACATGGAAGCGTTCAAGACCCTTGGCGCCTTGCCGACGCCGATGGCGATGAACGAGTTGTTCACCTCGCTGCAACAGGGAACCGTCGACGGCCAGGAAAACCCGATTCCGGTGATTCTTTCCAACAAGCTCTATACGGTGCAGAAGCACCTGACGCTCGACGGGCACGTCTATTCGCCGGCGTTGCTGCTGATTTCGCCGACGGTGTGGGCAAAGGTCAGCGAGGCTGACCGCAAGGCCTTTCAGGAAGCGGCCAGGCTTGCCTTGGCGGCGAACCGCAAACGGGTCAACGAAGACGAGGCGAAGGGCATCGCGATCATTCGGAACGCCGGCGTCAGCGTCGTCGAAAAAGTGGACCTTACGCGCTTCCAGACCGCCGTCGCGCCGGCGTACGCGGTGTACGCCAAGGAATTCGGCGCTGACCGCATCAAGAAGATCCAGGACGTCAAGTAAAACCCTCGCGAAAGGACGGGGCGACGCGGTGCTGCGCCGCCCTGCTGCAAGCCCATGACCAAACTCCTTCTTGCTTTCGAGCGCCGGGTGACCAGCGCGATCTGGACGCTGGCGTGCCTGCTTCTGGCGCTGGCGGCGTGCCTGGGCTTTTACCAGGTGCTCACCCGCTTCATTTTCAACGAACCTTCGACCTGGACCGAGGTGAGTATCCGGATGATTCTGATCTGGATGGTCATGCTGGGTACGGTGGTCGCTTTTCGCCAAGGCGCGCTGGTTTCGGTCGACCTGATGTATCGCTTGAGCCGCGGGCTATGGTTGAAGACGCTGCGGCTGATCATCACCGGGATCAGCGTCGTTTTCCTCGGCGTGCTCGTCTGGTACGGCGCCGAAGTCGCCTGGCGTGTACGTTTTCAGGAACTGGCCGGACTTGAGCCGCTGTCGATCGGCTGGGCCTATCTGGCATTACCGGTTGGCGCGGCGCTGAGCATTCTCGCCGTTCTGGCGAACCATCTCGATCCACGCCACATGGAACTCGATACCGCTCTCTAGAGCCGACCGATTCCCCCAGGAGGAAGCGCCCGATGTCTGCCGCAATGTTTGTTTCGATGATCGTCTGTTTTGCCCTGAGCGTGTCGATCGCCGTCTCGATCGGTTTTTCCAGTGTCGTCGGCATCCACCTGTTCGGCACGGCGCCCTTGTTGGTGGTGCCGAAGGAGATCTTCTCGTCGATCGACAAGTTTCCGCTGGCGGCGATTCCATTTTTCATTCTTGCCGGCAATCTGATGGAGGTCGGCGGCATCTCGCGTCGGCTCGTCGATTTCGCCAAGTCGATCGTCGGCGGCCTGCAAGGCGGCCTGGCGATCACCTGCGTGCTGACCTGCATGATCTTTGCTGCGGTTTCCGGTTCCAGCGTCGCCACCACCTTCGCCATCGGCGCCATTCTGATTCCGGCAATGGTCAAACACGGCTATCCTGTTCCTTTCGCCACTGCTTTGCAGGCGACCGCGGCGGAACTGGGGGTGATCATTCCGCCGTCGATCCCGATGATTCTCTACGGCGTTTCGGCCGAAGTGTCGATTGGTGAACTGTTCGTCGCGGGATTCGGTCCCGGCATCCTGATCGGCTCAGCACTCATCCTTTTCGTCTGGGTATGGTCGAAAATCAAGGGCCACGGCAAGGACGATCACCTCGGTCGCTTGCCTTTCGGGCGTGCCTTGCAGGAGGCACTGCTGGCGCTGATGATGCCGGTGATCATCCTCGGCGGTATTTACGGCGGGGTCTTCACACCGACGGAAGCCTCGGTCGTCGCCGTTTTCTACGCACTGCTCGTCGGCATGGGAATTTACCGCGAGATCGCATTTGCCGATCTGCAGGCGATCTTCAGAAAGTCGGTCATCTCGTCGGCGGTGATCATGTTCATCATCGCCAACGCCGGGTTGTTCAGCTACCTGATTACGCGTGCCGGCGTTCCCGAAGCGATCGGCGACTTCCTCAAGGCGCATCTCGACAGCGACATGATCTTCCTGCTCGGCGTGAACGCCGCGCTGTTCCTGATCGGCATGTTCATCGAAACCTCCGCGTCGATCATCGTGCTGGCGCCGATCCTGGCTCCGGTGGCGATGAAATTCGGCGTCGATCCAGTCCACTTCGGGACGATCATGGTCGTCAACCTTGCCCTGGGGATGATCACGCCGCCTTTTGGCGTCAACCTCTTCGCCGCGTGCACGGTCGCCAGGACTTCGCTCGACAAGATCATCACTTCGCTGGTGCCCTTCGTGCTGGTCATCCTGAGTTGCCTGATGGTCGTCACCTATGTGCCGCAGTTGTCCCTGTTCCTGCGCGACCTGGTCTACGCCCGCTGAACCTGCGGCTGGCGGCAATCGGCTGCGACCGCTTCACTTCATTATCAAGGAAAGCAAACGAGATGGATATTTCTCAGACCCCGCGGGTCGGCATCATCGGCCTCGGCGCCATGGGCATGGGCGTTGCCCGTTCACTGTTACGGGCGGGCTTCGCCGTGCACGCGTGTGACCTGCGCGAGGCCGCCGTGCAGACGATCGTCGAGGCTGGCGGCGTCCGTGCCGAATCGCCAGCCGCTCTCGCCCGCACGGTCGACACGCTGATCGTCCTCGTGGTCAATGCCGAGCAAACCGAGTCTGTTCTTTTTGGCGAAAACGGTGCCGCAGCGCAATTGGCACCCGGGTCGGTGGTCATTGCCAGCGCTACGGTGTCACCCGAATTCGCCCGTGCGCTTGGCCGGCGACTGGCCGAGCATGGGCTGCTGATGATCGACGGACCGGTCTCTGGCGGGGCAGCGAAAGCGGCTGCCGGACAGATGACGATCATGGCGGCCGGGCGTCCGGAAGCGTTTGCCAAGTGCGCAGCGGTTCTCCAGGCGATTGCCGGCAAGGTGTATCGCCTGGGTGACGAAGTGGGTGCAGGTTCCGTCGTGAAGATGGTCAATCAGCTTCTCGCTGGCGTCCACATCGCCGCTGCCGGCGAAGCGATGGCCCTGGCGATCCGTGCCGGTGCCGACCCTGAGCAGGTTTATGAGGTGATCTGCAACAGCGCCGGGTGCTCGTGGATGTTCCAGAATCGCGTGCCGCATATTCTTGCCGGCGACTACACGCCGTTGTCGGCGGTGAACATTTTCGTCAAGGATCTGGGCATCGTCCTCGACTACGCGAAAAAGAGCATCTTTCCCTTGCCCTTGTCGGCCACCGCCCACCAGATGTTCATGCAGGCGTCCGCCGCCGGCTACGGCGCCGAGGACGATTCTGCGGTGATCAAGGGATTTCCCGGAATAACGCTGCCCGCGCCCAGCGCAGCGAATCACTGAAGGCGGCCAAAGGAGAATCGCATGAGCCTCTTGCTCGGCTGTATCGCCGACGATTTCACCGGCGGGACCGATCTCGCCGGGATGCTGGTCAACGCCGGAATGCGTACGGTACAGATGATCGGCGTTCCGCGCCGACCGCTGCCCGAGGGTACCGACGCTGTCGTCATCGCGCTCAAATCGCGCACGATTGCGCCCGAGGCGGCGGTTGCCGAAGCGCTCGCCGCGCTTCGCTGGTTGCGCGCCGCCGGATGTCGCCAGATCTACTTCAAGTACTGTTCGACCTTCGACTCGACGCCGCAGGGCAACATCGGTCCGGTCAGCGAGGCCCTGATGGCCGCGCTTGACACGCCGTTTTCGATTGCCTGCCCGGCTTTTCCGGCCAATGGACGGACGGTCTACAAGGGCCACCTTTTCGTCGGCGATGTCCTCCTCTCGGAATCCGGCATGCGCCATCATCCGCTGACGCCGATGACCGATGCCAATCTGGTGCGCGTTCTGCAGCAGCAGGTCAAGGGCAAGGTCGGTCTGGTCGAACAGTCGATCGTCGCGCGCGGCGAGAAAGCCATTGGCGAACGCTTCGCCGCGCTGCGCGCCGACGGCTGTCGGCTGGCCATCGTCGATGCCATCTCCGATGCCGACCTGCTGGCGATTGGCGCTGCGTGCGCCGACTTGCCCCTGGTCACCGCCGGTTCGGGTGTCGCCCTTGGCCTGCCGCAGAACTTTCGTCGTACCGGCTTGCTGGCTGAAGACCTGGTCGCCGATGCCTTGCCGGCGACGGGCGGTTATCGCGCGGTCGTCGCCGGCAGTTGCTCGCTGGCGACGCAGGCGCAAGTGGCCGCGATGTGCGCCGTGCGACCGGCTTTCCGGGTCGATCCACTGGCGCTGGCGCGCGGCGAAGACGTCACCGGCGCTGCCTTGATCTGGGCTGGCGATCGCCTTTCCGACGGGCCGCTGCTGGTCTACGCCAGCGCCGACGCCGAGTCCGTGGCGGCGGTGCAGCAGCAGATCGGCGCCGAGCGCGCCGGCAGCCTGGTTGAAGACGCGCTGGCGCTGATTGCCGACGGTCTGGTCAAACGCGGTGTGGGTCAGTTGATCGTCGCCGGCGGGGAAACCGCGGGTGCTGTGGTCAAGAAACTTGGCATCGACGGACTACGCATCGGCGCACAGATCGATCCGGGCGTGCCCTGGACCACCGCCCTCGCGGCCACATCCGGTGCGGCGCCGCCTTTGGCGCTGGCGCTCAAGTCCGGCAACTTCGGTAGCGTGGACTTCTTCCTCAATGCCTGGGACAAGCTGACATGAGCGCCATCGCCGCCCATGCCGGCGAAAACCGGCTGCGCGAGCGCATCGTCGACCTCGGTCGCTCGCTCTTCGCACGAGGGCTGACCGCCGGTAGCAGCGGCAACCTCAGCGCGCGCGTCGACGATGGCTGGCTGCTCACGCCGACCAATGCCTGCCTGGGCGAACTCGATCCCGCGCGCCTGGCCAAGCTCGACTGGCAAGGACGGCAGCTTGCCGGCGACGCGCCTTCCAAGGAAGCCTTTCTGCACCGTGCGATGTACGAGGAGCGACACGCTGCCGGCGCCATCGTACACCTGCATGCCACGCATGCGGCGGCGGTCTCCTGCGTCGCCGGGCTCGACCATGACGATTGCCTGCCCCCGCTGACCGCCTATTTCGTCATGAAAATCGGCCGCTTGCCATTGATTCCCTATCATTGGCCGGGTGATCCGGCGCTCGCTGACGCCATTCGAGGGCTCGCCGGGAAGCACAGTGCCGTGTTGCTCGCCAACCACGGCCCGGTCGTCTCGGGGAACACGCTGGAGGCAGCGGTCTACGCGATTGAAGAGCTCGAGGAAACCGCCAAACTCTTCCTTCTGCTGCGCAACACCCCGGTCAAGCCACTCAACCCACAACAGATCGCAGAATTGAAGTCGGCGTTCAGGCTCGACTTCTGAAAGGACCGCCATGCCCAGGTTTGCCGCCAATTTGACGATGATGTTCAACGAATTGCCATTTGCCGAGCGGTTTGCCGCGGCGGCGCGCGCCGGATTTCAGGGCGTCGAATTTCTTTTTCCGTACGAACTTCCGGCGAGCGAAGTCGCGCGGCTGTTGCGCGAAAACTCGCTGGTCAACGCCTTGTTCAACCTGCCGCCGGGCGACTGGGCAGCGGGTGAACGCGGCCTAGCTTCATTGCCGGGACGTCAGGACGAATTCCGTGCTGGCGTGCAAGTGGCGCTCGACTACGCCCTTGCCCTCGGTACGCCGACACTGCACGCGATGTGCGGGTTGCTGCCGGTTGCTGCCGAGCGCGAATTCCATCGCGCGGTCTACATCGAAAACCTGCGTTACGCCGCGCGCGCATTGGCCGAGCACGGCCGTACGCTGGTCATCGAGCCGATCAATACGCGCGACATACCCGGCTATTTCCTTAATACGCAGGCGGAAGCGCACGCCGTCTGCGCAGCGGTCGGCGAGCCGAACATCAAAGTCCAGATGGACTTCTATCACGCACAGATCGTCGAGGGAGACCTCAGCGTCAAGTTCAGGCAGTACTTCGCCCGCATCGGTCACGTGCAGATCGCCAGCGTGCCCGAGCGCCACGAGCCCGATGAAGGCGAAGTGAATTATGCGCACATCTTCCGCCTGCTCGACGAACTGGGCTACGACGGCTGGGTCGGTTGCGAGTACCGGCCGCGCGGACGAACCGAAGACGGTTTGTGCTGGTTGCCGGACAGCGCCCGTCGGAACTCCGGAGAAAGGTCATGAAAATCGTCATCACCGGTGGCGCCGGCTTTCTCGGTTGGCGTCTGGCGCGCCATCTGCTCGCCCGCGGCCACCTGACCGACGCCCGCGGAAAGGAACGCGAAATCCGTAGCATCGTTCTCGTCGACCTGGTGCCACCGGCCCAGGCGCTGGCCGATTCGCGTCTTTCGCTGGCCTGTGGCGATATCAGCGACGCCAGCTTTCTGCGCCAGACGATCGACGCCGAAACGGCTTCGATCTTTCATCTTGCCGCAGTGGTCAGCGGCCAGGCCGAGGCCGATTTCGAGCTCGGCATGCGCATCAACCTGGACGCCTCTCGCCGGCTGCTCGACCATTGCCGCACGTTCGAGCAAGCGCCGAAGTTCATCCTGACGAGTTCGGTCGCCGTCTATGGCGGACAGCTTCCCGAACGCGTACTCGACACGACGGCACTTTGTCCGCAGTCGTCCTACGGCGTTCAGAAGGCGATCGCCGAGCTGCTGGTGAACGATTACAGCCGGCGTGGCTATGTCGATGGCCGCGTCCTCCGCCTGCCGACGATCAGCGTTCGTCCCGGCAAGCCGAATCAGGCGGCCTCGAGTTTCGCCAGCGGCATTATCCGTGAGCCGCTGCTCGGCCAGCCGGCCGTCTGCCCCGTCTCGCCCGAAATGCGTCTCTGGCTGCTCTCGCCACGGCAAGCGATCGCCTCGCTGATCGTTGGGCACGAACTGCCGGCCGCCGCTTTCGCCTTTGGTCGAACCGTCAATCTGCCGGGCATATCGGTGCGGGTCGCTGAAATGGTCGCAGCGCTCGGCCGCGCCGCGGGTCCGGAGACGACCCAGCGTATCCGTTGGCAGATCGATCCGCTAGTTGAACGTATCGTCGGCAGTTGGCCGCAGTCCTGGGACACCGTGCGAGCGAACGCCCTCGGATTCGTCGGCGACGCGAACTTCGACAGCATCGTCCGGGCTTTCATCGAGGATGAACTGCCAACCTCTGTTCCCGGCGTTGTGAAGTGACCGACGACCAGCCCCAGCCACCGTCAGCGCCGCCGATTTTTCGTTGGGCGAGTTTCCTGGCGTTGTGCGGTGCCATAATGGTCTGATGGCGGCAGGCCGATCTCTTGCCTTCCGCTTCTTGGGTTGGTGTTGAACCGAGGCCCCTTCCCTCCATGGGAATGGCACCACATCTCCGGTACGACGGGCCTCTCCGCCACCATGGGCCAAAGCCCGATCGATGCTCAGCTTGCACTGATCGCGGCGGGCTGCATTGAGGGGGATAGGTTGAAGCACTTTCCATCGACGCCGCGGGCGATCGACTCTACGACAAGGACTACCCGTGAGTCTACGCGCAAGGGTGTCGCCGGCTGGCGGACGCTGGCGCCGCCAGCCCAGCGCTGCGTGTCGGCCAAGCCTGGCGCAGCGTGATGATGGCCCTATAGCCTGCGCGTAGCGAGCAGCCTGCGGATGTGTTCGCCAGCGCGTAGCGCCAGCGCCTCGATGGTCAACGAGGGCGACTCGCCGCCGCCACTGCTCGGAAAGACCGACGCATCAACGATGAACAGGTTGCGCCAGCGATGGCTGCGGCAGTTGCGGTCGACGACCGAGGTGCGCGCGTCGTTGCCCATGCGACAGGTACCGAAAACGTGTGTGGCGTTGAAGGTGTCGTAGGTACCAAACTCCTCGAAGGCTTGCTCGCACCCGGCCGCCTGCAGAATCTGACGGCACTTGTCGGCCATGAACGACAAGCGGATGCGCTCGGCCTCGTCGATCCGGCTATGGATGCGCGCCAGCGGCTGACCGTACGCGTCGCGCGACTGCGCATCGAGGTCGACGTAGGTGCCGTCGTTGGGAAGAAACTCGCCGATGGCGCCAACGGTGAGCACGCGACCGAAAGTCTCCCGCATGGCTGCCCGATGCGCCCGCCCCCAGCCGCGCGCAACGCGTCGCGCATGATTGATCGGCCCGGCGAGGTCCATTTCAGCCATTCCGGCGTTGAAGCGTACCCCGCCGACGGTTCCGGCAACCGCATCGGGATCGTTGAAGTCCCAGCAGATGCCGTCGACGGGAACACCTCGGTGGCTGCCGAGAGCTTGCGGGTGCAAGGCACTGCTTGCCCAAGCGAGAGTTTCCAGGAAGTTTCTCCCCACTTGCCCGGATTCGTTGGCCATTCCCTGTGGGCAACGCGGACTGGCGGAAACCAGCAGCAAGCGAGGCGTCTGTACCGCGCCAGCCGCGAGGACGAGCACACGCGGGCGCAGCGCATGGTGTAGCCCAGCGGCATCTGCCCATTCGACGCTGGCGACGCGATCGTCATCGCCCGCTTCGAGCGTGAGCACATGGCACCCTGTACGCAGTTCGCAGTGGCCGCTGGCCACGGCTTGCGCTACGAACGTGATGTCGGCGCTGCCCTTGTCAGCGCGCGGACAGCCGCGCGCGCATTGCCCGCAGTAGTTGCAGGCGGGGCGGCCCTGCCATGGCTGGGAGAGGATGGCCAACGGGTTCGCTGACCAGCTCATCCCCAGCCTGGCGCACGCTTCGCCGATGCGTTGACTGGCGTAGCTGTGGGGATGCGGCGGCAGCGGATACGGCTGGCTGCGCGGCCGGCGACGGTCGGGCGAGCCGGCGACGCCGATCGCCTGCTCGGCGACAACGTAGAACGGCTCAAGCTCGTCGTAGCCGAGCGGCCAGTCTGCGGCGACGCCGAAACGCGAGGCCATGCGCATTGCCGCGGGGTTGAGCCGGTGCGCTTCGCCGGAAAAATGCAGCGTGCTGCCGCCGACCGCCCGCACGTGGTGATACTGCTCGGCGCTTCGATGGTCGCCACTGCGCGCGCCCAGGTTGTGGTTCCACGATCGCAGGCCGGCGTGCTGCGGATCTAGCCGCTGCATCTGGCCAAAGGTATACGGGTGCTGAAAAGCGCTGCCGGCTGGGAAGGCGCTTTGCTCCCAATCCGGCAGGTGCAGCCGATTCTCACGCAAAGGGTCGTAGGCGGGGCCGGACTCGAGCAGCAGCACGCCGACGCCACGCCGCGCCAGTGCCCAGGCACAGGCGCTGCCCCCGGCGCCAGACCCGACGATGACGACCTCCGGCTGACGGTCCTTCATTGGCGCGCCGGCGGTGAAGCATGGTCGGGGAAGCCGAGCGGCTGCGGCGGACCTGCATAGCCGATGCCGACCCAGGAGCGCGGGTCGGCGTAGGCGTGAAACAGCGCATCGTCGAGCGTCGCCTGGAAAAAAGTGCGCGCCAGAGAACCAAGGGGTGCTGCCGCCGCCTGGCTGACAATCGCTTCGCGCGTCTGTGCGGGCAGAGCGGCAAATGACCGCTCACCGCTCTCGCCCGCTTTCTCCACCAGCCAGGCCAGCCCCTGACGCACGAGCTCGCCATAGCGGGCGTCCCGGGCAACGGCCGCGGCCACCCGCGCGGCAACGCCAAGCGCCAGAGCGCCCGGGAAATCCTCCTCGGCCGGCACGAGCGTTTCCAGCCACGCATCGAGGTCGGTCATCGGCATGGGAACGGACTCGGCGGGCGGCGATCTCCTCCACGCCGACCAGCCGACGAACGACGCGGCAAGCGTCGTCCCAGCAAGCACCAGCATCTGGCGGCGAGTCAGTGCCATTTTCCTTTCCTTGGCTGGTGATCAACTCCGTGCTTTGGCGCGCGGGCGAGCGCCAGAATGCGATTGTATTCCCAAAAGAGTGTGTCGAAAATCTTTACACTCAGTTCGACGCTTGCTCGTAACAATCTGTTTGCAGGCCGAAACAAATCTGGCACAATTCTTGCGCTCCATTCCCTGGGGAGGCGACAGGGACCAGACACAGGAGCAAGATATGATCAATGCAAAGAAAAAAACCTTTGGCATAACGACGACACCGCTGGCGGCGGCGGTCCTTGTGCTCGGCGCGTTGGCTGCGCAACCGTCTTTCGCCGGCGTGTCGGGTGGCTGGACGCGCAGTTCGACCGTGGGCGATAGCGTTACCAATAACAACAACGGTACCTGGACCTACAACTACCAGGTCAACAATACCAGCCAGCTCAACGGCGGCCCAGACCGCGAGCCATACGTTGTCGACTGGGAACTGCCGTGGTTCGGTGATGCCGGAATCTCCAACATTGTTTCGCCCAACAACTGGGCATACAGTATCGAGACCATTGGTACGCCGAACGCTGCCACCGGCTGGGAAGGAGTAGCGGGCTGGCAGAACCCGTCAGACCCGTTCTATGCGGGCGCCGGCAGCCCGTTTACCACGGTGACGCAAGTGCTGCACTGGTATAGCACATGTTGGACAGGCGGGCAGCAACCTACGAGTGCCCTAAACGCGCTCGTGGCGATAACATGCGAATTCGGGCTGCAAGACGCCATCCTTCCGGGGGGATCGCTCGCCGGTTTTGGCTTTGACGCCGCCTTCGCACCGACGGGTGCGCCGTATCAGGCGTCGTGGGCATTTCTACCGGTGCGCACGGGTGACCCGGCTTTCCCGCTCGGCGGCATTCCCAATTCACCGAGTATCACACCGCAGGCAGTTCCCGAGCCCGGACTTCTCGCGCTGCTCGGCGCCGGGCTGCTGGTCGCCATGGCGAGTCGCCGCCGCCGCGCGTAAGGTCGAACGACCGCGAGCACGCCCAATCGCTGGCCGTCAAGGCTAGCGATTGGGTCGTACTCCGACCAGAGACCATTGCGCCGGTGGCTTGTCTGCTGACCATGGGCGGCTCGTAGAGCGTTCCATCAAGAAGCAGCCGCTGCACGTTTTGACGCAGTCGAACGCTTTCCAGCTCAGGACGAACGGCGCGGCGTTCATCTCGTCGATACCTTGACGGATGCGCGTTTGGAGTTCGTCCAGAGAATCGACCCGAATGTGTCTCACCTGAGTCGGACGCCTGGAACACGCGCCTGGCGCTACCGGCCACCTCGGCGCCCACCTTCACCGGGCTCCGGGAGAGTAGCTTGCGCATCAGATGCACCTGACACCGTTGCCAAGTGGCCGGCTGAAAGTGCTTGGCGATCGCCAGCGTCAGCCCGCCATGCGCGTCGGAGCCGACCAAAACCACCCCCTCGAGGCCACGAACCCTGGGGCGATCGGAAGGCCTCGTTCCCGGTCACCAAGCTCTCACTGTCGCCGATCGGCGCACGCGTAATCTCCCGATATCCGCCCGCCGGAATGTCGCCCGCGCGGGAAAACCAGAATGACACCGCGTATGAATAGCACAATAGCACCTTGAAATTGACAGAAAACCTGAACCCATACGTATGTCTCCGGCGATGCGTTTTCGTCATGGCACGGTACCTATGAACGCCTTGGCGCTTTCCCATTCGCCTCCCAGTGCCACAAGCTTTCTCACCGATGACGAACCAATCTGCCCATCTCGACACCGGCCAACCCACACCGAGGCGTCAATGCCGACCCACCCGTTCATTGCTCTCAGCCTATCCGCCCTGCTGGTCGGCGTCAGCACCTCCGGTTCGGCGCAAACACCCCCCGAGCCCAGGGCCTTGCAACGCGAAACGCAACGCCGCCTGCGAGCCCCCGTCCAGCCGACGACACGGTGACTGTCCGTACCGCCCGACCGATGAACGCCAACCCCACGGCCATGCGGGTCACTGTCCGCCGCCTGATCACGACGGCGCCACGCTGCTTCCGGCGGCCAGACTACAGGAACGGATCGCCGACCTCATCGACCAGTCGCTGACTTTGCCGAACACGAGCACGCCGTTCAGCGCATCGCCACCTCTTACCGCCAACGCGGCTGGTTCGTCCGTGTCTACCGGCCGCAGCAGGATGTCGCCGACGGCACCGTCCTTCTTCAGGTCATCGAGCGCCGCGACGAGGGTAGCCGGCTGGAAAACCAGCGCCAGCGCACCAACGGCGAGCAGGTGAGAAGCATCGTCACCCACCGCCTCAAGGTCGGCGAACCGCTCGCCGCCGATGATCTGGAACGTGACCTGCTGCTCGCCAACGACTTTCCCGGCATCCGCGCCACCGGCCTGCTCGAAGCCGGCGAAACACACGCCTCGAAACGGCTGCTGGTGCACGTCGACGACACGCCGGTGATCACCGGCGACCTTGGCATCAACAACCACGGCGTGAAATCGACTGGGCTGACGCAAGCCGTCGGGGGCGTGCCGCTCAACAATCCAGCCGGCATCGGCGACCAGCTCCGCCGGCGCGACGAGGACGACCAATTCGGCGCGCCTTCGCGCCGCCACGACATCGATGCGCTGACGCCGGGGCTGAGCGGCGACCTGCGCGACAGCCTGGGCGGTGGCCGCCTGAGCTGGGGCGTACTGCAATTCGCCCGCGGCCGCGTGCGCGCCTACCCGGTCAATGCAGCCAACGGCGAACGGGAACTGCTCGTCAAACTCGAGTTGCAGCGCGAACTCGGCAGCGGTGGCAAGCAGCCGCCCAGCGCAGCCCATCTGCACCGTGGAGTGTCTCCCGTTTGATGAAATCGAGCGTCTCGTCAAAGCCTTGGAGGCGCGGAATGCGCGGCACGGTCAGCTTCAAAGTCAAGAAACCGGTTGAGCGAAAGGACTTGGCCTCCGAGAAATCGGCGCCATGAGCCACACCTACCGCCTCGTCTGGAACATCGACAGCCAACGTCACGCCCCGACGCCCTGCCCCGCACGGCAGACGGGTCGCTGCCGGTCAGGCCGGCATCGCACCAAGCGGCAAGCGAATGACTATCACCCAGGGCAGCGACAAGGCGATCATCAACTGGCAAGGCGTCGATATCGGCAGTCTGGCCGGCGTCACCATCGCGCAGCCCTCGACCGGCGCCGTAGCGCTGAACCGCGTCGTCGCCGGCGACGCCAGCCAGATCCACGGCCAGCTCGCCGCCAACGGGCGAGTCTGGCTGATCAACCCCAACCGCGTCATCTTCGGCGCCGGCAGCCGGGTCGATGTCGGCTGGCTGGTCGCCTCGACGCTGGGCAGCACCAATGAGAACCTTCTTGCCGGCCAAGCGGTGTTCGCCCGCCTGGGCCGTAGCGACCGCGTGGTCAATCAGGGCGAGACTACCGCCGTTGGCGGCGGCCTGATCGCCTTGCTATCACCGAGCTGCGCAACGAAGGCGTTCTGCGCGCCAGACTCGGCAACATCGCCCTGGCCGGCGGCGCCGTCGCCGACACCGGCACCGGCCGCGCAAACGCTGGACGAGAAGGAAGGCCGCCTGTTGCTGCTGGCCGACATGGAACCCATCGAAGTGAGAGTCGGCCGGACGGCCAGGGCGACATCCAGGTCAACGACGCGCTCGCCTAATCGATCAACACCTTGACGCTGAGCGCCGCCCGCGACATCAACATCAACGCCGTGATGACCGCCAGCGGAACGTCCAGAATGGTGATGAACACCGGCACCGCCAACGGCGGCAACAGCGCCGTCGCCGACGGCACGATCAAGGTCGGCTTCGCGCCCGGAGAGGCCAACGGCTTTGCCGGGCGGGTCGGTTTCCCCGGTCGCTCGGGCAATGACTTGCTGACCATCAACGGTCAGGACTACACCGTCATCAACAGCCTGGGGACATCGGCTGACAGCACCACTTCCTACTTTCCGTCTGCGCCCGCTGATCGCTGCGGCTGGCTGCGCACCACATCCCCAACGCTCGATTCAGTTCGCTGAGTTTCATTGCTGGTCGAAAATGAAAAAGGACGCTGCGGCGTCCTTTTTTCTTTTGTACGGCTTGCCGTCGGCCGCCATGCGCGGCGACAGCGCCTCACACCGAGGCTACCAGCAGCGGCCTCGCCGAGACCAGGTAAGCGCCCCGCCTCCGCCTACTTGGCGATCTGCCTTTCGCGCACCTCTTCCAGCGTCTTGCAGTCGATGCACAAGGTCGCCGTCGGCCGGGCCTCCAGCCGCTTGATGCCGATCTCGACGCCGCACGCGGCGCAGTAGCCGTAGTCGCCCTTGTCGATGCGCTCGATCGTTTCCTCGATCTTCTTGATCAGCTTGCGCTCGCGATCCCGGTTGCGCAGTTCGATCGCAATATCGGTTTCCTGGCTCGCGCGGTCGTTCGGATCGGCGAAAACGGTCGCCTCGTCCTTCATCGTACTCACCGTCCGCTCGATGTCCTCCATCAACTGCCCCTTGAGCGCATCAAGGATGCCGCGAAAATGAGCCAGCTGATCGCTGTTCATGAACTCCTCGCCAGCTTTCGCGACGTACGGAGTGAAATGCTTGTAGACCAACTCGTCAGCCATGTTCGAAGATCCTGCTCTCTTGTTTCGGAAAAAAAAGCAGATAGATATCAGAAATAAGGCGAGCTTGCAAGCTGCCCGGACGCTTGACGCTTGCTGCGTTTGCGCGGAAGCCGGGCATCGAGCAGCCGGCCGGCGGCGGTCTCCCGCCGCCGCGCTGGCCGCCGCCGGGCAGCGCTTCCGCCACCCTCCGCGATCAGGGCGGTGGCTGCGTCACGAAAACGATACGCGTCAGACCTTGGCGCTGCGCCTCGGCGAGGATTTCGGTGACGCGCTCGTAGCGCGTCGCCCGATCGGCGCGCAAATGCAGTTCCGGCAGCTCATCGGCCGCGGCTGCCTGCCCCAGACGCTGCGCGAGTTCGCTGCTCGTCACCGCGCGTCCATCGATCGACACGCGACCAAGCGCGTCAATGGCGACCGCGACGATGCGCGGCCTGTCGTCCAGCCGCTTGGCATCCACCTTCGGCAGGTCGATCGGAACCGCGTGGTGGAAGAGCGGCGCGGTGATGATGAAGATGACAAGCAGGACCAACATGACGTCGACCAACGGCGTCGTGTTGATTTCCGACATCGGCTGATGGCTCGCGCCCTGCTCGAAAGAACCGAAAGACATTGGCGTGCTCCTGACCTCAGGCGCTGCGCTCGGCGCGTAGCGCACGCAGATCAACCAGCTTGTCGCCCGGCCGGCCGCGCAGGCCGGTCGTCAGATAGGCATGCAGATCGTGCGCGTAGCCGTCCAGCCGAGCCAGCGTCAGACGATTGCCGCGCGTGAAGGCATTGAACGCGAGCACCGCCGGAATCGCCACGAACAGTCCGCCGGCGGTCATGATCAAGGCTTCGCCGACCGGACCGGCAACCTTGTCGAGAACCACCTGCGTCGCGCCGGAGAGACCGACCAGCGCGTGGTAGATCCCCCAGACGGTGCCGAAGAGACCGATGAACGGCGCGGTCGAGCCGACCGAAGCGAGGAAGGTGAGACCCGACTCGATCGTCGCCTGCGCTTCGACGATCTGGCTGCGTAGCGAGCGCGTGATGAATTCGCTGACGCTGACGCCAGCGCCGATACCGCGATCGGCGTGCTCATGATGCAGTTGCGCCGCATTCGCACCAGCGATCGCCAGGCTGGCGAGAATTCCGGTCCGGTCTTCGCTGCGCAGCACTTCGATCGCCGCGGCCAGACTGGGCGCGCCCCAGAAGGCGGCCAGCGCGCGCGCGTGGCAGCGCCGCGCCTGCCAGGCGGCATGCGCCTTGACGGCGATCACGTACCAGCTCGCGACGGAAAGCAGAACAAGGACGATGGCGACCGCACGCGTCACCCAATCGCTCTGCGCCCAGAAGTGAAGCAACCCGATTTCCATGTTCATGCTCTTGATGACCCCATGTTCGACTCAAACCTGGCGCGCCGCCCTGTGGCCGGCGCGTTCTGTCTTGGCTGCCCGAGGCGCTCCACCACCTGGCCTGGCGCACCTTCGTTCGCCAATCGAGCGCATCAGCCATCGAGGGCAAACTGCAGCGGGACGAGCACGGAAGACTCGATCGCTTCGCTTCCCTGTCGGGCGGGGACGAAGCGCCAGTGCTCGACGGCAGTGCGCGCAGCCTCGTCGAGCCGCGGAAAACCGCTCGACTGCTTGACCTCGACCAGCACCGGCATCCCCTCCGCACTCACCCGAACGCGCAGCACCACCCTGCCCTCCTCGCCGAGCCGGCGCGCCGCCGGCGGATAGACCGGCTTCGGATTGCGCAGATAATCGGCGTCGAACCGCGCGGCGACGCGCACTGCCGGCGCGGCGGGTGCGCTTGCCGCTTCGCCGGCGGCAGTGGCCGGCGGCGCCGGCAAGGCAGCCAACGCGGGCGACGCGTCACTGTTTGCGGCGGCGACCGCTGGCGCGCGCGCCAAGGCCACCTTGGGCGCCGGCGCGTGCGTTGCTGGCGGCGGCACGGCACGCTTCGGCGGCACCACCCTTTTCGGCGGCGCGACCCTTGCCGGCTCGTCCAGACTGGGCGCGCGCGCTGGCTCGGCGACGCGCACCGTCAGGGGAACGAGGACCTGCGGCACGGCCGGTCGCCAGACGGCACCGAAGGCGATCAGCAAGGCCACGAGGTGGAGCGCGCCAACCAGGACAAGGAACACGCTGATCCGCCACCAGGGCTGCCGCTTCCTGACGGGCAGCGCATGAAAAGGCGCGCTTGCTCCAACGCTGCCGGGCGAGTCGTCACCGGCTGCCATGGCCGCCGGTGCATGCCGCCGTACATCGTCAAGACCGGCCCGCAGCAAGGTTTTCAGCCTCGGCCAGAGCAAACTGCGCGGGCACGCCGCCCACCCGCTCGCGCGCCTGCCTGAGGCTGCCGGCCCGAGCTTGCCATGCGCCAATCACTGGCCGCTAGCTGCCGGGTGCTCTTCGTGCCCCGCGGCTGCCGGCCGCGCGAGCAGCGTATAGACCGTCGGCACGACGAACAAGGTGAAGAAGGTACCCAGCAGCAGGCCGCCGACGACGACCCAGCCGATCTGCTGCCGGCTCTCGGCTCCGGCGCCGCTCGCCAGGGCAAGCGGAATCGCACCGAGTACCATCGCGCCGGTGGTCATCAGAATCGGCCGCAGACGCAGTTCGGACGCTTCGAGCACGGCGTTGCGCAGTTCGCGTCCCTGCGCCTTCAACTGATTGGCAAACTCGACGATCAGAATGCCGTGTTTGGTGATCAGGCCAACCAGCGTTACCAGACCGATCTGGCTATAGACATTGAGCGTCCCCCCGCTGAGCAGCAGCGCAATCAGCGCCCCGGTCATCGACAGCGGAACGGTCAGCATGATGATGAAGGGATCGCGGAAGCTCTCGAACTGCGCGGCCAGGACGAGATAGATGAAGGCCAGCGCGAGAACGAAAGTAAGCGCCAGGGACGCCGACGAAAGTTTGAATTCGCGTGATTGGCCGGCGTAATCGACCGCGTAACCCGGCGGCAGAGCACGGCCGGCAGTTTCTTCCAGGAACTTCAGCGCCTCGCCCATCGCATAACCCGGCGCCAGGTTGGCGCTGATCGTCACCGCCCGCCGCTGGGCAAAGTGGTTCAGTTCGCGCGGGCTGACCGTCTCCGCGACCGCCAGCAGATTGCTCAGCGGAATCATGCTGCCATCGCGCGCGCGGACAAGGATGTCGCTGATGTCGGAGGGTGCCGTCCGTTCGCTGTCGGCGACCTGAACGATGACGTCATACTGCTCGCCGGCGCGCTTGAAGCGGGTGACCTGCCGCCCGCCCAACATGGTTTCCAGCGTCCGTCCGACGGTTTCGATCTGCACGCCGGTGTCCATCGCCTTGTCACGATCGACGCTGACCGAGAGTTCGGGCTTGTTCAGCTTGAGGTCGGTGTCGACATTGACGAAACCCGGGTTCTTCGCCACTTCGTCGAGGATCTGGCCGGTCACCCGGTTCAGTTCGGCATACGAAGCCGACGTGACGATGACGAAGTTGACCGGCCTTTCGCGTGGGCTCTGACCGAGCGACGGCGGCAACACCGGAAAAGCGAGCACGCCGGGAATGCCCATGAATTGCGGAAAGAGTTCCTTGACGACCGCCGGCGAACTGCGCTGCCGTGCATTCCAGTCGACCAGGCCGACGAAGGAAATCCCCTGGCTGACCGTCGGATTACCGGCAACGACGAAGTAACGCTCGACGTCGCGCGTGGCCGCGTAGATCCCTTCGAGCTGCCGCGCGTAGCGGTCGGTATAGTCGAGCGTCGCCCCCTCGGGCCCGAGAAAGACGCCGATGATCACCCCGCGATCCTCGGTCGGTGCCAGTTCCGATTTCAGTGCGGCGAGGAGAAACCAGTTTGCTGCGGCAACCAGAAAGAAAGCCAGCATGACCAGCCAGCGGCGCGCCAGCGCCGCGGTCAACAGCCGGCGATAGCCGCGCGTCAGGCCGTCGAGAATGCCTTCAACCCAGACGTAAGCCCTGCCATGCCGCGTCTCGTGACGCAGCAACAAGGAGCACATCATCGGCGACAAGGTCAGCGCGACCAGCCCGGAGACGAGCACGGCGCCGGCCAGCGTCAGCGCGAATTCGACGAACAGCTTGCCGGTCCGCCCGGTCATGAAAGCGACCGGGGCATAGACTGCAGCCAGCGTGATGGTCATCGCGACGACCGCGAAGCCAATCTCGCGCGCGCCCTGAAACGCTGCCTGCCGCCGCGGGAGGCCTTCCTCGATATGGCGATAGATGTTCTCGAGCACGACGATCGCGTCATCGACGACGAGGCCGATGGCGAGGACCAGCGCCAGCAAGGTCAATGTGTTGATGCTGAAGCCGAAGACAAGCATGAGCGCAAAGGCTCCGATCAGCGACACCGGGATCGTCACCAGCGGAATCAGCGTCGCGCGGAAATTGCGCAAGAAAACGAAGATGATCAACAGGACGAGCAGCATCGCCTCGCCGATCGTCTTGAATACCGCGTCGATCGAGCGGTCGATGAACACCGACGAGTCGTAGGCGATGTTGGCGGTCATCCCGCTGGGGAGTTCGGCCACCACTTTCGGCAACTCGCCGCGCAAGGCGCGCGAAAGCTCGAGCGGATTGGCGGTCGCCTGTTTGATGACACCCAGCGCGACCGCCGGACGCCCGTTGAAACGCACGCTGCTGCGCTCGGACGCTGCGCCGAGTTCGACCCGACCAAGATCGGCAATGCGCACCGGATAGCTGCCGCGCGCGTCGTCCGCCTGTTTGACGATGATCGCGGCAAAGCCTTCCGGATCGCTCAGGTCGGTGCGGGCAACGACGGAAAACTCGCGACTCTGGCTTTCGATGCGGCCAGCCGGCACCTCGACGTTCTGGCGCCGCAGCGCGTCCTCGACATCCTGCGGCGTCAACCTGTACGCTGCCAGACGCGTGCGATCGAGCCAGACGCGCATGGCGAACTTGCGCTCACCGAAAACGCGCACATCGGCAGCCCCCGGCAGCGTCTGCAGACGCGGCTTGACGATGCGGCTGGCGACATCGGTCACCTCGAGCGCCGAATGCTGGTCGGACGAGAAAGCGATCCAGATGATCGGATTGGCGTCGGCTTCGACCTTCGCGATGACCGGTTCTTCGATCGCCGTCGGCAACTTGTTGCGCACGCGCGAAACCCGGTCGCGTACGTCGGCCGCCGCCGAGTCCGGATTGCGCTCGAGTTTGAAACGCACCGAAATCTGGCTGTTTTCCTGACGCGAAATCGAGGTGATGACGTCGACGCCCTCGATACCAGCGAGCGAATCCTCGAGCGGCTTGCTGATCTGCGACTCGACGATCTCGGCCGACGCACCGCGATACGTCGTATCGACGGTGACCACCGGCTCGTCGATCTTCGGATACTCGCGTACCGGCAAGCGGGTGTAGGAAACCAGGCCGACCAGCATGATCGCCAGCGAGAGCACCGTCGCAAAGACCGGGCGACGTATGCACAGGTCGGAGATTTTCATCGACTACCCGTTCTCGCCGCCTCGGTCGAATCCCCGGACGAAGCTGCGGCCGGCCGGTCGCCCGCCGGGGGCTTGGCGCCCGCTGACGCCGCCTGCGCCGCTTCGCCCACGGCGCGTACAGACGCACCCTCGCGCAGTTTCAACTGACCAGCGGTGACCACCTCGTCGCCCTGGCGCAAACCTTCGACAATCTCCACCTGCGCCTCGCGCCGCTGGCCGGTTACGATGACCGCACGCAGCGCCTTGCCGTCGACGACGCGGTAGACGTAGGGCGCCTTGCTGTCGGGAATCACCGCCTGCTCGGGAACGAGCAGGACGTTCGGGCGGCTTGCCAGAATCAGGCGAAGGCGAACGAACATGCCGGGCCGCAACAGTCCCTCGCCGTTCGGCAGACTCGCCCGCAGCGAGATCGCACGCCCGCCCGCCTCGACGAGCGGATTGATCGCGTCGAGCACCGCCGAGAACTTGCGTCCGGCCGCCGCATCGCTTGTCACCTCGATCCGCTGCCCGGTCCTGATCTGGGAAAGGTAGGATTCGGGCAGGCGGAAATCGATCTTCAAGGTGCCGATATCCTCCAGATTGACCAGATCCTGGCCCTCCTTGACGTAGTCGCCGATGCTCACGCTACGAATGCCGACGACCCCGGCGAAAGGCGCGCGGATCCGCGTCCGCTCGAATCTGGCCTGCGCCAGCAAAAGCGCTGCCTCCTGCACCTTGAGCGTGGCCTCGGCGTTGTCCAGCGCCTGCCGACTGACGAACTTGCGGGCAAAGAGATCCTGCGTGCGCTGATGGTTGGACCGCGCCAGCGCAAGATTGGCCTGCGCCTGCGCCAGCTCGGCCGCCTGCGTCGCGCCGTCGAGGGCGAGCAGGAGGTCTCCCTTGCGCACCGCCGAGCCATCGCGGAAGTTGATCTGCGCGATCCACCCGGCCGTCTCCGGCCGCAGGATCACCGATTCGTTCGAACGCAAGGAGCCGACTGCCGTCGCCTCCAGCGCCAGCGATGTGCTGACGACGCGCGCCGTTTCGACAGGCAAAGGCGGTCCACCCGCAGGTCCAGAGCCCGCCGGCCCGGCCACTCCGGGACGCCCGGGTGCGCCGCCTGCAGCCGCCGTTTGCGGCGTGCCGCCAGGTGGCCGCAGGCCATGCTGCGCGATGTACGCCAGCCCGACCAGACCGGCCAGGGCAAGGACAATGATCAGGATTCGCTTGGTTCGGCTCGGCATGTGCTTGCAATTGCCCGCTCACGCGGGCCGGATGAAGGGGTTTGAACTTTGCCGAGTAGTTACTTGCTTCGGGCAGACGGCGAATTGTACCGAAGCTGGGGGGAAACCGAAACCCCCCGGTGGCTGCTTGGCGTACGGCCAACGTGTTCTTGCCAGGCGCGGTGGTCCAGCCCACGTGGGAAGAAGAAGCCTCGCCAGCCGGTGTCGTGTGGCTGGTCAGCGCGAGGCCATGACAGGCGGCGCGTAGCGTACCCGATTCGCGCCGGCAATTGGCCATACCTGCATGGAAAGGTGGCATCGCCTTTCCTGCGCGCGTGCCGCGCGCGCTACACTCGCAGACCATCCGAACCAGGCGAGAGATCACCCGTGATGTTCCTGCAACGCGAGCTATCGTATTTCTTCGGCGCCGTTCGCTTCTTCACACGGCTGCCGGTACCCCGGTGGGTTGGCCACAGCAGCGAAGCGCTCGATCGTTCGACACGCTATTTTCCCGCCGTCGGCTTGCTGGTCGGCGCGATTGCCGCAGCAGTCTTCTGGCTGACGGCGCAGATCTGGCCGCGCTCGCTGGCGATTCTGGCGGCGATGGCGAGTTCGCTCTACGTCACCGGCGCGTTTCATGAGGACGGCTGGGTCGATATGGTCGACGGCTTCGGCGGTGGCTGGGAGAAGGCGCAGGTTCTGAGCATCATGAAGGATTCGCGCATCGGCAGTTTCGGCGCCATTGCCCTGGTGATGCTCCTGCTGGCGCGTTTCAGCGCCTTGGTCGAGATCGCGCTGTCACTCGTCCCGGCCGTCCTCGTCGCCGGCCACACGCTGTCGCGCTTTGCCGCGACGAGCCTGCTGCGCGCGCTCGATTACGTGCGTGACGAGGGCAAGGCCAAGCCGCTAGCGACGCGCATCACCGGCGGCGAACTCGCCTGCGCCGGACTGACGGCGCTGCTGCCCTTGCTCCTGCTACCACCGCGCAGCGCGCTGGCGGGCTGCCTGGCGGCAGCGCTGGCGACGTTCTGGCTGGCGCGCTTGTTTCGGCGGCGTATCGGCGGCTACACCGGCGATTGCCTGGGAGCGACGCAGCAGCTTGCGGAAGTGGCGTTCTACGCCGGCGTGCTGTGCAACTTTTCCTGATTCGTCATCCGCGCCCGCTGCACGGCGCCGGCCTCTGCTACGGCCAGCTCGACCTCGCCGCCGAAGACCCCGCGCCGATCGCCCGCCGCCTGCGGCCGCTGCTGCCGGCTGATGCCAGGCTGTGCGCCAGTCCACTGCTGCGCTGCCGCCGCCTGGCCGAAGCGCTGCACGCGCAGCCGCAGTTCGATCAGCGGCTGATGGAAATCAACTTCGGCGAATGGGAAGGGCAAGCCTGGGACGCCGTCGAGCGCCGCTTGCTCGATCTCTGGGCGGCCGACCCGCTGCGTTTCACCCCGCCTGGCGGCGAGTCCGCCGCCTGCCTGCAGGCGCGCGCGGTCGCCGCGGTCGCCGAAATGCGCGCGGCAGAATCGATCGTCGTCAGCCATGCTGGAGTCATCCGCGCGCTGCTCGGGCACTACCTCGGCCTGGCGATCGACGAATGGAGTGTGCTGCCGATCGATTTCGGCAGCCTCAGCCTGCTCGAGATCGACCCCGCCAGGCAAACCGGCGTTCTCCGCTACCTCAACCGCTAGAACGATGAGAAGGAAGACCAAGGCGAGAATGCGGAAACGCCCAGCCCGCGCGCCGAACGCCGGCGTACCTTCCGGCGCACCTTCCGGCGCACTTGACAGGCCCGCCACACTCGCCGCTCAACCGCGCGGATGGTGCACAGCGTGCAGCGCCTTCAGGCGCTCGCGCGCGACATGCGTGTAGATTTGCGTCGTCGAAATGTCGGCGTGCCCGAGCAGCAGTTGCACGACGCGCAGATCCGCGCCGTGATTGAGCAGGTGCGTGGCAAAGGCATGCCGGAGGACGTGCGGCGAGAGTCGGGCCGGGTCGATTCCGGCGTGCAGCGCGTAGCGCTTGATCAACTGCCAGAAAGCCTGGCGGGTCATCGCCGTCGCGCGCGCGGTAACGAACACATCGTCGCTCTGCCGACCGGCGAGGATCGACTTGCGTGCTTCGGCGAGATAGCCGCGCAGCCAGTGGCAGGCCTCTTCGCCGAGCGGCACCAGCCTTTCCTTGCTGCCCTTGCCGAAGACGCGCACGATGCCCATGTCCAGCTTGAGTTCGTGGAGTTTCAGGGCGACCAGTTCGGAAACGCGCAGGCCGGTCGCATACAGCGTTTCGAGCATCGCCCGATCGCGCTGGCCAAGCGGCGTTTCGCTGTGCGGTGCCGCGAGCAGCGCATCGACCTGCGCCTCCGAAATCACTTTCGGCAGGCGCGCCGGCCGTACCGGCTGGGCAATGTTCAGCGTCGGGTCGTCGCTGCGCCGGCCGCGCGCGACCTGGTGCCGGTAGAAGCGGCGCAAGGTCGACAGGTAACGCGCCTGCGACGAAGCGCGCAGCGTCTGCGCCAGTGTCGCGACGTAGCGCAGCAAGGTCGGCTGGTCGACCTCGGTCAAGCTGCCCAGACGCTGCTCGGCAAGCCAGCCGGCAAGCTGCAGCAGATCGCTGCGATAGCTGGCCAGCGAGTTTCGCGCCAGCCCGTCCTCCAACCACAGCGTGTCGCAGAACGCCTCGATCTCGGCCAGATCGCCGGGATCGGCCGGCAGCGGCGCGTCAGCCAGCTTCATGCGCCAGCAGCCAGCGCTTCACCTCGAGCAGAAAACCGCCGCTCTGCCGGGCAAAACCGCCCAGCCCCCCCTGTGCGGCGAGCACACGATGGCAGGGAACGACGACCGGATACGGATTGGCGCCGCACGCCTGACCGACGGCGCGCGCAGCGCTGTGCACGGCGCGCGCAATCTGCCCGTAGCTCTTCGTCTGGTGCACCGGGATGGCGGCAATCTCTTGCCAGACCAGGCGTTGAAAAGGCGTTCCGGCAGTCTGCAGCGGCAGATCGAAACGGTACTCGGGGTCGGCCAGATACGCCCGCAGTTGCTCGCACACTGCCGCCGCCAAGGGATTGGCCGGCGCGCATGCGGGCTGTGCCGGCAGGAAGGCGATGCGCTCGATGGCGCTGGCGCTGCAGCGCACACCAAGACAAAAGCCCGGCGCGGCAACGATCGCCTGATACGCCGGATCGGCGTCCGGCTCAGCCCGCCATGAGCGCGCCATCAGCCGCTCACGCAGCCTTGCCGAGCAGGGCCTGCTTCAGATCGTCCTGCACCGGCTTGCGTCCGAGCCAGATGCGCAGCAGCGCCTTGTAGAAGTCCTCGCCGGCGATGTCCTTGCCCTTGACCTGCCCGTTCACCGTCAGGCGGGTGCCGCTCTCGGGCAGCCAGTCGATGACGACACTGGTGCCGGTCTTCGCTTCGCCAAGCGCCAGCAGGGCATCGGAGAACTGCTTCAGACGATCCTTCAGGCCGGCCATTTCGGCCTCGCTGTGGTTGCTCGTCATGCCTTCCTGCAGCGCTTCGACGAACTGCTGCGCCGACAGGTCGCGCAGCAGGCTGATCGACACGCGCTTGGCACCGCGCGCACCGACCGCACCCTCTGCGTCAGCATGTTTTTCAGGCAGGTAGAGCGCCATCGCATAGACCTTGAACACCGCCTTCTTGCGTATCCCGGCGCCGTTGACCACGAGTTCGCTGCTCCCGACACGCGTCCGGTCGTCGAATTTGCTGCCGTCGACTTCGACCGCGACGGCAAGGTTGAGCGACAGCGCGGCGAGCGCTGCGACAAGATAAGTTTTCATGCGGTAGTCTCCTTCTCGTGGCAAACAGGTTTCAGGGAATGGGCAGACAGCGCCGGCAGCATGCGCTTGGCGCGCGTCGTGCTCGGCATCTTTGCTGGCATAAAGCAGCGGCGCGCCAGCGTGCGCCGTGCGCCGTGCGCCGGCCTCACGCACGTACTTCACCGTGGCCGAGAACGATCCATTTCTGGCTGGTCAGTCCTTCCAGCCCGACCGGGCCGCGCGCATGGATCTTGTCGGTCGAAATGCCGATCTCGGCCCCCAGACCGTACTCGAAGCCGTCGGCAAAACGCGTCGAGGCATTGATCATCACCGATGACGAGTCGACCTCGCGCAGGAAGCGCAACGCGGCGCTGTAGTTCTCGCTGACGATCGCATCGGTATGGTGCGAGCCGTAATGGTTGATATGGGTTATCGCTTCGTCGAGGCCGGCAACGACCTTGACCGCGATGATCGGCGCCAGGAATTCGGTGTAGTAGTCCTCCTCGCTGGCCGGCAGCGCACCCGGCACGCTGGCCAGCGTTTCCGGGCAGCCGCGGATTTCGACCCCCTTCTCGGCCAGCATCGCGGCGATCGGCGGCAGCAGATGTGCCGCCGCGGAGCGTGCGACGAGCAGCGTTTCCGCCGTGTTGCACGTCCCATAGCGTTGCGTCTTGGCGTTTTCGACGATCGCCAGCGCCTTCGCCGGATCGGCCTCGGCATCGACGTAGACGTGGCAGTTGCCGTCCAGATGCTGGATCATCGGCACGCGCGACTCGGCGAGCAGACGCGCGATCAAGCCCTTGCCGCCACGCGGAACGATCACGTCGATGTATTCGCGCAGCGTGATCAGATGGCCGACGGCAGCGCGATCGGTCGTGTCGACCACCTGCACGACATCCGCCGGCAGACCGGCGGCGGCAATTCCTTCCTGCACGAGCGCGGCGATCGCCCGGTTGCTGCAGATCGCTTCCGAGCCGCCACGCAGGATCGAGGCATTGCCCGACTTCAGGCACAGCGCCGCGGCGTCGGCCGTGACATTCGGTCGCGCCTCGTAGATGATGCCGATGACGCCGAGCGGCACGCGCATGCGACCGACCTGAATACCGCTCGGGCGAAATTTGAGATCGCTGATCTCGCCGACCGGGTCGGCCAGCGCCGCGACCTGATCGACGCCTTCGGCCATCGCTTCGACGCCCTTCGCCGACAGCGTCAGGCGATCGACCATGGCCGTCGCCAGACCGGCTGCCCGGGCGTTCGCCACATCCTCGCGATTGGCCGCCAGCAGCGTCGCCGCCTCGCGCCGGATCGCCGCGGCGATCGCCCGCAAGGCCTGATTCTTCGTCTGGCTGTCGGCGCGCGCGACGAGGCGCGCAGCGGCACGCGCCCGACGGCCGACATCCTGCATGTACTGCCCGATATCCATCGCTCTGCCCTCGCTGCTCAAGGCTCGGATTATAGGCGCCAACCGGGCTTGCCGGTCAATCGACCGGCGCACCGCGGAAATCGCAGACTGCCGGGAACCACTGGCGACGCAGCGGTTCTTAGCGCTATCATCACGCTGCTTGAGCCACTGCAACCATGAAAAAGAAGAAGCTGATTCTGCCCGCCGAAGTCAAGGTCTGCGCCACGTGCAGTTTCTGGGACGGCGAGCGTTCGGTCGATGGCGAACTCGGCCTGGTCGTGATCAATGCGGACAGTGCGGGCGAGTGCATCGTGCACGAAAAACCGCGCCCCGGTCTCGCCGAAGTACGCCGACAAGCCACCGACTGCGCCTGGGAACACCTGGCGCCGGACGGCGTGGCGAGCGAAGCGGGCAAGGCCGACCAATCCTGATCCAGCAGACCGCGACCGCGGCGACCCGGCGCGGCGCGCGCCGACCGCAGCCGCTCAGCCGTTCAGCCGCGCAGCCCTTCCGCCAGCGGCGAGGCTGAGCGCCAGGCGGCGGAACTCGTTCCACACGTCGCCGCTGCCCAGGCCCTTGATCATCCGGTCGATGTTCGCCGCGTGCTGCAGCGCCGCGGCAGCCTGCGGCGCGCTGCAGCGCTGCAGCGCCTGGCGCATCAGCGACTGCCGTGCGCCCCAGACGCGCGCTTCCTTGAGTAGCGCTTCGAGCGGCCGGCGCGCGGCCAGCCCGCTGCCGATCTGCGCCAGCGCGCGCACTTCCTCGCTGATCGCCCACAGAATCAGCAGCGGCGCCTCGCCTTCCTGCTGCAGGCCGTCCAGAATCCGCACCAGGCGCACCGGGTCGCCGACGAGCAGCGCGCTCCGCAAGTCGTCCAGATCGTAACGGGCGACATTGAGCACCGCCGCGCGCACCTCGGCCAGGCTCAGTTCCTTTGCCGCGTAGAGCGCGCCGAGCTTGACGATCTCCTGGTGCGCGGCGAGCAGATTGCCTTCGACCCGATCGGCGATGAAGCGCAGGCTGGCGGCGTCCGCACGCTGTCCCTGGCGCGCCAGACGGCCGGCGATCCACGCCGGCAGTTCGCCTACAGCCGGCGCGACGAGCTTGACGACGGCGCCCGCCGCCGCGATCGCCGCGACCCAGGCGGCTTTTTCCTCACGCCAGTCGAGCTCGAACGCGCTGACCAGAAGCAGCACGTCGGGGGACGGTCGCGCGCAGTAGTCGTGCAGCGCCGCACTGCCCTCGCGGCCGGGCTTGCCGGTCGGCAAGCGCAGGTCGATCACCTTGCGCGCGCCGAACAGGGACAGACTGCCGCCCGCCTGATAGAGCTCGTTCCAGTTGAAACCCGCTTGTGCGCTGAGCACTTCGCGCTCGTCGAAACCGCGTTGGCGAGCGGCGGCACGAATCGCGTCGGCCGCCTCGATGAGCAGCAGCGGCTCATCGCCATACACCAGATAGACCGGCTGCAGTTCGCGCGCGAGTTGCGCCGCCAACTGCTCGCCTTTGAGCAGCATCGGCGCGCCCGCTACTCGGCCGGCGGCGGCGCCACCGGCTTGACCGCGGCCAGCCGGCGCATCAACTGCTGCACGACATCGTTCTCCATGTCGCGCCAGAGCAGAGCCTCTTCCTGCTGCTTGGCGAGAACGTTCGAATCGTCGTAGGTCAGATCGCGGATCAGCTCGATCTTTGCCGGCGGAACGAGATCGCGCCCCTGCGCGTCGACCACCCGGTAGTTGTAGAGAAAACGCAGGCGCAGCTCGTTGATCCGGCCGGTCCCGGAAACCGTGAAGACGACGCGGTCACGATATTCGGTACCGGGCAGCAAGGTGGCCTGCGCGTCCTTGGCCGATTCCGCGACCTGCGTCCCCGAGGCGCGGATCAGGCGTTTCAGGCTCGCCCCGATGACCGAATAATTGGGCATCGCCAGATAGATGCTTTCATAGGGCAAGGTGTACGATCCGCGCAACTGGAAACCACAGCCGGCGAGCAGCGCCAGCAGCGCGCAGAACAGTCCCTTGCACCAGCGCGGAAGACGCATCGATGTTGTCCTTGCCGACTCAGGCGACGATGTTGACCAGGCGACCGGGAACGACCACCAGCTTCTTCGGCGGCGCTCCGGCCAGATGTTTGTGCGCCGCTTCGCTGGCCAGCGCAGCCGCTTCGATCACCTCGCGCGTCGCGTCCGCCGGCACGCGCAGGCTGCCACGCAGGCGCCCGTTGATCTGCAGCACGAGTTCGATCTCGGCCCGCTGCAGCGCCTGCGCATCGACCTGCGGAAAACGCGCTGCGCTCGCCGAGCGACCGGGACAGAGCGCCGCGTAGAGCGCTTCGCAGATATGCGGAACGATCGGGCTGAGCAACAGGCTCACCGCCTCGAGCGTTTCCTGGCGGACGGCGCGCGCCAGCGGCGAATCGTCGGCCACCCGGGCGAGCGCATTGAGCAGTTCCATGACCGCCGCGATCGCCGTATTGAACTGCTTGCGCCGACCGTAGTCGTCGGCGACCTTGCCGATCGTCTGGTGCAACTGGCGGCGCAGCGCCTGCAGTGCCGCCGGCAGATCGGCCGCCAGATCGCCGGCGAGCGGCGCCACCGGGCCGCCGGCGACGTGCTCGAAGACCATCCGCCAGAGCCGTTTGAGAAAACGAAACGCGCCTTCCACGCCGGCATCCGACCACTCCAGCGACTGATCGGGCGGGCTGGCGAACATCGTGAACAGGCGTGCCGTGTCGGCGCCGTAGCGGTCGATCAGCGCTTGCGGATCGACGCCGTTGTTCTTCGACTTCGACATCTTCTCGCTGCCGCCGACCGCGACCGGCAGACCGTCGGCGCGCAGCGTCGCCCCGACGACGCGCCCGTGCTCGTCGTGCACGACCTCGACCTCGGCCGGGTTGATCCACGCCTTCTTGCCATCGTCGTCCAGGCGATAGAAAGTCGGCGCGACGACCATCCCCTGCGTCAGCAGATTGGCGAAGGGTTCGTCCAGCCGCCACTCGCCGAACAGCCCGACATCGCGCATCAGCTTGGTCCAGAAACGCGAATAGAGCAGGTGCAGAATGGCGTGTTCGATCCCCCCGATGTACTGATCGATGCCGCCCGCGCACCAATACGCAACGCGCTCGTCGACCATCGCCTGCGTGTTGTCCGGGCAGCAATAGCGCAGGAAATACCACGAGGACTCGACGAACGTATCCAGCGTGTCGGTCTCCCGGCGCGCCGGCTGCGCGCAGCGCGGACACGTGCATTGCTGGAACTCGGGCATCCGGGCGAGCGGCGAGCCGGCGCCGGTGATCGTCACATTCTCGGGCAGGACGACCGGCAAATCCTCGTCCGGCACCGGCACGTCGCCGCAGGTAGCGCAATGGATGATCGGAATCGGGCAGCCCCAGTAGCGCTGGCGGGAAATCCCCCAGTCGCGCAGACGATACTGCACCTTCTTCTCGCCCAGCCCCTTGGCCGCCAGATCGGCGGCAATCGCCGCCACCGCCGCCGGATACGCTAGCCCGTCGTACTTGCCCGAGTTGATGCAGACGCCGCGCTCCTTGTCGGCGTACCACTCCTGCCAGCCGGCGAGCGAAAACGTCTCGCCGTCGACCGCGATCACCTGGCGAATCGGCAAGCCGTACTTGCCGGCGAAGGCGAAGTCGCGTTCATCGTGCGCCGGGACGGCCATCACCGCGCCGTCGCCGTAGCCCATCAGCACATAATTGCCGATCCACACCTCGAGCTGCTCGCCGCTCAGCGGATGGCGGACGAAAATCCCGGTCGGCATTCCCTTCTTTTCCATCGTCGCCAGATCGGCTTCGGCGACACCGCCCTGCTTGCATTCCTCGACGAAAGCGGCGATCTGCGCATCGCGCGCCGCGGCGTAGGTCGCCAGCGGATGCTCGGCGGCGACCGCGCAAAAAGTGACGCCCATGATCGTATCGGCGCGCGTCGTAAACACCCACAACAGCCGCGCCTCGCCGTCGAGCTCGTAGGGGAACGCAAAGCGCACGCCGGTGCTGCGGCCGATCCAGTTCTTCTGCATCAGCCTGACCTGTTCCGGCCAACCCTCGAGCCGCTCCAGATCGTCCAGCAACTCGTCGGCGTAAGCGGTGATCTTCATGTAATACATCGGGATTTCGCGCTTTTCGACGAGCGCCCCGGAACGCCAGCCGCGCCCGTCGATCACCTGTTCGTTGGCGAGCACCGTGTGCTCGGCCGGGTCCCAGTTGACCGTACCCAGACGCTTGTAGATCAAGCCCTTGGCGTACAGCCGGGTGAACAGCCACTGCTCCCAGCGGTAATACTCGGGCGAACAGGTGGCGAGCTCGCGCTGCCAGTCGATGGCGAAACCCAGCCGCTGCAACTGCTTGCGCATGTAATCGATGTTGGCGTAGGTCCACTGCGCCGGCGGCACCCCGTTCTGGATCGCCGCGTTCTCGGCCGGCATACCGAAAGCATCCCAGCCCATCGGCTGCAGCACGTTGCGCCCCTGCATGCGGTAGAAGCGGGCGAGCACGTCGCCGATCGTATAGTTGCGCACGTGACCCATGTGCAGCTTGCCGGAGGGATACGGAAACATCGACAGGCAGTAATACTTCGGCCGGCTGGCGTCTTCCAGCGCGCGCGCCGCGCCGCTCTGGGTCCAGAATTCCTGTGCAGCCGCTTCGACGTCGGCGGGTTGATACTTTTCCTGCATGATGGGGGACGATCCGGGAATGGGCAGAGTGGCGATTATACGCGGTCGCGCCTGGCCCTGCGCCCTCGGCGCCTGGCCCTTTACCCTTGGCGCCCGCCCCTGCGCCGTGCGCGCCGGCGCTCGGCCACCCCCGGCAGGCGGGCGGCCGCAGCGTAACGCGCGCTCAGCCGTCGGCGTTGATGCGCCCGATCAGCGCGCGCAGCGTCGCTTCCGCCTGCTCGTTGTCGACCTGACAGGTCCCGGCCGCTGCGTGCCCGCCGCCGCCGTACTCGAGCATCAGGCTGCCGACGTTCGTCCGGCTGCTGCGATCGAGAATCGACTTGCCGGTGGCGAAGACGGTGTTCTGCTGACGCACGCCCCAGAGCACATGGATGGAGATGTTGCACTGCGGAAACAGCGCGTAGATCATGAAGCGATTGGTCGCCCAGATCGTTTCCTCGCGGCGCAGATCGAGCAGCGCGAGCTTGTCGAACATCGTCGTGCAGCGTTTGATCTGCTCCTTTGCGCGCGCCGCGTGTTCGTTGTACAGCCCGACGCGCTCGCGCACGTCGGGCAGCGCCAGAATCTCCTCGATGCCGTGCGCCCGACAAGCGTCGATCAGCATCATCATCAGCGCGTAGTTGCTGATCCTGAATTCGTGGAAGCGGCCGAGACCGGTGCGCGCGTCCATCAGGAAGTTGAGCAACACCCAGCCGCTCGGATCGAGAATCTCGGCGCGGCTGAAGCGTGCCGAATCGCTCTTGTCGACCGCCGCCATCATCTCGTCGCTGATCGTCGGAAACGCCTGCCGACCGCCGTAGTAGTCATAGACGACGCGCGCCGCCGACGGCGCCTGCGGATCGATGATGTGATTGGCGCGCCGCCCGGTGTTGCGCAGCATTTCCGACAGGTGATGATCGAAAGCCAGATGCGCCGCGGCGACATACGGCAGATTGGTCGTGATATCGCGCTCGGTGATTTCGATCTTCCCGTCCTGCATGTCCTTCGGGTGGACGAAGCGGATATCGTCGAGCAGATCCAGTTCCTTCAGCAGGACGGCGCAAACCAGACCGTCGAAGTCGCTGCGCGTAACCAGGCGGAATTTGTCTTGGCCCATCGTAAACTCTCCATTTAGCAGATGAAAAAAGGCGAAACCGGCAAAACCCGAGAGTAGAACACAAGATGCCGGCCGACGATACGCCCGCCGTCGCCGCAGGCGGATCGAGCCGCGCTGCGCGATCGATTGGCGCGTTTCCCGGTCCAAGCAGCGACCGCGGCGACCGCCCGGTCGTCAAGCGATCCAGCGAGGAGAACGACGCGATGAACAAGCTTTCCGAACAGACCTGCCTGCCCTGCCGCGGCGGCGTACCCGCGCTGACCGCCCGCGAAATGGCGCCGCTGCACGCGCAAGTGCCCGCGTGGACGATCCACGACGGCCACCACCTGGAACGCCGCTTCGCTTTCCCGGACTTCGTCAGCGCCCTCGCCTTCGTCAACCGCGTCGGCGCGCTCGCCGAGGAAGTCGGCCACCATCCCGACCTCTACCTCGCCTGGGGCAAGGTCGAAGTCAAAATCTGGACGCACAAGATCGACGGACTGACGACCAGCGACTTCGTCCTGGCCGCCAAGATCGATACGCTTCAGGCGTAGACGCCGGAGCGGCGGCGGTCGGCCAGACCGGCGCGCGTCGCAAGCAGCCTGGCGCCGCCGCCGCGCAGCGCGCCTGGCCGCCGCGGGCAGCGGGCGGCGAACGCCGGGCGAAATGCCACGCGCGCGCCGCGACCCACCGCCGACGCTAGCCGGCCAGAACGGCGGCCAGCGTCGCGTCGATCTCGTCTTCGCTGCGGCCGAGCGCGCGCAGCAGGCGAATGGTGTTCTTGCGGGCGATTTGCGTGTGCGGATGCTCGCTGCCCAGGCTGACCGAAAAGATGCGCAGCGCGCGGCGCTGCAAGGGCTCGGCTTCGGACAGGCGGTTCGTTTCCTGCAGCAGTTGCGCCAGGTTGTTCAGTTCGCGGGCGACGCTCGGATGCTCGCCGCCCAGGCTCGCCTCGTCTATCGCCAGCGCGCGGCGCAGCAGCGGCTCGGCTTCGGACTGGCGGTTCGTCGCTTTCAGCAGTTGCGCCAGGTTGTTGAGGTCGCGGGCGACGCTCGGATGGTCGCTGCCCAGGCTCGCCTCGTCTATTGCCAGCGCGCGGCGCATCAGCGGCTCGGCCTCGGACTGCCGGTTCGTTTCCTGCAGCAGTGCCGCCAGGTTGTTGAGGTCGACGGCGATGCTCGGATGCTCGCTGCCCAGGCTCGCCTCGGTTATCGCCAGCGCGCGGCGCAGCAGCGGCTCGGCTTCGGCGTGCCGTGCATTCGCCAGGAGCAGCAAGCCCAACTGATTGAGCAGCCAGCCGGTCGGTTCGGCGAGGGCTGCGGCGTCCGCAGATGCGGCGACCGTTTCCGCGTGCGGCGCCAGCGCTTTCAGCCGTGGCCAGTTACGCGCATCTTGCGGATCGCCGACGAAGGCAGCCTTCACCCAGGCGAGCGCCGAGCGCAGCGCGGGCGGGACGCCGTCGCGGGTCGTCTGGCGGGCTTCTTCGCGCTGCTGCCGGCGGCTTGCTGCCTGCGCATCGGGATGCGCGACGAAGCTCTCACCATCGTCGGTGCGGCGGACGAGTGCGCGGCGTTCGAGTTCGACGAGCGCGGCGCGCAGCGCCTCGGGCGACGCCGCGGCGGCTTCTTCAGACGCGACGGGCACCGGCGCATCGAGCAGTAGTGCCGGAATCGGCGCCGGCGCGAGCCAGGCCAGTCGCCGGAAAAGTTCGTCGGCGACCGGGTCGAGCGCGCGCGTGCTGGCGGTGGCTGCGGCGGCGGCGCTGGCCGGCGAGGTTTCGCCGACCAGCGCGGCGTCTGCCGGCCGGTCGCCATCGGCAGCGCGCGGCGGGCTGCCCTCGCCTGACGCGCTGCTGGCGTCGGCCGCGCTCGCCGCGAGCTGGCGCGCCAGCGCTGCCGCCTCGTCGGCCAGACCGCCGACGAGCAGTATCTCGACGGCGCGCTCGCGCAGCGGAGCCAGTTCGACTTCCGCTGTGCCGGCGCGCACGCCGCGTGCGTAGCGTGCGGCGTAGTCGGCCGCCAGCCGGCGGCGCGTCGCCGGGTCGAGTCGGCCGTCCGCGTCGCGCCAGCCATTGTCGCCCGCGTGCGCGACGATGGCGATGTACCCGGGCATCTCGTCCGCCACGGTGCCCGCCGCGCGCGCACGCGGCGCGGGCAGCGTCTCGCGCAGGTGCAGGCGGACGAGGAACCAGGAAGCGAGATCGGGAACCGCCTGCACGAAAGCGGTGGCGAGGTGCGGCGGCATCCACCAGATCTGGCGCTGCGCCGTTGCCGCCAGCGCTTCGCGGCGCAGATTGAAGCCGTAGAGCGCCGCGGCGAGGTCGGCCGGCGCGGGCGGCAGCGCGGCGGCCAGGTCGTCGAGCGAGACGACGCCCGGCGGCAGCGCGCGCAGGCGGTCGAGCAGTTCGTCGGCCAGGCGCGTACCCAGCGTGGCCGGCGGCGTGCGATCGTCGACCGCGAGCGGCGCGAAGGCGATGTCGTACAGGGCAATCGCCTCGCCGGCCAGCGCCTGGCGCAAACCGGCGACGACCTGGCGGCGCGCCGCTTCGTCGGTGAACTCGACGCGCGCCAGGCCGGCGCCGCTGCGCCGCGCCCACTGGTGCAGCCGCCGGCCAACCTCGGCGATGCTGCCGGCAAGGCGGTCGGCGTCCTTGGCCGCCAAGCCTTCAGCCATGCCGTCGGTCGCGCCGTCGGTCACGCAATCGCCGCCCTGCCCGGTGCGTTCGCCGGCGAGCGGCGATGGGCTATTCGCTGCCACCGGCAACGACGCCGCCGATTTCTGGCGCCAGGCGTCGCTGCTGCACGAGCAGATCGACGACCAGCGGATGGACGCCGAACCAGCGTTCGCCGTTGAACTCCTGCACGGCACGCGCGCGCAGCAGCGCATAGAGCACCGGATCGGGAATCTTCGCCTCGGCATCGCCGCGATACACGCTGCGCAGCCGGTTCGCCTTGCTCTCGTAGGCGATCGGCCGGCGCTGGCCGTCGCCGGCGATTTCCTGATCGTACGGGCTTTCGCCGAGCTGGCGTTCATAGTCGGTGCGCAGTTGGCGGATGGCGCCGCTCGCGTCGTCCGCTTCGATCTGCGCGGCGCCGCGCAGCAGCGCGCCGTCGGCGGCGTTGGCGGCCATCGCGAACAGATTGCGCAGATTGCCGCCGGAAGCGACGACCAGGCGCTCGGCCTGGCCGGCGGCGAACAACTCCGGCGCCAGGCGCGCGCCGAGGACGGCGCGCACCGCGGCGCGCCCAAGCGTGTGCGGCCGGTGCTGCTGATCGAAGACCATCGTATCGGGCAGCACGAACTGACGGTCGCGCGGCACCGGCAGCGCGTTCGCCTGCGACGAGTAGCCGAGCGCGATCGGAATCGTGAACACGATGTGCGCGTCGACTTCGCGGATGACGTTGCCGTAGGTGACGAAGAGCGCCTGCGTCCTTTCCGGCGAAATGCCGGCCTTGTCGAAATCCTCGAAGAGGAACAGCCACTCGTGGCTGCTCGCCCGGCGCAACAGCGAGTTGCATTGCGCGAGCAGGCGATTGACGCGCTGCACCAGATCGTCGATACGGCTCAGGCGGTAGCGCACGCGCCTCTCCTCGCGCACGCTGGCGTATTTCATCTCGCCCCTGACCTGCGCGAAGAAGCCGAGCGCGCGCGCCCACCAGTCGCCGGCCGCCGGGCCGGCGCCGGCCGCCGCCTGCGCGCCGCTTTCTCGGCGTTGCGTGCTCACCTCCTCGCCACGCGCGTACCAGTCGACAACATCCTCGAGGAACGCCTGCCCCGGCGCCTCGCCAGCGCCGCCTTCGCCGACCGGCTGCGCCGTACGCCTGGCGACTTCGCTGGCCATCAGCAGCAGGAGGTCGAAGGGCTGGAAGCTGATCGGGTCGAGATGCTCGCCGGCGCTCAGGCGCACGACGCGAAACTGTCCCGCCACGCGCGCCGCCAGCCGCGCAAGCTCGGTCGATTTGCCGACGCCGGCGTGCCCCATCAGCAGCGCCTTGTACGGGGCGCCGGCATGCGCCCGGCGCAGACCGAGCGCCAGGCGGTCGACGACGCGCCCGCCACGCAAATCGTCGATCTGCGAGCAATAGAAGGCCGCCAGCTCATCGGCGGCGAGCAAAGGCCGGGGGGAAAGCGTCTGGTAGGCGTCGTCGAGCGTCGTCGCGGGGCTGAGCATACAAGTCTCCATGGGTCGCGTGCGCCGGCGCGAAACGGGCCGGCCAGGCGCAGGATAGCGCGTTTATCCCCGCCGCTGCACGCCCGCGGCGCACGGCCGGGCAGCGCGCGGCGCGCGCCGAACCCGGCCGATCGCGCCGCGCGGCCGGGTAATCGAGCGCCAGGCGGGGGGAACAGCGTTCGCCGCCGGAACAGTCGAGCGCGAAGCTCGGGTGATCGAGATCAGGACTCCGGCGATCGAGTTCCGAGCTCGGATGATGGAGTTCCGAGCTCGGATGATCGAGCTCCAAGCTCGGGCGATCGAGTTCCGAACTCGGGCAATCGAGTTCCGAGCTCGGAGGATCGAGTTCCGAGCTCGGACGATCGAGTGCAATGCTCGACAAGATCGAGCTCGGAACTCGGCAGATCGAGCGCAACGCTCGGCAGATGGAGTTCCGAGCTCGGCCGGTCGAGTTCCGAACTCGGCGAGCCGAGTGCCGAGCTCGGCCGGTCGAGTTCCGAGCTCGGCGAGCCGAGCGCCAGGCTCGGCCAACCGGGGAGTGCTGTCGGCGCATCGCGGGAAAGTGTCGGCGAATCGCGCCTCGGGCTTGGCGCCTCGCGCGCCGGCGCCGGCGGCTTGCGCCGACTGCCCGGCGGCTCGGCTGGCCGGCTCAGGCGGCCGGCGTTTCGCCGCCACTGCGGCGGCGGGAAAAGCGCGTACCGACGGCGGCGCGCAGGGCGTCGAGACCGGCGCCTTTGCCGAACACCTTGGCCAGCGCATAGCCTTCGAGCGCCGCCGCCATCACGTCGCTGCCCAGCGCCATCTCGGTATCGTCGGCGCGGGTCGCCAGTTGGCGCAGACGCGCGAAGCGCGGGCGCAGCAGATCGAGCTGCTCGAGATCGTTCTCCGCCTCGCGCACGTCGAGTTCCGCCGGAATGATCTGCCGATTCTGCGCCAGCACGATCAGCGTCTGCCGACAAAACGCTTCCGACTTCTCGCCCATCTTGGTCAAGGCGCGCCGCTCATCGACCGAAAGCTCGACGAGTACCGCGAGCTTCTCCTCCAGCGTGCGCAGCGCCGCGTCCACTGCGACCAGGTCTTCCTCCGTCAGGTGCAACGAAACCAGGTTTTGCCCCATTCTGCTTCTCCTCGGCTTGTTGAAAAAAATCAGACGACTGCAAGCAGTATGCCGCGCCGCGACAAGGGGCGTCAAGCGCTTGCGCAAGACCCGCACCCCGCAGCCCCGCCGGCCGCCACGCCAGCCCGCCGCAAACGCCCGGCCAAGCCCCGCGCCGCGCGAAACGCGCCGCCGGCGAAGCTAGCCGGCCAGCCCGTCAGCCAGCGTCGCAGCGATCTCGTCGTCGCTGCGGCCGAGCGCGAGGAGCAGCGCAATGGCGTTGTTGAGGACGACTTGCGTGCGCGGATGCTCGTCGCCCAGGCTGACGAAAAGGATGCGCAGCGCGCGGCGCAGCAGCGGCTCGGCTTCCGACTGGCGGTTCGTCGCCTGCAGCAGTGCCGCCAGGTTGTTGAGGCGGATAGCGACGTTCGGATGCTCGCTGCCCAGGCTCGCCTCGTCGATCGCCAGCGCGCGGCGCAGCAGCGGCTCGGCTTCGGACAGGCGGTTCGTCGCCTGCAGCAGGTGCGCCAGGTTGTTGAGGCGGATAGCGACGTTTGGATGCTCGCGACCCAGGCTTGCCTCGTCTATCGCCAGCGCGCGGCGCAGCAGCGGCTCGGCTTCGGACTCGCGGTTCGTTGCCTGCAGCAGTTGCCCCAGGTTGTTGAGGTCACGGGCGACGCTCGGATGCTCGCGACCCAGGCTCGCCTCGTCGATCGCCAGCGCGCGGCGCATCAGCGGCTCGGCTTCGGACACGCGGTTCGTCGCCTGCAGCAGTTGCGCCAGGTTGTTGAGGTACGTGGCAAGGTTCGGATGCTCGCTGCCGAGGCTGGCCTCGCCTATCGCCAACGCGCGGCGCAGCAGCGGTTCGGCTTCGCCGTAGCGCGCTTTCGCGTGCAGCAGCATGGCCGTATCGTTGAACAGGCGCGCCGTCGGCGCGGCGATCGCTGCGGCGTCGGCGTAAGCCGCGACCGCCTGCGCGTGCGGCGCCAGCGGATCAAGACGCGGCCAGTCGCGCACATCCAGCGGATCGCCGACGAAGGCGTGATCCAGCCACGCCAGCGCCGCGCGCAGCGCCGGCGGAATTTTGTCGTCCGCGGTGCGCTGCGCTTCATCGTACTGCTGGTCACGGCTGACCGTCTGCACCAGACGATGCAGGCTGAAGCTCTCGCGGTCGTCGGCGCCGTCGTCCTCGCGGTGGACGAGCGAGTAGCCTTCGAGTTCGGTGAGCGCAGCGCGCCGTGCGCGCGCCAACGCGGCAGCGGCTTCGTCGTCCGCTGCCGCTGCCGCCAGCGTGTCGAGCAGGCTTTCCGGAATCGCTTCCGGCGCCAGCCATGCGAGCCACGATAGCAGCGCGCGCGCGCCGTCGCTCAGGCGGTCGAACGAGGTCTGCCAGGTTTGCGCGACGCTCTTCGGGTAGTGCATCAGCCGCGCGTCGTACCAGGCGAGCGCGGCGCGCCGCTGCGCGTCGTCCTGGCGCCAGTCGGCGAGGTAGGCGGCAAGCGTCTGCCGGTTGGTCGCGATGTACGCGCCGGCCTGTTCGAGCGCCAGCGCGAGCTGGCCGAGTTCATGCGCCAGCGCGGTGGCGCTCGCCGCGTCGTCCCGCCGCTTGCGCCGGCGATCTGCGGTGCGCTGGAGCAGGAAATCGCGCGCCGCCTCCGGCGTCAGCGTCGGCAGTTCGCGCACGCTCAGTTCGGCGCTCCAGTGCGCCAGCCGGCTGGTGAGCACGACGTGCCCGCCGGCGAGCTGCGGCAGCAGCGCTGCGGCCGCCTGCGCGGCTTTCGGCGTGTCGAGTTCGTCGACGATCAACAGCCAGCCGGGGTGGTCGTTCAGCCAGCGGAGAACCGCCGCGTGCTGCACCGCGTGCTCGCTCGCCTGGCTTTCCGGCAGCTTGAGGATGTCGGGCGCGGCGAGCGCCGCGATGTGCGCCGCCAACACGCCCGGATCGCTGCCGCTGACGAAGAAGATCGCCGTGTACTCGCTCTCCCGCCGCCAGGCGTATTCGATCGCCAGGCGCGTCTTGCCGACGCCGCCGATGCCGTGGATGACGCGCGCGACGACCGGCGCCGCGCGCGTCGGCGGCGCGCCGAACGCTTTTGCGAGCGCGCGGAGTTGCGGGGCGCGCCCGGCGAACAGCTTGCCGAGGCTGCTCCAGGGCAGCCGCCGAGGAGGCGACCGCCGGGCGGTAGCGTCGAGCAGGCGGCCGATCGTCGAGCTGCGCACGCGCAGCGCGAGCGCATTCGCATCGGCGAAGCGCACTTGCGGGTAGTAGCCGGCGGCTTGCAGGCGCTTGAGGTGCGCCTGCTGCGCGGCGCGCTGTGCGCCATCGGCATCGGCGGCGGCATCGGTCGCGCGCGGCGCGCCGCCCTCCGGCACGCAGATCAGCAGTTCCTTGCCGTGGTAAAGCGCCAGCCAGGCTTCCCACTGCGTGTAGGAGAGCGCCGGCGCGCCGGCACCGAGGCACGGCGCCAGCGGCGGCAGCTTGTCGGCGAGGTCGGGATAGTCTTGGCGCAGGTCGGCGAGCGCCTGCGCGCGCGCGACGCCGCCGGTGCGCTGGCCGACCAGATGAATGACCGCGTCGCAGTGACGAATGTAGTCGTCGAGCTTGCGCAGCGTCGTGCTGCCGGCGGCGATGAAGTCTTCCTGAATCTTGATGTCGACCGACGGCCCGGCGAGTTCGTGGCGCAGGAACTCGCGATCCTCGGCAAACTCCGCGCTGACGGCGGAAACGAAGAGGCTGACGCGGCTGCTTTGGCGGGGTTGGCGGGCGGGGCTGGCGGGGCTGGCGGGGCTGGCGGGCGACACGGCATTCTCCTGAGCGCGGCGAGGTTCGGCGCTGGCCCGGCGCTCTCCAGCCGCCGGGCGCCTGCCGTCGGAGGGGGATTGTCGCTGTCGTCGCTCGGCGCGTCAAACGCCGGCGCGGGCCAGGGATTCGGCGCGCCGCGCGCGCGCGGGCCAGGGATTCGGCGCGCCGCGCGCGCGGGGCAGGGATTCGGCGCGCGGCGCGCGCCTCAGACCTCCCCCGCCGCCGTCGGATCGGCCGGTTCGCGCTCGCTGACGGCGAGCAGCGTGCCGTAGTGCAGGCTGAGCTGCCAGGCGCCGGGGTGGGTGAGCGGGCGGTATTCGGCAAAACGCGGCGCCGGGCCCGCTTCCTGGCGGTAGCGCCGGTAGGGATCCCAGGTCGTGCGGTTTTCGATCGACCAGCGCAGCGTCAGGCGCGCATCGGCGTGCCGGTTCCAGACGATGCGCAGGTTTTCGCCACTCGCCTGCGTCTGGTGCAGGCCGGCGCCGGTCAGTGTTTCGAGCATGGCGCGCAGTTGTCCGTCGCTGAGCGCGGTCCGGTACGCGCCGAGAATGGTGAAGTCGGCGACGATTTCGTCGAGGCGAACGGCGAGTGCGCGCTTCGCTTCGCTCGCGCAGCGAAAAGCGGCGATCAGCCGGGCGAGGCGCGCGCGCAGGTCTTCGCTGCGGCGCACTTCCGGCGGCGGGCTGAGGACAACGCTGCACCGCGCCTGCGGCGCGAACGGCGGCAGGATGAGGTGCAGCGCGCCGCTGTCCGCGTCGTACTGCGTTTCGAACGGGCAGGCTTGGCCGTCGATTTCGGCGACGATCTGCGTCGGCGCGGCGCGCGCGTGCAGGACGAGCGTCCACCCGCGCGCCGACGGGACGACGCTGCAGTCGCCGAAGGTCGGGCCGATGAGCAGATGGAGCGCGCTGGCGCTCGAGCGTTGCTGGATCGGCGTCAGGGCGCTGGCGCCGGCCAGGTAGGCGTTGCTTTCGCCGTCGTCTTCGTAGAGTTCGAAACGGTTGTCGGCACCCGGGAAGATATGGACGACGAGGCGCGGCGGCGCGGCGTCGGGCTTGCGGTCGCCGTCGGTGTCGGTGTCGGTGTCGGCGCTGAAGGCGCTGCCCGCGTCGGCGAGCGGGACGATCGCGCCGGCGCGCGCGAAGACCGGGATTTCGGCGAGTTCTCCGTAGAGGCTGTGCCAGGCGTCGCCCGGGTAGTATTCGCCGGTGAAGAAGTCGTACCAGTCGCCCGGCGGCAGCCAGACGACCTGCCGGCTGAGCTGCGTGTCGGCGGCGCGCGGTGCGCAGTGCGGGGCGACCAGCAGTTCGCTGCCGAAGAGGTACTGCGCCGGGCAGGCGTAGGCCGGCGCGGCGTCCGGATAGGCGTGGTAGAGCGGGGTGACGAGCGCGCAGCCGGCGGCGTGGTCGCGCCAGGCCATGCTGTAGAGGTAGGGGATGAGCGCGTGGCGCAGTTGCAGGGCGGCGCGCGCGTGGCGCAGCGTTTCGCTGTCGCGGCCCCAGGGCCGGCGTTCGAGGTAGGGGTTCTGCGTGCTGTGCAGGCGCAGGATGGGGCTGAAGACGCCGAACTGGACCCAGCGCAGGTAGAGCTCGGCGTCGTCGATTCCTTCCATATGGCCGCCGATGTCGTGGCTCCACCAGCCGGCGGCGACATTGGCCGCGGTCGCCGTGAAGTAGGGCTGAAAGGCGAGCGAGCGCCAGGAGATGACGGTGTCGCCGGAGAAGCCGATCGGGTAGCGCTGGCCGCCCAGGCCGCCCCAGCGCGAGAAGGTGAAGGGACGGCGCCAGCCGTCGCGCGCCAGGTCGTGAAAGTGCAGATGGTTGAGCCACCAGAGCGGGTCGATCGCGCAGCGCGGCGTGCGCCGGCCCTGCTGCCAGTCGATCCACCAGAAATCGACGCCGGCGGCTTCGTGCGGGTGATGCAGCAGCGTGAAGTAGGCTTGCGCGAAGACGCGGTCGCTGAGCGCGAAGGCGATCGGCGCGCCGCTCGCCGGGTCCTGGCCGAGCGCGCGCGCGAAGTCGGCGTAGGCCGCTTCGTGCGGCCAGACGCCGTCGGCCGGGTGCAGGTTGAGCGCGATCTTCAGGCCGAGCGCGTGCAGTTCGGCGAGCAGTTGCCGCGGGTCGGGGAAGAGTTCGCGGTTCCAGGTGTAGCCGGTCCAGCCGCGCGAGGCGTTGCCGGTGTGCGTGATGTGCCAGTCCATGTCGATGACGCAGACGGCGAGCGGTATTCGATGCGCCGCGAAGTCGCGCATCAGGGCGAGCAGTTCGTCCTGCCGGTACGCCCAGTAGCGGCTCCACCAGTTGCCGAGCGCCCAGCGCGGGAGCAGCGGCACCTGGCCGCTGAGCGTGCGGAAGTCGCGCAGGCACGCGGCGTAGTCCTGGCCGTAGGCGAAGAAGTAGAGGTCGAGGGCCGGCGCGCCGGGGCGGCGCGGGGCGATCCAGCCGCCGTCGAGGAGCGGACTCGCCGAGTCGTCGACGAGGCTCCAGCCGGCGCGCGAGAGCAAGCCGGGCTCGAGCGCGACCGGGCCGTCGGCCTTGTCGAGCGTGCGCAGCGTGCCGCCCAGGTTGGCGTCGTCGGCGTCGCCGTAGCGCCAGGTGCAGCCGTTGGCGAGGGTGATCGACAAGCCGGCGGCGGTGAAGCCGTGGCGCTCGTCGTAGTCGATGCGCAGATGCTCGCCGACGATTTCGAGCCGCGTCCCCACGCGCTGGCTGGTGAAGGCCGGGACGGCCAGGCGGCGGTGTACGAAGCTGCGGCTGGCGCGGTCTTCAAAGCCGCCGGCCGGCGCGTATTCGAGGCGGACGAGGCGCGCCGTGAGCAGCGTGAAGCGCGCCGCGCCGTGCGTGACGATGGCCGCCGGATCGGCCTGCGGGTCGCCGGGCAAGTGGGTCGGGTAGATCGAGTTCGTGGTGGGCGGCATGGCGGAGCGCGTGGGCGGTGTCGAGCGGGGGTTTGAGGGAGCGGCGTCGAGCGGGCGGCGTGGGGCCGGCGGTGTGGTGGCGTCTGCGCCGATCGCTCAGCCTTGCGCGCCGGGGGGCGTCGGCGGCGCTTCGCCGGCGGCCGGCCGGGCCAGCCATTCGGCGCGTACCGCCGGCCGCTGGCGGGCGAACCAGAAGAGCGCGATCAGCGGCCAGGCGGAGTCGGTTCCGCCCTGCTCGGCAAGCTCGATCGCCGCGCTTGCGGCGAGCCGGACGACGCGCGTCTCTTCGCCTTCTTCGGCCAGGCCGTGGATACCGCCGGCGTGGGTGCTGTCGATTCGGCCGAGAAAGAGGTGCATGCGCTGCGAGGACTTCGCCGGGCTGACGTAGAAGCTGCTGATCGGCAGGAGTTCGAGCACCGTGCAGCCGGCCTCCTCGCGCGCTTCGCGACAGGCGACGGCGGCCGCCGTCTCGCCGGCCTCGATCAGTCCGGCAACGATTTCGAGCAAGCACGGCCCGCGCGCGTCGGCCCAGGCGCCGACCCGGAACTGCTCGATCATCACCACTTCGTCGCGCTGCGGGTCGTAGAGCAGGACGGCGGCGACATCGCCCTTTTCGATCAGCTCGCGCACGATCGGCGGGCTCATCCCGCCGGCAAACAGGCGGTGGCGCAGACGCAGCCGCGCCAGCCGGTAGAAGCCCTGGTAGCAAACCTCGCGCGCGAGGATTTCGAGGTCGGCGGGCGCCGCGTCGGCACGTGCCGGCGGTGGCTCGCTCACGGCGCGAGTTCGGCTTCGGCGCTCATCGCCGCGCTGCCATCGGCCGCCTGCGCGACGAGCGCCAGGCGCTGCTCGTCGCTGCGCGTGCACACGAGCCGGAACGGCGCCAGGTCGAAGAGCGGTGCCAGGCCGCGGAAGCTGAAGCGGCGCACCGGCAGCCCGGCCTGCCGGCGGACGACTTCCATCAGCAGCACGGCGGTCAGCGGCCCGTGCACGACGAGGCCGGGGTAGCCTTCTTCTTCGCGCGCGTACGGCCGGTCGTAATGGATGCGGTGCGCGTTGAAGGTGAGCGCGGAAAAGCGAAAGAGCAGCCGCGGATCGGGCGTCACGACGCGCGCCCAGGCGCCCGCCGGGAGCGGCGGCCAGTCTTCGGCGGGCGTCGGCGGCGCGACCGGCGGGCCCGGCTGGCGGTAGACGATGTCCTGCTCTTCCTCGATACAGAGTACCTCGTCCTGGTAGAAGCGATGGACGAGCGAGACGAAGGCGAGCGTGCCCGTGCGTCCGGATTTTTCGCTGATCTGGCGGATTTCGGCAACGCGGCGGGCCGGCCGACCGATCAGCAAAGGTCGATGGAACTGCATGCGGCCACCGGCGAACATCCGGCGCGGATACGGGATCGGCGGCATGAAGCCGCCACGCCGAACGTGCCCGTCGACGTCGAGCTCGGCCTGCGGCGCGCGCGGCAGGAAGTAGAACCACTGCCAGAGCGGCGGCAGCGGCGTTCCGGCGGCGAACTGCGTCGCCGTATCGTCGAGCGTCGCGGCGGCGGCCAGCGCGGGCGCCAGGGCCAGTTCGTCGTCGCAGACTTCGCGCCGCCCCATCCATTGCATGTAGTCCGGCTGTTCGTCGCTCATCGGGCAGATCCTTGGCTCGGCGTGGGAAAACGAGGCGACAAGTACAGCACACGCGGCGCGCAGTTTCAAGCTCGCCGGCCGCCGCCGGCGCAGCGCTGGCGCGGTGTCTGGCGACGATTCGGCGCACCACGCGGCGCTTTTGCGAATATACTGCACAGGTGGTGCCCGTTGCTCGAACCCGGTGCGCGTTCCCAGCCGGCACGACTGCGCGCCAGGCGCATCATCTGAAAGCCGACGAGGGCTCCAGCCATGCAAGGTATTCTCTCTGGATTGCGCGTTGTCGAAGGATCGGCCTTCGTCGCCGCACCGCTCGGCGGAATGACGCTGGCGCAGCTCGGCGCGGACGTGATTCGCTTCGATCGCATTGGCGGCGGACTCGATCATGGCCGCTGGCCGCTGACGCCGGACGGCAAGCACAGCCACTTCTGGGCCGGCCTGAACAAGGGCAAGCGCTCGATCGTCGTCGAGTTCCGCCATCCGCGCGGCCAGGAACTGCTCACCCAACTGATCTGTGCGCCGGGCGACAATGCCGGCCTTTTCTCGACCAACTTCCCGACCCGCGGCTGGCTCAGCTACGAGGCGCTGCAGGCAGCGCGCGCCGACCTGGTGATGGTCAACCTGACCGGCCAGCGCGACGGTAGCTCGGTGGTCGATTACACGCTCAATCCGCAGGTCGGTCTGCCCTGGATGACCGGCCCGACGACTTCGCCGGAAGTCGTCAATCATGTCTTTCCAGTCTGGGACTTCATCAGCGGGCAAATGATCGCGCTCGGCATGCTCGCCGCCGAACGCCATCGGCGGCTGACCGGCGAAGGGCAACTCGTCCGCCTGGCGCTGAAGGACGTGGCGCTGGCGATGATCGGCCACTTCGGCATGATCGCCGAGGTGATGATCAACGACAGCGACCGGCCACGTCAGGGCAATTACCTGTACGGCGCTTTCGGGCGCGATTTCGAAACGCTCGACGGCAAGCGCCTGATGGTCGTCGGCCTGACCGACCTGCAATGGCGCAGCCTGGTCAAGGCGACCGGCGTGCAGGCCGGCGTCGACGCGCTGGCCGCACGCCTCGGCCTCGATCTGAACGACGAGGGGAATCGCTATCGCGCCCGCCAGCAGATCGCCGCCCTGCTCGAACCGTGGTTCTTTGCCCGCACGCTGGCCGAAGCGGCGCGCATCCTCGACGCGCATCGCGTCGCCTGGGGCCCCTACCGTACGGTGCGCCAGGCGATCGCCGAGGACCCCGACTGCTCGACCGACAACCCGATGTTCTCGCTCACCGAGCAGCCGGGCGTCGGACGCTATCTGATGCCCGGCAGCCCGCTCGACTTCACGCGCGCCGACCGCCTGCCGGCCGTTCCGGCGCCGCGCCTCGGCCAGCACACCGACGAGATCCTGCTCGACATTCTCGGCCTCAGCGAAGGCGAAGTCGGCCGCCTGCACGACGCCGGCATCGTCGCCGGTCCGGCCTAGGCGACGACTCCGCGCCCACCGATCCACCAGCCGCCATTCTCCAGGGGGAAATCCAGTGAAGCTACCCGTTCATTTCTACAAGCCGCTCGCCATCGGCGCACCGCAACCGCTGCGCGAACTGCCGATTCGGCCCGAGCGGATGATCCATTTCTTCCCGCCGCACATCGAGAAAATCCGCGCCAAGGCGCCGGAAACCGCACGCCAGTGCGACGTCATGTGCGGCAACCTGGAAGACGCCATCCCGATCGAAGCCAAGGACGCGGCGCGCGCCGGCTTCATCGAACTGCTTGCCGGGAACGACTTCGGCGACACCGCGATGTGGGTGCGCGTCAATGCGCTGAACAGCCCGTGGGTGCTCGACGACCTGCACGAGATCATCCGGCACGTCGGCAACAAGCTCGATGTGATCATGATCCCCAAGGTCGAAGGACCGTGGGACATCCACTTCGTCGATCAGTACGTCGCGCTGCTCGAAGCGAAGTACGGGGTGCGCAAGCCCATCCTGCTGCACGCGCTGCTCGAAACGGCGCAGGGCGTCACCAACGTCGAGGCGATCTGCGCGGCCAGCCCGCGCATGCACGGCCTCAGCCTCGGTCCAGCCGATCTGGCTGCCTCGCGCGGCATGAAGACGACGCGCGTCGGCGGCGGTCATCCGGGCTACGGCGTGCTCGCCGACGCCGAAGCCGACGGCGGACAGCGCGCATTCTTCCAGCAGGACCTCTGGCACTACACCGTCGCGCGCATGGTCGATGCCGCCGTCGCCCACGGCTTGCGCTCGTTCTACGGTCCTTTCGGCGACCTGAAGGACGAGGCGGCGTGCGAGGCGCAGTTCCGCAACGCCTTCCTGATGGGCTGCTCGGGCGCCTGGTCGCTGGCGCCGAACCAGATTGCCATCGCCAAGCGCGTCTTCAGCCCGGACGTCAAGGAAGTGCTTTTCGCCAAGCGCATCCTGGCTGCCATGCCGGACGGCAGCGGCGTGGCGACGATCGACGGCAAGATGCAGGACGACGCGACGTGGAAACAGGCCAAGGTGATCGTCGATCTGGCGCGCCTGGTGGCCCGCCGCGACCCGCAACTGGCGGCCGCCTATGAGCTGTGATGTCAACGCTTTCCGATAGAATCAGGGGAGGTGCCTGATGAACGACAAGACCAGCCGGGGGAACTTCTTCGAAGACTTTCGCCTCGGGCAGACGATCAACCACGCCACGCCGCGCACGATCAGCGAGGGCGATGTCGCGCTATACACGGCGCTCACCGGCTCGCGCTTTCCGCTCACGTCGGCCGACACCTTTGCCCACAGCCTGGGTTTCCCGCGCGCACCGATCGACAACCTGCTCGCTTTCAATATCGTTTTTGGCAAGACCGTACCCGACATCTCGCTCAATGCCGTGGCCAACCTGGGTTATGCCGCCGGGCGCTTCGGGCATCGCGTCTATCCGGGCGATACGCTGACCGCCGACTCGACGGTCATCGGGCTGAAGGAGAACCGCGACCGGCAGACGGGAATCGTCTACGTGCGCTCGCGCGGGGTCAATCAGCGCGCGCAGATCGCCGTCGAATACGTCCGCTGGGTGATGGTGCGCAAGCGTGACCCAGCCTCGCCGGCGCCGGAAACGATCATTCCCGAGTTGCCGGAAGCGGTCGCCACCAACGACCTGGTCGTTCCCGCCGGAATCCGCGTCGACCAGTACGACACCGCGCTCGCCGGTAGCCGCGAGCGCTGGGAAGACTACGCCGTCGGCGAACGCATCGACCACGTGGATGGAATGACGATCGAGGAGAGCGAGCACATGATGGCGACTCGCCTCTACCAGAATACGGCACGCGTGCATTTCAACCAGCAGGCGGAAATGGCAGGGCGCTTCGGCCGCCGCCTGATCTATGGCGGCCACATCATCAGCCTGGCGCGCGCGCTGTCGTTCAACGGACTGGCCAATGCCTTCAGCGTGGTCGCCATCAACGGCGGGCGGCACGTCGCTCCGGCCTTTGCCGGGGACACGATCTATGCCTGGACGGAAGTGATCGACAAGCTGATCCTGCCCGGACGCGCCGACATCGGTGCCTTGCGTCTGCGCACGGTCGCGACCAAGGATCAGCCGTGCGCCGACTTCCCGCTGCGCACCGACGACGGCAGCTATGCGCCCAGCGTCTTGCTCGATTTCGACTATACGGTGCTGATCCCGCGCCACCTCTGACGCCCGGTTTTCTCCCTAAGTAGCGCCGACGCGCCCGGTTTAAGGGCGCGTCGCGTTTCCATACGCCGAAGTATCGTTGTTTTCATTGTACTGGAACTAAGCTATCCTGAGCGAACGTTCAAAAAAACGATGGAAAACAACGGAGGAAACATGTTCCAGGTCCGCATACACGGTCGCGGGGGCCAAGGCGTGGTCACGGCTGCCGAGATGTTGTCGATTGCTGCATTCGAGGAAGGCCGCCACGCCCAGGCCTTCCCAAGTTTCGGTTCGGAACGTACTGGCGCACCGGTCGTCGCCTTCTGCCGAATCGCCGATCAGGAAATCAGACTGCGCGAGCCGATCATGGAACCCGACGCGCTGATCATCCAGGACCCGACGCTGCTCTACCAGGTCGATGTCTTTGCCGGCCTCAAGCAGGGTGGCTACATCCTGATCAATACCAGCCGCAGCTTCGACGAACTGGGTCTCGGCGACTACGTGCGCGCCTGGCCGAAAGACAAGCTGTGCACGGTGCCGGCCACCGAACTCAGCCGCAAGCACGTCGGCCGGCCGATGCCCAACGTCCCTCTCCTCGCCGGCTTCGCCGCCGCCTCCGGGACGATCCGGCTGGAGTCGGTGATCAAGGCGATCAACGCCAAATTCTCTGACAAGGTGGCGAGCAACAACATCGCCGCCGCCAGCGAGGCCTACCGCTTCGTCAACGACGAAGTTGCCGAAGCCCGCCACCAGGAGACCGCCCATGCTTAAGCAAACCGAAGGTTCACACGCCGTTGCCGAAGCCGTCGCGCTTTGCCGGCCCGAGGTCATCTGCGCTTATCCGATTTCGCCGCAGACGCACATCGTCGAGGGCCTGGGCGAGATGGTCAAGGCCGGCGAAGTTGCCAACTGCGAGTTCATCAACGTCGAATCGGAATTCGCCGCGATGAGCGTCGCCATCGGTTCGTCAGCAGCCGGCGCGCGCACCTACACGGCTACCGCCTCGCAAGGCCTGCTGTTCATGGTCGAAGCGGTTTACAACGCGTCCGGCCTCGGCCTGCCGATCGTGATGACCGTCGCCAACCGCGCGATCGGCGCGCCGATCAACATCTGGAACGATCACTCCGACTCGCTCTCGCAGCGCGACTGCGGCTGGATCCAGCTCTTCGCCGAAACCAATCAGGAAGCGCTCGATCTGCATATCCAGGCGTTCAAGCTGGCCGAAGAGGTCAGCCTGCCGGTGATGGTGTGCATGGATGGCTTCATCCTGACGCACGCCTACGAACGCGTGGACGTGCCGAGCCAGGAACAGGTCGACGCTTTCCTGCCGCCGTACGAACCGCGCCAGGTGCTCGACCCCAAGGAGCCGGTATCGATCGGCGCCATGGTCGGTCCCGAGGCCTTTTCCGAAGTGCGCTACCTGGCGCACGCCAAACAGATGCAGGCGCTTGAGCGCATCCCGCAACTGGCCGAGCAGTTCAAGGCCGTCTTCGGCCGCGACAGCGGCGGCCTGACGCATGCCTACCGCATCGACGATGCCGAAACGGTCGTCGTCGCGATGGGATCGGTGCTTGGCACGATCAAGGACACGGTCGACGAGATGCGCCAGGCGGGCGATCGCATCGGCGTCCTCGGCATCACCTCGTACCGTCCTTTCCCGCTCGACAGCGTGCGCGCCGCGCTGCAGAACGCACAGCGCGTCGTCGTCCTCGAAAAGAGCCTGGCAGTCGGCATCGGCGGCATTCTGTCGACCGACGTGCGCATGGCAATGTCGGGTCTGCAACTGCACGGCCACACGGTAGTCGCCGGTCTGGGCGGACGGGCGATCACCCGCAAGTCGCTGCGCGCACTGTTCACCAAGGCACTGCGCGGTGAACTCGGCCACCTGACTTTTCTCGATCTCGACTGGAACGTCGTCAACAAGCAGCTCGAACGCGAACGCACGACCCGCCGCTCGGGTCCGGCCGCCGAAAGCATGCTGCGTGACATCGGCGTCGTTGCCGCCCGTATTGGCTGAGGAGAAAGACGATGAGTTTCCAACCTGTACACTTTTATCAGACGGGCACCTTTACCGTCGGCAACCGCCTGCTCGCGCCGGAAGAGCGCAGCGTCCAGGCGCACGTCGAGCGCACCAACTCGCTCAACTCCGGACACCGCGCGTGCCAGGGCTGCGGTGAAGCGCTTGGCGCACGCTACGCGATCGACGCAGCGATGAACGCCGCGCGCGGTCGCCTGATTGCCGCCAACGCAACCGGCTGTCTGGAAGTCTTCTCGACGCCCTACCCGGAAACGTCGTGGCAGATCCCATGGATTCACTCGCTGTTCGGCAACACGGCGGCGATCGGCACGGGCATCGCCGCGGCGATCAAGGTCAAGCGCCAGAAAGGCCAGATGGGCGACGTGCGCGTCGTTGCTCAGGGCGGTGACGGCGGTACGACCGACATCGGTTTCGGCTGCCTGTCCGGCATGTTCGAACGTAACGACGACGTGCTCTACATCTGCTACGACAACGGCGGCTATATGAATACCGGTGTCCAGCGCAGTTCGGCAACGCCGCCAGCGGCGCGCACGGCAACGACGATGCCGGTCGGGCCGGAACCCGGCAACGCCTTCGGGCAGGGCAAGTTTGTCCCGGCGATCGCGATGGCGCACGAGATTCCGTATGTCGCTACGGCGACCGTCGCCGATCTGCGCGATCTCGAGTACAAGGTGACCAAAGCGATGGGCATCCGCGGCGCGCGTTACATCCACATTCTCGTCCCCTGCCCGCTTGGCTGGGGCGCAGCTTCGCAAGACACCATCCGCCTGGCGCGACTGGCCAAGGAAACGGGTATCTTCCCGGTGTTCGAGGCGGAGCATGGTGAGGTCACCGGCGTGCTCAAGATCCGGCGGCCTCAACCGGTCGAGGAATACCTCAAACTGCAGAAGCGCTACGCCCACCTGTTCGGCAAGAAGCCGGCGGTAGAAACGATCGCCCGCCTGCAGGCGGCGGCAGACAAGAACATTCGCAAGTACGGACTGCTCGACCAGGAGGCGAACTGATGGAAAAACCCTTTGCCATTACCCTAGACCCAGGCTCCTCGCTGGCCAACCGCACCGGCTCCTGGCGCACCTCGCGCCCGGTCTACCTCGACCGCCTGCCGCCCTGCAACAAGCAGTGCCCGGCGGGCGAAGACATTCAGGGCTGGCTGTTTCACGCCGAATCGGGTGACTATGAAAGCGCCTGGCGGCATTTGACGAAAGACAACCCCTTCCCGGCGATCATGGGGCGAGTCTGCTACCACACCTGCGAAGGCGCCTGCAACCGCGGGCAGATCGACGCCCCCGTCGGCATCAACTCGGTCGAGCGCTTCCTCGGCGACGAAGCACTGAAACGCGGCTGGCACCTCTCGCCCCCGGCAAGCGAATCGGGCAAACGCGTGTTGATCGTCGGGGCCGGCCCATCCGGCATGTCCGCCGCCTATCACCTGCGCCGCCTGGGACACGAAGTCACCGTCTACGAGGCCGGCCCGCTGCTGGGCGGAATGATGCGCTTCGGCATCCCGAAATACCGCCTGCCGCGCGATGTCCTGGAAGCCGAAATGCAACGCGTCGTCGACCTCGGCGTCAAGGTGCAGTTGAACAGCAAGGTCGAGAACATCCTCGAAACGATGCAGGCCGGCAAGTTCGACGCCGCCTTCCTGGCGGTCGGCGCGCACATTGGCAAGCGGGCGATGATTCCGGCCGGTGACGCGGCGAAGATCATCGACGCCATCTCGCTGCTGCGCAGCATGGAAGGCGAAGACAAGCCGCTGCTCGGCCGCCGGGTCGTCGTCTACGGCGGCGGCAACACGGCGATCGACGTTGCACGAACCGCCAAGCGTATGGGCGCCGAGCCGCTGATCGTCTATCGTCGGACGCGCGAAAAGATGCCGGCGCACGATTTCGAGGTCGAGGAAGCGCTGCAGGAAGGCGTCATGGTGAAATGGCTGTCGACGATCAAGCAGGCCGGCGATTCGTCGCTGACGATCGAAAAGATGGCGCTCGACAGCAAGGGCTTCCCGCAGCCCACCGGTGAATTCGAGACGATCGAAGCCGATTCGCTGGTCCTTGCCCTCGGTCAGGACGTCGACCTCGGCCTGCTCGAGGGCGTCCCCGGCCTGGCGGTCTCGGACGGCGTCGTCCAGGTCAACGCCAACATGATGACCGGCCACCCGGGCATCTTTGCTGGCGGCGACATGGTCCCGGCCGAACGCAACGTCACCGTAGCCATCGGTCACGGCAAGAAGGCGGCGCGCAACATCGACGCCTGGCTGCGTGGCGAACAGTACGTCGCGCCGACCAAGCACGAAGTCGCCAGCTTCGAAAACCTCAATCCGTGGTACTACGCCGATGCCCCGAAGACGGTGCGACCGATGCTCGACATCATCCGCCGGCAGTCGACCTTCGACGAGGTGCAGGGCGGACTCGACGAAACCAACGCCTTGTTCGAGGCGCGCCGCTGCCTGTCGTGCGGCAACTGCTTCGAGTGCGATAACTGCTACGGTGTCTGTCCGGACAATGCGGTAATCAAGCTCGGTCCGGGCAAGCGCTTCGAGTTCAACTACGACTATTGCAAGGGCTGCGGCGTTTGTGTTGCCGAATGCCCTTGCGGCGCCATCAAGATGGTGCCTGAGGAGATCTGAGCGCCCGCCAGGACCTCCCGTGTCGCTCCGGCTCGCCCACTCGTCGCCGGAGCACAAAACCCCGGGTGGTCGGCGAACGCGCGCAGGCCATGCGAGATCCCGGCCCGGCGTGCGCAGCAGCGGTTGCTGCGCACGCTGTGTCCATGTATGTGTATTTTTCCAATTCACGAGGTACTTATGTCAACTGAAACGAAGAACGTTTACGTCTTTGGTGCTGCGCGCACCGACGGCGACGCCAAGATGAAGAATCTCCTCGGCGGCAAGGGAGCCAACCTGGCGGAAATGTGCCGTCTCGGCATTGCGGTGCCCCCCGGCTTCACGATCAGCACCGAAGTCTGCACGGTCTACACCGAGCAGGGCAAAGAAGCGGTGACCCGGCTGATCGAGGCCGAGGTCAGGCAGGGCGTAGCCTTCGTTGAACAGGAGATGGGCAAGAAGTTTGGCGACTCGTCGGATCCGCTGCTGCTTTCGGTGCGTTCGGGCTCGCGTGCCTCGATGCCGGGAATGATGGATACCATTCTCAACCTCGGCCTGAACGACGAGGCGGTTGCCGGGCTGGCGCGCAAGGCGAACAACGAGCGTTTTGCCTGGGACTCGTACCGTCGCTTCGTGCAGATGTACGGCGACGTGGTGATGGGATTGAAGCCGGTGTCGAAGGAAGATCACGACCCCTTCGAAGTCGTCATCGACATGGTCAAGAAGCAGAAGGGCGTGCAGCTCGATACCGATCTCGACACCGCCGACCTGAAGGAACTCGTGCAGCGTTTCAAGGGCCTGATTCGCGCGCGCGTCGGCCGCGACTTTCCGACCGATCCCTGGGAGCAACTGTGGGGTGCCGTAATGGCCGTCTTCGAAAGCTGGAACAACGACCGCGCCAAGGTTTACCGCGAACTGAACGACATTCCGGAATCCTGGGGAACGGCAGTCAATGTGCAGGCGATGGTCTTCGGCAACCTGGGTCAGAACAGCGGCACCGGCGTTGCGTTCACGCGTGACGCGGGCACCGGCGAAGATCTGTTCAACGGTGAATTCCTGATCAACGCGCAGGGTGAAGACGTCGTCGCCGGCATCCGCACGCCGCAACAGGTGACCCTCGAGGGCTCGCGCCGCTGGGCACAACTGGCGCTGATCAGCGAACAGGAGCGGGCCGAGAAGTTCCCGTCGCTCGAAGAGCTGATGCCCGACATCTATCGCCAGCTTCTCGCCGCCGAAACCCGACTCGAAAACCACTACAAGGACATGCAGGACGTCGAGTTCACCATCCAGGAAGGCCGCCTGTGGATGCTGCAGACGCGCAACGGCAAGCGTACCGGTGCGGCGATGGTGCGCATCGCGATGGAAATGCTGCGCCAGGGAATGATCGACGAGAAGGAGGCCTTGCGTCGGGTCAATGCCGAGCGCCTGAACGAACTGCTGCACCCGGTGTTCGATCCGGCTGCGATCAAGGGCGCGCGCACCATCGCACACGGTCTGCCGGCGTCGCCCGGCGCCGCCACCGGCCAGATCGTCTTCTTTGCCGATGAAGCCGAGGAATGGGTCAGAAAAGGCAAGGACGTCATCCTCGTCCGCCAGGAAACCTCACCTGAAGACCTGCGCGGCATGAGCGTGGCCAAGGGCATCCTGACCGCCCGCGGCGGGATGACGTCGCACGCCGCCGTGGTCGCGCGCGGCATGGGCAAGTGCTGCGTTTCCGGCGCGGGAGCGGTGCACGTCGACTACCGGGCACGGACGATGTCGGTCGGCGACCAGACGTGGAACGAAGGCGACTGGATCTCGCTCGACGGCTCGACCGGCGACGTTTTCCTCGGCCAGGTGCCGACCAAGGAAGCCGAGCTGACCGGCGACTTCGGCGCCTTGATGGAACTTGCCGATCGCTACAAGCGGCTGGGCATCCGGGCCAACGCCGACACGCCGGAAGACGCCAAAGTGGCGCGCAACTTCGGCGCCAAGGGAATCGGCCTCTGCCGCACCGAGCACATGTTCTTCGAAGGCGACCGGATCAAGGCGGTGCGCGAAATGATTCTCTCCGAGGACGAAACCGGCCGCCGCAAGGCGCTCGCCAAGCTGCTGCCGATGCAGCGCGCCGACTTCGAAGGGCTTTTCCGCGAAATGAGCGGCCTGCCGGTGACCATCCGCCTGCTCGACCCACCGCTGCACGAGTTTGTCCCGCACGACGAAGCCAACCAGAAGATCATGGCGCACGAAATGAACGTGCCGCTGGGTGTCATCAAGATGCGCGTCGATGACCTGCACGAATTCAACCCGATGATGGGCCACCGCGGCTGCCGACTCGGCATCAGCTATCCCGAGATCACCGAAATGCAGGCGCGAGCCATTCTCGAGGCGGCGCTGAACATGAAGGCCAAGGGCTACGACGTGAAAGCGGAAATCATGATCCCGCTGGTCGGCACGGTGCGCGAATTCAACGCCCAGGCGCGCGTCATCCGGCAGACGGCAGCGGCTGTCTTTGCCGAGCGCGGCGAGGAGATCGAGTTCCTGCTTGGCACGATGATCGAGACGCCACGCGCCGCGCTGATCGCCGACAGCATCGGCCAGCAGGCGCAGTTCTTCTCGTTCGGCACGAACGATCTGACGCAGATGACGATGGGCTTCTCGCGCGACGACGCGGGCAAGTTCCTGCCGAGCTATCTGAAGGACGGCATGTACGAGCGCGACCCCTTCCAGTCGATCGACCAGAAAGGCGTCGGCCTGCTGGTCAAGATGGCCGTCGAGAAGGGGCGTTCGGTGCGCCAGAACATCAAGCTCGGCGTTTGCGGCGAACACGGCGGCGATCCGACGTCGATCGATTTCTTCCATCGCGCCGGGCTTGATTACGTCAGTTGCTCGCCCTTCCGCGTGCCGATCGCCCGCCTGTCGGCAGCCCAGACAGCGATCGACAACGCCTAGGCAAAACCTGCGGAGGCGACGGTCTGCACCGTCGCCTCCGCCGCAAGTCGTGCCTCCTGCGGACGCGCACCGGCCATCGGCCGCTGCGCGTCCGCCATTTTCTTAACCGGCAAGCGGCGGCTGTCACCCCCGCCTTCGCCTACCGGCGTTCCATCCGTCTGCTGCTTCTGATGAACTTCGAAATCATTGCCCACGACGGCGCTGCCCGGCGCGGGCAGCTCCACCTCGCGCATGGCAAGGTCGACACGCCCGCCTTCATGCCGGTCGGCACCTACGGCACGGTCAAAGCGATGACACCGCGCGACCTGGCCGAAACCGGCGCCCAGATCTGCCTCGGCAACACATTTCACCTCTGGCTGCGCCCCGGGCTCGAGGTCATCGGCGCGCATTGCGGCCTGCACCGCTTCATGTCGTGGAGCGGGCCGCTGCTCACCGACTCGGGCGGCTTTCAGGTCTTCTCGCTCGGCGCACTGCGCAAGATCAGCGAAGAAGGCGTGCGTTTCCAGTCGCCGATCAACGGCGAGCGACTTTTTCTGACGCCGGAAGAGTCGATGCGTATCCAGCATGTGCTCAACTCGGACATCGCGATGATCCTCGACGAATGCACGCCCTACCCAGCGAGCGAGTCGGCCGCGGCGGCGTCGATGCGCCTCTCGCTGCGCTGGGCCGAACGCTCGCGCGCCAGCCACGATCAACTCGGCAATCGCAACGCGCTGTTCGGTATCGTCCAGGGCGGCATGTACGAAGCGCTGCGCGACGAATCGCTGAGCGGACTGTGCGCGATCGGCTTCGACGGCTACGCCATTGGCGGTCTGTCGGTCGGCGAACCGAAGGACGACATGGCGCGCATCCTCGCGCACACGGCGCCACGCCTGCCGGCGAACAAACCGCGCTACCTGATGGGCGTCGGCACGCCCGAGGATCTGGTCGCCGCCGTCGAGCAGGGAATCGACATGTTCGACTGCGTTCTGCCGACGCGCAACGCGCGCAACGGTCACCTATTTACCCGCTATGGCGACGTGCGCATAAGGAATGCCCGCCACAAGAGCGACCAGCGCCCGCTTGACGAGCACTGTCGGTGCTACACCTGCCGCAACTTCTCGCGCGCCTACCTGCACCACCTGAACCGAGTCGGCGAGATCCTTGGCGCGCAGCTCGCCACGCTGCACAATCTCTGCTACTACCAGGATCTGATGCGCGACCTGCGCGCGGCCATCGCGCAAGGCGCCTGGCGTGAAATGCGCGCGGCATTTCACCAGAACCGCGCTCGGGAAAGGGCCAGCGACTGAGCGCCGGCGAACACGCGTCGCGCGCTGGACGTGCGCCGCCGCCCGGCCGGAACGACCTTGCGAAATCGGCGCAAGCTGCCGATTCCCGGCCTATAATCATTTCGTCACTGCCATGGTAAGGGCGGTGTTTTTCCCGGACGGAGGATCACAATGACGATTTTCGACAAGGCTAGGGAAGTGGCCACGGCGGCCGTGGACAAAGCAAAGGAAGTAGCCACCTCGGCGGTCGAGGTGGTCGAGGAAGCCGGCGCCAAAGCCGTCGAGTTGGCGCAGGAGGCCGGCGCAAGCGTCGCCGAAAACGTCGGCGCGACGGCGACCCGGGTGCGCGAGTTGGCCGGCGAAGCGGTTGAAACAGCGCGCGGACTCGGCGCGAGCGTCGTCGAGGAAGCAGGCGAGTTGCTCGACAAGTCGAAAGCGGTTTTCAGCGGTAGCGCAGAAACCGTCGCCGAAAGCGACGCCACTACGGAAAGCAGCGAGGCGCAGGGCAAGCCGCCGAACAGCGGTGGCAACTCCGCTGCTTGAGGACAACCGCCTCCCCTTTCCGGCGTCGTTTGGCGGAAGGCGTGCCGGCGCACTTGGGCGAAACCGCATCGTCAACGGCCAGGCCGGCGGAGCGCTCCGCTGGCCGATCAGCATTGGCCGTTGGCGCCTGCGCTGCAGCGGTCAATGACCGGTCGCCAAACCGGCTCACCTTTCCCGGCAGCGAAGACAGTCTGCCCAGGTCGAGCTTGATCACCGCAGCGGCGTATTGACGCCGACACTCCTGCCCGGGCAGACAACCTTCCCGGCCGAGCCATGCAAGCTTGCGAGCTGACGATGCTCACTCAAGCTCGGCCAGCTCCCGCTGAGCGACCGGCGAGACCTGCGGTGATACCGCGGTGCATCTCACCTGAGAGGCTGTGAAAAAATCCCGAGCCACCCTCCGGGAACGTGGGGCGCAGGGTATAATGACAATGTCAACTTCGGACGGTTTCTGGCGATGACTGAATCTCTTTTTCGCGAGGA
>WBZM01000426.1_pt1 | contig 60207 bp, 52 predicted proteins | sample 5204271 | NCBI WGS metagenome assembly WBZM01 (sample SAMN12344346, study PRJNA552823) | activated sludge metagenome | biome: Activated sludge suspended growth; feature: Nitrification reactor; material: Wastewater; isolation source: activated sludge from nitrification reactor of wastewater... | reverse complement strand
ATGAAGAAAAAAAATTAGTTTTTGATTCTGAGGAGAAAGTTTTTGTTTTTTTTGAAGATCCCATTGAGCGTATTGAAGCCATTTATCAAGAAATTAGAAAAAATGAAGATTTCACAGATGATGAACAGATTCCTATGGAGTCTTATTTAGAAAGTACGCTCTCTGAACCTGACGAAATTTGGTTGTGGAGCCGTTTTTTTGCAAAGGTTACGCTGCATGTTTTTATTAAAAACTTTATTAAAGACGGTTTGGTTTTTGACTATGTGGCCATTGTTTTTTTGTCTAGTAAAGAAAGAAATCCTACTTTTGTGCTATCTCATTTTCCAACAAAACATAAAGAAACAGCAGATGCTTTTCGTAAGGAAGAACTTATTTTTAGCAAAGACATGGAAATTAAGTTTTATGCAGGTCTTGAAGGGGACTCACTATCTGAAAACGATGAGTTCTCTTTTGGGCTTATCAATTCGATGATGAGGATCAGATCTGAAAAAGATATTCCCATTAAAGAATTTAAAAACTTTTTACAATTAAGAGATGAAACCATTGAAAATCCTGACGAGATTTGGAAAAAAGTGGATCACGAGGGTCACATTTTGGTTACTTTTATTAAGGAAAACCCTGATTCTGATTTGGGGCCTCCCTACTATATCGTCGTTACTTTGGAAGAGGAGAACTCAGAAGTTCACACCCTTCTTTTTTCATTTCCAACTAATGATGAGAATTTAGTCGACAGATACCGGCAGGGTGAAAACCTACATGCTGAAGAGGTTTTTCAAGAATCCTCCCATTAGGCTTTTATTCCGCTTTATAGATGATATTACAAAATTCATTAGCTTTTGTTTGAAATGTTGAATTTGTCCAGCCTTGATTTATGTAACTCTTGAAGGGGTGCAGGTCTTTAAGTTTTTGATGGCGTGCGGAACCATCTTTTTCAGTAGCGTAGAGTTCTGGATTTGCATCAAAAACCGGTATGAGTGTGGACAGATCACTTAATTGTGAATTATCTGATTGTTTAAAATATTTTGTAGATAAAACATCGTATTCGGCATCGTAGTCTTCGAGTTCAATCACCAAGCGTACTTTTTTAAAAAACTGTTCTGGTGTGGAAGCTCCTACTTGTTGTGCTTCGTTTTGTAAATCAGCCCAATAAAGTACCTGTTTGTTTTCTGATATTAAGGCTCCTGTTGAGATACTAAAAATATGAAAATACATTCTGGATGAACCCCAAATTTGTGAGCCGCTTGAATTCATCATCCATTTGTGAAACTCAATATAATTTTGGCTTTGCGAAAAATAAGTGGGAATTTTAATAACTTTTAAATTAATTCTATTATTTGCTATGACTTCACCTGAAGTATATATAGAAGTGGCAACACCTACTTGATCATTTGATCCCTGATTGCATTTTGCTAGGGGCCTATTCACATTATTTTGGTTTGTATTGATAGCACTTGTGTCTAGGCGACTTGAGTTGTTTGAATCACTGTTAACAGACTTGGAGGCCCCACAGGCTGTCAGAAGGAGAACAAGACCTAATAAGAAAATTAGTTTAAATTTAGTTGAATGTGTTTTCATAGTTACCTCTTACAAGAAGATAAGAGCAATTCCATTGCCATATATCATTTTGGGTCAACTCTAACTTGTTGAAATTATAAATAAAAAGATATATCAAACTGAGAAACCAGAAAAAACTCAATCCCAGCCGATGTTGATTGTCAATGTGACTAATAAGGGACGACAGATAATGCCGTCGTTCTTGGCGATTCTTTCTTTATGAACATCAGAAAGCTCATTATTTCTCATTCCAATACACAATTCGGGGAGAGCCCTTGCTTATCGTGGAATCAGCATCGTTCTTTCTTGTAGTTCCGCCTGGTGCAGCTGAAGTTACATCTTTTTTTTCTTCAGATTTAGATGAATCCTTTGCCGCTTGAGGATTGTTCTTTTCGTCTTCTTTTGCTTGAATTTTGCCGACGCGTTCGGCGACCTTTTTTAAATCCAAAGTGATCACTTCTATTTCTCTTTTTGAAGCGTTGAACTCACCAATGGACTGAATTTTAAAGCTGGATAGGGTGTCGGTAACAATTGGAAACTCTTCTTTATTAAGAGTCAAAGAGGCACCTTTTTGCTCGACAAATGCAAAAAAATCATTTCCATCTTTAAAGGGCCCTTCCTGGGGGTCTTGACGGCGCTTTATAACGGCCTCAGCGACCTCTTTAGTGATAGTGGGGTCAATGGACATTAACACCTCTTTGGTCGCTGTATTGGGGTTTATGCCTCTATTTCCGTAAATAGTTACCTGGGACTCTAGGGTTTGGAAGAAATCATCATTCATATCTGCGACTAATCTCAGTTCTTGAAGAGTACGAAAATTTCGATTCGGAGGAAAGTCATCTGTGCCACGGTCGCGATATGGCGACTTTTTATCTCCTCCATTAAGGCTTTCATTCTTAAGGCTCATCCAATCGGCTATATTATTAATCAAATGATCAAATTTATATCCAGAATAGCTTTTTCCAAAATCTTCATTATTAGTAACTTTATTTTCAAAAAGAGTTACCAGCTGTTTTTTTGTTATTTCTCTAAGTGGTTCAGAGGGAGAAACTAAATTGCTAAGATCTATTTTCGATCCTTCATCCGTAATTGTTGTAATGAAATTGGCATCCAAAAGGGACTCTTTTGTTTTGTCCTTCATCATATCTTTGTCAACCGCATTTAGGCCTTCTGGGAGAACTAAAGGCCACATTAAGGGAAACTGCCAAATCTGTTCGATCATCCCGTTTGCAGGAAGATTTTTTCCTAATTTTTTCTGAATGGCTTGATAGATTTTAATACGGAGCAAAGAAATATCAATTCCACTTCTTGCTGCGTAGTAAGCTTTGATTCGATTCAAATGTTGGGCATTGACAATATACTCCACTTGGGTGTCATAGGTGACTTCCATGGCGATATAAGTCATTAAAGTCAGAGCGGTGACGGCAGTTAATAGGGCAATTCCTTTATTCTTTTTAACTGACTTTTTTTTAAAAAAGGGGAGAGTGTCGAAAATATTTTTCGGCCATCGAGGCGTTTTGTTCTCCTCGAAGTAGGGGGTTAAAAAAATAAATATAAGAATTTTTTTAATTTTTTTCATTTGAATCAAAGTCTTCCTTGTTATTTGGAAAGTGGATGGGAATCACGAGTTGCATGGAATATTTTTTAGATTTATTTTTTTGACTGTCATCGTTTTTCTGAGAGGTTACAGAAATCTCAACAGACCATGGAAAATTTCCCTTAGTAGCCCCATCGCCCCCCTCGTCCGATCTCCAGTCTTTGACCCAGTCTTGCTTTCCTTTTCCCATATATCTGAGTCCAAATTCAATAAGATTTTCCAAAAGCAAAATTTCAGAGCCCCCTTTAGTCACATCTTTGTCCACCCAGGGTGAAGTTCGTCGGTAGAGGCACTTCGATTGTTTTTTCCCATCAATACTCGTGCAATCTTTTAAGGTATAACCAACCTCTACGAAATCAGCCTGAACTGTGTTTTTCAGAATTCTTCCCGTGTTCATAGTGACAAAATGAATTTCATTTTCTCGACCAATAAACTGAGTGGTTGGATCTTGTCTTTTTGCTTGTCCTAAGGGAGTTTCCTGTGTGTCCGTATCAAGAATAGGGTACCCATTGGCATCAAATTGGGGGACTTGGGTGGCTGTTTGCGTTGCAGGATTAGTTTTGTTTTTATTTTTTTTTACCAGAGATTGAATTTCTTTTTCCCAATCACGGAAATGGTAAGCTAGTTGAATGTCCTTTTCTAAAATTTTCATAGAATCTCTGAGTCGAGAGGTTTCATTAACCTGCTCCTGGATGATTTTTTTTTGCGACAAAGCTTGTCTTATTGATTGGGCGGTTAACAAACTTAAAGTTGAGAGAATAGCCACAGAAATCAACACTTCAATCAGTGTAAAACCATAGATCTTTGAAGTGCATTTCTTGTGACTCATGGCCCTCCTCCTGGAAGGGAAGGTAGCGGAAGTTGTTTGTCAAAATCAACAAACATCAGAGTTGCAGAGTATTCATATTCTTTATTTTTTATTTTGCGAATCACGCTGATTTTAACTTCCTTAATGGAGTTGGATAAGTGTTCAGAAAATTGTTTCATCAGCCCCATCAACATTTGATCTGCCCCGCCTTCGCGGCCAATAAGTATAGAGGTTAAATCGGGCATTTCAAATTTTTTGGAAGTCATTTTCCATGAGTATTCAGGAAAGCCTTCAAATTCATCGCCTTCTTCTTCAGCAATAGAATCAATAGGCTTTCCCCGGTACTTCATATCAATTTCTGCTATTTTTCTTTCCAGTAAGGCAGCGATTTCAACATTGCTTTGAGTTTTACGTAGTCTATTGTAGGAAGAGCTCCAAGATTGAGACAGAAGTAAAATTCCAGCAGCCATAATCATCATGGCAATTAAAACTTCGAGTAAGGTAAATCCTTTGGAGTTTTTTGTTGGGTCTGATTTTTTAAAGACGCTCATGTTGTTCTCACTTAAGTTTTTACTGTTTGATAAAATCTTTTAGGCTTTTAGCTTCTTCAGAAATGTCCACAAAGCCAGTCAGAGGGTTAAAAACCAAGGACCAAGTATTTTTATCATTACCTATTTGCAAGACACTGGCCTCTACATAACCATCTGCAGAGTAATAGATGGCACTTAATCCCGTGGTCACCGGCTCCATATTTAAGACCTCAAGGGATCTAAAGCTCACTCCCTTATTTAAACTTTTCTGTTTTTTAGTTAATTTCTTGTAAAGCGAAAAAGGAGGTTTCTTTTTGTTATCCGAATCCACGGCCTTTTCGTCTTCTGTTGCGAATGGTTCCTTTGGATCTCGTAGTTCAATGGCGCTTCCTTTTTCAACCCAGTATTTTGATTTCTCTTCAGAGATTTCAATCATCAAGCGCATGGTGGATTGAGTGAGCCGTGCATGATTTCTGATTTCTCTCGATAAAACAGAAATTTCACGGAGAGTGGATTTTACATTATTTTCATTTTTACGAATACGGTTAATCCCCAAAGTGATGACGGCAGCGAGGATGCCAAGAACAATTAAAATTTCAACGAGGGTAAAACCAGAAATGGAAGCAGAAGCAGAACTAGAACTAGAACCAGAACTGAAAAGAATCCTAGTTCTTTGCAGGAGCCTCTTCTTCATCTTCGGCACCCCAAATAATGTCTTTATCAAAACCAGAACCACCTTCTTTTTTGTCTTTCCCTAAGGATTTTAATACAAACTCAGCTCCAGAATTATCGTAAACATAGGGATTATACCAAGGATCTAATAATTTACCTTGGTAGTAAGGAGTGGGACCCCAATTTTTACAGTCATCAGCTTTTTTCAATCCTTCTAAGTTGGCAGGGTACTTGGTGCAATCCAGATTGTACTGAGATAAGGCATTAGCAATTTGCCCCATTTGGATATTGGCTTCCTTTACCTTAGCTTTGTCCCTGGCACCAGTAAATCTTCCTGCTAGTAAGGCGAATATCGAACCAAGAATGGCCAATACAATCATGATTTCAACAAGAGTAAAACCTTTTTTTGATTTCAAATTTCTCATTTTAAACTCCCAATTTTATGTTCTTCAATTTAAATTTCTCATTTTAAGTTCTTCGACTTTAGTTCCTCATATTGAAATTTCTTTCATTTCTCTATATTGAGTGAAAATTATTAAACTTTATTGCCCGAGATTTGTCATCTCAAACATGGGGATGACAATAGATAATACAATAATCATGACAACTCCTCCCATAATGATGGTAATAACAGGAGTGATAAGAGCCGTCATGCCCTCAATTTTATTTTGTACCGTAAAGTCATAGGCATCAGAAACTTGAGTCAGCATGTTTTCAAGATCTCCCGTTTTTTCACCGATGCGAACCATATGTATCACAATGGGCGGAAACTGTCCTGATTTCCCTAAGGGGCCAGCAATACTTTCTCCTTCGGAGATATTATTGCGAGCTTCATCAATGGCACTGGCAATAACTGAATTATTCACAACATTGCGAACGATATCTAAGGCAAAGAGCATGGGAACTCCCCCTGTAAGCAAGGTAGCCAAGGTTCGAGTAAATCGACTAACAGCAACGATTCGGATAATGGGTCCAAAAACAGGCATTCTGAGAGAGAGGGCGTCCCATTGAGGTTTTCCGGTAGGTGAGTTCTTCCAATTGATGAAAAGTAAAAAAGTCCCAACTAAAAATCCAATAATAAGGTACCAATAGTTAGACATGAATGTCGAAATATCTATGATGACTTGAGTGTACCAAGGAAGCTGCAGTTCTGGTGCCGATTCAAAAATGGTTACCATTTTGGGTATTACAAAGGTAAAAAGTCCCATCATAATGATAAAAACAACGACAAGCATAATAATAGGGTAGGTCATGGCACTTGTCACTTTTTGTCGAAGCTTTGCTGAGGACTCTGTAAATTCTGCGAGTCTCATTAAGATGACATCCAGACTTCCAGACATTTCTCCAGCCTCGCACAATGAAATAAAAATATTATCAAAGATATGTGGGTACTTGGCTAGGGATTTGTAAAATGAACTGCCTTCGTTAACCATATTTTTTGCGTCAGCTAAAGCCATGGCGAGAATCTGGTTTTCCACTTGTTCACTGACCGCGGCGAGGGCATCGACTAGAGGGATTTGTGATTTTATGAGCACCGCCAATTGCCTTGTCATTAAGGCTAAATCTTTAATGGGCACACCTTTTTGAAATAAGGGTGAGGCATTTTTTTTTGACGAAGCTTTTATTTTATTCTTAATATCGGTGACAAAAATACCCTCTTTTTTGAGCTTAGAGCGGGCCATTTTTATGTTTTCAGAATCAATCACACCTGATTTATTTTTTCCCGTTTGGGTGAGACCTTTGTATTCAAATAGTGGCATTTCAAAATGGTAGTATTATCTCGTTGAAATGTAAAGACTTGGTCGTTTAAAGACCAAAGCCAAAGCCCACTTTTAGACTTATCATGCTGGCACTGACGGTGGAAGATGAAGGGAACAGGGAGTATTCAAAAGAGATGGGAATTAATTGATTTGAGCTCAGACCTACATCCATACCAAAGGCTAAAGTTAATACCTGATTAGAGGTGATGAGACTTGTATCTAAAACCGTTGAGGACTTGGACATTGCCATCAGATAGCCCATCCCAGCTCCTACCCAGGTTTTATTGTTGCTTTTGGTTAGAAGATACTTACCAATTCCATAGAAAGAGAGGTAGGAGATACTCACATTACATTCTGCAGTTGCACCCTTATCACAGACTGAAGAATCCATTTTCTTTTTTGCAGAGAACTGCTCTAAACCTGAAGCCGCTCTGAGCTGCAAATCTTTATTAAAGCTATAATCATAGTAGCCAAGAACGCCAAAACCTGACCCTGACATAGCCGCCGACTGGTTAGTTCCAGAAAACGAAAATTTCGCATTCATACTATTCATCATGTAGGATCCTAGGACTCCCCACGATTTTTTTGTCTTGCTTATTTTTGTTGTTGAATCGGTCATTGTTGTTTCACCAACGCTGGCCACAGATCTTTCAGAGAGCTTCATTCCCACCTTAATTTCTTGGACCTTTCCTCTGATTATTTTTGCCTTGGCTTGTTTTGAATTGAACGCTGAGATTTTGATCTGAGCTTTCTTCTTGCCCTGGTCATCAACAATGTAAAACTCTTGATCATTTTCGACAGTTGTTCCTTCTAGGTTTAAAAGAACTTCTGTCTTGCCAATTTTTACAACAGAATGGGAAAGGGAAACCGTAGGCAAAAAAATTATAATTAAATATAATAATGACTTCATACACTCTATTATCGACGAGTCAAAAAATTACTCAAGACCAGGTATTAAAATATTAATAATTTTCTCTTTATTTTGAACATATTCTGACTTTGATAGGGCTGGTGTAAGACAATAGTCAGAGGAGGTTGAATCTTCACTAACAAGAACTAAGTGATCAGGATAATCTTTGAGTTCAATGGCTTTAACATTTAGGCTGCCTGAGGCCGTTTTCACAGAGGTTTCGTCAAAAATGACAGGGTCAATTATTGGATTCTGCGAGTAGCAGGTTAACTCTTCCATGACGGGAACCCTTTGTGGGGTCTCTGTTTCAAATTTTTTTCGACCTTCTGATTTGTAGACAGAGCAGCTTACAGACAGCGAAAATAAACCCATGATTAAAAGAAAACGATTAGTGCGCTTCATCCTCAGTCACACTAATCGAAGAATTTAAAGTTGTTAAGTAATTGCTAAAGATAAATGCGAACTAGCGTCATAAAAAGATTCATTTAAAATTAAAATGGAATTTCATCATTTGCATCAAACTTAGGTTCTGGGCCAAAATCTTGAGATTCAAAGCCTTCATTTTGTGATGAGCTTGTTGTTGTAGCATTTTCAGAAGTGCTACCAAGGAATTGAACATTTTGGGCAACGACTTCTGTGGAGTATTTCTTTTGACCTTGTTGATCTTCCCATTGCCGAGTTTGAAGTTTTCCCTCAACGTAAACCTGACGGCCTTTGCTTAAGTATTTGGCGCAATTTTCTGCCTGTTTGCCCCAAACAACCACTCGGTGCCATTCAGTGCGTTCTTGTTTTTGTCCATCCTTTACCCATGATTCACTGGTAGCCACACTAAAAGTGGTGACCATATTACCTGGGGATAAAGTTTTTAGTTCAGGGTTATTGCCCAAACGTCCAACGATGATAACTTTATTAATTCCTGCCATTTTTTCTCCTTAATAGTGTCACTTGGGTGACGTGGTTAAATAGGATTAGTGAATGTCTTTGAATCTTGCAAGTTCAAAACCTATGGACGAAACACTATTATCCATAGGAGCACAATAATTAAGCTGAAATCGGACTAATGCAATGGATTATTTGTAGGCATCAAATCTAGGAATCGTGTAGGGACCTGCACCTGTTATTTTGGTTTTAAACTGAAAACCACCGGAAATAGGTCTAAAAAAGGGCCCGGCGTTGAAAACAGAAAGAGTGAGATAGATTTTATCATAAAAAGATTTTTTCATTTTTAGATCTAAATTGATGTCGTATTTATTTAACATGGGGAATGTATTATTTCGCCCTATAGAAGTAAAATTAACAGACCCATTTAAAGTTCCCAAAACCTCATCGCTGTCTTTACCTATTTTCATTTCACTGATAAGAAGCTTATTGTCAGAAAATCGACCCTTTATGATCACTTCTGAAAGTTTAATTCCAGGGATATCTATAGGAATTCCGCCAGGCTGTTCAATAGTCGTTTGGGCTAACTCAAAATTTTTAATATTGAGAATCAATTCCTGAATTTCTGGAGGTTCTTGAATTTCTAAATTTGCAATGATTTTGGAAGATAAATCTAATCTGCCCGAAAAGTTTTCTGGACGAAACAAAAATCTTTTTAATTCCTTGAGGTCTATTCTAGAGGCCTCAACCGAAATTAGGTGCCGCTCTATTTTTTTTTCAGATGAGTTGTCTTCCTTGTGTTTAGCAATTTCAATTTCGATGTCTCCCCTTAAAAAGCCTTTGAGCTTAATTTTACCCTGGGGTTTTTTATATAAAATAGATGAAAAACTAGGCAGGGCCAAAAATTCGGAGATAGTTTGAGGTGAGGTGTGTGGTGTTTCAAAATAGACATTTCCAAGCTGAATTCCAAAATCAGAGAAAAGATTCAGTTTTAAAGTCTCAAATTCAACATGAAACTGGTTTTGCGTTATTTTGGAAATATTTTGAGAGGTTAAATCACTGAGCTCATTCAGTGGAAAAAGAAAGAAAATAAACAAAATTGATAAAAAAAGAACAAAAAATATCTTACCAAAATTTTTAAAAAAAGCTCTAAAAAGACTTCGAATTAAACCAAAAATTAGTTGCATTATTCAGCATCCTCTTTATTGGGTTTAGAGCTATTTTTGTTTTTTCTGACGGGTTCTGGTTCAGGCAAGGGTTGAATATATTTAGGAATATTCAGAGCTATAAGTCTAAAGGTTCCATCTTGATATCGGCCATCTTCTCTATTTGTGGTGATGAGCAAGTCTTTTAATTTTAAAGCAGGATGTATCGATTGCAGTTTGGACCCAAGGTTTGTGATTTGTCTTACATTGATTTTGCTGAGGCTCAGTTCCAATCCGTACTGAATTTTATGCAGAGGAATAAGAGTGGAAGATCCTGAAGTGACATTTAAATATTTTATTTGCTCAGGTAAAAAATTCATTTCTTTTAAATAACCTTGAATGAGAGACTTCATGTTTTCTGAGGATTGTGGAACAGGAAAGTCAGATAAGTTATTTACCTCTCGATGTGATTTTATTAAGTTTTTAGTAAGTAATCGTTTGGCTTCAAATTGTTCCGTATTTTCATTTGACAAAAGGTAATGATCAAGAGGGAAATAAAGGATTACAAAGAAGAAAAAGAGAGAGATGCCGGCAAGACTTAGTTTTTGCTGTAAAGGGTTCAGATTTTGATAACGCTCTTGCATTGATTGAAATAGCGAAGATTCTGTAATTTTTTCCTTTAAAAGGTTTCCAGATGATTTTAAATTTTCAACAATTTCTTCAAATGCCATGAGAACTATCTTTCCTTTGTTATGCCTCTGTCTACATTAAAAATAAAATTAAAGGTCACTCTGTTTTGTACTGGAGGCAAAGTTGAATTTAAAGATTGGATTTTTTCATCGGAAGAAAAGGTCTTTAGGTATTCTTTTGTCAGAGCTTTTTCCACTTGAGAATTAACATATCCTTCGAATGTCACCGTTTGATCATTGACTTCAAATTTTTTAACATCTAATTTTATTTGAGATTTAGATGGTAAATTATCAGAGATTTTTTTTAAGACTTCCAAAGCGGAGTTCATTTGGTAAAAAGTTTCAGATGATTTTAAATCGGAAATAGTTTTTTTATTATCATTAAGGTACTTTTCAATATTTTTTTTGGTGGCATTTTTTGCTGAAACGCCCATGGTTTTTTTAGCTATCACCTTTAAATTTTTTTGTGCCTGATCTGCCAGTGCCTCAGAAAAATCAATTCTTAAAAATGACCAAACATAAAAGATAATGATGAGAGCAAAGCTAAGTTGAATAGTGGGTCCCCAAGAGGACCAAAAAAATTTTACCCGATGATCTTCTTTGGCAAATTCTTTTTTAAGAAAGTTAATTGGTGGATTTCTTGGTTTCTTTAGACCTTCGATGGCAAGTCCAATGGCGATTCCTAGACAAGCTTCATTTTGGTCATTTTTTTCAAAATAAACTTGGGAGAAATGATCAAGCGTTCTTAGTTTGTTACAAGGCATTTCCAACAATTGCGTGATATAGGGACCAATCCCTTTAATAAGGCTCATTCCTCCAGTGATTTCAATTCTGGAAACATCAGCGTTGAGCTCTGATTTGGTTTCTAATATGGAGATCTGTACATCTTGAATCAGATCTCTTACGGCTTTTGATATGATCTCTGAGAACGTTTTCGCTTCCGCAGAGATAACTTCCTTTTTAGTTAAGATAAAACCTTTTAACTCTAATTCCTTATGCGCTTCAGATAGGGGTAGATTAAATTTTTTGGCAATTTCCTCTCCGACGATCTTTCCGCCCCAGAGAATAGTTCGAACTGCGATTAATCTATTTTCGTGATAAAATGTTAACAGCGTTTGAGAATGTCCAATGTTTAGAACAAGATCTAATTTCTTATGAGTGTACTTAGTCTGTTCATCGTTGAAGGGTTCTGGAGGAAGTGATCCCGGGCCAGAAATCTTTGTTGCTAAAGGTGTAACTGGCTGGTCCCATTTTTCAAGTAAGTTAGAGTAGGCACTCCCTTCGCAGGAAAGAATATCTATATTGATACCACACTCTTTTAAAAGTTGAATACATTTTTCAACGGCCTCTTTTTTTACAATAAAGGCAAGGATTTCTGCAGAGGGAGGGACTATTTTATTGATCTTAAAATCAAAAATCGCATTATCAATATTAAATGGGATTTCTTCTTCCAAATCTAATGGCAGCGATTTGGCAATTTTATTTCGATCTGAAAAAGGAAAAACTTTGGTTCGGATGGCCACCTTGTCTTGGCGTAAGGCTAAAATATACTTTGTATTTAGGGGGTCATACTTCGAAGTGAGGCTTCTTAAAAACTCAATAATTTCAAAATGAATATCATTGTTTGGCTTTAGTGAAAACGGATGGGTGTAAAATTGGACTAGCTGAAATCCTTTGGATGTGGAATTGATTTCAACAACTTTGATTGAATAGCTGCCAATATCAATTCCAACACTTTTCATGAATAAAAACCCTCAATAAGGACATATTATAGTTTTTAAATTGTAGAAGGTAGTTGAAATCGAAAGCGGAAATAAGTCCTAGACTAAAAGTCGTCACAGATGTAAGCTGCCGCCTTAATTTTACCCTTAAGGTCTGGAGTGACTCCGTTAAAGTTTTCGCATCTAGGATTTCCATTTTCATAGTATATTGATATTTTATAGTTTCTACGGATCCAGCTCAGTAAAATCAATTCAAAATCGCTATTATACTCCCCTTCGACTTTTTCCCAAAAACAACTATTTAAGGGAATGGCCAGACCTGGAGTATAGGGCGATTTAAGAGAACTCAGAATTGTTTCTTGCAGTTCTCCACGGAACTTATTTGCGTTTGTATAAGCTGGAGTCTCTTTGCAATTTGAGTTCGATGAATTATACAAGCAGTTGATATACCCCTCAGACTGTAAGGGAAGGTAGGCATTTAAGCTAAAGCTTTCCGTTGTGACTTGAAAACAAAAAAGCGATTTAGCTTCAAAAGTGGAGATTCCAAAATAGGTTTCAAAATCATTGGAATAAGGAGGTTGGTACCACATTCCACCGAATAGTTTTTGGTATAGTTCAGAATTCTTATTGTCTAAACTCGCCAAAAGTTGAGTCTGTGTGGTTGTTTTGGAGGTGTCGGGGTATACTTCAGGAGTTCCTTGGCTTAAAAGTTTGAAAATAGTTTCCTTAGTTGCGCCTATTTTGTTTAGTGGGTCCGACGTATTTTTTATCTGGCAGGCTTGTGTCATGATATTTAATAAACGGAGAGCTTTTTCGGATAAATTTGGAACTGGCTCTTTTGTTTTAATTTTACAGTTGAGACAAGATAGCGGAGAAACTCCTTCGGGAGAACAGGCTCCATTGGAATAAGTTAATTTATGATTTTCATCAGAAGGTTGATTGGGATTTGGGTTCTTAAGAGGGTTATTGCTACCATCTGGATTTTTGGAATCTGGGTTTAAATTTGCATTTGGAGTTTCATTTGGCTCATTATTTTTTGATTGAAAACGGTAGGATCCTGAGCAAGAGACTAAAAAAGCAGAAATTATAGATAGTAATAATAAGAATTTCATACCGACCCCTTCGATTGTATCAAAGGCCCTATCGACGGAAAGTCTAAATAAAATAACTGGTTGTATGACTAGAAATGAGTGAGAGTATGTTGTTGTTCGGGTCTTTAGCTAGGCCTTGCTTATTTATTTCTATCTTCTAAGATAACTTTTTTAAAAGAAGTGGCAACTTCATAAGGCTTCAGTGAATTATCTTTTTCAGAGTAGCTATATAAACCATATTTTTCTTGGTATCCAGACGACCATTCAAAATTATCAACTAAACTCCAATAAAAATACCCAATGAGGTTCACTTCAGATCTCATCTTATTGATTACTTTAATATGAGCTGCAAAATAGTCGTTTTTAATTTTGCCGAGCCCATCAGGCCAACCATTTTCAGTAATTAACAATGGTTTATTGTATTTCGAGGCAAGGGACCGAATGATATTTTCAAGTCCGTTTGGGTCAATAATTCTTGGATTATTAAACGGTGAGGCATTTAAACTGTAATAATAATTAAATCCTAAAATATCTATATGATCTTGGATAAGGTCCAAGTGTTTAAAATTAAACTCATTTCCTAAGTCATAGAAATAACCAAAAATATCCCACCAAGTTTTTTTCCAATGAATCATATTTTGAATAGAAATTACTTTTATCTTTGGAGCGAGCTCTTTTATTATTTTTGAGGACACAATAAATGCCTTGGAAGCTTCGTCTATGTAGGTTCGATAAAGAGAAAGAGAGTGTTTTTCTCCGGGAGGAAAAATTCCCAGAAAAAAACCTGCTAGACCTTGAGCATTTGGCTCATTTTGTGGAGCTATGTATTCGACATCTTCCACAAACGCATTAACAATTAATTTTACAAACTCGGGCCATCTTTCTTTAATTTTAGCATTCATCCAGCCATAGCTATTTGAATTATCAATGGGGTAGCCCCAGCTGGGGAAGGTCCAATGCCACAAACAAATAATGGGAGTGATGTGGTTTTTTTTTAGTTCAGTTACTATTTTTTTGTAATGTTCGAGAGCTTTGATATTGTAAACACCAGGTGAAGGTTCGATTCGAGCCCATTCAATTCCAAATCGATAATGACTCACTCCTAGCTCTTTGATTTTTTCAATATCTCGTTGGTATTCTGTATAGCTAAAAACCCCATTTTTTTTAGGGTACTTTAGTTTTCCTATATCATAAAAGATATCCCAATCTGTTTTAAAATAAAATTTATTTTCCCTATCAATGGCCACATCTTCTGTTTGATATGGAGAAGTAGAGACTCCCCACCAGAATTGTTCTGTAGCCGCACTTTTTGAGCTAATGATCATATTTAAACCGATAGTTAGAAAAAAATGAACATATTTTAAAATATAACCGCTTAAACTATTGAATTGAACTGAATTTTTGAATGGAATTATAGACCCCAGATAGAAAATTTTCTCCATAACTTGAACCATAAAATGAATTGCAAGATTCATATCCACCCCTTTGAAATTCGTTCTTGGTTAGGATATATCCATAATATGAGTTTGCCAAGGTGAAGAGAATTGGGTTGGTTAAATTATATTCAAGGCTCTTACTTTCAATTAATTTTCCAATTTCAGTAATAGGTTCTCCTGGAATTAAGTAAAAATGTAAGTTGTTCCATTTCATAATAGATAATTCCATCGGTTTATTAAGATCTTGAGGCATGGAAACATTAAAAAATAGCTTTGAAATCCATTGAAATTTTTTGGGCAAGACAAATTCAAGACAGCGTGAAAGATTCACATTTGCCTTTGGTAAATCAATATAGAAAGTTTGATGAGAGATAGTTTTTAACTCTGAACTTTCTGTTTGGTTCCATTTTGAAATAACCTGTCCAACAATATTCTCGACGAGAGTTTCCATTAAGACAAAATCGCCTGCGGAATCTAATTCAAAATATTTATTTTTGTCTAGTTTAGGCCCAACATCCCCAGCGGCACCAGAAATAAACATAAATGGGTGCTGAAATGATTTTTGGAGTTTAACTTCTAATAAATTGGGTAAATCGCCGCTTAAGTATAAATTTTTAGGACCTAAAACAGTTCCATGAATTGGAAAATTAAATAAGGATACAATTTTTTTATTATCTTCATTAATAAATGTAATAAGATTTGCTTTAGGGTTAAGAAATAAGCTCCTTCTTCTGTTATAAGTAACCTCGTCTATTGCAATACTTTGAAAGCTCATTTTTGCTTTTTTAAAATTAGAAATGGCTTGAGTAGAGCTATCAATGATGGAATTTAAAAATAGATCAAATATTTGATTGTTAAACTTATCAATTGCTAGGTGCTGCCATAACTCAAATTTAGAAAATCCTCCTGGACCGGAATGTGTATGAGTAGCGATTAAATATAAACTAATTTTTTCCTTAAATTTGTTTTGAAGGAGAGCTTCAGCCTGCTTTCTCATTTCGGGGTCAATAGCAATAACATCAATAGTGGCTATTAAAACAATTTGGGAATTGCTTTTTATGGCGATCACCTTGGTTCTTGGTAAGTTTGAAAAACCAACAGAGGATTTAAAATAGGACGCATAGGGACTATCAAAATTTCTAAAGACTCTCCTGGGCAAATATCCAGCCAAAGAGGTCCCTTCTGGAATCAAAATTTTACCTTCTGAAAAACCAACTTCAGTTTGGGAATGAGAGGTCAACGCAAACAATCCTAAAAAAAAGAATAAAGTAATTGAAAAGTACTTTCTTCGGTGATTCATTTTTAAATGATTGCATAAAAAAAGAACTTGTCACTAAAAAAATAGAGTTTTAAATCTAAAAATTGAGTCTAGTTTGGTAAAGAATCCAAACTAGACTATTCTAAATATTTTTCGAGTGGTTTCTCCAATGGGCTTTGGTCTGCGTTTTTATTTTGTCATTTTATAGAATGTTCCGCAGCTACTTGCTTTAGAGGTTGTTGTTGATAGTTTTAAATGAGGTTGTAAATCTCTTACATTGATCTTAAATTCGTTTTCAAATCTTTCCATTAATGCTTGAGACTTGAGCGCCCCACTTATTGATTTTGAATTAATATCTAAGTCTTCTAACCAGGACTGTCTAATATAAAGATCTAGCAATTCCATTCTTCCACTTTTAGATAACGCATCAACAATTTCAAAAGGAATCGGTTTGTTAATCTGCGCATTTAAAGTAGCGCCTTGTCCGGTTTGTATAATATTCTTAAAAAATCCAGAAATTGTATTTTCGTTTAACAACTTAGCTGAATTAGTATAGGACACGGGAACGATATTAACATGATATCCTTCAGCCATTAGCTTTTTTATAAGTTCATTTGAAAATTTAGGATTAATGGTTCTCGTCTCACGCAATCCTTTAGAGGAACTTCCTTCTGGATACACCACAATATTTTTTACTAATCCTTTTTTAAGTTCATTAACAACATTATTTATTGACGTGTCTGATTCCTGTCCTAAATTAATTATGTTTTCATTCTCTAACATTTTTTTAGAAACAAACTTATTCATTGAGCTTTGATCAGCACCTAGAACTAACAAATAATTTGGCAAATTTAATGAGCTTAAAAGCATAGCATCATGGATTGGATGACTTTGATTAGGTGTGAAAATATTAATGATCTTTTCATTTTGTTGGCTGCTTTGATTTAATCTTTCTAACAGATAGCCATTTTTTAAAACAATTTTAAATTTAAATTCTTTAGCAAATTTTTGAAAAAAACTTTCAGAAGAAGCAAGTAATGAGTTTTTTGAATTTTTGTCACTTGTCGAAGGGTAAAATATTTGAAAAAACACCTTTAATGCTTCCGGAGAGAGCTTTATCATTGAACTTAAGAAACTTAAAAATCTTTTAGATTTTGCAAATATCCTTTTGACATTAATGTGGTTATTTACCTCGAGGCTAGTCTCTTCTTGATAAGAAGAAATTAAATACTTTGCAGTTCTGAAATAGTTTTTATAAAAATCACTAGCAAGTAGTTTTTCATCGAAGGATCCATTCTTACTGAACAATTTATAAAAACTTTCAAATTGGTTTTCCAGTTTTTCATAGCTCTCATAAATGGATGCACTCTTATTTTTTGGAAGCCTTACCTTGAAGTCGTTTACAAGGACTCTTATTGTTGATTGGGTTGCTATAATAAGGTAAGTCATTTCCTGTCTGGTGAAATTATCAATTGAGGCTTGGTAATCTGTTTGTAAGTTTTCCCAGGTTTTGAATCCTTTGTATAATGCCAGAGCATTTTCCCGATGTTGAGAATTGGGAAAGGTTAAAGAAGTTATGTTATTATTGATGACCTGAGATAATTCTTCAGGAGTGTATTCCTTAGAAATTATTTGTAATTTCTTTTCAAAGTCATTTAGTTGATATCCTAACTTATCAGTTTCTTCTTTAAGAGATCCTAATTTTTCCTCCAGCTTACTAAAATAGTCTGTGGTTTGATCCAAAAAGTCTTGATCTTTTTTCAATTGGTTAGAATCCTTTTCTTTTGAAATTTCATTGAGATTATCAAGATAAGCTTGAGGGCTAGAAGTTCCAATAGAAACTCTCTTTCCCACTTCTTCTTCTAATTTGTTAGTATAATCCGAATCAAAAATAGATAATATCAAATCTCTAAGTTTTAAAGGAGAAATTGGAAAACCTGTGGACTTCATTTGATTTTCAGAACCTCTGGCACGAGAATATAATACAACCTCAGAAGTATGTTTTGTACTTTTTTCGAAATAATCCTTGTATTCAGTAAAAACATTTAATGGGATAGCTACTGGAAAATTAGAGATATCATTATATCCAGCTTTTTCAAGAGCTTCTTTTATCAAAGTAGCAGAGTTAAATTTTAAAGTACTGTACTCAACATCGCCCTTCTCAAAGTCCTGATTTACATTTGAAAAATAGCTCAGCATCGATTCCTGTTGTTGTGGGGTGATACCATTAATTCTGATTGAGAGGTTGTCGACAGCATAGGAAGAGCCGAAACTATCAGTATGAATCAAACCCTTTACCTTTGCATCGACTCCATAAAGATAATCATCAAGAGTTGTTGAATGAACGAGCTCCTTGTCTTTTCCCTTTTTTGCATTTTTATTAAGAATAAAAACTTTTTCGCCTATTCGGAGAGCTAGATGTCCAAAAGGATTACTATTTTCAGAAAACTTTTTACCGTCTTTGGACTTCCCATAACTTAAAATAAGCTCGACTTCTGCAGGAGAATCTTTTGATAACTGATTCAGAGTTCCTTCAGATTTCTTCACATGAGGGCCATGTTCAAGTCCGAAATTTTCAGGAAAATAATCAGACATAATAGGAGTATTAAGAGCGAACTTGGTAATTGCATCTAAATTAAAAGCCTCCCTAAAATCTTTCTGCTTAGCCAATAACGATTGTTTTAAGTTAGAGTCATAAAGAAGCGCATGAACATCGGTACCAATTTCATTTTGCTGTTTATTAATAATGGCTAATCCAATCCCTTCAAATAACTCTGCGTTTTTTCTTTCATGCCCACCATAGACATCTAATAAGACAATGGGCTTATTAATTGCAAAACCTTCAGTAGGTGACAAGCCGCCGCTTTTGGTAATATACACATCAGAAGACTTGATCATATTCATCATAACATCATTATCTACGAATCCACCGATAACTCGAAGATCCATGCTTTTAGGAAGAGATGGCTTTAGAGTATTTAAATCAACAACGTGTTGCTTATTGTTTGAACAAAAAACGACCATTTGAATAGGTTCCTTAATTTTTTCAGAAATGCTTTTGACAATGGCTGGGAAATCACCAACACCTTCACCACCGCTAGCAAGTACAATTGTTTTGATTGCCGGATCCAAGTTCTGAGACTTAAGGAATGCCACGCGATCAACAGGCTCAAATGCCTTTGGATTTATGGGTAGTCCTGTTGTTGTCACTTTTGAATCGTCGACACCTCTATCGTTCCAACGATCTTCTAGAGCTTTGATTCCAAGAAAGGTATGTTCTATATGTCTTGAAATTTGAGGGAAATAGCCTTCAAAATAATCAGTATGAAGCCAACCAATGGGAGTATCTTTTAGTTGTCCTTGTTGTCTTAGTTTAATTAAGGTTTCAGCTGACCCGTAATGAGTAGCAATTATATGGGTCGGCTTTTTTGACTGCAAATATGAAAGCACATCTTTTTCAGAATATCCGTTAGTTATATGTTCGAGATAGTTGTGATCTTTATTCGTTTTATCCATCTTGCTTAAAAACATTTTATTGAATCTTTCTGGCATTTTTTTCACTACGAACCAAAATAATTTTTCGTCTAATACATTTCTCCATTTGGGCATAAAATCCCTAATATTTTTTAATTCGATAACGGCAGTAGGGTCCTTTGCCTTTATATTTTTTTCAATGGCTTTTGCTGCACTTATGTGTCCCATTCCAATTGACGAATAAAATATGACAATATTTTTTGGTTCTGAAAACGCCAAGGAATTCAAAAATATGAAAAGAATAAACAACAGATTTCTAAGATTCTTAAAAGATTTCATAATGACCTCATCGAAGTGTTTTAGGGATCACAATATAATTTTAATTATGAAAAATTTCCATTGAATTTCGTAAATTTTATAAAATAATTTTTTCAAATTAAAAATACATAAAAGAAGCAACTGGTTAGCATAGTATAAGAAATTCCTGTTTAACTTGATGACATAAATGAATGTCAAATGTCAATACAGTAGGAACAATTCTCGCAAATAGAAAGCTTATAAGTGTCACTTCGACTAAAACTCTACAGTAGAAAATTCTTCTTTTATCTTTTAAATTTAAACGCACTCAAAATTCACTGAAAACTGAAATTTGTTTAGCTATTTGGTGTAAGGAAAAAAAGATTGGAAATTGTTTATGTATGGTTTTGTTTTTTTTAAATTAATTAAAAAAATGATGAAATTCATTTTTTATTTTTTAAAGTATCAAGTTTTAGCAAATCAAGCCATTTTATTGTTCTTAATTATTTTTAACTCAACTGGTTTATTAGCTGAAACAAAATTAGTACCTAAAAAGATTGTCATTCTTTATAGTTCTTTTGGATCAGGAAATTTGAATGCTGCAAATTTAATAGAAGAGTCTATAAGAGAAAAAGATCCAAGTGCCATTATTATTAAAAAAGACATGCTTGAATTTTCAAAAAATAAGTCAAGAAATCAATTTTTGTCAAATTTGGTTAGTAATAATTTTGATTTTCAAAAACTGATGGAAAATGGTAAACAGTTAAATGATTTTTCTTTGCTGCCTTCATCGTATGAAAAGCAGGCATTTAGAAATTGGATTAATCTAGAGGGGCCAACTTCCATAGTTGCAACTCATTTCGGAGGTGCAGAACTACTTTCCTCGTTAAGAGCAGAGGGCTTATTAAAGACAACTTCAATTTCATGGTTACATACAGATTATTTTACAGGTTACCTTCCTAGAGTTGCAAGTAGTCTGGATAGAACTTTTGTAGGATCAAATTTTTTAAGGCAATCTTTTACATCCTCCGGGGCAGACAATAGCAAAATATTTACTTCTGGCATCCCTTTAAATTCAGATGTATTTTCAGAGTTTGACAAAAATCAATTTTTAGTTTCGGCAGATTTAAACCCCAAGCTTCAGACAATTCTCATAACAACTAATCAATCTGGAGAAGGCGAATTTTCAAAAATAGTAAAATCAATTTACGAAAACTTTTCTGAATCAATACAGATTGTCGCCGTTTGTGGAAGTAACCAAGAAAATCTTAAAGAATTATTGGAATTAAAATCAAAATTGGGTGACAAACTCAATCTAAAAACACTGGGTCTTATTCCGAATTCAGAATTAATTAAATATATTAAAGCATCTGATTATTATATTACAAAAAGTGGTGGATTTTCTGCTAGCGAAGCTTTCTTAATTGGTAAACCAACCATTTTACTAAATTTCAATGCAGGGTATGAAAATGAAAATGCTTTAAACTTTGAGAAAGAAAAATTAGCCATCGTGAATCATCGTGTTGATGAGATTGGACTGCAATTAAAAGACCTATCTCATAATGCTGAACGTTTAGAGGAAATGAGATTAGCACAAACAGCTTTTAGAAATTCCTATAACATTGATCAAATTTCTGAATTTGCTTTGAGGCCCAAAAAAAATAATCACTTAGATAAACTTTTTGTATTAGGTGTTGAAGGTGGAGTTAAGGCTGAAGGAACAGTTGAGATGATTTCTAAACTAGACAAAATAAGTCCTTCAGATGTTGAAATAGTGTTAAGTTACCCTCAATCATATACAGGAAAATATATTGATGGGCCAGGGTCTAACCCATTTGGGCATTTAGCCGTTAGAGTGGAAGATAAACTTTATACTGCAAATCATATAGCCCGACCAGAAACAGAATCAGAACTAATGTACACCACGTCTCTTGATAATTATTTATATGGTGTGGATCGAGAAAACATCAATGGAGAGCATACCTCTTCCTTTGGACTGGCCTATGGAAGAGATAGTATTTCATTGAGAATTTCTGGTTTGTCTAAAGATAAGTTGCAGGCTATGCACAGGCAAGCACAGCAAATTAATAGAGATTATTTAGACGGTAAAGTTAGTTGGGTTGGTAAAAAAAGTAATTGTGCAAATTTTGTAGCTCAAATTCTTGCAGCAGGTGGCTTAAGTCCTAAGGATCTAGAAAAGTCACTATTAAAAAAGATTGCCATGCCACTCGATGTATTTGATGCCTATCTTCAGAGCATTCAATCTGATACGTCATTGAGATCCGAGCTTGTTTCATATACTCGTGTCGCGAACTCTCAAAATATGTATAAAACGGCGCGATTTCCTCTTTCTATTTATAAGATTAAAAGATCATTAGTGAACTATTTTTCAAAGGGAAATGATGAAATTGAAAAAAGAGTATCAAAAAGAATCACTTTTTATCCAGGTAGTATCAATGCTCATCTTGAAGATTTAAATTATGAACTTAAATATTTAAAAAGGGAAGGTAACTCGAGTTTAGTTGTTGATTTAAATGAATTGGCAAACATAGAAATGGAACTAGAAAAATCATATAAAAATTTGAGTTCTCAAGATTTAAACTACGCTCAGCTAGAAAAAATTCTCAAAGAAGATTTGGCGAAATTAAATGAGGAAACTAAAATAGCTATTTTATCAGGCAAGATTTCAAGCCTGCCCGATAGCATTGAAAAAGCTAAAGCCAATTCTCTTTTGAAAAAAATTAAAGAATTAGATTCTATTCAACAAACTTATCAAAATGAATATGATAATTTAGTAAAGTCAGAATTGGATTATTTTTTAACGGAAATATACTTAACAGTTGAAGATTATCATCTAAGAATGGTCAGAGGCAGAAGTGATAAAATGGCTTCGCGATTGATCTCGAAGTACAATGAGATCAAAGAGGCTTATGTAAAGTATCTAAGCTTTAGAAAGAACTATGGGAGGCCAAAGGATGGGCCAACGAGGACTTCAGTTACCAGAATATTTTTTGATCATAGTAAGGCGTATTTTGATATTGTTGAAAATCGCAAAAGTCCTACAGAATACATGGAATCTGGATTATTAAAAAAACTTAAGATGAAAGCTAAATATTTTGGCTCTATAGTGAGAGTCTTATTTAAATTGATTCCCCAATTTTCTAAGGTTTTATTTAATCTATACGCAAGACCTATTTCTCCGGCCGGAACTGCGCCTGTTTCTGAAAATGTACATAAAACATTATCCGATCTAGGTGATGAATTGGGAATTCAAATTGAAATATTAAATAAAGAAAAAATTCCCAAAGTGACATCATTGGGAGAAGACAAGATTGTTAATATAGTTACTCCCACTCATCGAGATTCCACTTTGGATGCTTTTGTAATGTCGAAACTAGGGCTTGGAAAAGCCTTACTTGTGATGGCTCCTGACCAGTTTTTACCAAGAATTTTGGCGAATCAAGTCAATAAGGTTGATTCAATAATTGGAGTTGGAAGGGGAGCCGATTTACCAATACTTAAAATTAGTGAACAGTTGGCTCTTTCAAAATCGAATACAATTATTTTGTATCCGGAGGGGTCAATCAATGCTGGTTTAGAGGAACTCAGGCCTCCAAGAGAAAAATTTTCATATGGGCTAATCAAAAAATTAATATCAGAAGGTTACAAAGTGAATATCATTCCTGTAACCTATCATGGCACGGCAAAATTTGGTCACGAAGGAAGATATGCCAATCCGCTTCAATATCTTGATAAAAACTTAAAACTTAAAGCTACCGTTCATAACCCTATCAACTATGAAGTTGTAGAAATGATGATGAATAATTTTGATCCTCAGAGTGTTGCTAGATTGATTCGCGGACATTGGATAGAGGAGCTTGGAGTTTCTAATATTTCAACTCATGGTCTTTTAAAAGTAAAAGAAGTTCTTAAAAGGTTAAATAATTTGGGAATTCCTATAAAGAGCGAAATAAAAAAAGCTCCATTGCTCTGTCTCAAATTTTATGGAGCCTAGTTTAAAAAAGAGACGTCGAGATTAATCTGGATTGATCATACAAGTAGTCTTTATATTTTTTCAAGAAGGAATGGTAGGTGTCTTCATTTTTAGAATTTCGAATGAGCGACATCTCTTTCTCTACGGCATCAAGTGCAGAATCGTACTCAAATCGGGCCATTTTTGCCTGACTCAAAGGGTTGTTTTTGGGAGTTTCATTTAAGTAAGTTTCAAATCTTTTTTTAGAGCTAAACCAATTCCAAGTAATATCTAAAAATGTAATTTTTAAATTTCCACTGAATATTTGGTTAGGTTTTATTAAGTCTCTCTTTTCAATCTCAAAAAATGGTTGGATGGGTAACCATTTCATTTTATTGAAAACTTCTAATAGCTGAGGATTTTTAAAAATTTTTTTTGGTTCCGAGAGTTTAACTTTATACCCACTAACTAGATCAACAGCAGCTAAAAACTCATTACCCGGAATAGAAATATTAAAAATTTTTCGGTAGAAGGGAACTCGAACTTCGATGGGGCTTTCAAACCCAATTTCAGAAAGAGTATTGTGGACAAGATGCGCGCAATTATCATTAAAGAAATCATAGTTAAAAGTTTCTTGATTTTCTACGAATTTTTTATTTTGGTTATTTAAAAAAAAGATAACTCGGTTGAGAACTAAGTTATTAATAGGAATTTTAGCGCACCAGGTATCTCTACCAAAATTCATTGCTGTATCGTAGCCTAGAACAGTTTTTGCAAAATCAAGTTTATTATTAAATGTTTTTTCATATTTTTTTTGATGAAATTCAACTCCTTTGAATGGAGATGAATTAGCCATTTTTTCAAAAGTGCGATTAAAATTTTCATCGTTCAATGTTTGATTTGGCAATAAATGGCCATTAAAAATTTGTTCAAATCCCTCCGTTGCTAACCAGTTAACATTTTTTATAAATGGATTTACGCTCACAAGGACGTGCTGATTTTGAGCTTTTTTTTCATCGCATTCCTTAAGTTGTGGAAAGGAGTATTTAGGATCTAGGCAAGCTCCTTTTATTAAAAGAGCGATGTGCCCAGAGGGAAGTTCTGTAGGGGCATTCACTCTATTGACCTGAGTCGCTAAACAAACCCCAATATATTTCGGATTGTTCCTTTCAAAAAATGTATCAGGACGGGCAGCAAAAGAAAAAATAAGAAAAACAAAAATGAAAAATATTTTAAGCATTTGCATAGTTAACTCTTGGCCTGAATGACAATCTATTCGACTAAACCCTAGCTACATTATTATTCATTTTTATGATTGAGTCAAAAATCATTCGAAAGGATAGTAGGCCAGTATTACTTTTGTGGAACTGAAAGCAACGTCTGTTATGAAAATTTTTCCAAGGAACCTGATTTTCATAACAGACGGCAAGAGTTAAAAGACTAGGAAACTAAACTAAGACAAGGAATTGGTGAACAGCATTTCTCTATACTTTGGTAAAGGCCAGAAGTCGTCAGAAACCAGTCTTTCTGCAGCATCGCAGGCGTCTCTCAACTTAAAGCTAAGTGGTTGAACTTCAGAGGCTAATCGTTTCATTTTAGCGGTTTCGTCATGACCTTCTCTAACAGAATCAGTTAGTCTGATCAATTCATCTTGAAGAGACAAAATAGAATCAAAAACTTGTTCTAACTTGTTGGTTCTAGATTGATGATGCTTCTTCAAAGAAGTTAAGTTTAAAGATTGCTGAGTATGAGCCAATGCGGTGATCTGTTTTTCAACAGATGGGATTACCAAAGTTTGAACCATTTCAAGGAGAGTGTCGATTTCAATATCAATGGTTTTCACATATCGTTCCACGCTGATGTGATAACGGCTCATAATTTCTTCTGTGGATAAAACATTTGTCTTGGTTAAAAAGCTAGAGGCTTTCTCATCTTTAAAAACTTCGAGGGCCTCTGCTGTTGAATTTAAAATAGGCAGTCCACGTCGTTTTGCTTCCTCTTTCCATTCTTGAGAATAACCATTTCCATCAAATCGAACTTTATGAGACTCTTTTAGATACTGACGAGTTAATTCCATCACTGCTTCGTCTCTAGATCCTTTCGTTTTTAGTAAAGTCTTTAACTTCTCTGCGGCTTCTCTGAACGTATGAGCAACTGCTGAGTTTAAAATTGTCATAGGAATAGAAACAATGGCAGAGGATCCTACGGCTCGGAATTCAAATTTATTTCCAGTAAACGCAAATGGAGAGGTCCTATTTCTATCCGTATAATCCTTAGAAATATTTGGAATTTTTCCAACGCCTAGATCAATAATTTGTTGGTCTGTAGCCTGTGCTGACTTGCCTTGTTCAATTTCAGTACAAATTTTTTCTAACATGCTTCCCAAAAACACAGAGATAATTGCTGGAGGAGCTTCATTGGCTCCTAATCTATGATCATTTCCGGGTGAAGCGATAGAAGCTCTTAACAGAGAGGCATGGTCGTGCACTGCCTTTAAAACAACGGATAATACAGTTAAAAATCTGAGGTTTTGGTGAGGAGTTGTTCCAGGTTCTAAAAGGTTCTCGCCTTTATCATTTGAAAGACTCCAGTTGTTATGTTTTCCGCTTCCATTAATTCCAGCAAACGGTTTTTCATGAAGCAAACAAACGAAATTATGTTTTAAAGCAACTCGTTTTAGAACATCCATAGAGAGAGTATTGTGATCGGCAGAAATATTTACATCTTCAAAAATAGGAGCTAACTCAAACTGACTTGGAGCCACTTCATTGTGTCTTGTTTTTGCGGGTATTCCTAATTTAAATAATTCAAATTCAACGTCCTGCATGTATTTTTGAACTCGAGAAGGGATAGAACCAAAATAATGGTCTTCAAGTTGTTGACCTCTTGGAGAAGACGCACCTAGGAGGGTTCGGCCTGTCATGATAAGGTCAGGACGTAAAGATACAAAATTTCGATCCACAAGGAAATATTCTTGCTCAGCGCCCAAGGTGGCATTGATTCTTTTCACGTCCACATCGCCAATCAGCTTTAAAAACTCACAGGCTTCATGACTTAAAGATTCTAAAGATCTTAGAAGAGGGGTTTTGCAATCAAGTGCTTGGCCATGATAACCAAAAAATACCGTAGGGATGCAAAGTGTTTTGCCACCTTCGTCTTCAACAATAAAGATGGGAGAAGAAGGGTCCCAAGTCGTGTAACCACGGGCTTCGAAAGTAGATCTCATTCCACCAGAAGGAAAGCTAGAGGCATCGGGCTCGCCTTGAATTAATTGTCCTTCGGTAAAGCGTTCGATAACTCGTAACTCAGAGTGGTAAGAGGTTTGAATCGTAATGAAGGCATCATGTTTTTCAGCTGTTAAACCCGTCATTGGCTGGAACCAGTGACAAAAGTGAGTGACACCTTTGGCAACAGCCCATTCTTTAACCGCTGACGCAATTGATTCGGCTGTCTCTTTTGGAAGTTTTTTTCCATGTTCAAGGGTTTTAAGTAAGTTTTGGTAAGCATCTTTAGGGAGTTTTTCACGCATTTGGGCTAGACCAAAGGTCATCGAACCAAAAAACTCAGAAACGGGACTCGTTGAGGAAATGGGTCTTTCAACATTCACTTTAGGAAAATTGAGGGCAGATATCAAAGCTTGTGATCGTGGACTGGCATTGGTTGAATTAACCGAAGACATGAATACTCCTTGTTATGTTCTGTAAGAACAAAAAATCTCTTACAAAGGTTTAAGTTATGAACCCCAGGAATCAATAAGAAAAGACATGACTCAACAGGATCTTCGTCCAGGATAACTCAGAATAGTCTGAATTTTCAAGCTATTTTTGTTTTGGTTGGACCGTAGATGAAAAGTCTTTTCAACCAGGTCCTAAGGGTTTAACCGAAATGGTAATTTCAAAGACCATGAAAACTAAATCGGGAGATTTTTCGCTATAGGCCTTGCCTTTGAATCTTCGATGCAGCCTGGTTTGTGTTAATTCGCATTCTGCTAAGAGAGCTAGGATTTCTTTGACATCCTCAAACTCGAAAATGACATGATCCTCGGCCCTTTTGATAAAATCAGCCTTAAAATCCTTAAAAATAAAGTTAAATTTTCTCTTATTGATAAAAAGCTCATTTAATAAAGGTAAAGCCACAACAAGTTCTGCCCCAATACATAGAGCACCAAAGTACATACTTCGGTAGTGGTTTTTAGTGATCCAACGAAGGGGGAGTTTAACCTTAGCTGTAGGGGATAGGCTTATCACCTTTGGACAACAAAAAAACAAAAGTGGAATTCTAAAAAAGCTGGTGGTCTGAATATAAAAATCTAATCTCATCAGATTAAACTTTAAATGATATAAATTTAAATCAGGGAAATTAAGAGACATTTTCCTCTTCACGGTATTTTTCTCCGCGCGGTGGTTTGCCAGTGGTCTGCTCATGTATTAATGTCTCCCTAACAACAACTACTTTTATTTGGCCTGGATAATTACACTCAGCCTCAATACGATTCGCAATTTTTTGGCTCATGGTCAGAGCTTCATGGTCGTTCACTTTTTTATTATTTACATAGACTCTACATTCTCTGCCACCATTAAGAACATAACAATCGGTAACCCCCTCAAAGCTGTTGGCAATATCTTGAAGTTCAGAGATTTTTTGAGCATAAGACTCAAGAGTTGACCGGCGAGCACCTGGTCTGGCGCCACTAATGGCATCAGCAGCGATTACCAAGAAGGCATGAACAGAACTTGGCTGTTCATCATAGTGATGAGCTTTGACATTATGAACGATTTCTGCAGATTCACCTCTTTGTGAAATAAAATGAGCTCCAATGACGGCATGACCACCATCAAGAGCATGATCCATAGATTTTCCAATATCATGAAGCATTCCACTGCGACGTCCTATTCTGCATTCGACATTTAGCTCGCTTGATAATAATCCGCAGAGCCAGCCAACTTCCGCACAATGAAAAAATTGGTTTTGGGTAAAAGAATATCGAAAGCGAAGACTTCCCATCATTTGTTTGATTTCTGGATGAACATTTTCCAAGCGCAACTCTTTCACTATAGCGTCGCCATCTTGCTTGATTTGTTTGAAAAGGTCTCTTTTCTGGTTCTCAACTGTTTTTCTAATGTAATCTTCTGAGTAAGGTCTTCGCTCTTTAACAAGTTTTTCCAATACCCTTCGAGTGAGTTCTCTTCTCACTGGGTCAAAGCCGGCGATTCCAACAAGTTCATTGTTTTCTTCGATAATTACGTCGCATCCACATAGGTCTTGAATGAGCTTTATGAAAACCCCATTTGGGTCAGCTAAAAATCTCCTTGACTGAGGGTCAGGGAAATAGACTGGGGCAAGGCCTCGTTCAGGACAATAGCTTCGAGCAAAGCGGTCCAAAGCCGTATCTAAGATTTTTTTAGCAATTTCTTCCTGTTTTTCTTTGATATCATTTTCAAAAGATTCTTGCTCTTTATTTATCTGTCGAGAAATTTCTAGTACAAAGTCTTCTTTGATTTGGTTTTTAACTTCCTCTATAGTTGAATTTGTTTTGAGAGTTAAACCTTCAATAAAAAGTTTCTTTTCTTTATTAAGAAGAAATTTTTTATCTTGAACAACCATATTAGCTTTTTTGTTTTCAATTTCTTTGTTTCTTATGATTTGATGTTTAGATTCATTTTCAGATTTTTTCTGATTCCACTTAGCTTCGAAAGCCTCTTTTTTTTCTTCCAATTTTTCTTCTAAATCACTGAGTTTATTTTCGAGCTTTAAAAGGTCAGGCTCTGCCTTTGTCCACATCTCCAACTCGATTTCATTTACCTTTTCAGTTTGGTCAATAAGCTTTAGCTCAAGGGCCTCTTTAATTTCGTCAATGATTTCGTCAGCCTCTGCTTTTGCATTTTTAAGCATCGATTTAATCCAGTATCGATAGCCGAGCCATCCAAAAACAGAACCAATCATGAGACCTACAAAAAGAAAAATTATTAATTCAATCATTGAACCATTGTAGTTCAAAGCCAAACAAAAAGTCTATTTTAATATCGGGTCCGAAAGAGAATATGTTTGTTTAAAATCAAAATATCGTTTAGAGTTCAAGTAGTTATAAATCGCATTTCGTGCATTTTGACGCAGGATAGGTTATGCAAAAGCAGAATCAGTTAAGCAGAATCAGAGTGGGCTAAGAAGAAGCTGAAAAGTCATGCAGTAGATATTAACCAGGATAAGTCACGGAGGTCATGTTGACGACAAAAGAACCAGCCGGGATCTCTCTGGAGGACAAAAAGATATTAGGTCGAGAAGTTTTTTTTAAAACTTTCATCATAAGTGGTCCAGGCGGACAAAATCTCCATAAAAGTTCAACCGGAGCTGAGATGACTTGGGATATAGAAGGTTCTTTTATTTCTGAGGCTTTAAAAAAAAAGATTTTAGATGGATTAGCCAGAAATAATCTGTCATTGAAGTTTCAGTTTAAATCGCAAGGGAATCGGTCCTTAGGGCAGAACAAAAAAGATGCCTTTGCAAAGTTTATGAATTTTCTGGAAAAAATAATATTTGTTCCCAAAAAGAGACGGCTTACCAAGCCAACCTACTCATCAAAAATCAAGAAAATTGAAAGCAAAAAAAAGAGGGGCGAAGTTAAACAGAATCGTCGAAAAATTACTTATGAATGAAAGTAATTTAGTCATATTTCTAAACATTCCTGAAGAAATTATTGTTGTAAAAAAAAATTAAATAGTTTTTGTTGAATTAATAGTTTAGCTTTAATTTAAGGAATGAAATTGGCTAAAGATTAAAATATAAAATTATAATTGTTTAAAATTATAAATCTAAAGATGGGTTGTTTTTTTGATGGGAAAATTAGTAAGATTTATACTTAATGGTTTGAAATACATTTCTTTTTTGGCCGTCTTATTTATTATTTTAGTCATTTATGTTGTTTACTTTCCCTACATACATAAAAAAACTGTATTTGGATCAGTCAAGGGTGTAAAGCAAATCTTTGAAACCTCTTCTATTGTTTCAGTTGGAAATTCAGATCCTTCAACAAAACTCACTTCATTTGCCGTAGCGGTTCAGGACAAAAGCAGCTTGGAAATTTTCACTGGTTCTACTGAGGATAGACAATGGGGCGTTGTGAAAGAAGGCCAATGTGTGGAGGCTTATTATTATCCTTATCCTCCATGGAATTTAAGAAAAGCAGGAACCTTTTATAACGTGAGGCTAAAAAGACTCTTTGAAAATTGTGAGCAAATGGATATGGCAAAATAAATTTTACAATTAAGTCAGTAAAGGGGAAAAATGTTTAATAAAGTGTTTATTGATATTGATAAAGAGCTTTATCATGATATTTCTAGTTCCAAGCTTACCCCTGAAGAGATCAAAGCTACTTATAAAAACCTAGTAGATTTTCAACCATTTTTTGATTTGAATCAATTTCTGAGAAAAAATAGCACTGTCCCTGACTGGGTTATTGGTCTCTCAATTCAAAGTACCGATAGAATATATGTTTTCACCTATTTTTGTAAGCAAGCACCTACTTTTATGTTGAATGAAGTTTTTAATCTCATTACTCAAAGCTCAATTCAACACCAAGGGAATAAGCATCTTATCAATCAAATACTTAACCAGAATGGGTTTAAAAATTTTGAACATATCGTAAAAGATGTTTTCTTTCAAGAAATGCAAAACCAACTGACAGAAGATAAGATTTATGACCCCAGTGATAGGTATAAAGATTACATGTTTTTGTTTCAAAAAACGTTGAATTATGTAAGAAAAATTCAAAACTCCTATCCCAGTCATCAATCAGAATATAAAGATCTTTACTATGATATTCAAAATGTAGAAAAATCTTTAGCTGATTTAAACTCTGATTTCTTGATTTTGTATTTCCTCAAAATGAAAGAACGGGGCTTGCAAACTCAATCAGAATGGCGAGAAGGTTTAAAGTCGTTTATGCCTTTTTTTGAAAAAAAGGTTAATTATCATTTAGATTTATTATCAAGTTACTTTGATAGTTATTGCAACAGAAAATTGGCCCAGGATCAAACTTCTTCTTTAAAGTTACAGGATGATTTTCAAATTGTGCTCGTTTATGTTGAAAACTTAAAAGATTGTTTTAAGGGAATTGTCTCCTAAAGACGTGTTTATTTCAAGCATGCTTTTAGAAAGCTTTTTAGGTCTTTTCGGATGTTATTTTATATTTTTTATGATTTCTGCTAATAGTTGAATATGATTTAAAGGATGAGTGCCCACTCGGTCGATCATCAATTTTTTGGGTGCTTCCAATTTAGGGACAGATTCGAAGGTGATAAGCCGATCAAGGGTATTGGCGCTTGAGACAATAATAGATAGAGGATCTAATTGCTTTTCCTTTAATTTGTTGGGGAATCCACTTCCATCAATATGTTCTTCGTGCTCGTTGATAATCGTTGTCACAAGTTGATCAAAATGGTTTTTATCCTTGACTCGTTCTGCCCCTTTTTTGGGGTGTTGTTTATAAATAGCTAATTCCTCTGGAGTCAGGAGGTCGAGTTGTTGGGCGACGTTAATGTTCGATTCGTGATGTCCAATATCATGTAAAAGTCCACCCAAGGTGAGAAGTTGGGTTTTTTGTGGATCTGTGATCTTCAATTTTTGCGCCAAAGAAATTGCATAAGTGGCGACAGCAACTCCGTGATGAGCCAGGTTTTTATCAGTATTTTCTATATTCAAAACAGCGTTAGCTGCGGCTGAATTTTTCATCATAAATTCTACGTATTTTCCAGCAGCATCTTTAGTCTCAAAATAAGCTTCTTTGTCTTCTGGCCGCTCAAAGACTTCTTCGACATTGGACTGCTGTTGTCCCTGAATAATTTCAGCGCGGGTGTTGATATCTTTTTTTGAGTTGGAGTCGTAGGCGGACTCGATATTTGTTTTTAAATACTGACGGTAATTTGTTTCATCTTCGCTAAGAATAAACATTTTTTTTAATTTTTTTTCTTTTAATCGTTTAAGTCGCTGCCCTTCAAAACTATCTCCTCGACGAAGATAGAGTACAAATTTGTCATTAATTTTTACATAAGCATCAAAGCTTATTTTTTGATCGCCTCTGAGCGTACCGACTCTAATTGAAACATGGTTCATAGTTATAAATTCCTTACAATATCCTTGTTCAAGGATATGAATATGTTAGAATCTCCTTATGACTTTAGATATTGAAATCTTAAATGATTTTATTTCAGAATCCAAATCTTTAATTGAAATCAGTCTAGAAACATTATCTGAAGTCGAAGAGGATCCAAGCCTTCGAAAAAAATTAGCTGATTATGGCAATAGTATTGATAGGATTATGGGTGGCGCTAAGAATTTAGCCATCATGGCAGATGGAAATCATCCTTTGAATTTTATCGCTGACTATGCAGCCTTATGCAAAGCTGTTGGATATAAGGCATCCCAGCTTGACAATAACCCTCAATTTTATTTTGTTTGTGTTGCTTTATTATTGGATGCTACCGAAACCATGTTAGAAATGCTGAACCATTTGCATGATGAAAATCATTCCTTTAAAAACTACATTTCTGAGACGTTTTTAGAAAGATTGAAGTGGGTGTCTGAACAGTTTGGTAAGGAATATCGGGAGACCGTTGGCGAAAAAGGTTTGGCGCAGAATGAAATTGATGACCTGCTAAAAAAACTTGGACTTGGAGTTTAGTGGAAAAAGATTTGACTCCCTTTTTGAAAGAGGGAGAGTCCTATAGCCTAGCTAAAGAAATAATTCAAACTTTGAACCTGCAGGGGTATAAATCTTATTTTGCAGGAGGTTGTGTGCGGGACGCTATTATTGGTAAGAGTTACCATGACTTAGACATCGTGACCGAGGCTCTTCCTGAAGAAATTGAAAAAATATTTTATGGACGAACAATTCCAGTAGGAAAAAAGTTTGGGATTATTATTGTTCATCAAATGGGAATAAATATAGAAGTGGCCACCTTTCGTAAAGATGGAAACTATATGGATGGAAGACGGCCAGATCATGTTGACTATGGTAATGAAATTGAAGATGCCAAGCGAAGAGATTTTACTATCAATGCCCTTTTTTATGATCCGATTCAACATCAAATTATTGATCATGTCGGCGGCTTAAAGGATATTGCCGAAAAAGTCATTCAAACCGTTGGGAAGCCAGAAATTAGATTTCAAGAAGACTATTTGAGAGTTTTAAGATTATTTAGATTAGCTGAAAATTTGCATTTTAGTATAGAACCTAAGACACTTAGCTCCGCTAAAAATTTTTTTCATCAACTAGATAAGCTTTCGGCAGAAAGAAAAAGGGATGAGCTATTCAAATCTTTTTTCCGGGTGAAAAATCAATATGAAGTGGTATTGAATTATCAAAAATATGGGCTTTGGACGGTCTACTTCAATCAAACTGAATTACTTGTTCCCGAAGTTCTATTTAAAAAACCTTGCAAAGAAGAAATCTCGTTATTGTGCACGTTGCTATGGAATGTTGATGACTATGAACAAGTTCTTAAAAGATTAAAATTAAGTTCAAAGCAAGAAACTTTTATTGCCAAAGTTTTAAAGATGAAATCACAGATGTCTAAAATTTTTGAAGAAAAAGAAGGTGAGAAGAGAGCATTATGTCTTACTAAAGAATTTAGATTGCTTATGGAGATGATGAGTTCTATAGACCCCTTGAATATGGAAGTGGCAAGGTTGTGGAGCTGGTGTCAAGTCTACGATAAGAATCCACCGAAACCATTATTGGCAGGTTCTGACCTTGTTGGTTTTTTCCAAGGTAAAGAGTTGGGATTTGCATTAGATCTTGTCTTTAAGGAACAACTGATTCAGAATTGGCGGGAAAAAGAACTGGCTTTGAGCTGGTTGCTAAAACAAAAAAAATAGAGGTATCATGTATTATTTCCCTTCTACCTGGAAAAGACTTTTGGCTCGATTTATCGATGGTGGTGTTATTTTCATTTTGCAATTGCCAGTGCTATATGTGTTTTTTGTAGAGTTCATTCGAACCGAAGAGGTGAAAATTCATTGGGCTCATGCTATTTATTTTTTTGCTGTTCGAATTTGCTATGAGACCTTTTCTGTCGGTTTTTTTTCTGCAACCATTGGGAAAAAACAAATGGGATTAACCGTGATAAATAGAAATAACTTGGTGGGAGAAAAACAGGTCCATTTAGACCAAGCTTTTTTAAGATCCTTGGTCAGCCAATTGAGTATAATTTTTGGTTGGTCCTTATTTGTAACGGCTTTTTTAAAATATAATCGAACTCATATTGCTGACTGGGTTGCAGATACCCAAGTTTTGAGTAAGAGGCCACAAAGTGTTCGTCCTAAAATCAGGTGGGTATTGGCATTTGGATTTATTTTCCTTTTCTTGTCGGGTTCTATAAAGAACACAGTAATGACGCTTGATTGCTTGGAATGGAAAACCCCCTATCTCTATGTTCAGAAAAACCATGTAAAAAAAATCATAAATCAACTCAAGCTCGATATCGAGCTAAGCGAAGACGTTTCCTAGGGCGCATTTAAGGACTCTAAAAAATGTTAAGAAGGTCCTTTTGTGCATTTAGATAGAGCCAAAATGGTGTTCAAATCAATAGGTAATTTATTTGACATGGCTTTCTCTTTCATTTCTTCAATGACCTGAGCTGGATTCTTATTGATTTGCTCTTGTTGATAACAGGTAAGAGCTTGAAACTCATAGGCGACCCTGATAATTTTACTCAAAGATTGAACTTTTTCTCCAATTTTTCTCTTTGGAAAGCCAGAACCATCCAGATTAACTCGGTGTTCAAGGATGGTGTCAGAAACATCAGGTGGTAGAGGAACTTTTTTTCCCTTGATCATTAAAACGGATTTATCAGGATAGGTATAATAAATAGTCTCATCAGCGCTTGAAAGTTCATTAGGATTCATATTTACATCAAAATTATCAATATAAGAAAGACCAATATTATGGAGAAGTCCAGCGAGAGCTAAGGATTCAATTTTTTCTTTATTGAAGCCAACGATGTTTCCGATGTGGGCTGAATAAATACAGAGATTAATGGCATCGCTGTAAAATGTTCTGACCTCACCAGTGAACTTGATCATTTCCAAATAAGACTCTCGAGGAGAATAATCATCCAACAAGCGGTATTCCTGCAAAATTTCTTTGCAACGATCAAATATATTTCTTCCAGCTTTAAAATCATTGACTTCTTGATTGAAGAATTCGCCCATAATTAAAAAGATCAACTTTTTGGTTTTTAAACTTTTTTCGGTGAGGGCAACGGGGCGTTCTATATTTGAAAAAGTCTGCGCTGTTCGAGCATATTCAAAAAAGTCCTTTTTTTCAGTCTTTTTGAAATATATTTTTTGATGAGTCTCTTCTAATTTTTTAATTTTTGCTTCATCTAAACGTGTCCCTTTTTTTCTATAAAGAATGGTTTTATGATTATTGGGTAAGTGAAAAAAGACATCAAAATTAAGGTCTAGTTCAGGGCTGATATCTTTATAAGAGATCACATTTAAAGCGACAATGGGAATATTATTTCCTTGAAAGTCGTAGGGAATTACCTCAAGTAGTAAATCAATTACGAATTCCTTATCGTAATTAATATGAATAATATGATTCGTCCCATTTTTTTTAAGAACTTCGAAATTTAAAGGAACTTTGTTTGTATGGAAAACAACTAATGGGATTTTAGGGAAGCTCATTTTTAAGGTTTGGGCCCATTCGGCAACGGAGATCTGTCCAAGGTTCCCGTCTACTAAAAACAAATAAGGTAATACTTTATCTTGAGGTAATTCAAGAAACTTTGAAATATCACTTTGAATATTATATTCAAAATCACTAAAGTCCTCTAGGAATTTTTTCATTTTATTAATAAAGAACGTATCTTTAGAGACAATTAATACACTCTTCTTGGCTTTTTCAACATTTTCAACTTCAAAAAGAGTGTCGTCTTTATTTTCCATCTCTTCATTATATGTATTAGGAAATAGATATTTCAATAAAGAATTCAGATTCGTTTGCCAACTTGAATGGAATAATTAAAGTAGCTGACTTTGTATGATGTAACATAACAAATTGACCTTTAATAACAGTAGGAATTGCCATTTCAAAGCTATAACCCATTTCATTAAGTGAGGCTTTCGCGCTTCCATAAATCATATTTGTTAATTCTCCAACGGCATCGTGAACCTCATCAGTAATATCTGGATACTTCTCGCCGAGCATATTTTCTAAAATCAAAAGAATCGATGCTTTGGGAAAACTAAGAGTGAGTGTGGCTTTCCAATCATTAGAGACCAATCCAACGACGCCAGCAATTTCACCCCTGGCTGCAAATTTGGGTTCCACAAAAGGTTTCCCTAAAGTCACCGTGGTATTTGCCATTGTTTGTAGCGTTTTTGAAACTCCATCAACAAATGAATTGATTAAGCGTTTATCTAAAAGTGGATTTTGTAATTTAGGTGCTGCAGACATAGAATCTCCTTATTTATGAAGCTTTTGCAGCTTGGTTAGTTTTTTCAAAAACTCGTTCTAGTTTTTGTTTTAAAATCGCCGCATTGAAAGGCTTGACAACATAATCAGATACTCCGGCCTTGGCGGCCTCTAAGATCTGTTTTTGTTCACTTTCTGCAGTAACAAGCATAAATGGGAGATTAGCAAATCGAGCATCTGCCTTACAAGTTTTGAGTAAATCGATTCCCAACATTTTTGGCATATTCCAATCAGAAATTACAAATTGAAACGGTTGGCCTTGTCCATGGGCCTGTTGAATCAATGGCCACGCTGTTGCGCCATCATCAGCTTCCTCAACCTGGGTATAACCAAGTTCAGAAAGGATTTTACGAATAATCTTCCTCATCGTTGCAAAATCATCAATAACTAAAAATTTTGTGTTTGGGGGGAACATACTCACACTCCTATAATGTTTTATGTTAATTCATATGGATATAATTTCCTATCGGTCTAGTTTTTAAAAACTGGAGTCCTGTATCCTTGCATCAAAAAAAAAAGTTAGGCAGACTTAGACTCAGGTGGTGTGTTCTAAAACAATAATCGTGAAGATCTAAGACTAAAATCTTAATTGATTTTGACACCAAACAGAGAGATGCTCATCTAGGACGGGTGATGTGTTTAAATGTTGGACAAAAAAATAAGATCAAAGGCTTAAGAAGATTAACCGATAGTTTTGGGGCAAAGGTCTAATGAATAACAACAATTTAGCGGGAGGGAGCAAGGATGCTCAGAGATACATTAATACAAAAGGGACTTTCTAATAGGGAAGCCGAAGTTGGCGAACTCGTTTCAAAGGGTTTATCAAACAAGGAAGTAGCTAACCAATTATTCGTTACTGAAAAAACAGTAAAGTTTCATTTAACAAACATTTATAAGAAAATGTCTGTTAAATCAAGAGCTCAACTGATCGTATGGTGTTTACCACACCTTGGCTATATTGAGGCAGAAAATAGAGTTGAAAACAATGCAGCTATTCAAACGCAGAATGTTTCTTCTCAGTTTAATACTCAGTCGACCCAGACAATTCCAGCTGGAAATTCAACGGTAGCGGCGCCCACGCTTCCGGCTTCTCCGAGCCAACTAAATCGGAATTCTGGAAACTCTGATATCGGTGCCATGGGAATTTAATAGACTGCTTGGGTTGTAGTGTTGAAATAAATATTATGACCCAGTTCCTTGCCTAAGGAAGAAGTTTAATCTTAATTTTGTCAACGGTGTCTTCTGGCTTGTTTCTTAGTTTAAGAAATAAATGATCCCCTTTGAGCGGGGTTGTGGTTGTGAAATAATCGCTTTTTCTTTGTAAGGTGAGTTTCTTTTCGTTTTCACCAATATACAAAGAGGCTTCAATGCTGAGATTATCAATTTTAATTTTTGCTGCCTCTTTACCAAAAATATAAAATTTTGATGATTTATCTCCTGGGACAACGGTAACTGTAAACATATTTCCGGACTGCTTTAAATGGCTTATATCCTTTGGATCAGGGCTACTTGTGGCATTTGGATCCATTGGATTTTGTGACCAAGCAAAAATGCCAGGGCCCAGAAAACCGATGACTAGAAAAAGAAAGATTACTTTTTTAACCATATAAAACTCCTTTGAATCAAATTTTTAAAGAATAAACTCTTTTTTAAGACTTTTTAATATCACTTCAATTTTACTTATATTAGAAGGAGCTACAAAGACGGTATCGTCGCCAGCCAGGCTTCCGAGTATGTCATCTCTTTTTAAGAGGTCTAATTGTCTCGCTACCAAGGATGCTGAACCTGGTGAGGTTCGAATAACAATCAAATGTCCATTGTGTTGAATTCCTGTAATGAGACTTTGTATTCCTTCTTTGCTTGTTGGCAAGGCGGTGGGGTCTGAAGGAAGTAGTTGATAAGTGGCTCTTCCCGAAGGATCAGTGGCTCTGACGGCTCCTAACTTTTTTAAATCTCTAGAGATCGTGCTTTGAGTGACTTCGAAATTCTTTTTTTTAAGAGCAAGGACCAGTTCTTCATGGGTTGATAGCCCGCCATTTTCTAGAAGCTGCCTTAATAATTTCAATCTTTGTTTGGAATTAGCGATTTTCATCTACAAGTATTAAAGACATCGAATCGTGATTTGTCATTCATTTTTCTAAAGTTATCATGGATTAAGTCAATTTGCCTACTTGCTCTTTGAAGGAACTAGGAGTAGGTTCACTCGATGAAAAATCTAGAAATTGAAGATATTAAAGACCTTCAAAGTATTGAGTTATTAAAAGCTTTGCATATTCTTACTACGGATGGAAAAATAAACCAGGACAGTCGCAGAAAACTAAAGCAGGTTTATCATTTATTTAATTTTATTGAACCATTATTGCTTGAATTGCAGGCTCAAGATTCAGAAATGACCTTGGTAGACCATGGTGCTGGAAAATCCTATTTAGGTTTTATCATTTATGATTTATTCTATAAAAAAATTCAAAAAGGACATATTTACGGTATTGAATCCAGAGAAAAACTAGTACTCGATTCATTGGCTTTGCAAAAAAGAATTAAATTTGAGCGAATGACTTTTATGAAAACGACAGTGAAGGAGGCTTCATTCTCTGATTTAATTCCTAAGAAAATTGATATCGTAACAGCCTTGCACGCTTGTGACACCGCCACAGATGAGGCCATTGATTTTGCCTTAAAAAAAGAGGCAAAATACCTGGTTCTTGTTCCTTGTTGTCAGGCCGAAGTTGCACAATATTTAAAGAAAAATAAAGCCAAAAAGCTTATAGATCCCTTGGCTGAACTATGGCGACATGCCATCCATACCAGAGAATTTGGCAGTCATGTCACAAATGTTTTGAGATGTTTAAAGTTAGAAGCTCATGGGTATCAGGTCTCCGTGACGGAGTTGGTGGGTTTGGAACACTCATTGAAGAATGAATTGATCCTTGCGCATAAAATTGAAGGTCCGCGACAAAGAACTTCGGACCGCATAAAGTCCTTACTTTTTGACTTAGGCCTTCAGGACTTAGAAAACCGATTTTTAAATTAGGACGGTAGGTGTAACCAATGTATCAGGTCAAACACGATTTTAGGCTGCGGAAGGTGGAGAAATTTTCCCATTCAATTTCGGAGTGTTATGTCCTTCACGACAGCGGTAATCTAGATAGCCTTCTTCGGTTCTTATGAGACTCATTTCTTCGCCGCAGCAGGCACAGACAAGAGAGTTATAAGATACCGATCGTGGAGAAACATGAACTGCAGAAATGGGATAATCAAAACCTTTAATGGCTTTATGTACATGATGTTCAAAGTGCCAACCAAGAAGGAGGGGTTTAATACTGTGCCAGACACGACTGCTTAAGACTATTTGGTTCGAACTTGCAATCGAACACAATCGTGAAGCTAGATTGACATCAGGACCAATAGCGGTGAAGTAGCTTTGACTTTTTCCTAAAAAACCTACAACAACTGGGCCCGAACTCACTCCAAATTTGACACCCGTTTCAATGGATAGTGAATTCAAGTTAAGTTCCTTAACGATGAGTTTAAAATCTGAAACAATACCTTCATAAAAAGAAATAATGTTGTAATACCACTGGGAGCTTTCGTTGTAATTAGCTAAAAATAAAAATCCATCACCTAAATGAGTCAACACAACCATATCTGATTGAATGGCTCTATTTGTTGCAGCTTCTAAAAACTTTTCTTTTAACTCCCAATCAATTATTAGTGGAACTTCATTTGAAATAACTGAAGAAGAAACGATATCAGCAAATCCCACAACGGCATTGGGAAATATTTTTCTTTGGGTAATTAAATGAGGATTTTTTTCAAAACTTTCTCGAATGATTTTTGGAAAATGATTTTTAAGGATTTCAGTTTTTCTAAGCTGATCAATCTCTATCTTGGCAAGTAATTTAAATTTTAACCAAAGGGTATCCACTTTTTCTTCACTATTGCCGTAAAGATAGCTAAGAACGATCATGCCAACAAGAAATCCAGATTGAATAAGAGCCAAATGGAGGTCTTGACTTGGAGCTTTGAAAATATAAATGGGAATGGCTGGGAGAAAAGAAAAAGTCAAACTGATCAAGGCAAGTTTTTTTCTCATTCTGAAAACCTGTAAGCCTGTGGTGCCACATAGAATTAATCCCGTAGTGTAAAGTGACAAGTAACCACCTGTTTGAAAAATCATCCACTCGATAGGCCAGCAGGCTAGGCAAAGGGTTAGGCCTGCGATCAGGTACATTCTTTTTCTAAAGAATTTCACTTTTTTAACAAGAAAAAACAAACTGAAAACACAAATAACGAAAGAAATTCTAAGTGAAAACCAAAGTGTGAAATCAGCTGGGGAATAGAAATAGTCGTTAACTCCAAAAAGAAGATAAACTAAGCTAGCACCCCATCTGATGTGAGTTCTGTACCGACTAAAAATATGTCGATTTAGTCTTCGTTGTTCAGTTCTTTCTTTAACGTCTGTTTTAATCACTTCATGGTCACTTCCAAAAACAGATCAATCTCTTGATCGTCTTTATGTAGTCTATATTCTTTAAAGTTAAGTAGTTTAGTTAATTGTATCATTTCATCTTCAGACCTATGGATGAGTCGCCAGTCAGCGACAAGTTCAGAAATGGTTTTGGTTGGATTTTTGGGATGAAAGTTTCCAAGAATCATTGTGCCCTCTGGCTTCAGTGAGAGCGAAAGATGATAAGTTAAAATCTGTGCCACGGGCTGAGTTAAATAGTCATACAGTCCTGCGCTATAGAGGAGATCAAATTTAAAATCATTAAATAATTGGGTTTCTTCAGAGCTTTCAAGAATGTGTTTAACAGAAATGGGCAGAAAAAAAGTTTTACATTTTAAGTTTCTACCTATGATTTTATCATAAATATTTCTCTTTGAATTTAAAAGAGCTTCCACATCTTGATCAACAAGAACTATTCGATATTTTTCTGACTCTTCAACTGGAACTTGATCTAAAAATTGCAAGATTTCATGACCTGGTCCAGAAGCGATCGATCCAAAAGTAAATTGTGCTTTCTCCTTAGAAAGACTTAAGATTTTGTCGGATAAATACTTTTTTCGAAACTTCACGGATAGAGATGAGCTTTCGTTGATGCCATATCGATGCATTAAGATTTCAAAAAAGGAGCTACCTTCATAGGAATCTCTGTATATTTGATTCATCATTTCAAAGTCACCCGCATAGCCAAGAGGCTTTCTGAGAGCCCTACCGATAAAAGGATTTTGTGTGTAGTAGGCCCCCACTTCATTGCGAAAAAAATGAATGTAATTTTTTCTTAAATCCTTTTCAGTTACTTGTGAAAAAATTAAGTCTAATCTTCTTGAAAAATTTTTAAGTGTGCTTACGAAATCAGGTTCTAATTTTGCTTTAAGAACTTCTTTGTAGGAGTTTCTTGTGCCTTCGCTACAAACTCGAATTTCTGATTCCAGTTGATCCAAGGTCAGCTTTATCGATCCTAGAAAATTTTTTATTTCAAAAGTTAAAATCTTGAAATCATCAGAAACTAAACCGTAGGATTTTAAGTCCTGATTAAGTTTTTCCTTAACTAGATCGAGTTTATCAATTGCTTCCAAAAAACCTTCGGGAAGATACTGATTATTAAAATGAAAGCCATAAAGAAACCCTTTGTCTTCTTTTCGTTTCCATAAAACACGCCCATTTAGTTCTAAGGGTGAATCTTCAGACAATGAAAGGCATAAAATGGTTTCAAACTGCTCAGGAAAATCCTGCTCACACCAAAAGGCCGCGCCGGAGTCGGAAATATTATGAATACGACAAGAATTGCCTTGAAGGGTTAAACGAATATTAGAAGTCGCCAAGGAGTTAAATCTTTTTTCCTTTACACTTGGGAACAAAGGAATCTTTTTAAGTACGTGGTTCATGAGGTCCTCATAGGTTAGAGTCTACTCTCATCTCGGTTGATTTAAAAAAAACTATAATCACCTAGCCTCGTCCACCCAAAGTATTGATACCACAGAAAAAAAAAGAGCGAACTTACAAAGTTCGCTCTTCAGTGGAGGGGGGGGAGTTCCAAACCCGCAATTTACTTGTGGCGGATGAATTTTAATGGCTTTCCTCTTTTTTGCCGATCAGTTTTTCCATGAAGCTCTTTGGACTTGAGCCTGTAGTGATATTTATAGACTTAGAACTTTTTGGCGCTGCCTTCGGTAAGTAGACATGCAAGACTCCATGATTGTAATTCGCTTCAATCTTACTTTCCTCGACATTTTCAGGTAGTCTAAAAGTCCTCTCAAATTTTCCGTAAACCTTTTCAGTTCGGAAATACCCATCCTTCTCAACCTTATTTTCATCTTTTCTTTCTCCAGAAATTTTCAGAACACGGTCGCTAAACTCGATCTTAACATCCTCTTCTTTAACTCCAGGAACATCAAAACTCATCAGATAACCCGCGTTTGTCTCTTTAACCTCTGACTTTGGTTGGAAGTATGCCTGATATTCATTTGCTGGAACTGCTGGCAAAGGAAACTCTTTAAAAGCGTCATCAAACTCTTTCATCAATTCCCACGCTGATACATAGGGCATATTATTTGTGATTAACGATCTTCTCATAAATTCTCCCTTCTTTTTTTTCGGTTTTAATTGATTGTTTTTCTGGCCATCTTTTCTTCACTGGGCCTTTCGTAATTAAGATGTGTTGGTAAAATAATTAGTCAAGTGAGAAAAAAATAATGATTAAATTTTTTCTTAAGATACCTTAAGGATAAATTATGTTAAGGAAACAGCTAACTTCATTTTGAGCACGAGGGATTTCTTTTATGGCTAAAGCAAAGCATCGATTGGAGCATTTATTGTTTCAATCATCTAGATTGATAAAAAACTCACCTATCGTCGTTGCTGTCTCCGGCGGAGGTGATAGCATGGCCCTTCTTCATGCGATGGTCCAGGTTTTTTCAAAAGAAAAATTGATACTTTGCCACTTCCATCATGGAGATGGCAAAAACGAGAAATTTAGAAATCAAGCACAAGTTTTATTGCAAAAAAAAGCCATTGAATATGGATTGGTCTATGAAACTCAGAAGTCCCCAGAGCCATTATTCAGTGAGCTGGAGTGTCGTAACGCAAGAAACCAATTTTATTTAGAGACGGCGAAGAAACATAATACTTCAATCGTGGCCTTAGCCCATCACTTGGATGATTGGGTTGAAACTCAGTTGATCAAGTTAATTCGAGGTTGTTCCTTTGAAAGTCTAAATCAAAATTTGGAGCTGTCAAAATACAAAGAAATAATGAAATGGAGGCCATGGATCCGAACGGAGCAGAAAGAAATTCTTGGCTATTTAAATCATTTTAGAGTGAGTTATGTGAAGGACCCGAGCAATAAGGAGAATTGCTATCTAAGAAATTGGATTCGGAATAGCTGGTTGGAATCCTTAGAGAGTTTTCGGCCAGGTTCAAAAAAATCACTGGCGTTTTCTTTAATTCACAGTCTTGAAAAAAATCAGTTTCGATCTTATTTTCATTCACAGAATAGATTTCCATGGAATTATAAAGACTCGAGTATTTCTAGAATGTTTATGGAAAGCCTTGAAGTGAAGGAAAAGAAACAATGCTTTGCTTATTTCTTTTATAGAAAGAAATTTACCTTTGTAAAGAGATCTCAAATTGAAGAAATAGTTAAACAGCTGGACAATCTTAAGAAAGAACACATAATCTCTTTCAAGACCTTTGATGTGATTATTAACGCAGAGCGGGTTTTAATCCTGCAAAAAAATCAGTTTTAATACTGTCATAGCATTAAAGAAAATGATATTCTGGCAAGGATTTTATAAAATCTCCTAAGAGAAAGGGAATTCATGAAACCGCAAACGAAAGTGGCCGCATTTTGGTTTTTTATAGTTATCATTTCCATCATGTTTTTACAGTTTTACCAACAAAAACATCAAAAAACCATAGCCCAATTTAACTACAAAAAATTCATGACGGCTGTTGATGAAGGAAAAATAAATCCTGATAAACTAACAATCCACATAGACACAGGAGAATTTAATGGCGAAGTCAAACCAGAATTTGAAAAAGAGTTTGATGGAATTCAATTTTCTTTTACCGGTAACCCGGGTGATCGGGCTTATGAAGAATTAAGACAAAAAGGAATTACTCCAAAGTACGAAAGAGGCGATTCTAATAATTTATTTATGAGTTTTGTTTCCAATTGGTTGCCACTCATTTTGATTGGCGGTCTATTTTTCTTTATAATGAGACAAATCCAAGCTGGTGGTGGAAAAGCCATGAGCTTTGGAAAAAGCCGGGCTCGGTTGTTAACTGAAAATAAAAATAAAGTGTTATTTAAAGATGTTGCTGGTGTTGATGAAGCCAAAGAAGAGCTTCAAGAGGTAGTTTACTTTCTTAAGGAGCCAAAAAAGTTTTCTCGTTTAGGTGGGAGGATACCAAAAGGTGTTTTGCTTGTTGGATCTCCTGGAACTGGAAAAACTCTTCTCGCAAGGGCTGTTGCCGGCGAGGCTGGAGTTCCTTTCTTTTCCATTTCTGGATCTGACTTTGTTGAAATGTTTGTCGGTGTTGGAGCCTCACGGGTGAGAGATCTTTTTGAGCAAGGGAAAAAACATGCCCCTTGTTTGATATTTATTGATGAGATTGATGCCGTAGGTAGACATCGTGGGGCCGGTATGGGTGGAGGCCATGATGAGCGTGAGCAGACCCTCAATCAGCTGCTCGTAGAGATGGATGGCTTTGAATCAACTCAAGGTGTGATTTTGATTGCCGCCACAAACAGGCCGGATGTTTTAGATCCCGCCTTATTAAGACCTGGAAGGTTTGATCGAAGAGTTGTTGTGAATAAGCCAGATCTTAAAGGGCGTGAGCAAATTTTGGGAGTCCATATGAAAAAGACTCCTTTGGGGCCTGATGTGGAGCCTGCAAAAATTGCTCGAGGGACTCCAGGTTTTAGCGGAGCTGATTTAGAAAATTTAGTTAATGAAGCGGCATTGATCGCTGCTCGCGGGAACAAAAATTATTTAGAGATGAATGATTTTGAAAAAGCCAAGGATAAAGTCATCATGGGAAGTGAACGTAAATCCATGGTTATCAGTGATGAGGATAAAGAGATCACAGCTTATCACGAGGCGGGTCACACCTTGGTAGGAAAGAAACTTGCAGGAATTGATCCGATCCATAAAGTAACTATTATTCCAAGAGGCATGGCCTTAGGGGTTACTCAGACCTTGCCTGAAAAAGAAACTTTGAATTTAACAAAAAACAAAGCTGAGAATATGATTTCCTTTTTGTTTGGTGGAAGAGCCGCTGAGGAATTTATTTTTAAGGATATCACTACGGGGGCAGGAAATGATATCGAGCGGGCCACTGAAATTGCTAGAAAAATGGTATGTGAGTGGGGAATGAGTTCTCGGCTGGGACCACAGGCCTATGAAAAGCACGAGGGGCCTGTATTTCTAGGTTTACAATACGGTCAAAAATCAAAAGATTATTCGGATGCCAAAGCGCAAGAGATTGATAACGAAGTCTCTCGGATAATTAATGAGGGTTACAAAAAAGCAGTCGAAATTTTACATGAAAATAAAGATTCTTTAGATAAAATCGCTAAGGCTCTGCTTGAGTACGAAACCATTGATGGGGCCGAAGTGGAATTGCTTGTTAATGGGGGCGAGGTCAAAGAAATTGAAAAACTTAGAGGTATAAAGAGCGATAGTATTAGCAAGACCATGGCAGCGGCAACCGATATGAAAAAAAGCGCTCAGGGTGGAGAGGGTTCAGATCCTGTTGGCAATCCAGGTCCTATCTCTATTTAGATTTTTTAGGAGCGCTCCTTGAACTTTAATTACTGGTTTGAAAGTTTATCACTTATTTATTCCCAATTAAGATATCAAGATCTCATTGATATGTTTTTGGTATGGCTTATCGTCTACCGTATTTTAATTTTAATAAAAAAAACGGGTACTATCCAAATGCTTTCAGGATTGGGGATCTTGGCTATCGGTTATATACTGAGCATTTGGCTAGAGTTGTATACTTTTAATTGGATTCTTGAAAAATTTTTCAGCAATTTATTTGTTATTGTTGTTATTTTATTTCAGGCAGAGATTCGCAGAGCATTGGCATTGATAGGCTCAAATCCCTTTTTTTCAGGTGTTACGACAGCTCAGGAAACTCATATTATTGAAGAGATTGCGAAAGGACTTCAGTTATCAGCGCAAAGGGGCTATGGGGCCTTAGTGGTCATTGAGCGTGAAATCACCGTTGATTACCACATTGATGTGGGAACAGAAATTGACTCGAAAGTATCATCGGAATTAATTGTTTCTATATTTCACCCTCAAGCTCCCATACATGATGGTGCGGTGATCATTCGATCAGGGAAAATTTTTTCTGCCGGCAGCTTTTTGCCGCTTAGTAAAAATCCAGCCTTGGATAAGAATTTGGGTACTAGGCATAGAGCTGCCATCGGTTTAACAGAGGAAACAGATGCCGTCGTACTTGTGGTGAGTGAAGAAAACAAGTCCATTGGTATTGTTCAAGGTGGAATTTTAAAACCCAATGTAGATCAAAATGAAATACGTCAGACTTTATACGAAGTGTTTGGAATCAATTATAAAAACTTCCAACCAGAGGTTTCAACATGAAGTCAAAGAACTCCTTCTGGGATTATTATTTTGACAATATAATCTACAAGCTAGTGGCCTTATTTATTTCCCTCATTCTGTGGGTTACTATTTTAGGACGTAGAGATTTTGTTTACAGCAAAAATATTGATATCGAAGTTCAAACCTCTTCTCAATTAGCAGTTATTGAACAGTCCCATGCCAATGTCAGAGTCCGTATTACTGGGCCGAGAGCCTCGTTGAAAAAATTTATGGAGTCGCAGGCAAATCAAGTTATTTTGGTAGACGTCTCTTCTTTAGGTGAGGGCAAAATAGAGATTCCTATTTCTGAAAAAAAATTTAGTTTGCCATTAGGGGTGCGTGTTGTGAGTATTAAGCCTTCCAAAATCGAAGTGACGGTGGTGTCTAGAAAAATATTTTCTGGTGAGGAGTTAAATCCCGAAGATAAAGAAAATAAAAAAACATTACAAGATGTTGAAGACCGAAAGTAATAAGGCATAGGGAAATACTATGGATGAAAAAATAAAAAAATTATTTGGAACGGATGGGATCAGAGGAAAAGCCAATCATTTCCCTATAACGGCAGATGTGGTCGTTAAAATTGGTCAGGCCATAGGGGTGATTTTGCAAAGACAAAAAAAAGTGGGTTTATCTCCACTTAAAAAAGTAGTTATTGGTAAGGACACACGCCTTTCTGGATACATGATTGAACAAGCACTTTCGAGTGGTCTCAATTCGATGGGGATTCATGTTCATTTGGTAGGCCCTTTACCAACCCCAGGAATTGGTTATTTAACCCGAACGATGCGAGCTCATGCGGGTATTGTGATCAGCGCTTCTCACAATCATTACCAGGACAATGGTATCAAAATTTTTGGCCCAGATGGATTCAAGATTCCAGATGAATTGGAAAAGGAAATCGAAAAACTTGTAGCTGAAAAAGATCTCTATAGTTATTTGCCGGATTCTCCCCAAATAGGAAGAACCAAAAGAATTGAAGATGCTCAAGGTCGCTACATTGTTTATGCCAAGTCCACTTTTCCATTGGAGTACACTTTGGATGGATTGAGGATTGTTCTAGATACGGCTCATGGAGCTAGCTACAAAGTGGCACCGGCTATTTTTGAAGAGCTGGGTGCTGAAGTGATTCAAATAGGAAATCAGCCCAATGGAATTAATATAAACGATGAAGTGGGGGCTTTATTTCCATCAAAACTTGCGGAAGAAGTTTTGAGCTACCGAGCCGATATAGGTATTTCTTTAGATGGTGATGCGGATCGAGTAATTCTTGTGGATGAGCTAGGGCGAATCATGAATGGGGATCATATTCTTGGTCTTTGTGCATTATTTATGAAAAAAAGAGGCGAGCTAAAAAAGAACACATTAGTGGTGACGCAAATGAGTAATTTTGGATTAGAAAAGGCAATGAAAGAAAATGGCATTTCCGTTATCAAAACCAATGTAGGCGACAAGTATGTAGTCGATGAGATGAAGAAAAACGGATATAACCTAGGCGGAGAGCAGTCAGGGCATATTATTTTCTTGGACCATACGACTACGGGAGATGGCTGTGTCGCAGCTCTGAATGTGCTTGCAGTGATGAAACAAATGGGACAGAAAATTTCAGAACTTAATGACTTAATACAGGATGTTCCACAGGTCTTAATTAATTGTCGAGTTAAAGTGAGAAAAGAGTTGGAATCCTTAAAAGGCTTTAAAGAATTGATCGCTGAAGCTGAAAAAGAACTCAAGAATAGTGGCCGCGTGTTTGTTAGATTTTCGGGAACGGAACCTGTGATTAGAGTATTGGTAGAAGGACCTAATAAAGCAAAAATTTCAGAACTTGCAGATAAAATCGCAAGTTTTTTAGATAGAGAGTTATCTTAAGAAAATGAAAAAGAGAAAAGAAAAAATAAGATTAGGTGTGAACATAGATCATATGGCAACCCTCAGAAAGGTTAGGGGCAACACCACTCCCTACCCAAATCTTTTACATTTATCACATCTGGCAGCCAAGGGTGGAGCTGATCAAATCACCATTCACTTGAGGGAAGATCGAAGGCATATCGATGATACGGATGTGAAAAAAATCTGCTCTCATTCTTTGATTGATGTGAATCTAGAAATGGCATGCACGGAAGAGATGACACGGATAGCTCTCAAAAACAAGCCACAATGGGTTTGTCTCGTTCCAGAAAATAGAGCTGAACTCACCACCGAAGGTGGACTTGACGTGGAAGCTGCAGGAAATAAAATAAAAAATGTCATTGATAAAATCCAAAATAAAGGAATAGAAGTTTCTTTGTTTTTGGAGCCCAATCTGAGGCATGTCCAATTAGCTTTTGATCTGGGGGCTGATGCCATTGAGTTTCATACCGGGAAATGGGTTCGTCTTATCAACAAAAATCAAAAAAAAAATGAATTTAATAAATTAAAGAAGGCAGCTCTACGTTGCCATCAATTAGGTATGCGTGTTCATGCAGGACATGGATTAGATTTAGAACACACGCAGCTTATTAAGAACCTCCCCTATTTACGAGAGTTGAATATTGGCCATTCCATAATCTGTTTGTCTTTAGAGCAGGGGGTCGAAAAAACAGTCAGAAAATTCAAATCTATTTTAAAATAAGAGTTTTTTGATTTTTTTCCCAAATAAAGTTTCTCAATTTGAGAAACTTTGTTTGGGAAAAAAAATGTGAGTTTAAGACTTGATCAAATATCAGTCTCTTGCTACAATAAAGGGATGAGCTCAAGTAGAAAACTCGTCTATATGTCTTTTTTCATTTTATTATTCGTGTCACTTTTAGTTGGACAGACATCTTGCTCAAATAGTAAAAATGAGGATGCCGTTACCGATTGCAGCTCTGCGGATGACAGCTTAAAAGATCCAAAAACAATGGGTGAAGTTGTCAATTTAATAAATGCTCTTCCAAAGCCAGTTAGTCTAGTTTGTTTTCTAAATGCTTTGAAACCACCCTTAAAAGTGTTTGCAGTTAATAGCACTAGCAGTGCTCAGTCAGCAGTTGGAAATGCCAGCCCACGTATTTTTGTTTTAAAGGAAAAATTATCTTTAAGTGTGGTCCCGGCTGGAATTGGGAAAGATTTATTAGAGCTTGGTGAGGTTTATTCGAGCCAGAGTTTTAAGGCTGAGATTAGGTTTCCAGTAGAGGGGAATATAACCATGGCTGGACTTAATAGTTATCTTTCAGGAGGGGCAGGTACTTCAAGCTGTTCAGGCTGCCATCTTCATGAGTCTAAAATGTCTTATCAAAATACAAATGGAACTTTTATTTCAGATATTTTTAGACCGGACGAGAGTAAACGTGTTGGAAAAGCATACATGAAAATTGAAACGGATATTTGTAAATCAGAAGTGAATAAATTTCGATGTGACATGCTCAAAGCTATCTATATTAATGGGCAGGCCGTTGATGATATCTTCCCCTATTAAGGTTTTTTGGAAACGTCTTAAATTTTTGTTCTCAAAGCAAGACTAAAATATAGATGTAAAATCAAGACGATACCCAACATTAAAATACATTAATTTGATTTTAATTTTGAATTCATTGGCCACAGCTAAGATGTTCCTATAGCCAAGATATTAACAAGCTTGAGCTTAAACAGAAGGAGTTTCAAATGAAAAAAGTACTATTAGTTTCTTCAATGTTAGTGATGGGGTTGGTTACATCTTCAATGGCTGAGGAAGTTTCAAAGCCATCTGAAAAGCGAGATGATGTTGTAAAAAATCGTCTAGAAAGACAAGAAAAAAGGATTGAAGAAGGTGTGAAGACAGGGACCATCAATCCCGAAGAAGCAAAAAAACTAGAAGAACAACAAAATAGAATAGAAAAAATTGAAAAAAAGGCAATGAGTGATGGAAAAATGACTCAGAAAGAATTCCATAAAATTGAAAAAATACAAAATGCAGCTAGTAAAAATATTAAAGTTAAAAAACACAATCAAAAATAATAAGGTTCATCGTTAAGAAACCGTCGATAAATAGTGGGTGAGATTCATCCCGCCCACTATTTTATTTCATTTCCAGTTCCGTATTTTTGTGGAGCCTGATGATAAATTTTCTGAGATTCTGGGAGCCATTGATTGAGCTGTTCTCGACGATGGGTATCGGAAGGATGTGTGGACATCCATTCGGGTGGTGCGGATCCCCCTTTAACAGAACCCATTCTTTCCCAAAGTTTTATAGATTCGGATGGATCATAGCCGGCCTTTGCCATATAATTCTGACCAAACTGATCGGCCTCGGATTCATCGTCTCGAGAAAACTTTCTATTAAAGAAAGTGAGGGCGATGCCGGCGGCAGCGCCACCTAGCCCCGTAAGAAGTCGGCAATTTTCTGTCTTGCAAAGTAATTGACCACCTACCGCTGTGGCCACGCCGATCAAAGCGCCCGCCTGCTGTTCTTCAATAGCTCTGGCATATCCTTTTAGCCCATGTCTGCGTGTGGCATGTGCAACTTCGTGACCTAAGACGGCAGCCAAAGCTCCTTCTGTTTTTAGGACTGGCATTATTCCCGTGTACACGGCTATTTTTCCACCAGGCATGCACCAAGCATTTGGTTCAGGTGATTCAATGAGAATGGCTTCCCATTGAAAGTTTTCACCAGAAGCGCCTGCAATTCGTTTGGCTACTCGCTGAACCATGGCATTCCAATCTTGCCTCGTAGAGATCTTAGATTTTGCTTTTATATCAGAGTAGGCCTTAGCTGCTTCCTTATTGATTTCGCTTTCACTTGGAGTTTTACCGCTGGTAATTGTTGAACAGGTAATGTTGCTAAAAAGAAATAAAAATGACAGAGCTATAACAAAAGTAATTTTTATCAAATTCACGGAACCTCCATTTTGGGCCCAGTCTACCACGTACGAAACTTGGAGTGAACTTATTACTGGTAGGCGTTGATACTTTGACGGGAAAAAAAGATCTCGATATTAATTATTATGCCGCTGATTCCGCATTGCTTTTGTCTGCAGCCAAGGGCAAGTTGATTATAAAAATGGTACTTCCAGGAAGAGATTCACATTTTATGTCCCCTTTATGGGCTCGGATAATCCCTAGAGATACGCTCAGGCCAAGACCTGCGCTTTGGCCAACATCCTTGGTTGTAAAAAAAGGAAAAAATATTTGTTCTTTGACCTCTTCAGTAATGCCCCGTCCATTATCTATAATCTGTATAAGGACTTGCTGTCCATCCACCTTACATTTGATATTAATCTTTGGTTCTGGTATGCCTTGGACGGCTTCAATCGCATTCTCAACAATGTTAAATAAGGCTCTGGAGAGCTGATTTTTCTGTCCATCAAGAGAAACATTTGGGATCGTTTCTAATTCAAATTGAATCCCACACATTTTCATTCTGATAACTTTTTGAATTCTTAAATTCACATTTGAAATCCTTTGAGCGTAGGAATCGATAAAACCTGACGGATCCATCTGGGGGTTTTTAGTCAGGTAATTTTGAATTTTGAAGACTTGTCCACCCGAAATAGCAAGTGGATTGTTGATCTCATGAGCGATTCCGGAGGCCATACTTCCAAGGAAAGCTAATCGTTGAGAATTAAGAGCATTGGCCCGCTCTGTAAAAAGTTTATCTTGGGTTTCTCTTAGTTTCTTCAGAGCGGCTTCCAGGTTCTCTCTGCTAATTTGAAGCTTCAAATTGTTTTCAACCCCTCGGACCATCATCTTTGAGAGTCTTCGACTGGTTGAAAGAAGGTAGAAGAAAAGTATCAACAAAAAACCAGGAATAGCAACAGCCTGGGTGGGGAGTGTTCCGTCAAAAAATCGGTAAATATAAATTGAAGAAGGCAAAAGAAGACAGACAACGTAGAAAAAAGCCTGGATTAGCGGAATCGTAACGAGAGCCACGGGGGCCACGGAAGTAAATCCAAACATCAATGAAAGGGCCACGAGTCTTTCAATTCCATCAATTTTTGAAAACCAGGCATCAAAAAAAAAGCAAAGGCCCCATAATGAAGAGTTAATAATGACGGCGGCTTTTAAGTATTTTTCATTTTCGTAGACATTTATTTTTTTCTTGATGCCGAGGTAAGACAATACAGCCCTGAAGGTGGTTGCCAGGGCAATCACTACTCCTAAAACAAAGATAGGTCCCGCAAGTACTCTGTAGCCAAACTGGTAGATCATTCCTACAAAGCTTAATACAAAAATCGATCCGATAGACGACGGCAAGCTTCTCTCAAAGTGCTCGAGGTCCAGGATTTCCTTCACTCGTTTTTTTTAATTCAATTTTGAATTCGACTCCAAATTTAAATCGAAATCCCAATCGACTTACCTTAACTCCATGCCTCCTCGTCGGAAGAATTTGGAAAAAAATAAGCCAGACCTAAGGCCTTGAAAATACCTTTGGAACTAGATGCGCATTCGCAAAAAACAACTGAATGCGCATTTTATTCCAATTTATGATTTTCTACTTTATGATTGGTACGTTATGGTGGACGGGATGACTAGCAATTTTTTAAGATCAAAGGTTAAACGATTTAATCAAAAAATGGTTTACTTTACAAGGTTAAGATTGATTTTGGGTGGTATCATTTTGTTTCTTTGGACGGTTCCTATTTTTAAAGAAAATTTAATTTCTCCTTTTTATCCACTGAGCTTCTTCGTTGTTGGGATTTTTTTACTAACTATCTATTTTCAGATGAGGCAAAAAGCCTTTTTAAAATATCTTATTGGCAGATTAGATCTTGAAAAAAGAGTCCTATTTTTTCAAAAAAAAATATCAGAAATGGATTATAAAAAAGACGATATAGTTGAAATTTCTGGCTATCTAATTCCTCGAAATTCATTGTGGGAAGATTTGGATATATTGAAAGAAAAAAATCTATTTCATTTCTTGAATATTACTAAAAACTTAAATGCCGGACAGAAAATAATTAATTTAATGAGCTTAGAAAAAGTGACGGAGAGCGAGGTCGTCAGTAATCAAAGTAAAGTAAAATTTCTAACTAAAACCAAGGGAACAAGAAAAATTCTTTTAACCTTGTTATCTGAAATTTCAGACAAAATGTCTTTTGAAAATCTATCTATCTTGATGCAAAAAAAACTGGTTTTGAAGGAATCATTAAAATATGTCATTTATCCATATTATTTATTTCTTTGGTTATTGTATCTAGGAGCTGCTTTTTTTGAATTTAAACCATTTTATATCCTGGGTTGGATAGGTCTTCTTATTCTTTATGCATTGGTTGGTTCAAAAATAAAAATTTTGGAAAGTTATCCCTGGGTCGCCAGCTTTGATTCTCAGATCAAGCGTCTAAAAAATACTTACAAATATTTAAATCGATTGTCTCAAAAAGCCTATCAAGAAGGAGTTCCTTTACTATTAAATTTTCAACATAGGGAAAAAGGTTCTGAAATTAAAAAAATTTATTTTTCTCAAGTGATTCAACAGCTAGATTTAATTTCATCTTGTTTAGGAGTTCGACAAAATTTTATTGTCTATTTGTTTATACATGCTTTTTTGCCATGGGATTTTTATTGGACTTTGCGATTGGAGGTTTTAAAAAATCAGTTAACTCAACTTTTCCCTCAGTGGATAGAGGACTTGTCTGAGCTTGAATGTTTTGCCCAGATTGCCGAATTTAGTCAGAGCCTACCACATTCTTGCTGGCCAAGTTGGAGCACTGAACCTATTTCTTTAAAAGCAAAGCAGGTCGTTCATCCTTTAATGGACCCTAGAGTTGCCGTTCCGAATTCTATCGATTTAGAATTTCAAAAGAATCAGCTTCTTTTAATTACGGGTTCTAACATGGCGGGAAAAAGTACTTTTTTAAGAACTTTGGCTGTGAACCAAATACTAGCCAACATGGGATCAAGGGTGACTGCCAGTGAATTTGTATCCTCTCCTCTAAAGATTCTGACTTCTATCAAAAGAACGGATTCTTTAGAGGACGCCTTTTCCACCTTCTATGCGGAGGTAAAAAATTTAAAATGGATTTTAGACCAGTGTCAGGCGCAACCTAGTATTTATTTTATTGATGAAATTTTTAGAGGGACGAATAACAAGGAAAGATTACTGGGCTCACAGAAATATATGAGTAAAATCTTAGGAACAAAATCAATCGGGATGGTGACCTCTCATGATTTAGAATTGTCTCAAATGGCCAAGGACAATAAGACAATTTTTAACGAACATTTTGCTGATAGAGTTGAAAATGGACGCATGTATTTCGATTATTTAAAAAAAGAAGGCCCTTGCCCCAGCACGAATGCTCTCAAAGTCATGGAGCTGGAAGGGTTGTTTTAAGAGAATACCGTTTATATTCTTACCTTGCGGGTGACTCTGTTGCGAAATTTAATAGCCAAAATACCATAATGATGGTTATTGTAAAAACATGAAACTTGAGAAAAATTTATTCGATGTATTGCGACTTCAAACAGGTGAAATTCTTTTAAAAGCTTTCCAGAGCTGGGAAGACTATAAAAATTTAGAAATGAGCCAGCACTTAACTCTCCAGCAAATATATGGGTTCCTGGTGGAGCCACCCCAGAAGGAGTTTGGCGACCTGGCCTTTGGGAGTTTTGCCCTGGCGAAAGTATTTAAAAAAGCTCCTCCTCTGGTGGCACAGAATCTTAGTGAAAAGATAATTTCTCTTCCAGAATATGACCCTCAGTTTGCCAAAGTCATCGTTCAAGGGCCTTATATCAATTTCAAATTTTCTTCACGTGCCTTAAGTGAGAATATCCTCGCTCCTATTTTAAGTGGAAATTATTTTAGAAGAATCATCTATAGGACGGCTCCAAAAACCATGGTAGAATTCTCGCAACCGAACACTCACAAGGAACTTCACGTAGGTCACATGAGAAACATGTGTTTGGGGGATTCTATCGTCAAGTTGATGAAGGCTTCTGGAATTCCTGTAATCACTTCCACTTTTCCTGGAGATGTAGGGGCTCACGTAGCTAAATGTCTTTGGTATTTAAAATACCATCTTCAACAACCCATTCCAACAAGCCAAAAAGGGGAGTGGATTGGAAAAATATACTCCATAGCTCATAATAAGCTAGAAGATGAGATCGGAACAGAAAAAGAAGCGCAGAACAGAGAACAATTGACCGAGATTTTGAAACAGTTGGAGCAAAAAAAAGGAGACTTTTTTGAGCTCTGGAAAGAAACCCGAAATTGGTCTATTGAGCTCATGAAAGAAGTTTATCAATGGGCAGGTGTTAGTTTCGACTTCTGGTATTGGGAATCTGATGTGGATTCAGACTCTGTTCAGCTAGTTAAGAAATATTTTCGTGAAGGAAAATTAAAAGAATCTCTAGGTGCTATAGGCATGGATTTTACCGAAGAAGGTCTTGGATTTTGCATGCTTTTAAAAACGGATGGCACCGGCCTTTATGCTACCAAAGATTTAGAATTGGCCCGAAGGAAATTTCAAGATCATCAAATTGAAAAATCAATTTATGTTGTGGATGTTCGACAAGCGCTTCATTTTAAACAAGTCTTTCGAGTGTTAGATGTACTTGGTTTTGAACAGGCCAAAAATTGTTATCACCTACAGTATAATTTTGTTGAGTTGCCTGATGGGGCTATGAGCTCCAGAAAGGGAAATATCGTCCCTTTGGTGAAGCTGATCAAAGAAATGGAAGCAAAAATTATAAAAAATTATCTTTCTCGTTATGAAAATGAGTGGTCTCAAGACGAGATCAATTCAACAGCTCAGATTGTAGCTCAAGGTTCGATAAAGTATGGAATGCTTCGTCAAGATCCCGCTAAAAAAATTGTTTTTGAGATGGAGGAATGGCTCCGCTTAGATGGGGAAAGTGGCCCCTTTGTTCAATATTCTTTTGCGCGGATTAACAGTCTTGTTACCAAATTATCATTGGATGTGTTTCAAAAGCAAATGGACGTTTTCAATTATTCAAATCAAAATTTGTCTATAGACTGGTCTTTACTAAAAGAAAAAGCAGAGATAGAGCTGATTCAAATTCTCATGTATTACCATCATCAAATCATGCTTTCGGTGGAAAGCTACAAACCAGCGACTCTTTGTACTTATCTTTATGATGTGGCAAAACGATTTAATTTCTTTTATCATGAAAGCCCCATTTCTCAGATTGAAAATAGAGACTTAAAAAAAGCGCGATTGGGATTAGCCTTGTGTGTAGGTTTAGTTTTGAAAAATGGTTTAGAGCTTTTAGGAATTCCTGTACCAAAAAGGATGTAGAAGGTACGATTTGATCTGAATGATGTGAACAAAAAATTATTAAAATTTGTAGAAATAAAAAATAGTTTTCGCAAATTGTAATTGACTTGAAACAAGCGGTATATATCTTCGATGTTACTATGAATAAAATAAAAAAGTCTGATTCAATTCATCCTGTTGTTTGGCTAATTCTTTATATTCCATTTGGAGCGCTCTCTGGATTTGTCGGTGTCGCGTTGACCTTCATGGCTACTCGCAGTGGACTTTCGATTACGGAAGGATCACTTATCATTGGATCACAAATGTTGATTTCATGGCTCAAATGGTTGTGGGCTCCCATGGTGGACATCACACTGTCACCCAAAAAATGGTATGTGATTTCGACAGTTTTATCTGGTGTTGGCGTTATGGCCATGGCGATCATTCCTTTAGGAAAAGACACACTTGGGCTCATTCTACTGATCATTGCTTTGGCTAATATTATTAATTCCGTAGTAGGCATGGCTGTGGAGGCGATGATTGCAAAACTGACCCCTAAAGATCAAATTGGCAGGGTGAGCGCTTGGTTTCAAGCCGGAAATTTAGGTGGGAATGGTCTGGGGGGAGCCTTTGGGTTGTTTCTTCTTCAGAAATTGCCAGACCCTTGGATGGCAGGTGTTATCATGGGTTTACTTTTTATTTTATGTTGTGTCGCTTTGTTGCCACTTCCAAGCGTGAATGCCCATGTTGGCCATCAACGTCCTGTAGAAGCCGTAAAAACTGTAGTTATTGGATTTTGGGAGATGATTAAGGATCGTGTCGGAGTTCTCACCGCAACCATGTGTATCCTCCCTATTGCTACGGGGGCTGCCGTAGGAGTGCTCGCTCAAGCCACGGTGGCTAGCTATTGGGGTGCAGGTGCTGAGCATGTAGGTTTGGTTCAAGGGCTTTTCTCAGGATTAATAACGGCTGTTGGTTGTTTTCTGGGGGGGTGGGTTTGTAATCGGATGAGTGCCCATAAAGCCTACGCTATTTTTGGTCTTGCTTTGGCGTCTATTGCTGCAGCCATGGCTGTTTCTCCGGCGACAGTAAGCATGTATGTGGTGTGGAATATGATTTACGCCTTAGGAGTGGGGTTGTCCTATGCGGCTTTCACCGCCATGGCTCTGTCCGCTATCGGAAAAGGAGCTGCTGCAACGGGATACAATGTTTTCGCTTCTCTTTCGAACTTCCCTATTTGGTGGCTTGGACTTCTTTTGGGATGGGTCGCAGATATGAAAGGGCCTCGCGCAATGCTCATTACCGAAGCCATTTTGGGATTGCTTGGAGTCTTGGTATTTACTTTGGTTGATTACCGTCTTAAAGGAAAAATAAGATTGAGGTCTTGTTAGGAGATTTACATGGTTAAAAAAAATGGTTTTAGTCTTACAGGAGTTCTTATTGCTTCTGGTATTGGGGCTCTCATTTTTGGATTTATTGCAGATATGATTATTTATCAGTATAAAGATCAGAAACATCTTTCACAGAAATTAGAAATGACGGATTTTGCAAATACACTGATAACTACCTTTGCAAAACCTGGCAACTGTACTTGTCAATTTGCCAACAATGCAACTAACCCAAATTTGGCAAATTTTGGGGCCCTTCATTTTGACAGTACCAACGTTACAGGAACAGAGAGTATTCCGGTGAGTAAACTTTTTTCCGGTTGTCTAGGTGGTGCTAATCCACCAATTTTATTGGCGGCCAACAATCAACCTCTTCATGGATCGCAAGACCTGATTGTGGACACGGTTAAATTAATCAATCTGAAACCAAGTGGGGGCGGCGCTAATCCCAATGATTGGCAAGGACAATGGCAGGTCATCTTCAAAGTGGCATCAGGATCTTTAAATAAACCAAGTCCGCCTGTATTGGTAACTCAGAAATTTACCATTGATCCAACAGTTCCTACGGCCGCATTAATTAGTTCTTGTAATGGAATTTCATCGGGGACTGGAACAACCAATTTTTTGGCTAAATGGAGTGGAATCACAGGAATGCTAATGGATTCAGGGGTGTATGAGGAGCCTGTGTTAAAGAAAATAGGGATTGGAACCACCACCCCAGATGATACTTTGGAGGTAGTTTTTGGTGCAGGTCGGGGAATCATGGCCACTAAATTTGGTCAGGTTGGT
>WBZM01000425.1_pt1 | contig 60240 bp, 57 predicted proteins | sample 5204271 | NCBI WGS metagenome assembly WBZM01 (sample SAMN12344346, study PRJNA552823) | activated sludge metagenome | biome: Activated sludge suspended growth; feature: Nitrification reactor; material: Wastewater; isolation source: activated sludge from nitrification reactor of wastewater... | reverse complement strand
AAGTTCATCGAACAATTCCACCAGCGCGATTTCGGCGCGGTACAGCTCCCAGTTGCTGGTGAAGATGCCACCGTCCTTGTTGCTGTCGGAGTAGCCCAGCATGATGTCCTGTTCGGCGCCGGAGTCCTGCACCAGCCGGGCGATGCCGGGTAGCGCGTAGAAGGCGCGCATGATGGGTGCGGCGTTGCGCAGGTCGTCGATGGTCTCGAACAGCGGCACCACGATCAGGTCGCAGCGCGGGCGGGTTGCGGCTGCAGCAGGCGCCTTCGCCCCTCCGCGCGGCGCCGCGGGGGCGAGGCCATCGAGCGTGCCGGTCATCAGGCCCACTTCCTTCTGCAGCAACAGCACCTCCAGCAGGTCGCTGACCGATTCGGTATGGCTGATGATGTAGTGGCGGATGGCCTGGGCGCCATAGCGCTGGCGCATGAGCCGCGCGGTTTCGAATATCGCCAGCTCGTCGCGCGTCAACGCACTGTAGGGCGCGTCGAGCACGCGCAAGGGCCGCGCATCGGCCAGCAGGCGCAGCAGCACCGCGCACCGGGCTTCTTCGTCCAGCGTGGCATAGGCGGGCTCGATGCGGGCCGTGGCCAGCAGTTCGGCGACCACCGCCTCGTGCTGGTCCGAGCTCTGGCGCAGGTCCACGGTCGCGAGGTGGAAACCGAACACCTCCACTGCGCGGATCAGCGGGTGCAGGCGCTGGCTGGCCAGCGCCGCGCCGTGGTGGGTCTTGAGGGAGGCCTCGATGACCTTCAGGTCGGCCAGAAAGGCCTCGGAGCCGGGGTAAGGGTTCTGCGGCGCGATGGCGTGGCGGGCCGCGTCGCCGCCGGTCAATGACTTCAGGGTGGCCGCCAGCCGCGCATAGATGCCCGTCAGGGCCCGGCGGTAGGGCTCGTCCTGGCGGTGCGCGTTGGTGTCGGGCGATCGTTCGGCCAATGCCTGCATTTCCGCAGAGACCTCAATCAGCATCGCCGACAACGACAGCTCGCCGCCGAGGTAATGCACCTCGGTCAGGTAGTGGCGCAGGGCGACCTCGGCCTGGCGCTTGAGCGCGTAGGCCAGCGTGTCGGCCGTCACGTTGGGGTTGCCGTCGCGGTCGCCGCCGATCCATTGGCCCATGCGCAGGAAGCTGGCCACCGGATGACCGGCCAGCTCACGCTCCAGCTCGGCGTACAGCCTGGGGATTTCACGCAGGAAGGTGGACTCGTAGTAACTCAGCGCGTTCTCGATCTCGTCGGCCACGGTGAGCTTGGTGAAGCGCAGCAGCCGGGTTTGCCACAGCTGCATGACCCGGGCGCGCAGCTGGGCCTCGTTGGCCGCGAGCTCGCGCGGCGTGAGCGCGTCCTTGGCCGTGCTGACGGCGGCCGCCGCGGCGCGGGCCCGGATTTCGTCGCGATCGGTCAGCAGCCGGGCGATGTCGCGTTCGGCATCCAGGATGCTCTTGCGTTGCACCTCGGTGGGGTGTGCCGTGAGCACCGGCGACACGTAGCAGCCGGCCAGCGTCGCGGCCACGGTGCGCGGCGTGATGCCGGCCCAGCGCAGGCGCTGCAGGGCGACCTCGATGCTGCCTTCCTGCGTGTTGCCCGCGCGCTCATGCACGGCGCGGCGGCGGATGTGGTGCCGGTCCTCGGCCAGGTTGGCCAGGTGGCTGAAGTAGGTGAAGGCGCGGATCACGCTGACCGCCTGGTCGCCCGACAGGCCCTTGAGCAGCTTTTTCAGTGCCCGGTCGGCCTCGTGGTCGGCGTCGCGGCGGAACGACACCGACAGCTTCCGGATCTGTTCGATCAGCTCGAAGGCGCTCGCACCCTCCTGCTCGCGGATCACATCACCGAGGATGCGCCCCAACAGGCGGATGTCGTCGACCAGCGGGCGTTCGGTGTCACGGGGCCGCGCGCCGGGGCGCCGTGGCGCCGCTGCAGCGGTGGCGTCGGCGGCAGGCAGGTTCTTCATGGGCGGGTCCTTTTCATGGCGGCGATCACGCAAGATGGCTAGCAAGAGCCATGCTAGCATCGCCGCTCACCCCCGAACCCCGCAGGGCCAAGACCTTGAGCACCACCCCGATCCCCATCACCATCGCCACCCGCGAAAGCCGCCTGGCGCTGTGGCAGGCCGAACACGTCAAGGCGCTGTTGCAGGCGCGAGGCCACCGCGTCACGCTGCTCGGCATGACCACCCTGGGCGACCAGATCCTGGACCGCTCACTGAGCAAGGTCGGTGGCAAGGGGCTGTTCGTCAAGGAACTCGAAGTGGCGCTGGAAGAAGGGCGCGCCGACATCGCGGTGCACTCGCTCAAGGACGTCCCGATGGAGCTGCCGGAAGGCTTCGAGCTGGCCTGTGTGATGGAACGCGAAGATCCCCGCGACGCCTGGGTGTCGCCGCAATACGCCAAGTTGACCGATCTGCCGCACGGCGCGATCGTGGGCACCTCCAGCCTGCGGCGCACGGTGCTGCTGCGCGCGCTGCGGCCGGACTTGCGCATCGAGCCCTTGCGCGGCAACCTGGATACCCGCTTGCGCAAGCTCGACGAAGGCCAGTATGCCGGCATCGTGCTGGCTGCGGCCGGCCTGAAGCGCCTGGGTCTGGGCGCGCGCATCCGCCACATTTTTGAACCCGAAGACATGCTGCCCGCCGCCGGGCAGGGGGCTTTGGGCATCGAGATTCGCGCCGGACGCGATGACCTGCGGGAAGCGCTGGCGCCGCTCGCGCACCGCGACACCTGGCGCGCCGTTGCGGCCGAGCGCGCAGTCAGCCGGGCCATGGGGGGCAGCTGTTCGATGCCGCTGGCCGCCTTTGCGGTGGTGCAGGGGCCGGAGATCCATCTGCGGGCCTCCTGGGGCGATCCGGACGGCGGCGCCCCGCTGGTGCGGGCTGAAGGCTTCACCCGGACGGCCGATCTGGCCAGTGCCGCGGCGCTGGGCGATCAGGTGGCCGGGTGGCTGCGTGACAACGGGGCGCATTGATCCCGAAGCGCCGCCGCGCGCGCTGGTGACCCGGCCCGAGCCGGAGGCGACTCGTTGGACCCATGCGTTGCGCTCCGAAGGCATCGAGGCCGAGGCGCTGCCCCTGATCGACATCGCGCCGGCAATCGATGTGCGTCCGGTGCACCAGGCTTGGCGAACGCTGGGGCAGTACGCGGCTGTCATGTTTGTCAGCGCCCATGCGGTGAGCCAGTTTTTTGACCAAAAACCCGATGATCCCAGCGTCGATTGGCCATCCCCAGCTATCGGGACGATAGCATGGGCGACAGGACCCGGCACCTGCCGGGCCTTGCAACGGGCGGGTCAGGCGCCGCGTCAGATCGTCGCGCCGCCGCCCGATGCGCCGCAGTTCGATTCAGAGGCCTTGTGGGCGTGCGTGCGCGACGGCATTCGGCCCGGGCAGCGGGTGCTGATCGTGCGCGGCAGCGATGCCAGCGGTCACGGCGTCGGACGCGATTGGCTGGGCGACCAGCTGGCGGGAGCGGGCGTGGCGGTGGACCGGGTGCTGGCCTACCGCCGGTGCGCGCCGGCCTGGGGCCCGAGCCAACAGGCGCTGGCGCACGCGGCGGCCTCCGACGCCAGCTGGTGGCTGTTCAGCAGCTCCGAGGCCATCGACAACCTTCAGCGTTGCCTGCCCGGTGAAGCCTGGGGCAGCGCTCGTGCGTTGGCCACGCATCCGCGCATCGCGGCGCGCGCGCGAGCCGCCGGATTTGGTGTTGTTTGCGAGTCACGGCCGAGCCTGGCCGATCTGGTGGCGTCGATAAAATCGTCCGGATGAACCCGGCGCCTACCCCAGAACCTCCGACCGAGCCCGGTGCCGGGGAAACGGTCGCGGCGACGGGCGCCGGTCCGCGCGAGGGCGTTCCGCGCGCCGTGGTGATCCTGATCGGCGCCGTGGCCGTGTGCGGGCTCGCCGCCAGCGTCTTCCTGTGGCAGAAAGTCACGGGCATGCAGGAACAGCTGGCCCGTCAAAGCGCCGATGCCGGGACTGCGGCGGTGGAGGCCCGCGCCATGGCCCGGCAGTCGCTCGACCAGAGCCGTGACACCGCGGCGCGCCAGGCCCTGGCGGACGCCCGGATTGCCGAGGTTTCGTTGCAGCGCACGCAGCTCGAAGAGCTGATGCAGAGCCTGTCGCGCTCGCGGGACGAAAACCTGGTGGTCGACATCGAGTCCGCCCTGCGGCTGGCGCAGCAACAGGCGCAACTGACCGGCAGCGTGGAGCCGCTGATGGCGGCGTTGCGCAGCGCCGATCAGCGCATCGCCCGGGCCGGCCAGCCCCGGCTCACGCCGTTGCAGCGCGCCATCGGTCGCGACATCGATCGGGTCAAAGTCGCCACGGTGGCGGACTTGCCGGCGCTGCTGGTGAAGCTCGATGAACTGGTGCGGTTGGTGGATGAATTGCCGGTGGCCAACGCGGTAGGCTCGCCTCAGCCAGGCGGCCGCGCACCCGCTGCGGCATCCGCGGAGCCACAGACCTGGTGGCAGCAGGCCTTGGCAGCCATTGTTCGCGAGACCAGGGCCCTGGTACGGGTCAGCCGGATCGAACAGCCTGAAGCGGCGCTGCTGTCGCCCGAGCAGTCCTTCCTGCTGCGCGAGAACCTCAAGCTGAAACTGCTCAATGCCAAGCTGGCTTTGCTGGCCCGCCAGCTCGATTCGGCGCGGGCCGATCTGGCTGCGGCGTCGCAGACGCTGGGCCGGTATTTCGACCCGTCGTCGCGCAAGACGCAAGCGGCATCCGGCCTGCTGCAACAGATTCAGGCGCAGATGCGGTCCACCGACCTGCCGCGCCTGGACGAAACACTGGCGGCGCTCGCGACGGCTGCCGCGGGGAGGTAGCCAAGATGCAGTGGGTGCCTGGTTGCCAACCGGTTCCGCGGGGTGGTACCTGAATGCGCGCCGCGCTGTGGCTGCTGGCCCTGTTCGCCGTGGCGGTGGCGGCGGCGCTGTTCGCCGGCAACAACCAGAGCACCTTGACGGTGTTCTGGCCGCCCCATCGCATCGATCTCTCGCTGAACCTGGTGCTGCTGGTGTTGGTGGCGGTCTTCGTCGTGGTGCACCTGGCACTGCGAGCGTTGGCGGCCATGTTCGAGATGCCGGCGCAGGCCCGGCGCTGGCGCAACCAGCAGAAAGAGCGTGCCGCCCACACCGCGCTGCTCGACGCCCTGGGGCATCTGCTGGCAGGCCGGTTCATCCGGGCACGAAAGGCTGCCCTGGGCGCGCTGTCGCGCGAGCGGGCGCTGGACGCCGCCGGCGAGCGACTGGCCCATGGGGCTCAGCTGCGGGCGATGGCGCATCTGGTGGCCGCTGAGAGCGCGCAGGCGCTGCAGGACCGCGCGAGCCGCGATGAACACCTGCAACAGGCGCTGGATCAAGCACAGGGTCGCCTCAGTGTGGCGGCGCAGGAGATTCGTGAGGGCATTCAATTGCGCGCCGCCCGCTGGGCGCTGGATGAGCGCGACGTGCAGGCGTCCCTGGGCTGGCTGGAGGCGCTGCCGGTGGGCGTGCAACGGCGTACCGTGGCGCTGCGGATCCGGCTCAAGGCCTCGCGGCTGGCGCGCCAGACTGCCGTGGCGTTGGAGACGGCCCGGCTGCTGGCCAAACACCGCGCCTTTTCGCCGGTTGCGGCGCAGAGCCTGCTGCGGGGGCTGATCAACGACCTGATTCACGGTGCGCACGATCTGGCCCAGTTGCAGCGGGTCTGGCGCGACCTCGACCCCACCGAGCGTTTGATGACCGATATCGCGGTCCAGGCGGCACGCCGGGTGCTGGATCTCGGCGGCGAGGGGGCGCTGGCCTGTGGCTGGTTGCTTCCGGTCTGGGAAGCGAACCATGACAGGCTTGCCACGTTGAATGACGTCCAGCGCGTGCGTCTGGTGCGCACCGTGGAAGACGCGGTGGCCGCGGCGGATGAAGCCACCGAGCGGGATTGGTTGGCGCGGATCGAGGCTGCGCAGCAGCGCCACCCGCGCGATGCCAGCCTGCAATACCTGGCGGGCAAAGCCTGCATGAACCGGCAGTTGTGGGGCAAGGCCCTGCAGTTGCTGACGCAGGCGGCGGCGGGTTTGCCGGATGCCAAACTGCGCAGCCGTGCCTGGCGGGCACTGGCCGAACTGGCCGAGCAGCGAGGCGACGCGGAAGGCGCGGCGCGTGCCTGGAAGGCGGCGGCAGGCGGCTGATTCGCAAGACCCCGCAACCTGCGGTCTTGCTGGTACCCATGGCGCCATGGCGCAAAAACCTTCAGCCCGGGGCCGGGTTTTGGGCGGTGTGCCTCTGCCTCGGAAAGCCAAGGGAAAAGGCCGAACGAAGTGCCGTCCGGCCTGCCTGTTCCCGGCGCACGCCGGGACGTCGTCGGGATCGCTCAGAACGGCAGGTTCAGGTCGCGAAGGTCCTTGCGCGTTTCGACCAGAATCAGCGGGCCTTCATCGACAACGATGGGCGCAGGGCGCTCGCGTGGAACATGAATCGGTTTCGGTTCCGCGGCAATTGCGGCCTGGATGGCGGCAATCTTGTCGGCATCGGAATTGACCCATTGCAGTCCCGAACGTTCGGCGATCTGGTTCAGATCGTTCAACGGAAGGACGAAGGGCTGCACCTTCGGAAGACCCTTGGCCACTGGCGCCGGAGCCGAGGCCGCCATGGCAGGCGGTGCGGTCGGTGCCGGGACGCTGGCGACCGCCGCCTGTGTCGGTGCGGGCGCGGGTCCACGGTCGAAATAGGAGCGTGGAGCCGGTTCGCGGGCTTCATCGGCCGCCGTTGCGGGCGCCGGTTCGTCCGCGCCGTCGCGGGCGGGCGTTTCGCGTTCGCCGGCGCGCTCGCCATTGCTGCGTTCGCGGCGGTCCCGGCCGTAACGGTCGCGCGAACGGCGTTCGCGGCGTTCTTCGCCGTCCGGGCGACCGGACTGGGCGGGTGCCTCGCCTGATGTTGCGCCGGTGTCGGCTGACGGCGCCTCGCCAGTTGGCAGGGCGGCGGGGCGCAGGGTGTCCGGTGTGTCGTCGCCGCGTTCCGTCCGGCCGTTTCGGCCCTCGCCACGCTCACCCCGTTCGCGACGACCTTCGCTCCGTTCGCGACGACCTTCGCCGCGTTCGCCGCGTTCGCCACGGCTCGGGCGGTCCTGGCGCGCTTCGCCGTTGTCCAGGCTGACGCCGGCGGCTTCAGGCGCCACGACTTGGTTGGCCGAAGCGGCTTGCGTGTCGCGCCGTTCGCGTGTTCCGTTGCGTTCGCCGCGCGGCGAACGTTCTCCGTCGCGGGATTCGGGGCGTCCCTCGCCACGCTCGCCGCGGCGGGCACCCCGGCCTTCGCCGTTGGCTGCGCCGCGCCGCTCGTCGCTGCGTCGGCCGTCGCCGCGGCGACCGTCTTTGCGCTCGCCCTCGCGGCCGGGGCGACCCTCGCGTTTGTCGTCTTTGCGGGCCGCCGGCGCGACCGCTGTTTCGGTCGGCGCTGGCGCCGGAGCGGGCTTTGGTTCGGCGCCAAACAGACTCTTGAGCCAGCCCATGAAGCCTTTGGCTGCGGGAGCTGGCGCCGGAGCCGGGGCGGGCGCGGGTGGCGTGGCGGTTTTCGTGACCTCTTCACGCACGGGTGCAACGGGCGCGGGCGCATCCGGCAGCACGCCCTTGATGACCGGGGTCTGTTTGTTGGTGGGCTCCTGGGAGCGGCGGGTGACCGAAGTGGGGTCTTCCACTTCTTCAGCCATCTTGTAGCTGGCCTCGATGTTGTCCAGGCGGGGGTCGTCGTGCTTGAGGCGTTCGAGCCGGTAATTCGGCGTCTCCAGCGTCTTGTTCGGCACCATCAGCACGTTGATGCGCTGCTTGAGTTCAATCTTGGCGATTTCCTGGCGCTTTTCGTTCAGCAGGAACGAGGCCACTTCAACCGGAACCTGGCACAGCACCGAGGCGGTGTTGTCCTTCATCGACTCTTCCTGGATGATGCGCAGGATCTGCAGCGCCGAGCTTTCGGTGTCGCGGATGTGGCCGGAGCCGCCGCAGCGCGGGCAGGGGATGGAGGAGCCTTCGCTCAGCGCCGGTTTCAGGCGCTGGCGGCTCATTTCCATCAGGCCGAACTTGCTGATCGACCCGAACTGCACGCGGGCGCGGTCCTGGCGCAAGGCATCGCGCAGGCGGCTTTCCACTTCACGGCGGTTCTTCGACTCTTCCATGTCGATGAAGTCGATCACGATCAGGCCACCGATGTCGCGCAGGCGCATCTGGCGCGCCACCTCGTCGGCCGCTTCGAGATTGGTGCGGGTGGCGGTCTCCTCGATGTCACCGCCCTTGATGGCGCGGGCCGAGTTGACGTCCACCGAGACCAGGGCTTCGGTGTGGTCGATCACGATGGCGCCGCCCGAGGGCAACTGCACGGTTCTGGCGTAGGCGGATTCGATCTGGTGCTCGATCTGGAACCGGCTGAACAGCGGCGCGTCGTCGCGGTAGCGCTTCACCCGGGCGGCATGCTCGGGCATGACGTGGCTCATGAACTGCTGCGCCTGCTCGTAGATGTCGTCGGTGTCGATCAGGATGTCGCCGATGTCGCTGTTGAAATAGTCGCGAATGGCGCGGATCACCAGGCTGGATTCCTGATAGATCAGGAAGGCGCCTTTGGCGCTCTTCGCGGCGCCGTCGATGGCGGACCACAGCTTGAGCAGGTAGTTCAGGTCCCATTGCAGTTCGGGGGCTGAACGACCGATGCCCGCGGTGCGGGCGATGATGGACATGCCGTTCGGGTATTCGAGCTGATCCATGGCCTCTTTCAGCTCGGCCCGGTCGTCGCCCTCGATGCGCCGACTCACGCCGCCGCCGCGCGGGTTGTTGGGCATCAGCACCACATAGCGGCCGGCCAGCGAGATGAAGGTGGTCAGCGCGGCGCCCTTGTTGCCACGTTCTTCCTTTTCGACCTGCACCAGCAACTCATCGCCTTCTCGGATCACATCCTGGATGCGTGCCTGGCTGACCGAGACGCCTTGCGCGAAGTACTGGCGCGATATTTCCTTGAACGGCAGGAAACCGTGGCGGTCTTCGCCGTAGTCGACAAAGCAGGCCTCCAGCGAAGGCTCGACGCGCGTGACGACGGCCTTGTAGATGTTGCCCTTGCGCTGCTCGCGCCCTTCGATTTCGATTTCGTAGTCGAGCAGTTTCTGCCCATCGACGATCGCGAGCCGGCGCTCCTCAGCCTGGGTCGCGTTGATCAGCATCCGTTTCATTGCGGAACCTTTTTTCATGACAAAGTACAGGCCCTCGTGGGGCCAACGCTGCCTGAAGCGACGCTCTGAAACGGAGGGAATTGCCGAATGTGCCCGTGGCTGTTTCGAGATTTATCTCTGCAACCGGGGCAAGGGCGCGTGGAAGGGGGCGAGAAAGGACGGGGGTCGATCCGCCGCCAATTCGGCGGCGAGAACCGCCCGGCGAACGGGCGGCCGGGTCGAAATCAGGCCAGCAGGCGCGGCTGTCAGCCAGCGCCAGAAGGAAAGAATCGACAGTATCAACACAGGAATCTCGCTTCAATCCGTTCGAAAGCAGTGCGCTTGCGAACCTGTATTCCGTATCTGGGTTTCATGGCGTCGGATCGACTTGCGTGCCAGCGTGCCACTGTCGGCAGGGGCCTCCAGTCTGCAGGCAATGCGCGCAAGCGGCATCGACCTTCCAGCGCCACTGGGTGTGACAGGTGGACTAAACTTCCCAGTCAGGAAGTAACTTCCATTCAAATCAACCACTTACAGCTTGACGCTAGTGAACAGGATTATAGGGGGCAGCCAAGCCCCTGCAAGCAGACAGGGGCAAGCCCAGGTTCGCAGCGTGGTGGTCGACGAGGAATCGGCCGGGCAGCGGCTTGACAACTTCCTGATCCGTCATCTGAAAGGGGTGCCGAAGACCCATGTGTACCGCATCATCCGCAGCGGCGAGGTGCGGGTGAACAAGGGCCGGGCCGGTGCGGACACACGGGTGGCGGCGGGTGATGTGGTCCGGGTGCCGCCGGTGCGCACCTCGGAACGATCGACCGAAAAGGCCGCCTTGCCTGCGCCGGGCCGGGAATTTCCGGTGCTGATGGAAGACGAGGCGCTGCTGGCCATTGACAAGCCGGCGGGCGTCGCAGTGCACGGGGGCTCCGGCGTGAGCTTCGGCGTGATCGAACAGTTGCGCCAGGCCCGCCCGCAAGCCCGATTCCTGGAACTGGTGCATCGGCTGGACCGCGAAACCAGCGGCATCCTCCTGGTGGCTTGCAAGCGAAGCGCGCTCAGGCATTTGCAGGACCAGTTTCGCGATCGCGAGACCGGCAAGACCTATCTGGCGCTCGTCGTCGGCGACTGGCCTGCCAGCCGCAAGGTGATCGATGCGCCACTGCACAAATACCTGCTCGCCGACGGCGAACGCCGGGTCAAGGTGGTTGGCAAGGACGACCCGGATGGCATGAAGTCGGTCACGATGGTGACGGTGCGCGAGCGGCTGGCGGGCTTCACCTTGCTGGAGGTCACCATCAAGACCGGCCGGACGCACCAGATCCGGGTCCACCTGGCGTCGCAGGGACATCCGATCGCCGGCGACGACAAGTACGGCGATTTCGAACACAACAGGGCCTTGCAGAAGCAGGGCCTGCGCCGCATGTTCCTGCATGCCTGGCGGCTTCAATTCAACCACCCGGCGAGCGCGGCACGCGTCGAGCTGCTCGCGCCCCTGCCCCCGGAACTCGAACGATTTCTCCACCATGTCCGTCCGCCCCCGACAGTTTGACCTCATTGCTTTCGATTGGGATGGCACCCTGTTCGATTCAACCGCCATCATCACCCGCAGCATCCAGCGCGCGGTCCGCGACGTCGGCGGCACGGTGCCGACCGACCGGGACGCGTCCTTCGTCATCGGCATGGGCCTGATGCAGGCGCTGGCCCACGCGGCACCCGATGTGCCGAAGGAGAAATACCCGGAGCTGGGCGCGCGTTACCGCTACCACTACGCGATGCACCAGAACGACATCACCTTGTTCGAAGGCGTGCTGGCCTTGTTGCACGACTTGCGCCAACGCAAGCACGTGCTGGCCGTGGCGACCGGCAAGAGCCGCAACGGTCTCAACGAGGCGCTGGCTTCGGCGTCCCTGAAAGGCGCATTCGATGGCACACGCACTGCCGATGAGACGGCAGGCAAGCCGGATCCCCTGATGCTGCACGAACTGATGGTCGAATTCGATGTGGCACCCGAGCGCACCCTGATGATCGGCGACACCACGCACGACCTGCAGATGGCCCGCAACGCGGGATGTGCGAGCGTGGGCGTGAGCTACGGGGCCCACGAACCGGACGAATTCCATGCGCTGCAACCCGTGTTCATCGGGCACAGCGTGCTCGAAGTCCACCAATGGCTGTTGGACCATGCCTGAAACGTCGAACTGGATTCCGTTGTGTCCCAGCGCGGACCTGGTCGAAGGCGGGGATGCGGTGGCCTTTGATCTGCTGTACGACGGGCGGTCCTGTCGAGCCTTCGCGGTGCGTTTTCAGGGACAGGTGTTTGCCTACCTCAACCGCTGTACGCATGTGGCGATGGAGATGGATTTCCGGCCGAACCGGTTTTTTGATGCCACCGGCCGCTGGCTGGTCTGTGCGACGCACGGGGCCGTTTACCACCCGGACACCGGCGCCTGCGCCGGCGGACCCTGCAACGGGGGGCTGACGCGGATTACCCTTTCCGAGGAGGACCGGATGGTGCGCTGGCATACTGATCACCGCGCGCAACCCATCGTTTTTGCTTCATGACCGATCCGAATCCCTCACAGCCCCCGATTTCAGAAGAAAAAAGCCAAAATGCCAGCGCCGAAAGGCCATCAGGTGCTATCGAAAAGGAAGTATCGATTGCACCTTCCGGCGTCCCCGGCTGGGAACGGGCGACGCTGGAGCGCCTCGCTTTCGCGACGCTGGAAGAACAACGGCTGGCCCGACGGTGGCGCAACTTTTTCCGTCTGGCCTGGTTGCTGGTGGCGGTCGCACTCGGGTGGGTGCTGGTCAGCCGCAATTCACCCAGCAACGCCCCCGCTGCGCCCCACACGGCGATGGTGGCCATCCGCGGCGAAATTGACGCCGGCGGCGAATCCAGTGCCGAGATGGTGATCTCGGCGATGCGCGGCGCGATGGAGGACAAGGGGTCGCGCGCGCTGGTCCTGGTAATCGACTCCCCTGGCGGAAGCCCGGTGCAGGCCGGCATCATCAACGACGAAATCGTGCGCCTCAAGGCCCTGCACAGCAAGCCGGTGTACGCGGTTGTCGAAGACACCTGTGCGTCGGCTGCCTATTACGTTGCCGCCGGGGCGGACCGGATCTTCGTGGACAAGGCAAGCATCGTCGGCAGCATCGGCGTGCTGATGGATGGATTCGGTTTCACCGGCCTGATGGAAAAGATCGGCGTGGAGCGGCGTCTCATGACAGCCGGCGCCAACAAGGGCTTTCTCGATCCCTTCAGTCCCCAGACCGAATCCCAGCGGGCCTTCGCGCAGACCATGCTGGACCAGATCCACCAACAGTTCATCGGGGTGGTCCGCAAAGGCCGGGGCAACCGGTTGAAAGAAACGCCCGAGATGTTCAGCGGCCTGTTCTGGACCGGCCAGCAGGCGGTCGAGATGGGCCTCGCGGACGGGTTTGGCACGCTGGATCACGTGGCCCGGGAGGTGGTGAAGGCCGAGGAGGTCGTCGACTACACCCAGCGCATCAATTTTGCCGAGCGGCTGGCCAAACGATTCGGGTCGGCCGTCGGGGTCGGCGCGGTTCAGGCGCTCAGGACGTCGCCACCCCTGCGCTGAGGCTGGGCAAGCGCTCGCGGTTCCTGTAAGGGGGGCTCATCGCCCGATCGCGAAAACGGCGGGCGTGTGCTTGTCCGGGCCGTGCGGCTGTTGCCGCCAGAACTTGACCGGACGGCTGTGGGTTCGTGCGGTGGGCAGGGTCAGTCCGCTGCTGACCGACAGACGGGTGTTGTGTTGCAGATGCTCCAGCAGCGCCTGCAGGAGCACTTCGTTGCGGTAGGGCGTTTCGATGAACAGCTGGGTCTGGCCCGTGCGCAACGCGAACGACTCCAGCTCGCGAATCCGTCGGGCGCGGTCTGAAGCATCCTGGGGCAGGTAACCGACAAAGGCGAAGTTTTGGCCATTGAGTCCGCTGGCGGCCAGCGCCAGCAGGAGCGAGACCGGACCGGTTAGCGCTATGACGTCGATGCCCAAGTCGTGGGCGGCGCGGACCACCGAGCTGCCCGGATCGGCGATCGCCGGCATGCCGGCCTCGCTCAGCAGCCCGATGTCGTGTCCATCCAGCGCCGGTGCGAGCAGGGCGCGCGCGTTGAACAGGGCACCATCGGTGCCGGCGTGGTCGCCTTTCTTGTGTGCCTCGCGCGGCAATTCGGTGATTTTCTGCGCCTGCAAGGGCAACGCGAGCGGAACCACCTGGTCGACGCGCTTCAGGAACGCCCGCGTCGACTTGGCGTTCTCGCAAATCCAATGGGTCAGACCGGCAGCAGCGCCAACCGTGGCCTGCGGGAGCGTATCGGACAGCGGCAACTGGGTGGCGCAGCCGAAGTCCAAGGGGGTCGGGACCAGAAAAAGCCGCCCGACGCGGCCGCTGGCGGCGACAGGATGCGTCGCGTCGGTCATAGCAGCCGAACGCCGGCCGCGCGGATCATGCGGCAGGTGCGAATCAGGGGCAAGCCCACCAAGGCGGTCGGGTCGTCATTGTCGATTCGCTTGAGCAGCGCGATGCCCAGACCTTCGCTTTTCGCGGCCCCGGCGCAGTCGTAGGGCTGCTCGGCCCGAAGGTAACGCTCGATTTCAGCGTCGTCCAGGCCTTCTTCCAGGCTTCGAAAGCACACGCTGACCGGCGCGAGCTCGAGCTGCTCGAAGCCGGTGGCATCACACACCACTGCCACAGCCGTCTGGAACACCACCGACTGGCCGCGCATGCGGCGCAGCTGTTTAAGGGCACGCTCAGGGGTACCTGGTTTGCCGAGCGGCTCGCCATGGAGGTCGGCCACCTGGTCGGAGCCGATCACCACGGCCTGCGGGTGTCGGCGGGCCACCGCGCGAGCCTTCGCCAGCGCCAGCCGCAGCGCCAGTTCCCGGGGCGACTCCCCGCTGAGCGGCGTTTCGTCGACATCCGGCGACTCCACGATGAATGGAATGCGCAGGCGTTCCAGCAGTTCGCGACGGTAGCGCGAGGTCGATCCGAGCACCAGGGCGCGGCCGCGGTCACCGACAAGGGCAGGTGGGTGTGACATGCGACGATTCTCTTACACTGGCGCGATGAAACAGGAGTTTTCACCCCGTCACCTTGATCTCAAGGCCTTTGCTCGCGCCCAGGGTCGGCTTTCGGGTGAAAAACCGCTGGCGGATTTCGAGCGGCTGAAGGGCGAGGCACAGGGGCCGTCAGCAAGCCTCGTCCAGTGGGAGGTGCGAGCCGAGATGCGGCCGAACCAGGTCGGAATCGACCAAGTCTGGCTGCACCTAGCGGCGCGGACGACGCTGGCCCTGGTTTGTCAGCGCTGCATGAGGCCGGTCGATACGCTGATCGCCTCCGACCGCTGGTTCCGGTTTGCCCCGGATGAGGCCACTGCCGCCGCGCTGGACGACGAATCCGAAGAGGACGTGTTGGTGCTGGACGGGGCTTTCGACCTGATGGAACTGGTGGAGGACGAGTTGCTGATGTCCCTGCCCCTGGTGCCGCGCCATGAGCGGTGTCCGGTCGATGTCAAGCTCACCGTGGCGGACGCGGGCTTTGAGTCGGATGCGGTGAAACCCCATCCGTTTGCCCGGTTGGCCAGCCTTCGGGTGGACAAGTCGGGGTAGGGGATCTGGCATCGAGTCTGACGATTCGGCTATAATGCAAGACTTGGCGCGGAAAAGCTGCGCCTGTCTGACCAACCCGTGTACCAACCCGAAGCTGCGCCTGCCTTGATCGCGCGGCATCGATTGCTTTCAAGGAGCCACCATGGCCGTCCAACAAAACAAGAAGTCTCCGTCCAAGCGCGGCATGCATCGCTCGCACAATGCCTTGACGGTTCCCGGCATTGCCGTTGAGCCCACAACCGGCGAAACGCACCTGCGCCACCACATCAGCCCGAACGGCTATTATCGCGGTCGCCAGGTTCTGAAGAACAAGTCCGAAACCTGATTCCTCCAGTCACAACGGGCCCGACGCTACGCTCCGTAGCCTCGGGCCTTTGTCATTTATGCACCACTCCATTCAACTCCAGGTGCCCCGACGCCTGTTCCGCACATGATCACCCTGGCTGTCGATTGCATGGGCGGCGATCACGGCCCGGTCGTGACCTTGCCGGCCTGCCGGCGCTTCCTTGACCAGCATCCCGACGCCGCCTTGTTGCTGGTGGGCTTGCCGCAGTCTCTGGCGGGATGGCATCACGATCGGGCCAGGGTGGTGGCTGCCAGCGAGGTGGTGAGCATGGAGGATTCCATCGAGGTGGCGTTGCGCCGCAAGAAGGACTCGTCGATGCGGGTGGCCATCCAGCAGGTCAAGGATGGCTCGGCGCAGGCGGCGGTTTCCGCTGGCAACACCGGAGCCTTGATGGCCGTGGCGCGCTATCTCCTGAAAACGGTGGATGCCATCGACCGCCCGGCCATTGCCACCCAGATTCCCAATTCGCGCGGCGGGGCCACCACGGTGCTGGACCTCGGTGCCAACGTGGATTGCACGGCCGAACACCTGTTGCAGTTTGCGGTGCTGGGGTCGGCCTTGGTTTCGGTGCTCAACGACAACGACAACCCCAGTGTCGGTTTGCTCAATATTGGTGAAGAGGCGATAAAAGGCAGCGAAATCATAAAAAATGCTGGTGAACTGCTTCGAACCGCCGCCGATTCCGGTGATCTCAATTTTTTCGGCAACGTCGAAGGCAACGACATTTTCAAAGGCACCACCGACATCGTCGTCTGCGACGGCTTTGTGGGCAATGTGCTGCTGAAGACCACTGAAGGGCTGGCCACCATGATTGGCGGCTTCCTGAAAGCAGAGTTCTCTCGCAATATCTTCACCAAAATTGCAGCTTTGGTTGCCTATCCGGTGTTAATTGCGTTCAAAAAGCGAGTGGATCACCGTCGCTACAACGGTGCTGCGTTGTTGGGCTTGCGCGGTCTGGTGTTCAAGAGCCACGGCTCCGCCGACGAACTCGCTTTCGCCAATGCGCTGAGCCGCGCGTATGATGCGTCCCGCAACCAGTTGCTGGAGCGGGTTCAGGCGCGTATCGCCCATGCTGCTCCGGTTCTTTTGGCCGGGACATTCCCGGAGGCGGTCCCAAAGCATTGACCTGATCCATGAAGCGTTATTCCCGAATCACCGGCACGGGCAGTTTCCTGCCGCCCCGTCGCGTGACCAATGCGGAACTGGTGGCCCGGCTGGCCCAGCAGGGCATCGAGTCATCGGACCAATGGATTCGGGAGCGCACCGGGATCCGGGCCCGGCACTTTGCGGAACCGGGCGTCTTCGCCAGCGACCTCGGAGTCGAAGCCGCCCGAAGCGCTCTGAATAGCGCGGGGATTCCTGCGCAGGAGATCGACCTTATCATCGTGGCGACCTCTACGCCCGACATGGTGTTTCCTTCGACGGCGACGATCCTGCAGCACAAATTGGGCGTCGCGGGATGTGCGGCCTTTGATGTGCAGGCGGTTTGCAGCGGCTTTGTCTACGCCGTGACGGTCGCCGACTCGATGATCAGGGCTGGCGCGGCCACCAAGGCGCTGGTCGTCGGCAGCGAAGTATTCAGCCGTCTGCTCGATTTCAACGACCGGACGACCTGTGTGCTGTTCGGCGACGGTGCGGGTGCCGTGGTGCTGCAAGCATCGGGCACGCCCGGAATCTTGGCCACCGACCTGCACGCCGACGGCAAATACACCGACATTCTTTGCGTGCCGGGCCATGTGTCGGGCGGGCAGGTGCTGGGAATGCCCCTGCTGCGCATGGACGGCCAGGCGGTCTTCAAGCTCGCGGTGGGCGCGCTCGAAAGCGCGGCGCGCGCGGTGCTTGACAAGGCGGGCCGGACCGATGCGGACGTCGACTGGCTGGTGCCGCACCAGGCCAACATCCGAATCATGCAAGGCACGGCCAAGAAGCTGAAACTGCCCATGGCCAAGGTGGTGGTCACGGTCGATGAACACGGAAACACCTCGGCCGCATCGATCCCGCTGGCGCTGGATGAGGCCGTGCGAGGGGGGCGCATTCACAAGGGCGACACGGTGATGCTCGAGGGCGTTGGCGGGGGGTTCACCTGGGGAGCGGTACTCCTGGATTTGTAGCGTCTTGTGGCCTGCTGATAATGGGCTCGGCAGTAAACGACTTGATTTTCGACTCTTGACATGAAATCCTTTGCTTTTGTGTTTCCGGGACAGGGTTCCCAGTCTGTTGGCATGCTCGACGCCTGGGGTGATCACCCGGCGCTGTTGCAGACCTTGCAGGAGGCGTCCGACGCCTTGGGTGAAGATGTGGCCCGGCTGATTCGCGAAGGCCCTCGCGAGACGCTCGCACTCACGACCAACACCCAGCCGGTGATGCTGGTCGCGGGCGTCGCGGCCTACCGCATCTGGCGCGCCGAAGGCGGTGCCGAGCCATCGGTGGTGGCCGGGCACTCGCTGGGCGAATACGCCGCGCTGGTCGCCGCCGGCGTACTGACCTTGGCGCAGGCAACCCCCTTGGTTCGTTTCCGGGCCGCGGCAATGCAGGAAGCGGTGCCAATTGGCGCGGGCGCGATGGCCGCGATTCTGGGTTTGGACGCAGCCGCGGTGATCGCGGGCTGCGCGGAAGCCCAGGCCAGTTTCGATCCGGCCAGCGGGGAGGTCGTCGAAGCCGCCAATTTCAATGACAGCGCGCAGACGGTCATCGCGGGCAGCAAGGCCGCCGTGGACAAAGCCTGCGAGGTACTGAAGGCGCGTGGCGCCAAACGGGCCCTGCCGCTGGCGGTGTCGGCCCCGTTTCATTCCAGTCTGATGAGGCCTGCGGCCGAGAAGCTGCGCGAAAAACTGGCCGCCATCGAACTGGGCACGCCCGCCATTCCCGTCATCAACAACATTGACGTGACCGTTGAGGTCACGCCCGATCGCATCCGTGATGTCCTGTACCGTCAGGCTTTTGGCCCGGTGCGCTGGGTCGAATGTGTTCGTGCGATCAAGGCGCGGGGCGTCGTCACGGTGGTCGAATGCGGGCCCGGCAAGGTACTGGCCGGCATGGTCAAGCGCATCGACCCCGAAATGACCGGCGCGGCGTTGTTCGATCCGGCATCGATGAACGACGTGAAAGGACTACTGTCATGAGTGAAACCAGCTTTCAGGGCCAGGTCGCCCTGGTCACGGGTGCGACGCGCGGCATCGGCGCGGCCATCGCCCTGCATCTGGCGGCGCAAGGGCTGAAAGTGATCGGCACAGCGACCTCCGACGACGGCGCGGCGCGCATCACCGCCGCTTTGGCCGCCTACCCTGGCTGCCGTGGGGCGACACTGAATGTGAACGATGCCGCGGCGGCCGAGTCGCTGATCGATGCCATCGTCAAAGAGCACGGCGGCTTGCAGGTGCTGGTGAACAACGCCGGCATCACCCGCGACATGCTGGCCATGCGCCTGAAGGACGACGACTGGGATGCGGTGCTCGACACCAATCTCAAGGCCGTGTTCCGGATGAGCCGTGCCGTGATCCGGCCCATGATGAAGCAGCGCTACGGGCGCATCATCAACATCACCAGCGTGGTAGGGGCTTCGGGCAATCCTGGGCAGGCCAACTACGCGGCGGCCAAGGCCGGTGTGGCGGGCATGACCCGCGCGCTGGCCCGCGAGCTGGGCAGCCGAAACATCACGGTCAATTGTGTGGCACCCGGTTTCATCGAAACCGACATGACCGCCGCTTTGCCCGAGGAGCAGCAGAAGGCCCTGCTGGTACAGATCCCGCTCGGGCACCTGGGCAAGCCATCTGATGTTGCCCACGCGGTGGTCTATCTCGCGAGTCCGCAGGCGGCCTATGTGACAGGGCAGGAATTGCACGTCAACGGCGGCATGTTCATGGCCTGAGTACGCAAGGGCGCGCGCCCAATTGCCTTGGGGGCAGCTTCCGCCGGTCGTGCAAGGGCAGGTAAAATCAGTTTTTTTCACAACCCTCAGAGGGACATATGAGCGATATCGAAGCACGCGTCAAGAAAATCATCGCCGAGCAGCTTGGCGTTGAAGAGTCACAGGTGACCAACGAAAAAGCCTTCGTGGCCGATCTCGGCGCGGACTCGCTGGACACCGTGGAACTGGTGATGGCGCTGGAAGACGAGTTCGGCATCGAGATCCCCGATGAGGACGCCGAGAAGATCACGACCGTCCAGGCAGCCATTGATTACGCCGTTTCCAAGAAGGCCTGAGCTCCGATGACCCGTCGCCGCGTTGTCGTCACGGGATTGGGATGCGTCAGCCCCGTGGGCAACACGGTGGCGGAAGCGTGGTCCAACCTGCTGGCCGGAAAGTCCGGTATCGACATGATCACCCGGTTCGACGCCACGAACTTCTCCTGCAGGATCGCGGGCGAAGTCAAGGGCTTCGATGTGGAGGGCTACATGTCGGCCAAGGAAGCGCGGACGATGGATACATTCGTTCACTACGGTATCGCTGCCTCCGTGCAGGCCGTGGCCGATGCTGGACTCGCTACCGGCGACGCCCTGAGCGAGGAGCAGTCCACACGCATCGGCTGTGTCATCGGCGCGGGCATCGGTGGCTTGCCGTTGATCGAGGAGACGCACGCCGAACTGCTGAACCGCGGCCCGCGCCGCATCACGCCGTTCTTCGTGCCGGCCTCGATCATCAACATGATCTCGGGGCACGTGTCGATGCGGTTTGGGTTCAAGGGCCCGAACCTTGCGATCGTCACCGCTTGCACAACCGGGCTGCATTGCATCGGGCAGGCCGGTCGCATGATCGAGTGCGGCGATGCCGATGTGGTGATCGCTGGCGGCTCGGAAGCCACGGTGTCGCCGCTGGGCGTTGGGGGCTTCGCGGCCATGCGGGCCTTGTCCACACGCAACGACGACCCCCATACAGCCTCGCGCCCCTGGGACAAGGACCGCGACGGTTTTGTGCTTGGCGAAGGTGCTGGCGTGATGGTGCTGGAGTCCTATGAACATGCCAAGGCCCGTGGCGCCCGAATCTATGCGGAGCTCGCCGGGTTTGGCATGAGCGCCGACGCCGGCCACATCACTGCGCCCAACATGGACGGTCCGCGGCGTGCGATGGTCAATGCGTTGGCGAATGCGGGCGTCAATCCGGATCAGATCAGTTACCTGAACGCCCATGGAACCTCCACCCCACTGGGTGATGTGAACGAATCCAACGCCATCAAGGCTGCGCTGGGCGATCATGCACGCAAGATCGTGGTGAATTCGACCAAGTCCATGACCGGTCATCTTCTGGGTGGGGCCGGGGGCTTTGAAAGCATGGTCACCGTGCTGGCACTCCACCACCAGGTGAGTCCGCCGACCGCCAACATCTTCAACCAGGACCCGGAATGCGACCTGGACTACTGCGCCAACGTTGCGCGCGACATGAAGATGGACTATGCGCTGAAGAATAACTTCGGCTTTGGCGGTACCAACGGTTCGCTGGTTTTCAAGCGCGCCTGATCGCGGCAACGGCACTTTCTGCCCGGGGCGCGGTCAATCCCGATTCACACCTTCATGGCCGGCGCCCCATCGGTTCGATACCCGGTGCAGCGCTCGCCGCTTCTCGCAATGGCACTGGGACTGGTCTGGCTGGCCGGGTTTCTGGCCTTGGCATGGGCGTGGCCGGTCCCGAGCTGGCGTTGGGGCCTTGGGGCGGTGACCTTGCTGCTGGCCGGCGCGGCTGCATGGCGGTTCTGGCTTGGCACGGCTGAAGGGGAATTCCGGTGGGACGGTGGCGCATGGTACGCCCCGGGGGAGCTGCCGGTCAGCGATGCCCCGGTTGTTCGCTTCGATGGCCTACGGTGGCTGCTCGTGCTGGTCCGGGTGGTAGGCCCCGGCACGAGCCCGGCGAGCTGCTGGTTGTGGCTCGAGGCCGCGGCCGATCCTCCGGCTTGGACAGCCTTGCGCCGTGCGCTGTTTTCTGGAGCGGTTCCCGGACCTGCCAGCGAAGGCATTGCTCATGAATGATCCCGCGCCTTCGTCGCGGAGCGGCGGCATGCCCGACAGCGATCACCTGCTGGTGGAACGTGCCGTGGCGGGTGACCAGCGGGCATACGAACTGCTCGTCGTCAAGTACCAGCGCCGGATCGAGCGCCTGATCGCCCGCATGGTGAGGGACGTCGACCTGATCGAAGACATTGCCCAGGAAACCTTCATCCGGGCCTGGCGGGCCCTGCACCAGTTCCGTGGTGATGCGCAGTTCTATACCTGGCTTTACCGGATCGCGGTGAACACGGCCAAGAAGGCGTTGCTTGATCTGAAACGGCATCCTTCTGCCGCGGCAAGCCCTGGCGCGGGCGGCGAGGAAGAGGATGAAACTTCCTGGCGCGAAAACGAACCAAGCACTCAAGAGACCCCGGAATCGGAGTTTGCGGCGCGCGAAATCGCCCTCGCGGTGAACGCGGCGATGGACGCGTTGCCGGAAGACTTGCGGCAGGCCGTGACCCTGCGCGAGATCGAAGGCCTTAGTTATGAGGAGATCGCCGAAGCCATGGATTGTCCAATCGGTACCGTGCGTTCGCGGATTTTCAGGGCCCGTGAGGCGATTTCGGCGCGGGTGCGTCCGATGCTGGAGCACCAGAGTGGCAAACGTTGGTAAGGCGGGGCGGAATCGGTGAGCAATCAGATGGAACAGACGAGAACAATTGAACAATTGGAGCTGCGGGAGCAGGTGTCCGCGCTCGTGGACGGACAGCTGGGCGGAGCGGCCTTTGCCAGTGTCGTCGATTGCCTCGGGCAGGACGAGGATGCGTGGGCGAGCTGGCATCTGTACCACGTGATCGGCGATGTCCTGCGCTCGGGCGAGATGGGATCCGGGCAGTACGACAAGGCGTTCGTCGCGCGACTTCGGGAGCGGCTCCAGGCCGAACCGGGCATTCCACGCTTCGTCGAGCCGTTGTCCGTGACTCCTGAAACCATAGCTCCCGATGACCATGGGACGCAGGAAGACAGGTCTTTTGATCATGAATTTCCGCCCGCTGCGAACGACCGGACCTACCGCTGGAAGGTGCTCGCCGGTCTGGCCACCGTGGTCGCCGTGGCGGCAGTCGCCTGGAACGGGCTGGGCGGGGGAGGCGGAGGCGTTCAATTGGCGCGGCCAGCAACGCCGGAGCGTGTCGAAGCGGCTCTGGGCGGCCAGGGTGGCGGATCGGCGGTCATGATCCGGGACCCCCACCTGGACGCGATGCTGGCGGCGCATCGGCAGTTCGGTGGTGGCTCGGCACTTCAGAATCCTGCGGGGTTTCTGCGTAGCGCCACGTTCGATGGCGTCGCCGGGCGCCCGATGCGGGTGACAGGGCCGTGAACGTGGCGACCCTGATCATGCTGCCTGTGCGTCGCGTCGTTGGATTGGCCGTGCTGGGGTGGTTGTGCGGGGTTGCGGGGGGCTCGATGGCCCAGTCGGCGAATCCGCCATCGGCCAAGGCGCCGCCACCTGCGTCGTCCTCGTCGAGCGATATGAGCACATGGCTCGCCCGCCTGCAGGAAGCGCCGCGCAAACGGGTCTACGCCGGAACCTACGTGGTGTCGTCATCGTCGGGTGCCTTGTCTTCTGCGCGGATCTGGCATGTGTGCGACGGCGCACAACAGATGGAACGCGTCGAGTCGCTCACCGGACCGCCCCGTTCCACGTTCCGCCGAAACGACGAGGTGCTCACGTTTCATGCGAACGATAAGCGCGCGGTGGCGGAAAAGCTGGAGGCACCCGCGTTGTTTCCTAACCGGGTGATACCGGGTGAGCAGGCTCTTGCCGGGCACTATGTCTTGCAACCTTTGGCTGGCGAGCGCATTGCCGGTCATGAAGCAGACGGCGTGCAACTGACGCCGAAGGACCCGTGGCGCTTTGGCTACCGGATCTGGAGCGAGAAGAAGACCGGTCTGTTGGTCAAGCTTCAGACGCTCGACGCGGCTGGCCAGGTTTTGGAACAGGCTGCTTTTTCCGAGATCCAGTTCGATGCCCCCGTTCAGATGGAACAATTGGCACAGATGATGGCCAACACGGGCGGTTACCGGGTGGAGAAGGCCGATGTGGTTCATACCACCGCCGCAGCAGAGGGATGGGCCGTCCGCAGCACCGTGCCCGGTTTTCAACAGACGAACTGTCTCAAGCGCCCGGCGCCTGCCAGTTCGACCAAATCCATGGTGCAGTGGGTGTTCACGGACGGACTGGCGTCCATTTCGCTGTTCATCGAGCCGTTTGATCCGCGGCGCCACCAGGGCGAACGCATGGTCACGATGGGCGCGACGCACCTGATGATGCACCGATGGCCAGACCGGGTTGGCGGCGACTGGTGGCTCACCGTGGTGGGCGAGGCGCCGATGCACACGCTCAAGGCCTTTGCCCAAGGCCTTGAGCGGCGCCCGTGAATCCCCAATTGGCTCAAAGGCCTTCGCTGCGGTGGTGGAATGCGATTGTTGAAAGGAAAACGATGCTGACTATGAATCTCAAAACGCTGCGCATGCAGGCACTGGCAGGCGCTCTTTTCGCGGCGTCGGTCGCGACATTGGCGCCGACGGTTCCGGCTTGGGCCCAGGGGCCCGGAGCCGTTCGCGGTTTGCCCGACTTCACCGAACTGGTGGAGCAGGTGGGCCCTTCGGTGGTGAACATCCGCACCCTTGAGAAGAACCGCGGCGGCAGCCCGCATGGCGGCGCGGGCGACGAGGACATGCAGGAGTTTTTCCGCCGTTTCTTCGGCGTGCCCCTGCCCAATGTGCCGCGCCAGGGGCCACGCCCCAACCGACCCCAGGAAGATGAACAGCCGCGCGGTGTCGGCTCCGGCTTCATCCTGACGGGCGACGGCTTCATCATGACCAACGCGCACGTGGTTGACGGGGCCGACGAGGTGATCGTCACCTTGACCGACAAGCGCGAGTTCAAGGCCCGCATCGTGGGTACCGACAAGCGCACCGACGTCGCGGTGGTCAAGATCGAGGCCAGTGGTTTGCCCGCCGTCAAGATCGGGGATTCCAGCCGTCTGAAAGTGGGCGAATGGGTGATGGCGATTGGCTCACCGTTCGGGCTGGAGAACTCGGTGACGGCGGGGATCGTCAGTGCCAAACAGCGCGACACCGGTGACTACCTGCCTTTCATCCAGACCGACGTGGCCATCAACCCTGGCAATTCCGGCGGCCCGCTGATCAACATGCGCGGCGAGGTGGTGGGCGTCAACAGCCAGATCTACTCGCGTTCCGGGGGCTACATGGGCATCGCGTTTGCGATCCCGATGGACGAGGCCGTGCGGGTGAGTGACCAATTGCGCGCGACCGGGCGCGTCACGCGCGGTCGCATTGGCGTGCAGATCGACCAGGTCACCAAGGACATTGCCGAGTCGCTCGGGCTGGGCAAGGCCCAGGGCGCGCTGGTGCGCGGGGTCGAAAGCGGATCGCCCGCGGAAAAAGCGGGTGTCGAAGCCGGCGACATCATCACCCGCTTCGATGGCAAGACGGTCGAGAAAGCATCTGACCTGCCGCGTTTTGTGGGCAGCGTCAAACCGGGCACCCGGACCGCCTTCACCGTGTTCCGTCGCGGTGCCAGCAAGGAACTGAGCGTCGTCATCGGCGAGTCGGAACCCGAAAAAGTCGCCACACGCAAGCCGGCAGAGCGCGAGGAGAAGGCCCGTCCAAGCGCGGCCGTGCAGCTGCTGGGGCTCAGCGTGAGCGAACTGGGCGACGCGCAGAAGAAAGAACTCAAGATCAAAGGCGGCGTCAAGGTCGATGCTGCCACGGAAGGCGGCGCACGTGCCGGCTTGCGCGAAGGTGACGTCATCACCCAGGTGGCCAACCAGGAGGTCTTGTCGGTGAGGGACTTCGACGCCGTGGTGGCTCGCCTGGACAAGAGCAAGCCCGTCAGCGTCCTGTTCCGTCGCGGCGAATGGGCCCAATATGCGTTGATTCGTCCGGCGCGATAAGTCGGTGTCCCGGTTTCTGCTGTCCGGAAGACCCCATTCCGGACTCGGAAACCCGAGTTTTTTCTGGGGCCGTGCGCATGCGATTCGGTCGATCGAGGCCCGGGCCTCGCTGAACGTGGCTCCTGAAAAAGTTTGCGCCTACTAACTTTCCAGAATTGGCCGTTACTTTTTTCGATAGAATCGGGGTTGCCTGAGCGCGATTACTGGCATTGCTGAATTGCAGACAGCCACCATGCGGAAAACCTTGCAGGGCTTCGCATGCTGAACACCCTTCACCCACAAGTTGTTCAAATCATGCTTTTCGAAGCTGTGGATAAGTTGTTGATAAATTTGATGTTGCGACCTTGCAACGAGCAACATCCGATGGTTCGAAGGCTGGACGTTGGGGGCTTTTTGCCTACAATGAAGCTCCAACACATCGCAGTTGCCAATGATTGTTGGTTCAGGGCGCGTCGTTATCCGACGCGCCCTTTTTTCTTTTCCTGACCTATTTAATTCAATCACTTGAAGTCAGTCGTTGATGAATCACATCAGAAATTTTTCAATCATTGCGCACATCGATCACGGCAAGTCGACGCTCGCTGATCGGCTCATTCAGCGCTGCGGCGGCCTGAGTGAACGCGAGATGAGCGAGCAGGTTCTCGATTCGATGGATATCGAGAAAGAGCGTGGGATAACCATCAAGGCGCAAACCGCTGCGCTCACCTACCAGGCACGTGATGGCAAGGTCTACAACCTCAACCTGATCGACACACCGGGGCACGTGGACTTCTCCTACGAAGTGAGTCGTTCGTTGTCGGCGTGTGAAGGCGCGCTGCTCGTGGTGGACGCGAGCCAGGGTGTCGAGGCGCAGACGGTGGCCAACTGTTATACCGCGCTCGATCTCGGCGTCGAAGTGGTGCCGGTGCTCAACAAGATGGACTTGCCCAACGCCGATCCTGACAATGCCAAAGCGGAGATCGAGGACGTGATCGGCATCGATGCGGGCAACGCGATTCCGTGTTCGGCCAAGACCGGCATGGGCATCGACGACATCCTCGAAGCGGTGGTCGCGCGCATCCCTCCTCCCCGCGGCGAACCACAGGCTCCATTGCGCGCCATGATCATCGACAGCTGGTTTGACAGCTATGTCGGCGTGGTGATGCTGGTGCGCGTGGTAGACGGTCGACTGCAGCGCGGCGAGCGCATCAAGCTCATGGCCACCGGGGCGATCTACAACGCCGACAACCTCGGTGTGTTCACACCGGCCAACCAGCCGCGAGAAGCGCTCGAGGCTGGCGAGGTGGGTTACATCATTGCCGGCATCCGCGAGCTCCAGGCGGCCAAGGTGGGCGACACGGTCACACTGGAAAAGAAGCTGCCCAACAACCTCGGGACCGCCGCCGAGCCGCTGCCAGGCTTCAAGGAAATCCAGCCGCAGGTGTTCGCCGGTCTGTACCCGACAGAGGCCAGCGAATACGACTCGCTGCGCGACGCATTGGAAAAGCTCAAGCTCAACGATGCGTCGCTGCACTATGAACCCGAGGTCAGCCAGGCGCTGGGCTTTGGCTTCCGCTGCGGCTTTCTCGGTCTGCTGCACATGGAGATCGTGCAGGAGCGCCTGGAGCGCGAGTTTGACCAGGACCTGATCACCACCGCGCCGAGCGTGGTCTACGAAGTGGTTCAGGCGGATGGCGAAGTCAGGATGGTGGAGAACCCATCGAAGATGCCCGAACAGGGGCGTCTGGTGGAGATCCGCGAGCCGATCGTCACCGTGCACCTGTACATGCCGCAGGAGTATGTCGGTCCGGTGATGACCCTGGCGAACCAGAAGCGCGGGGTGCAAATCAACATGGCCTACCATGGGCGCCAGGTGATGCTGACCTATGACATGCCGCTGGCGGAAATCGTGCTGGATTTCTTCGACAAATTGAAATCCGTGTCGCGCGGTTATGCGTCGATGGACTACGAGTTCAAGGAATACCGCGCGGCAGACGTGGTGAAGGTCGACATACTGCTCAACGGCGACAAGGTCGATGCGCTGTCCATCATCGTGCACCGCTCGCAGTCTCAGTTCAGAGGCCGCGCCGTGGTGGCCAAGATGCGCGAAGTCATCAGCCGTCAGATGTACGACGTCGCCATCCAGGCGGCGATCGGCTCCAACATCATCGCGCGCGAAACCATCAAGGCCTTGCGCAAGAACGTGCTGGCAAAATGTTACGGGGGCGACATCACCCGCAAGCGCAAGCTCCTCGAAAAGCAGAAGGCAGGCAAGAAGCGAATGAAACAGATCGGCTCGGTTGAAGTTCCCCAGGAAGCCTTCCTGGCCATTTTGCGGGTGGAGGACTGATGCCTTACCTCACCGCGCTGATCCTTGCCGGCTTTGCCGGGTACGCAGGCGCCTGGTATCTCGGCCTGCTGGAGGGCAATTTCTCGCTGATGCTGTTCATCGCAACGGTCGTCACCGGTCTGTACTGGCTCGCCGAGCGTTATTACTTCCTGCCCGGACGCCGACGGGCGGCCCAGGCGCTGGAGACGCAAGACCAGCAACGACGCGCCGAACTCGGAAAGATGGGCATCACGCAGGTGGACGGCGACGTCACCGAGGCCAAACAGCGACTGATCATGCAACCCTGGTGGCTCGACTGGACCGCCGGGCTGTTTCCGGTCATCGCGGTGGTGTTCCTGCTGCGCTCGTTTCTGTTCGAACCGTTCAAGATACCCTCGGGCTCAATGATCCCGACGCTATTGGTGGGCGATCTGATCCTGGTGAACAAGTTCACCTATGGGGTGCGTCTGCCGGTGATCAACCTCAAGGTCGCCGAAGGAAAACCGCCGCAGCGGGGCGACGTGATGGTGTTCAGGTATCCGCCCAAGCCCAGTCTGGATTACATCAAGCGCGTCATCGGCGTGCCGGGCGACGAAGTCGCGTATCTCAACAAACGTCTCACCATCAATGGCAGACCTGTGCCGACCACCGCCTTGCCGGAGTTTTTTGACGAAGACGCGATGCGATATTTCCCCCAGTTCAGTGAAGCGCTGACCGACGTGGCGCACCGCATCATCGTCGACCCTGCCCGTCCGGCGATGGTGGCCGGCGCGGATGATTTCGTGTTCCGGCAAAACTGCCGTTACAGTGTCGAAGGGGTCGTGTGCAAGGTGCCCGATGGACACTATTTCATGATGGGCGACAACCGGGACAATTCGCTGGATTCACGCTACTGGGGATTTGTGCCGGACCGCAACATCGTCGGAAAGGCATTCTTCATCTGGATGAACTTCGGCAACCTGAAGCGCATCGGATCGTTCAACTGACAGACCACTTGATCCAGGAGGGGATTCATGGCGAAGGTAATTCGGACTCGTTCAAGGCAGCGCGGCCTTTCTTTCCTGGGCCTGCTTTTTCTGGGCACATTGGGCGCTGTCGTGATGGTGATCGGAGCGCAGATTTTTCCGACCTGGGTGGAATACCAGGCAGTGGGCAAGGCGGTCAACAAAGCCAGCGCCGGTTCAACCGTTTCGGAGGTTCGCCTGATTTTCGAAAAAGCCGCCGCCATCGACGACATCACCTCGATCAAGCCCAAGGATCTGGAAGTCACCAAGGTGAACGACCGGGTCGTCGTCAAGTTCGCCTATGAAAAGGACATTCATCTGGTCGGACCGGCGTATCTGGTGATGCGGTACAGCGGGCAATCCAAGTGAGCCTGCCGGCGCCGCTGTCGGCGCTGCAAGACCGGCTCCAGCATCGGTTTGCCGATCCGCTGTTGCTGGTGCAGGCACTGACCCACCGAAGCTTCAGCACCGACCACAACGAACGCCTGGAGTTTCTGGGCGATTCCGTGCTCAACCTGGCGGTCGCCCACCTGCTGTTCGAGCGCTTGAACGGCCTGCCCGAGGGCGATCTCTCGCGTGTGCGGGCCAATCTGGTCAAACAGGACACCTTGCATGGACTGGCGCTCGGTCTGGATCTGGCCGGTTTGCTGCGCCTGGGCGAAGGCGAAATGCGCTCAGGTGGACAGCGTCGGCCATCCATCCTCGCCGATGCGCTGGAGGCGGTGCTGGGCGCCGTCTACCTGGATGCAGGGTACCCGGCGGCGCAGGCGCTGGTGCACCGCCTGTTCAGGAACGTGGAAATCAAGGCCACGATGCCGGCCGCCGCGAAAGACGCCAAGACCGGACTCCAGGAGTGGTTGCAGGCCCGCAAGATGCGCTTGCCCGTGTACCAGGTCGTTGGCACCCAGGGTGCGGCCCACCAGCAAACCTTTGATGTCGAATGCGAGATCGAGGAAATGCATTTGTCCCGACGAGGTATCGGCGGGTCGCGCCGAGCGGCAGAACAGGCAGCAGCCGCAGCCATGCTGGAGGCGCTGCAGGCGTCCAACCCCAAATGAATGCTACAAAAAACAAAGTATCCGATGGCCAGTCGGCGCTGGATAAGCCGTCTTCGAAGCCTGAAAATGCGCCCGTTCAGGCTTTTCAGGCCGAGGGTCGCCGCTGTGGGCTGATCGCGATCGTCGGCAAGCCCAATGTCGGCAAGTCCACCTTGGTGAATGCGCTGGTCGGCCAGAAGATCAGCATCACCTCGCGCAAGGCTCAGACCACCCGCCATCGCATCACCGGCATCGCCACCCGGGGCGACTCGCAGTTCGTGTTCGTCGACACGCCGGGTTTTCAGACCCAGCACAACACCGCCCTCAACAAGTCGCTCAACAAGACCGTTCAGGGCGCCGTGGGCGACGTCGATCTGGTGTTGTTCGTGGTGGAGGCTGGCAGCTTCACGCCAGCCGATGCCAAGGTGCTGGCTTTGCTCAAGCCCGGCGTCCCTGCCGTGCTCATCGCGAACAAGCTCGACACGGTGAAGCGGCGCGCCGAGATCGCGCCGTGGCTGCAGTCCATGCAGCAGCGCCATGCGTTTGCCGAGTTCGTGCCGATGTCGGCCAAGAACCCCAAGGACATCGATCGGCTGTTTGCCATCTGCGAGAAATACCTGCCCGAACAGCCGTGGGCCTATGGCGAAGACGAGCTCACCGACCGCAGCGAACGTTTCCTGGCCAGCGAGATCGTGCGCGAAAAGCTGTTTCGATTCACAGGAGACGAACTGCCATACACGTCCACCGTGGTGGTCGACAAGTTCGAGGACGAATACGGGCGCAACCACAGCCGCCTGGCACGCATCGCCGCCACCATCGTGGTCGAGCGCGACGGGCACAAGGCCATGGTGATCGGCGAAAAGGGCGAACGCCTCAAACGCATCGGCACCGAAGCCCGCCAGGAACTCGAGCGCCTGATGGACTGCAAGGTGTTTCTGGAGCTGTGGGTCAAGGTCAAGTCGGGCTGGGCGGATGACGAGGCGCGGGTGCGATCGTTCGGGTATGAGTGACTGGGACCCCACGCTCCCGCTTTGCTTGCCGTGGTCGGTGGCGGCCATTCGTTTCTGAATCGTGCCCGCCAAACGCGTCGCCGAGGAGCCGGCCTTTGTCTTGCATCGCTATGACTGGAGCGAGTCCAGCCTGATCCTGGAGGTGTTTTCGAGGCACCACGGGCGCATCGCGGTGGTGGCCAAAGGGGCCAAACGACCCAGTTCAAGTTTCCGTCCGGTGCTGCTGCCATTGCAGCCCTTGCACCTGAGTTTTGGCGGCGATGCCGAGATCCGCACCCTCAAGGGTGCGGAATGGGTCGGTGGGCATGTGATGCCGACCGGTGACGCCCTGCTGTCGGGTTATTACCTCAACGAACTGTTGTTGCGCCTGCTGGCCCGCGACGACCCCCACCCGGGCCTGTTCGACGCCTACGCCTCCATGGTCGAAGTGCTGGCCGGCCATGGCGGAGCGGTTGCCATGGCGCCCACCTTGCAAGGCGAGGTGCTGCACGTGGCGCTGCGCGCTTTCGAACTGTTGCTGTTGCGCGAAATCGGCCTGCTCCCGATGCTGGACGTCCAGACGCTGACGCTGGAGCCGCTGGCGCCGCGGTGCCGCTACTGCCTGGTGCCCGAGGGCGGCCTGCGCGAAGCACACGACGACGACCGCGCCAGCCTCTTTGGCGCTGACTGGGAAGCACTGCAGCGGGCGATGGACGGGGCGGGAGCTTTCACCGCCTTGCTGTTGCCTTGCGCGTCGGTGATGCAGGCGCTGCGACCCCAGTTGCGGTCGCTGCTGAACTACCATTGCGGCGTTGCGACACTGCGCACCAGGCAGATGATGATGGACCTCCAGAGTCTCTGACTGGCCCACGCCGTGCCGCACCGACCGAACCCGTCCGACCGAATCGCATGAACACCGCCCTCTCCGTCAATCTGAACAAGGTCGCGCTGGTGCGCAACACGCGGCACCTGGGCATTCCCAGCCTCGTCCGGGCTGCCCGCCTGTGTCTGCAGGCGGGCGCCAACGGCATCACGGTGCATCCGCGCCCGGACGAGCGCCACATCCGCGCGCAGGATGTGTTCGACCTGGCCGACGTGCTGAAGGCCTGGCCGGATCGGGAATACAACATCGAGGGCAATCCGTTCCACAACCTGATGGACTTCGTGCGCCAGGTGCGCCCAAATCAGGCCACCTTCGTGCCCGACAGCGAAGGGCAGTTCACCAGCGACCACGGGTGGAGCTTTCCGCTCGACGCCGAGCGCCTGCGTCCACTGATCGCCGAATGCCAGGCACTGGGCGTGCGGGTCAGCCTCTTCATGGACCCGGAGCCGGCGCAGATGGCGCTGGCGCGCGCCGCGGGGGCCGACCGGGTTGAGCTCTACACCGAACCCTACGCGGCCGCCTGGGGCGGGGCCGCGCAGGGCGAGCAGTTGCGCCGCTACGCGGCTGCCGCGCGCGCGGCGCTGGACGCCGGTCTGGGCGTGAACGCCGGGCACGACCTGAACCGCGACAACCTCGCCGACTTTTTGCGCGCCGTTCCGGGCGTCGCCGAGGTGTCGATCGGCCATGCGCTGATCGCCGACGCGCTGGAACTCGGCTATGTCCGCACGGTCGAGGGTTATCTGGCCTGCATCGACGCCGCCAACGCGCCTGTCGCGTGAGCACGAGCGAATGATTTACGGCATCGGTACCGACATCTGCGACGTGCGCCGCATTCGCGCCAGTCTGGATCGGCACGGCGAACGCTTCGCGCACCGGATTCTGAGCGACGCGGAACTGGCCCAGTGGCGCGAGCGCAGCGCGCGCTGGCCGGAGCGCGGCGTGCGCTTTCTGGCCACCCGGTTTTCCGCCAAGGAGGCGTTCAGCAAGGCGATCGGGCTGGGCATGCGCACGCCCATGAGCTGGCGCCTGTGCGAGGTCGGAAAACATGCCAGCGGCAAACCGGTCATCGTGCTGCACGGAGGCCTGAAGGAGTGGTTTGACACCCGGGGCCTCACCGCGCACGTCAGCGTCACCGACGAGACCGACTACGCCGCCAGTTTTTGCGTCGTCGAGGCCGATCTACCTATCAAAACAGGCCGTTTCCACCGTTGAACGGCCACGGAAAGCTATCAAAAACATAGCAAAAATCGCCACATCCCGGAGCCCCCATGACCCACCTCGCCCCCGTCATTCTCGACATCGCCGGCACCCGGCTGACCCCGGTGGATCGGCGCCGGCTCGCCCACCCCCTCACGGGCGGCATCATCCTGTTCGCGCGCAACTGGGAAAACCGCGCCCAGCTGGGTGCCCTGTGCGCCGACATCAAACGGGTCCGCCGCGATCTGCTGATCTGTGTGGACCACGAAGGCGGACGCGTGCAGCGGTTTCGCTCGGACGGGTTCACGCACCTGCCGCCGATGCGCGCCTTCGGCGAAATCTGGTTTCATGATGACCGGAACGCGCCTGGCAGCGGCGCGATGCGAGCCTGCAACGCCGCCAGCGCGGCCGGATACGTACTGGCGGCCGAGTTGCGCGCCTGTGGTGTGGACCTGAGCTTCACCCCAGTGCTGGACCTGGACCATGGCGGCAGCGCGGTCATCGGCGATCGCGCCTTCGCCAGCGACCCCCGCGTGGTCAGCCTGTTGGGCAAGAGCCTGATGCACGGCTTGCTGCGCGCCGGCATGGGCAACTGTGGCAAACATTTCCCGGGCCACGGTTTTGTCCGCGCCGATTCCCACACCGAGATTCCGGTGGACCGGCGCAGCCTCAAGGCGATCCTGGCCGAGGACGCCGCACCCTACGGCTGGCTCAACACCACACTCGACAGCGTCATGCCGGCCCACGTGATCTACCCGAAGGTCGATGCCCGCCCCGCCGGCTTCTCCAGCCGCTGGCTGAACGACATCCTGCGCCATCGTCTTGGCTTTGGCGGCGCGATCTTCAGTGACGACCTGTCCATGGCCGGCGCCCGCCAGATCGAGGGCCGCGAGGTCAGCCACACCGAGGCTGCGGTGGTGGCGCTGGACGCCGGCTGCGATCTGGTGCTGCTGTGCAACCAGAGCCTGGACGGCGGCGCAGCTGTCGACGCCTTGCTCGACGGCCTGGCCGAGGCGCAGCTCAAGGGCGGCTGGTTACCGCGCGAGGCCAGCGAGGAGCGGCGCCTGGCGCTGCTGCCACGTGCGCCAGCGCTGGCCTGGGACGATCTGATGCGCTCTCCCGAATACATCCACGCGCTGGGCCTGTTGCCGTGAGCGCGAGCCCACTGGCGCCAGCGTCCGGGCTTGAAAGCCGGGTGGCCGCCCCCATCTCTCCCATTCATCCACTTGGGCCCTCCTGGCGGCCCCCGCACCATGTCCGTGATCGCTGATTTCGCCAGCCAGATCGTCACCTTGGCGCTGCGCCTGGTGTTCGGGCTGTTCGCCCTGGTCTTTGCGCTGAGCCTGCTGGTGGCCGGACTGATTGCCGTCCTCTTCATGCTGCTGCGTTCGCTACTGACTGGACAACGTCCGGCGCCGGTCATGGTGTGGCGGCGCTACCGGGCCGCCTCGCAAGCATCGGCCGAGCGTTGGACGCGCCGGGCACCGGGCGCGCCAGAGCGGTTGCGCGCCGCCCCGGACGACGTCACCGACGTCGTGGCCAAGGATGTGACACCACGCTGAGGCGCGGCTCTCCCGTTCAGCCTTCGCGCCGCGCGGGTGGCGCTTCGTTGCGCAGCGCCGGGAACAGGATCACGTCGCGGATGCTGGGGCTGTCGGTCAGCAGCATCATCAGGCGGTCGATGCCGACGCCGCAGCCGCCGGCCGGCGGCATGCCGTATTCGAGCGCGCGCACGAAGTCGTGGTCGTAGAACATGGCCTCGTCGTCACCGCTGTCCTTGGCTTGCACCTGGGCCAGGAAGCGCGCGGCCTGGTCTTCGGCGTCATTGAGTTCGCTGAAACCGTTGCCGAACTCGCGGCCGGTGATGTAGAGCTCGAAGCGTTCGGTCACCTCGGGACGGGCGTCGTTGGCGCGCGCCAGCGGCGAGATCTCGGTCGGGTGCTCCATGATGAAGGTCGGCTGCCAGAGCTTGTCTTCGACGGTTTCCTCGAAGTACAGCACCTGCAGGCTCGCGAGGCTGCGGGTCGACAGCTTGTGCTCGGCTTCGGTCAGGCCGATTTTCTTGAGCGCGCTGATCAGCCAGGCCGCATCGTCCACGTGGGCGCCGGCTTCGGTGTGTTCGAAGATGGCCTCCCGGATCGTGAGGCGCACGAAGGGCTGAGACAGGTCGACCTCTCGCCCCTGGTAGCTGAGTTTCAAGGTACCCAGGGCCTTCATCGCCACGTCGCGGATCAGCGCCTCGGTGTATTCCATCAGGTCGAGGTAGTTCCAGTAGGCCGCGTAGAACTCCATCATGGTGAATTCGGGGTTGTGTCGCACCGAGATACCTTCATTGCGGTAGCTGCGGTTGATTTCGAACACCCGCTCGAAGCCGCCGACCAGCAGTCGCTTGAGATACAGCTCCGGCGCGATGCGCAGGAACATTTCCTGGTCCAGCGCGTTGTGGTGGGTCTTGAACGGCTTGGCATTGGCGCCCCCCGGGATGGGGTGCAGCATCGGGGTTTCGACTTCGAGGAAACCGTTGGACACCATGAACTCGCGAATCGCGCTGATCGCGCGGCTGCGCGCGGCGAAGCGCTGGCGCGCCGACTCGTCGGTTATCAGGTCGACGTAGCGTTGGCGGTACTTGACTTCCTGATCGGCGATGCCGTGGAACTTGTCGGGCATCGGACGCAGGCTCTTGGTCAGCAGGCGCAGACGGGTCACGTGCAGCGACAACTCGCCGGTTCGGGTGCGGAACAGGTGACCTTCGGCGCCGACGATGTCCCCGAGGTCCCAGTGCTTGAACGCGGCGTAGGTGTCTTCGCCGACCGCGTCGCGCATCACATAGATCTGGAAACGGCCGGTGCTGTCCTGCAGCGTCGCGAAGCTGGCCTTGCCCATGACGCGCTTGAGCATCATGCGACCGGCGATGCGCGCGCGGACCGGGGTGGCGCCTTCGCCGGTCAGCATGGCATCGGTGGCCTCACCATGGGCTGTGTGCAGGGCCGCGGCCCGGTCGGACGGCTTGAAATTGTTGGGAAACGCCACGGCCTTGCCCTGACGCTGCTCCTCGCGCAAGGCCTTGAGCTTTTCGCGGCGCTCCGCGATGAGCTGGTTTTCGTCCTGGGGGGTTGGCGTGGCGATTGGGTCAGACATGAATCGGAGCTGGTTGGCGCGCGGCACAGCGTTGCGCGGCGTGATGCGAAGGGCTTTTTCGCCCAAAACCCGGTATTTTAGGTTTTTGCGCGCCGCGCCAGGCCGGGCAGCGCCAGCACCACTTGATAATGCCGCCCATGTTCCTCAAGGCGGGCGCGATCTCCCTGTTGCTTCTGGTGTGCAGCCGCCTGCTGGGGCTGGCGCGCGAGTCGGCGCAGGCGGCGGCGTTTGGCACGACCGGCTTGGGGGACGTCGCCGTGCTGATGCTCACCCTGCCGGACTGGCTCGCTGGCTTGCTGGCCAGCGGGGCGCTGGCCTATGTGCTGCTGCCGCATTGGGCGCAGCAGGGGCCGGCTGGCCAGGGAGCCAGCCAGCGCCTGGTGGCCCGTGCGTTGCTGGCGCAGGGCCTGGTGCTCGGTCTGGCGATCTGGATCGGGCGGGAGCCGCTGTTGGCCCTGCTTGCGGCGGGGCTGGCGCCGGAGGTTCGACCGTTGGCGTCGGCCTCTCTGGGCTGGAGTGCGTTGGCGCTGCCGGCGGCCCTGTTGGCGGCATTGTGGGCCACGCGCTTGCAGCACGAGCGCGACTTCACGGGCATGTACGGCGCCAACCTGGTGGTGAACGGCGTCCTGGTGGTTGCTCTCTTTCTGATAGCGTTTTATGGCCATCCTGCGCTGGGATTGGTTCATTTGGGTTGGATATTTCTGGGTGCGATGCTGCTTCGCCTGCTCTGGCTGCGCCTGAGCCTGCGTCGTGGCGTTGATTCAGACGCTGTCGGAGGAGGCGAATTGTCAGAAGCCCGGCGAGCGGTGGAGATGCCGGCGGCATCGGTCTGGCTCTGGGCGGTCGCGTCGGCCGGCCTGCCGCTCGCGTTGCCGTTTGTGGCGAGGTCTCTGGCATCCCGCAGCGGCGAGGGCGCGCTGGCTACGTTCAACTACGCCTGGAAACTGGTCGAGCTGCCGTTGGTATTGGCCATCCAGCTCGTGGCAACGTTGGCGTTTCCCGCGATCACCCGTGCCTTTGCCAACGCCGCGGTGGCCCGGCCTGGCGCGGTCGGCAACGGGGAGCAAGCGGTGCGCGCTGCCCTGGCACTGGCCTGGACCTTGGCTTGCGCTGCCGTCGCGGGGCTGCTGCTGGCGGCCCCGGCGGTGACCCAGGTGCTGTTCGGCTGGGGTCGCATGGGGCCGGATGCGCTGGCGCGCATCGCAGCCTGGGGCGCCGCCGGTGCCTGGGGCCTGCTGCCGCAGGCGTTGATTGCGGTCGCGTTGACGGTGCTGGCCACCCAAGGCCGCCTGCGCTGGGCGGCCGGTGCTTATGCGCTGGCGCTGGTCGGTTTGCTGGCGGGCGCGGGCTGGGCCGGTGGTGATGGCGCCCGCTTGATGGTGCTGATCAACGCCGTGCTGACCGGCGTGGCGATGGTGTCTCTGGGTGCGCTGGGCCGGTCGGCGTGGCGCTGGCTGCCGCTACGGCTGATGGGGCTCACCACAGCCACGCTCGTGGCAGCGGCCGGGGTTCAGGCGGGGGGGTGGTTGCCCAGCTGGACCGGGCAGGGCCTCGCGTCGCTGCTGCTGGCCGTGGCGGTGGCCGGCGTGGTGATCGCAGTCGGGTGGCTGGGCGGGCCCGAGCTGAGGCAGGCGCTGCGTCGATAATCCTGGCTTGACATGATCGAGCTGATCCAGATCACCAACGACCCCGCTTTCGCGCGCCGCTGTGACGCGCTGGATGGCATGCGGCTGTGGGTGGACCTGGAGCGCCTGGGCAAGGCCGATCGCCAGGCAGGGCGCAACACCTTCATCAGTGAGCACCAGCTGGAGGATGTGGCGCGTATCAAGGACGTGCTCCGTCGTTCCCAACTGATGGTCCGCGTGAACCCGTTGCATTCACAGAGCGCGGACGAGGTGAATGCGGTGCTGGCGCGGGGCGCGGACCTGTTGATGTTGCCGATGTTCACGACGGCCGGAGAGTTGCGGGCCTTCTCGACTTTGGTGGCCGGACGGGCGCCCATCGTGCCTTTGCTGGAAACGGCCGGTGCGCTGGCCACCCTGAACGACTGGGTCGCCACCCCCGGCCTGCACGAAGTCTACGTGGGCCTGAATGACTTGCACCTGTCTATGGGCTTGCGCTTCATGTTCGAGCCGCTCGCCAGCGGCATCGTTGCGCGCGTGGGCGAGTCGGCACGCAGCCATGGGCTTCGCTTCGGATTTGGCGGCATTGCGCGTCTGGACGAAGGCCTGCTGCCGGGGCGTGACGTGCTGGCCGAGCACGTGCGCCTGGGGTCGCAGGCGGTAATTCTGTCGCGGACGTTTCATCAACATGCCGTAAGCGCCGTCACGGACCATTCGTTCGAGGACGCGGTGGCCGGGCTTCGCCAGGCCGAGAGCGATCTGGGCACGCGAACCCGCACGCAACAGGAAGCCGACCGCGCCCGGATTGCCGAAGCCATCGAGGGCGTGGCGGCGCGGTTGGCCGCCAAGGCGGAGGCCACGGCTTGAAGCGCGTCCTGGACGTGGTGCTTGCGCTGATGGCGTTGGTGCTCCTGAGCCCCTTGCTGGTGATCACGGCGATCTTCATCGTCGCCGATTCGGGGCTTCCGGTGCTGTTCCGCCAGATCCGGGTCGGGCAGGGCGGACGGGAGTTTGGCATGTACAAGTTTCGGAGCATGGTGAAGAACGCCGCTGCCCTCGGCCCCTACTTCACGGCCGACATCGACCCGCGCATCACGCGGGTCGGGCGCTTCATCCGCCGCACCAGCATCGACGAACTGCCGCAACTGATCAACGTGCTGCTTGGCGACATGAGCCTGGTGGGGCCGCGCCCCGACGTGCCGGCCCAACGCAGCCTGTATTCCGACGCCGACTGGGCGATGCGCTGCAGCGTGCGCCCGGGCATCACCGGACTGGCGCAGGCGCTGTACCGATCGACCTCGACCGAAGCCCAGCGGCTGGAAGCGGACCTGCGCTACGCCCGTGAGCACACGCTCTGGCTCGACGCGCGGATCATCTGGTGGACGCTGGGGCGCCTGGGCGGGCAGGGGGCCAACTGAGATGTGCGGCATCTTCGGCTACTGGGATCGCCGGCGCGATGCATTGGCGGCCGATGACCTGCGGGCGATGGGCAACAGCCTGGTGCACCGCGGCCCGGACGACGAAGGCATTCACCACGTACCGGCGCGCGGCGTCGCCGTGGGCAACCGGCGCCTGTCCATCATCGACATCGGGGGCGGCCACCAGCCGTTTGTGAGCGACGACGGGCAGATCGCGGTGGTGCAGAACGGTGAAATTTTCAACCACGTCGAACTGGCGGCTGAACTGCGCCAACAGGGCGTGCGGCTCGACACGCATTCGGATACCGAGGTCATCCTGAGGCTGTACGAGCGCGATGGCATCGCCTGCCTGAAGCGCCTGAACGGCATGTTCGCCATCGCCATCGACGATGCGCGCGAGGACGCGCTGTATCTGGCTCGCGACCGCATCGGTGTGAAGCCGCTGTACGTGGCCGACGATGGCACCCGGATGCTCTTCGCGTCGGAAATCAAGGCTTTTTGGCCAATACCCAGCGTCAAACGGTCACAGTCCGCTATCGATCTGGAAGCGATTCATCACTACCTGAGCTTCAACTACATCCCGGCGCCATGGACCGTCCACCAGGGTGTACGCCATGTCACGCCGGGAACCTGGATGAAATTCACCCGTGCGGGGCAGGTCGAGTCCTGCCGGTGGTGGAGCCTGGCCGATCAGCGCGAACGCGACTACGCGTACGGCGACTGGTCCGAGGAGTTCCTGGCCATCCTGGACGACGCGACGCGAATCCGCCTGCGCGCGGACGTGCCGTTTGGCGCCTTTCTGTCGGGAGGCGTCGATTCCAGCACCATCGTCGGGCTGATGGCGCGGCATGTCGACCGACCGGTCAAGACCTTCTGCATCGGCTTTGAGGACCCACGCTACGACGAATCGGTGTTTGCCGCCGAAGCCGCGCGCCGTTTCGGCTGCGACCACACGAGCGAGGTGGCCGAACTCAACATGCTGGACCGCTGGCCGTTGGTGTTGCACCACCTGGACCAGCCGCACGGCGATGCTTCGTTCATGCCCACGTTGCGAGTCAGTGAACTCGCAGCAAAGCACGTCAAGGTGGTGCTGACCGGCGATGGCGGGGACGAGCTGTTCGCTGGCTACGACAAATACGCCGCGTTTTTCGGCCGGCCGGACGCGCTCACGCTGCCCACCGAGGATTTCCAGCGCCGCTACTTTGATTCCATTTCGCTGTTCTCGCCGGCAGCCAAGTCCGCGTTGTACCGGCCCGCGCTTCGGGCGCAGCTGGATGGCATCGACAGTTTCGCGGTGGCCGCCAAGCCCTGGTTCGATGAAGCTGCGCACTTTGACCGGGTCAACCAGGCGCTGTACCTCGACATGCAATTGCTGCTGAGCGGCAACAATCTGGTCAAGCCCGACCGCTTGGGAATGGCCGTCAGCATTGAGGCGCGCACGCCGTTCCTGGACTGGCGCGTGATGGAATTTGGGTTTCGTTCACCGGGGACGACCAAGCTGTCGCCGCAGGGCGACAAGAAGCACTGGTTCAAACGCGCTGTGGTGCCGCTGATCGGGGAGGAACTGGCCCACCGGAAGAAGCAGATGTTCACCGTGCCGATCGGCGACTGGTTCAAAGGCGAATTGCACGGCTGGCTTTCGCGGACCCTCTCGCAAAGTGAACTGATTGGGTGTTTGTTCGATCCTGTGGTGGTCACCGACATGCTGCAACGCCACCGCGACGGGCGCGGCAATTTCACCCGGGAACTGCGGGCGTTGGCGGCGCTGGCACTGTGGCACGGGGCACGTGCATGAGCCGGTCGCCGCGCGTCCTGTTTGTCAGCTACGGTGGCGGTCACATCGGGATGGTGTTGCCGGTGATCCGTGAGCTGGAGGCCTTGATTCCCGCTGTTCAATGCGAACTCATGGCGCTGACCACTGGTCATCTCAAGGCCAAGGCGATCCGTCCGGAAGCGCTCGGGTACAAGGATTTTCTGCACCTCGTTGACAGGGAAGCCGCTTGTCGTTGGGGCGAGCGGCTCAGCGAAGGAAACACCAGTCCGGATGTTCCCATGGACGAGACCGTCGCATACCTGGGGATCAACTACCTGGACCTGATCGCGCAGTTCGGAGAGGCCGGTGCAGCCGAACGCTATCGCAGCCAGGGACGGTACGGGTTCCAACCACTTCACTTCATGCGCAAGGTCATCGAAGACTTGGAACCGGACGTGGTGGTCGCAACCAATTCGCCGCGAAGCGAACGTGCCGCGCTGGATGTGGCTCGTTCCATGGGTCTACCTTGCATCGGTATGGTGGATCTGTTCGGTTTGGACAGCGATACCTATGTGACACATGCATGCAAGCCGGATTGGACCTGTGTCATCTCCGAGGGGGTCCGACAACGGCTGATTCGGCGTGGTTTTCCGGCGTCAGGGGTGGTTGTCACCGGGAACCCGGCCTTTGATGGCCTGTTTGACCCTGGAAATCAGGTACTCGCACAACAGTTTCTGGTTGAGCGCGGTTGGCAGGGGTTGCGCCCCATATTGTTCGCAGGGCACTGGGAACCCGTCGCGCACCCATCCAGTTCGGTGCCTGTCGGCCAATCGCTTCCTCGTGAGATTGAAGATGTTCTGCGCCAGCACGTGCGGCAGCGAGATGACCTTGCCCTGATCGTGCGCTACCACCCAAGCGATTGGACTGAGTACCCGCGCCTGCCAGACGAGGCTCGCATTCACTTCAGCGAACCGCCGCGCGAGCCCATCCATCCGTTGATCCTTGCTTCGTCGGTTGTGGTGGTGCAGACGTCCACGGTCGGGTTGGAGTCTGCGGTCGGCGGGCGACCGGTCATATCGGTGGAGAATTCGCCGGCGGCATACGTCTGGTTCAGCCTGGCCCGACAAGGCGTTTCGAGCCCGGCAGCAACCCCTTCTGATCTTCCTGCCGTCGTGGACGCGGTGTTGGCAGGAGAGGCATCACCTTCAGACGCAAGCTTTCGCGGTGATGGCAGGGCTGCCCAGAGAGTCGCGTCGCTCGTTCGATCGGTCCTAGGACCCGATCGGCGCTTCGTTGACAATTGAGACTTCTTATTCGCCCTTTGTTGCTGTGCTGACCAACTCGACCATTCTCATTACCGGCGGTACCGGGTCCTTCGGTCACACCTTCGTGCCCATGACACTGGCGCGTTACAACCCCCGCAAGCTGATCATCTACTCCCGTGATGAGATGAAGCAATGGGAGATGGCCAAGCTGTTTCAGGGCGATGAGCGGGTCCGGTTTTTCATCGGAGACGTGCGCGATCGCGAGCGGATGTATCGGGCATTGGATGGCGTGGATTTTGTGGTCCACGCAGCTGCTACGAAGATTGTGCCCACCGCCGAGTACAACCCGTTCGAATGCGTCAAGACCAACGTCAACGGTGCGATGAATGTGATTGACGCCTGCATCGATCGGCGAATCAAGGGTGTGGTGGCCCTGTCCACGGACAAGGCCAGCAGCCCGGTCAATCTGTATGGTGCCACCAAGCTCGCGTCCGACAAGCTGTTTGTCGCTGGAAACTCCTATGCCGGAGCGACCGGGTGCAAGTTCTCCGTCGTGCGATACGGCAACGTGATGGGCTCCCGCGGCTCGGTCATCCCGTTTTTCCTCACGCTGAATGGAAAGGGCTCCCTGCCGATAACCGACTCGCGCATGACGCGTTTCATGATCACGCTGGAGCAGGGGGTCGAACTGGTCTGGCACGCTTTCGAGGACATGGAGGGCGGGGAAATCTACGTCAAGAAGATTCCGTCGATGAAGGTGACCGACATTGCGCGCGCGGTCGATCCGGATGCACGGCACGAGATCGTCGGAATCCGACCGGGCGAGAAGCTGCACGAACAGATGATCGGTGCCGAAGACGCACACTACACTTTCGAGTACCCCGAACACTTCAAGATCCTGCCGGCGATTCACAGCTGGCACGAGGATTTCAAAAGAATCAAGGACGGCGAGAAGGTGCCCGAGAACTTCACGTACGCCAGCGACATCAACAGCGAGTGGATGTCTGTCGAGGAACTGCGGGCCTGGATCGATCAAAACCGGGACAAGATCGGGCACCTATGAGCACCGAGGGGGCCATGGCAATGATTCCTTACGCGACCCAATCTATCAACGATGACGATCTGAGGACTGTCCGGGAGGTGTTGACGTCTGGCTGGCTGACCCAGGGGCCCGCCGGCCCGCGGTTCGAACAGGCATTCGCCGAGCGCCACGGCGTTGCACATGCCGTCGGGGTTTGCAACGCCACGGCGGGTTTGCATATCGCCTGCCTCGCGCTCGGTGCCGGGCCGGGCAAGACGGTCTGGACCAGCCCGAACAGCTTCGTCGCTTCAGCCAACTGCGCGTTGTATTGCGGTGCGGATGTCGATTTTGTGGACATCAACCCGGTCACCCGCAACATGAGCGTGCCTGCCCTGACCGCGAAACTGGAACAGGCCGAGCGCGAAGGCCGCCTGCCCGCCATCGTGATCCCGGTGCATTTTTCCGGTCTGCCGTGCGATCTCGCGCCCATGCGCGTGCTGGCCGACCGCTACGGCTTCAAGCTGCTGGAAGACGCTTCTCACGCGGTGGGTGCGAGCTACGAAGGTCAGCCCATTGGCAGCCGTTACGCTGATGCCAGTGTGTTCAGCTTCCACCCGGTCAAGATCATCACCACCGGCGAAGGCGGCATCGTCGCCACGCAGGACGCCGCGCTGGCGCGCTGCCTGCAGCTGCTGCGTTCGCACGGCATCACCCGGACACCGGGCGAGATGGTGCTGGATGGCCCTATGCCCGGTCCCTGGTACTACGAACAGGCCACGCTGGGCTTCAACTACCGGCTGACAGACATCCAGTCGGCGCTGGGCCTTTCGCAGCTGCAAAGGCTCGACGCGTTCCATGCCGCGCGCGAACGCCTGGCCGACCGCTATGACCAGTTATTGGCGGGTTTGCCGCTGAGGTTGCCGGCCCGGGCGCCGTCGGCTGACGCCTCGGCGCGCTCGTCCTGGCATCTGTATGTCGTTGAGGTGCAGCCGGGCGCCGGCGCGGCCTCGCGCGAAACCGTGTTCAAGCGTCTGTGGGATGCGAACATCGCGGTCAACGTGCACTACATCCCTATCCACACCCAGCCGTTTTACCGCGCGCGCGGCTTCCGGCCCGGGCAGTTCCCGGCGGCCGAGGCCTACTATGCCGGTGCCATCTCAATTCCCTTGTACCCCAGCCTCACCGAGGTCCAGCAGGACCACGTGGTGAAACAACTGAAGAAGGCCTTGGTGGCATGAAGACGATCATCATCGTCCAGTCACGCATGACCTCGACCCGCTTGCCGGGCAAGGTGCTGCTGCCGCTGGCCGGTGAGCCCATGCTGATGCGGCTGATGGAACGGCTGCGCCGCGTGCAGCGAGCCGATGGCATTGTCATCGCCACCACCACCAATGTCACCGACGATCCGATTGCTGCAATGTGCGCGCAGCAGGGCGTACCCTGCCACCGCGGCAGCGAACTTGACGTGCTCTCGCGATACGCCGACGCGGCGCGGCTGCATGCTGCTGATGTGGTGGTGCGAATCACCTCCGACTGTCCGCTGATCGACCCGGCGCTGATCGATCAGCTCATTGCGGTTTACGAAGAAGGCGACAGCGACTACGTATCCAACATGTTGCCGCCGACCTGGCCCTACGGCATGGCGGTCGAAGTGTTCAGCGCCACCGCGCTGGCTCAGGCCCATGCCGAAGCCACGCAGGACGCCGAGCGAGAACACGTCACCCCGTTCATCTACTGGCACCCCCAGCGTTACCGATTGCGCAATGTTGCCAGCCCGGTGGCTCTCAGCCATCACCGCTGGACCGTTGACACGCCGGAGGACTACGAGTTGGTACGCCGGCTGTTCGACCACCTGTTGCCGACCAACCCGCACTTCACCCAGGCCGACGTGCTCGCCCTGCTGGACGCGCATCCCGACTGGATCGCCATCAACCAGCACGTGCAGCAGAAGCCGGCCACGGAAACCCAGACCTCCAAGGAAAACCCATGACCTTCAAGACTGATCAGGAAGCCTTCTGGGCCGGCGAGTTCGGCACCGAATACATCCAGCGCAACCAGGGCGATGCGCTGCTGGCCTCCAACCTCGACTTCTTCGGCAAGGCACTGCGCCAGGCGCGTGGCATCAAGAGCTGCATCGAGTTCGGCGCCAACATCGGCATGAACCTCAAGGTGCTCAAGCTGCTGCACCCCGGCATCGACGTACACGCGATCGAGATCAATGCCGAAGCCGCGAAACAGCTGGGGGAGGTAATTCCGCCAAGCCAGGTGCACAACTGCTCCATTTTGGACTTCGTCCCGGCTCGTCAGTGGGACCTGACCCTCATCAAGGGTGTGCTCATCCACATCGACCCCGAAGTGCTGCCGCAGGTCTACGACAAGCTGGTCGCCGCCTGTGGCCGCTACCTCATGGTGGCCGAGTACTACAACCCGGCGCCGGTGGCCATTCCCTACCGTGGCCACAGCGACCGCCTGTTCAAACGCGATTTCGCGGGCGAGATCATGGACCGTCACCCGCAGCTGCAACTGGTGGATTACGGCTTTGCCTACCGCCGCGACCCCAACTTCCCGCAGGACGACATCACCTGGTTCCTGATGGAAAAACGCTGATCGTCTGTTGAGAAACCACACCATGCTGACCTACTGCAAACGCTGCGTGATGCCGGACACCAAGCCCGATCTGCACCTGGACGAACACGGCATCTGCAACGCCTGCCGCAGCTACGAGGCGCGCAAGGAGGTGGACTGGGGCGCGCGTTACCAGGACCTGCTAAAGGTATTGGAGAAGTACCGTCGCCCCGACGGCAGCCATTGGGACTGCATCGTGCCGGTCAGCGGTGGCAAGGACAGCACCTACCAGGTGGTGCGCATGCTGCAACTGGGCCTGAACCCGTTGTGCGTCACCTCATCCACCTGCGACCTTTCGCCGCTGGGCCGCGCGAACATCGAGAACCTCAAGCGCCTGGGCGTCGACCACATCGAGTTCTCGCCCAACCCGCTGGTGCGGGCCAAGCTCAACCGTGTTGGCCTCACACAGGTGGGCGACATCTCCTGGCCCGAACACGTGGGCATCTTCACCATTCCCGTTCGCGCGGCCGTGCAGTTCAACGTACCGCTGATCGTGTGGGGCGAAAACTCGCAGAACGAGTACGGCGGTCCAGCGGCCGCCGCGGAGAACAACGTGCTCAACCGCCGCTGGCTCGAAGAGTTTGGCGGCCTGCTGGGCATGCGCGTGTCCGATCTGATCGGTCAGGAAGGCATTGAAGCGAAACACCTGATCCCCTACACCTACCCCACCGACGAGGAACTGCAGCGCGTGGGCGTGACCGGCCTCTTCCTGGGCCACTACCTTCCGTGGGACGGCCTGTCCAACACACTGATCGCGCAGGCCAACGGCTTCCAGAGCTACCACAAGGTGGTCGAAGGTTCGATGGTCAACTACGAGAATCTGGACAACCACCAGACCGGCATCCACGACTACTTCAAGTTCCTGAAGTTCGGCTTTGGCCGCGCCACCGACCTGGCCTGCCTTCACATCCGCCGCGGGCGGCTGACGCGGCAGGACGGGCTGGAAGCCGTCAAGCGCCTGGACGGCCTGTTCCCCTGGGAATACCTGGGCAAGCCCCTCACGGACATCCTCCGACCGCTGGGGTTGACGGAGGACGAGTTCATTCGGGTCTGCGACAAATTCACCAACAAGAAGATCTTCAAGCGCGACGTCAGCGGTGCACTCTTGAAGGACCGCGACGGTAATCTGACCAAAATCAACTACGACAACGTCTGAAGCATGAAAGTTGGTGTCATCGACTACGGCGTGGGCAACCTGGGTTCGGTCCTGCGCGCGCTGGAAGAGTTACGCGTGACACCGGTGCTGGTCAACCGTGCGACCGACATGCACGCCACCGATTGCCTGATCCTGCCCGGCGTGGGCAACTTCGCCGATTGCGTGCGTCTGCTTGATGACGGCGGCTGGACCACCGCACTGCACGACGAAGTGCTGGGCTACAAACGCCCGCTGCTGGGCGTGTGCGTGGGCATGCAGCTGCTGGCCGACAGCAGCACCGAAGGCGCGGCCGAGGGGCAAGACACGCCGGGCCTGGGCTTCATACCCGGCCAGGTGCGGCACCTGCGCAGCTTCGGCTGTACCTTGCGCGTGCCGCACGTGGGCTGGAACGGCATCACCCGCACCCGCACCCGCACCGATGACCACCTGCTGGCCGGCATGCCCGACGGCACCGACTTCTACTTCGTGCACAGCTACGCCTTCGCGCCGCAAGACAGCGCCGACGTGCTGGCCACCACCGACTACGGCGTGCCGGTCACGGCGGCGGTGCGGCGCGGCCATGTGTGGGGTACCCAGTTCCACCCGGAAAAGAGCTCGCGGGCTGGCTTTCGGCTGCTCAAGAACTTTATCGAAGGACCGCCATGCTGAAAGTGCGGGTCATCCCCACCCTGCTGTGGAAGCAGTTCGGACTGGTCAAGGGGGTGGGCTTCGACAGCTGGCGCCGAGTCGGCCCGGTGCTGCCGGCGATCAAGGTCTACAACCAGCGCGAAGTCGATGAGCTGGTGCTGGTCGACATCGTGGCCCACCAGTCGGACGACGACCCGGATTTCGAGTCCATTGGCGAATTTGGGCAGGATTGCTTCGTGCCGCTGACCGTGGGCGGGGGCATCACCCGCATCGGCCAGGTGCAGCGCCTGTTGCGGGCGGGCGCCGACAAGGTGGCGGTCAATACCGCCGCCTACACGCACCCCGACCTGGTCAACCAGATTGCAAGCCGCCACGGCGTTCAGTGCGTGGTCGCCAGCATCGACGTGCGCGCCCAGGACGGTGGCTGGACCTGCTTCAGCCATGCGGGCCAGCGGGCCACCGGCCGCGACGTGGTGGCCTGGGCGCGAGAGCTGGAAGACCGTGGCGCGGGCGAGATCCTGATCACCTCCATCGAGCGTGACGGCACCATGCAAGGCTACGACCTGGCATTGGTCGAGGCCGTGGTGAATTCGGTCAAGATCCCTGTCATTGCCTCGGGTGGCGCTGGCAATTACCAGCACATGGTCGATGCGGTCACGCATGCGGGCGCCTCGGCCGTGGCCGCGGCCAGCATCTTCCATTTCACCGAACAAACCCCCGCCGGCGCCAAGGCTGCTCTGGCCGCCGCCGGGGTGCCGGTGCGCCAGGCGTTCGTGTCCGACGCGGCCCGATGAACAACAACGCGGCGGCGCGCGTGGCGATTCGGGTCGATGCCTCGGCCGCCATCGGTACAGGTCACCTCAAACGCTGCCTGTCACTGGCTCAGGCGCTGACCGAAGCGGGCGGCGAGGTCCGTTTCGTCTGCCGCCGACTCGACGCCGTGGCGGCGCAGGTGCTAGCCGCGGTCTCGGAGCCTGTGTGCTGGCTGCCTGCGCCATCTGATGCCATGAAACCTGAGCCCGAGGCCCCCCCGCACGCGGCCTGGGCCGGTGTGCCGCAGATGCAAGACGCGCATGACACGGCAGAGGCCTTGAACGGCTGGTCACCCCACTGGGTGGTCGTCGATCACTACGCCTTCGACGCGCATTGGCACAACACGGTGCGGGAAGCGCTGGGCTGCCGCTTGCTGGTCATCGACGACACGGCCGACCGACCGCTTGACGCCGACATCCTGCTGGACCACAACTGGGACGCCGATCACCATGCCAAGTACGCAATGCGCCTGCAGCGTGAGCCACTGCGCCTCTTGGGTCCGCGCTTCGCGTTGCTGTCCACGGCGTACCGGAGCGCACCGCGCCACAACTTTCATGACCGGGTGCGCAGCGTCGGGATTTTCATGGGCGGCACCGACCCTGGCGGCATTTCGGCGCGCGTGCTGGCCGCGTGCCGGGCGGCGGGGTTCGCCGGCACCATTGAAGTGGTGTCCACGTCGGCCAATTCGCGGTTGGACGCCCTGCAGCAGGCCTGCGCGGTCGACTCGGCAGTCACTCTCACGCTCGACCAGCCTGACCTTGCCGGGTTCTTTGCGCGGCACGACCTGCAGATCGGGGCCGGTGGTGGCGCCACCTGGGAACGCTGCTGCATCGGCGCACCGACCGTGGCCATGGCGCTGGTGGCCAACCAGTCGGCCGTGGTGCCGGGTCTGGCGGCGCTGGGCGCGGTGCGCGCAGCGACTGAAGACAACTTGCCCGACGTACTGCGCAACCTGATTGCCAACCCGGCCGCGCGGCGCGCTTTGTCGAAAACGGCGGCCGCTCTGGTCGATGGCCGCGGCGCCGAACGGGTGGCTTTGGTACTGCTTGGGAACCGGCTGCAATTGCGCCCCGCCACAGCGGACGATGCGCTGCTGCTGTACGGCTGGCGCAACCACCCGGATGTGCGTGCCGTGTCCACCACGCAGGACCCGATTGATTTCGACGCGCACCAGCGCTGGCTGCATGCCGTGCTGGTAAACCCGGCTCGCTGGCTGTTCGTCGCCCAGGTCGGCAAGCTGCCGGTGGGCAGCATCCGCTTCGACCGGCTTGACGAAGGTGAATGCGAAGTGTCCCTTTACACCGATCCTGACCTGCGGGGCCTGGGCCAGGGGCAGCGCCTGCTGGCCGCGGGCGAACAGGCCTTGCTTGCCCTGCATCCGCAGGGCTTCACCAGCGTCGCCAGCGTGCTGGCCGGCAATACCGCGTCGCAGCGCCTGTTCCACGCGGCTGGCTACCATGGAGGGCCGTTGCAGTACCGCAAGACTGTCGGCCCGAGACAGACCCCGGAACACACCGCACCATGAAGATACTCGACCGTCCCATCGGCCCCGGCCACCGCCCATACCTGATTGCCGAGATGTCGGGCAACCACAACCAGTCATTGGAACGTGCACTGGAGATCGTGGACGCCGCGGCGGCTCACGGGGCCGACGCCATCAAGCTGCAGACCTACACGGCCGACACGATGACGCTGAACCTGCGCATGCCCGGCTTCGTGATCGACGACCCCAAGAGCCTCTGGGTGGGTCGCCAACTCTATGAGCTCTATCAAGAAGCCCATACGCCATGGGAATGGCACGTACCCATCCTGGAGCGGGCCGCGAAACTCGGCGTGCATTGTTTCAGCACGCCGTTCGACTTCAGCTCGGTTGACTTCCTCGAATCGGTGAACGTGCCGGCCTACAAGATCGCCTCGTTCGAGAACACCGACCTGCCGCTGATCCGCCGCGTGGCGGCAACCGGAAAACCTATCATCATGTCCACCGGCATGGCAACGGCAGGCGAGATCGACGAGGCCGTACGCGCCGCGCGCGAGGCCGGCTGCCGCGATCTGGTGCTGCTCAAGTGCACCAGCACCTACCCGGCCACGGCCGAGAACACCAACATCTCGACCATTCCGCATATGCGCACGCTGTTCGGCTGCGAGGTCGGCCTGTCGGACCACACCATGGGCTGTGGTGTTTCGGTGGCAGCCACCGCGGTGGGAGCCACGGTGATCGAAAAGCACTTCACCCTGCGACGAGCGGATGGGGGTGTCGACTCGAGTTTTTCGATGGAGCCGCAGGAGTTGCGCCAGTTGCGGGACGAGACCGAACGCGCTTGGCAGGCAGTGGGTCGGGTGAGCTATGGCCCGACGGCCACCGAAATGAAGTCGCTCGCCTTCCGACGTTCGCTCTACATCGCGCAGGACGTGAAAGCCGGTGACGTGCTCACTCGTCAGAACCTGCGTTGCGTTCGCCCCGGTTTCGGTCTGCCGCCCAAACATCTGGACAGCCTGCTGGGTCAGCGCATCGGCCGGGACGTGGTGGCTGGCACACCCATGGCCTGGTCGCTACTGACCCCGGAGGTCGCTGCGTGATTGGCGCCCCCTCGCGTTGGCTGCAGGTGCCGGTCGACTTGTTGCTCGTCGCCATTACCTGGTGGCTCGCGTTCTGGTTTCGCTTCAACCTGGACGTTCCCGACGAATTCCAGGCCTTGATGGTGCAAGCCTTGCTGTGGCCCCTGCTCGCCTACGGTGCCAGCCTCGTCGGCTGGCGGGTGTACCGCCACATCTGGCGCTACACCAGCCTGGCCGAGGTCACGCGGGTGTTCTACGGCGTCGCGACGGGCGGACTGTTGACGGCGGCCGCCATTCTGATGTTGCGGGTGCCGTCGTTTCCGCGCTCGGTGCTGCTGTTGCATCCGATGCTGGTCCTGCTTGCGTTGGGTGGGGTCCGCGCCTTGGTGCGACTGATGCAGAAGGAGGCAGGGCCGGTCCAGGGCGCAGGCAAGCCCTTGTTGCTGGTGGGGACGGTGCAAGACGCGGCGGCCGCGCTGCCGACCTTGCGCGGTGTGCGCCAGTGGACGCCGGTCGGATTGGTCAGCCCCGTTCCGGGGGAGCGTGGTCGGTCTTTTCAGGGGGTGGACGTCCTGGGGCAGATCGAGGATCTGCCTCGTATCGCCGGCGAAACTGAGGCTGGCGCGGCCTTGGTGCTCAGCGCGCCAGGATCGGAGGCCCGCCAGCGCGCCTTGATCGGGGCCAGCGACGCCGGTTTGCCGCTGCTCACCATGCCACGACCCGACGAGTGGTTGCGGGCAGAGGCGGGTGGCTTGCGCAAGGTCGAGTTGAATGACCTCCTGGGTCGGGCGGCGGTGGCTTTAGACGAGCACGGGCTGTCGGATCTTTTCGGAGGGCAGACCGTGATGGTCACCGGCGCCGGCGGCTCCATCGGCTCCGAGCTGTGCCGACAGATTGCGCGTTTCGGCGTGTCGCGGCTGGTGTGCGTGGATGTGTCCGAGTACGCGATCTACCAGCTTGAGCAGGAACTTCGCGCCGCGCATCCGCAGATGCAAGGGCTGTACTACACCGCCAACGTGCGCGAGTCGCAGCGGCTGGAGGCCATCGCGCAGGCGAACCGGCCTGCGGTGGTGTTTCATGCCGCCGCCTACAAACACGTGCCGCTGATGGAAGAGCTCAACGAAATCGAGGCGCTACGCACCAACGTGCTGGGCACGCTGAATGCGGCGCGTGCGGCGGGTGGCTGCGGCGCGCGTCGATTTGTCATGATCTCGACCGACAAGGCGGTCAATCCGACCAATGTCATGGGCGCCAGCAAGCGCATGGCCGAACGGGTGGTGCAAGGCGTGGCGGCGGATTTCACGGCGACCGAATACGTGTCGGTCCGGTTCGGCAACGTGCTGGGTTCCAGCGGATCGGTGGTGCCGCTCTTTTCCGCACAGATTGCCCGTGGCGGCCCGGTCACGGTGACGCACCCTGAAATCGTGCGCTATTTCATGACCATCCCCGAGGCGGCGCAGCTGGTGTTGCAGGCCGGGCTGATGGGCCGTTCAGGCCAGATCTTCGTGCTTGACATGGGCGAGCCGGTGAAGATTGTCGAGCTGGCGCGCATGCTGATCCGGCTTTCCGGCAAGACCGAGCAGGAGATTCCGATCACGTTCACCGGATTGCGACCGGGCGAGAAGCTGTACGAGGAACTGCTGGCAAACGACGAGACCACGGCACCGACGCCACATCCCAAGTTGCGGGTGGCCATCACCAGCGGCCAACAGGCTGTCGATGCGGTGGCGGTGCGGCAATGGATCGATTCGGTGGGCCCGGCCCCCGACAAGGCTGTCTTGCGCCGGTGGTTGCGTGAGCAGGTGCCTGAATACGCCTGTCCGGGCTGAAAAAGTGCTTGCTTTGGCCGAATCCCGGCGTCCAAAGGCCAGAGGATGCTATCGTTATTGAAGTGATTGGCCGGTGATTCCCGTCCGGTGCAGGATGTCGCCGACCAGTTCCAGCCGCACCAAGGGGTTGTCGAGCTGCATCAGCCGCTGTTTCAGTTCCAGCGGTACCGGCAGCAGTTCACACCACCGGTTGGCCACCCAGCCACAGTCCTCCAGCCGCATCGCGTCCTCTGCCGGGACTTGTCCGGTGGCGTCCATTCGGGCCCGCAACGACGCCAGCACCCGCGCCAGGGACTGCCCAACAAAGGCCAGATCGGGCGGAACCGGGACCGGGAGGTCGTCGTCCAGGCGGTGAACCTCGGCCACCCAGAGCCCGTTTCGGAGCTGTTGGGTATCGGCCAGCCTGAACCGCTGCTCCCCGTGACACCGAATCATGAGCAGCCCCGGCTGCGGAGTCTCCAGGGTCTGGATGGTGGCCAGGGTACCGATATCGTAAAACGTCTCCGCAGGCGCGCCAGCCTGCCGAACCTCCGAGCCTCGCTTGAGCGCGACCACGCCGAACGGCGCGCCGGCAGCATGGCAGCGGCGAACCATGTCCAGGTAGCGGAGCTCAAACACCCGCAGCGGCAGCCAGCCCCCGGGAAACAGCACCGTCTGCAACGGAAACAGTGGCAATGACGAGAGGGTCAGGTTTTCTGGCACGAGGGGCGCGATGACTGGCGGGATTCGGGGCGATGCATCTGCCCGTATCATCCCACGAGCTTTCAGATTGCGCTGTCATGTTGAACCAGATCATTTTTTTCCTGCTGGAGGTCACCGTCGGTCTGATCGGCGGTGCCTGCCTGTTACGCCTGTACATGCAGCACCAGCGGGTGCCATTTTCGAATCCCGTGGGGCGGTTTGTGTTTGCGCTGACCGACTGGCTGGTGCTCCCCTTGCGCCGCGCGCTGCCTTCTGCGGGCACGTGGGATCTGGCCAGTCTGGTGGGGGCCTACCTGCTCAAGGTGGTTCAGTTCGCCCTGATGGGTTTGCTGACCAGTGGGGTGGCACTGCTCGCATGGGTTCCATTGCTGTCGCTTTTTGGCCTGTTGCAGATGGCCATTGCCGCGGTTACCGGCTTGCTGATCGTCTACGCGGTCCTGTCGTGGACCCAGACCCGCTCGCCCGTGGCATCGGTCATCGAGCGACTGTGCGATCCGCTGCTGCGTCCGGTTCGCCAGGTCATTCCGTTGGTGGGTGGGGTCGATCTGTCGCCGCTGGTGTTGCTGGTTGCACTGCAGGTGGCGGCGATGCTGCTCGGATCGGTGCAGCAGGCCGTGCTGCGTTGATGGCGCCGACGCGGCTGGATCAGCTGACGGCGTCGGCGGGCTGGCGTTGCAGCATGGCCAGCGTGCTGGCGATGGTCTTGCGCAGTTCCCTGCGATCGCAAATGAAGTCGATAGCGCCTTTTTGCTGCAGGAATTCGGCGCGCTGGAAGCCTTCGGGCAGGGTGACCCGTACCGTGGATTCGATCACGCGCGGGCCGGCGAATCCGATCAAGGCCTTGGGTTCGGCGATCACCACGTCTCCCAAAAAGGCAAATCCTGCGCTGACACCGCCCATGGTGGGGTCGGTCAGCACGCTGATGTAGGGCAGGCCCTTCTTGGCAAGGTGAGTCAGGGCTGCGTTGGTCTTGGCCATCTGCATCAGCGACAGCAAACCTTCCTGCATGCGCGCGCCGCCGGTCGCCGTGAAACAGACGAACGGCACCTTCTGCTCGATCGCGGTCTCGACACCACGCACGAAACGCTCGCCGACCACCGAGCCCATGCTGCCACCCATGAAATCGAACTCGAAACAGGCCGCGACGAGGTTGATGCTGTGCACGGCGCCGCCGATCACCACCAGCGCGTCGGTCTCTCCGGTGTTCTCAAGGGCTTCCTTGAGCCGCTCCGGGTACTTGCGGCTGTCCTTGAACTTGAGGGCATCGACCGGCAGGACCTCCTGTCCGATTTCGTAGCGTCCCTCGCCGTCGAGGAAAGCATTCAATCGGGCCCTGGCGCCGATGCGATGGTGATGGCTGCAGGTTGGGCAAACGTTCTGGTTCTGCTCCAGATCGGTCTTGTACAGCACGCTGTCGCAACTGGGGCACTTGATCCACAAACCTTCTGGAATGGTTCGCCGCTCGGACGGGTCGGTTTTCTGGATCTTCGGGGGCAGCAGTTTTTCAAGCCAGCTCATGGATGGTTCTCCAATGGAGTCGTTTCTGGGGCACCGGGGCGTGGCGGGATTATGCGTCCAGCGCCGCGCGGATGTCCCGCAGAAAGGCGGCAGCGGTTTGTGCCACGGCGGCGCGCGGCTGGGCTTCGATCAGCTGGATGATCCGGCTGCCGATGACGACCGCGTCGGCGACGCGGCTGATGGCCCGGGCGGTCTGGGCGTCGCGGATGCCGAAACCCACGCCCACCGGCAGGCTCACGTGCTGGCGGATGCGCGGCAACATGGCTTCCACTGCTGCGGTGTCCAGCGTGCCGGCCCCGGTCACGCCCTTGAGCGACACGTAGTACACGTAGCCGCTCGCCACCTGGTTCACCTGCGCCATGCGCTCGTCGGTGGAGGTCGGCGCGAGCAGGAAGATCAGGTCCATGCCGTGTCCACGCAGTGTGGCCGCGAAGTCCACGCATTCTTCGGGCGGGTAATCCACCACCAGCACGCCGTCCACACCGGCCGCGGCCGCGTCGCGGATGAAGGCGTCTTTGCCGCGGAGCAGGTCGTAACGCTCCACAGGGTTGGCGTAACCCATCAGCACGATGGGTGTGCGTTTATCGGTGGCACGGAATTCCTTCACCATCGCCAGCACCTGGGAAGTGCCGATGCCCAGTGACAGGGCCTTTTCTCCGGCTTTCTGGATCACCGGGCCATCTGCAGACGGGTCGCTGAACGGAACACCGAGCTCAATGATGTCGGCTCCCGCTGCGACCATGCCGTGCATCAGCTCGGGTGTGACGTCGGCGTAGGGGAAACCCGCCATGACGTAGGGAATCAGCGCCTTGCGGCCTTGGGCCTTGAGTGCGGACAGCGTGGCTTCGATGCGACTCATTGGACCACCTTCACGATTTGTTCCGTGGCAGTCGAACCGCCCTTGACGCTCTGTCCCTGGCAGCTGGGTCGGCAGAAGAAGTCGGCGCCACTGAGGTCGGCCACGGTGCCGATGTCCTTGTCGCCCCGGCCCGAGAGGTTCACCAGAATGGATTGCTCCGGTCGCATGGTCTTGGCCAACTTCATCGCGTAGGCCACCGCATGGCTGGACTCCAGTGCGGGGATGATGCCTTCTGTGCGGCAGAGGTAGTGAAACGCCTCCAGCGCTTCGGTGTCTGTGATGCCGACGTATTCGGCGCGCCCGATGTCCTTGAGGTAGGCATGTTCAGGTCCGACGCCGGGGTAGTCGAGTCCGGCGCTGATGCTGTGGGTTTCGGTGATCTGACCGTTGTCGTCTTGCAGGATGTAGGTGCGGTTGCCGTGCAACACACCCGGACTGCCGAGTTGCAGCGAGGCCGAGTGCTTGCCGCTTTCCAGTCCTTCACCGGCCGCCTCCACACCGATCAGGCGGGTTCCCTCATGGCCGATATAGGGGTAGAAGATGCCCATGGCATTGCTGCCGCCACCGACGCAGGCGACGACGGCATCGGGCTGACGGGCGGCCAGACCCTGGCGCGCCAGCATCTCGGGCATCTGGGTCAGGCACTCCTGCCCGATCACGCTCTGGAAATCACGTACCATCATCGGATAGGGATGCGGCCCGGCTACCGTGCCAATGATGTAGAAGGTGTTGTCCACGTTGGCCACCCAGTCGCGCATGGCCTCGTTCAGCGCGTCTTTCAGTGTCTTGCTGCCGGATTCCACCGGCACCACCGTGGCGCCGAGCAGCTTCATGCGGTAGACGTTGGGGCTTTGCCGCTTGACGTCCTCGGCGCCCATGTAGACCACGCATTCCAGGCCATAACGCGCGCAGATGGTGGCCGTGGCCACGCCATGCTGGCCGGCTCCGGTCTCGGCGATGATGCGTGGCTTGCCCATGCGCCGGGCCAACATCGCCTGACCGATCGTGTTGTTGATCTTGTGGGCACCGGTGTGGTTGAGGTCTTCGCGTTTGAGGTAGATCTGGGCACCGCCTTGCTCGCGGCTGGCGCGGGCCGCGTGGTAGATCGGTGAGGGGCGGCCGACAAAATGGGCCAGCTCGTAGCGGAATTCCGCGAGAAATTCCGGATCGTTCTGGTAGCGTGCGTAGGCCTCGCGTAGCTCATTGATGGCATGGGTCAGCGTCTCGCTGACGAAGCTGCCGCCGTAAATGCCGAAATGCCCGGTCGGGTCGGGTTGATGGTAGGTGTACATGAAAGGTTGTCAGGCAAGTTGTCGGTCGGCCGCGCGTACGGCAGCGACAAACTGATGGATCTTTTCCGGGTCCTTGATGCCCTTGAGGGTGCTGCCACCCGGGCCGTCGGCTTCGACGCCGGAGCTCACGTCAACGGCCAGCGACAGTCCGCGCGGCCGTACCCGAAGAATGCCTTCGGTCACGTTTGCAGGTGTGAGCCCACCACTCAAGACGAGGTGAGCGTTGACGCTTGGTGGAAGCAGTGACCAATTGAACGCTTTTCCGCCACCGCCGAACCCCTCGACATGCGCGTCGAGCAGGATGGCCTGGGCTTGGGAGTAATCTGCGGCAAATTTTATCAAGTCGAAGGACGTGGCCGATGCCAGGGGGATGCGCGCGGCCCGTATCCAGGGCTTTTGGCATGCCCGCGCGGCGACATCGCACTGTTCGGGACTTTCATCACCATGAAACTGGAGGATTCCCATTGCCAAATGGCCACTGGCAGCTATGATTCTCGATGGCTCCTCGTTCACGAACAGCATCACCGGCGTCACAAACGGGGGCAGTCGGCGCGCCAGTTCGGCGGCACGCGTGGGTGAAACATAGCGAGGGCTCTTGGGGTACATCACGAAGCCGATGGCGTCGACGCCTGCTTGCACCGCGGCATCGACATCCTGCTCGCGGGTCAGGCCGCAGATCTTGATGCGGGTGCGCCGATGTCCTTCCGGAGTCGAACGGGATGTATCTGAGGCGTTCGAGGCTGTCATGGCAGCCAATCATACGCAGGCGTGCGGTCGGGCAAGCCCCAGTGCGCTTCGTAGACCGGGCCGAGAAAATACAGGCCGTCCGCGGCGAAGGTCGGTGCCGCAGCATCGCGGTTTCGCGCGGCCAGAACGGCTTTGATCCAGTCAGGCGACTGATGACCCTGGCCGATGCGCACCAGGCAGCCCATGATGTTGCGGATCATGTGGTGGAGAAAAGCGTTAGCTTCGAATTCGAAGCGCCAGTAGGCACCGCGGCGGGCAATGCCGATCCGCCTCATGGTCTTGACCGGTGACAGCGCCTGGCATCCGCTGGCCCTGAAGGACGAAAAATCATGTTCGCCCAGCAGAAGGGCGGCTGCCTGCTGCATGGCACCGCCGTCCAGCGGCCGGAAAACCCATCCGGCCCGGCCCGCTTCGATGGCCGGGCGCACGGGCGACTCCAGCAAGACGTAGGCGTAACGTCGCGCGACGGCACTGGCGCGGGCATGAAAAGCGTCGGGGACGGCGCGCGCCCATTGCACCGCAATGGTGGGAGGAAGAAAGGTGTTGGTACCTCGGACCCACGAAACCCCCGACCGTTGAATACCGGTATCGAAGTGAACGACCTGCATCAGGCCGTGAACGCCGGCGTCCGTCCGTCCGGCGCAGACCGTGGAAATGGGCTCTGTGGCAAAGAGGCCCAAGGCTCGTTCAAGTTGGTCTTGAATGGTCAAGCCCGATGGCTGGCTCTGCCATCCCTGGGAGCCGAACCCGTTGTAGCTGACCCCAAGGGCCAGCCTCACGGTCCGTCCGTCCGTACTTTCCGCGGCATGGCCGCGTCAGTCCAACTCGGCCAGGAAACGTTGTGCCTTGGCCTTCAGCGGTCCGGTGGCGCTGGCCACCACCTCTTCCACCAAAGCCCGGGCACCGTCTGAATCGCCGATGGAACGGAACTCCTGCGCCAAGGCCAGCTTGGTTTCCAACGGATCGGCGTCGGCGCCTTGCGTCGGTGTTGCAGCTTGATGTGCCTCATCCCCGGGCATGGAGCGGTCCAGATCTAGCGACAAAGAACCCAGATCAAACTCAATCATGCCCGAGTCTAGGGCCGCAGGGGCGGAAGCGGCTGCTGATGCCAAGCGCGCGGCAGTAACCGGGTGGGCGGGCTGGAGTGCCGCGGCGGGTTCTGTCGGCGCGGGTTGTGCCAGATCGTCCCAGCTCAGTTCCACGTCCAGCGGTATCGGTGCGGAACTGACGTTGTCTCGCGCTGCGGGGGCCGTTAGCTCAGGCTTGGAGCCTGGCGCGCTGCTGGCAGACGCGAAGTCCAGGTCTCCCAAGTCCAGATCAACCGGCATCGACGATGGCGCGAAATCGGCCTGGGGTTCGACCGGAATTGTGCTGGGGGCAAAGACTGGCGCGGCTGGGGCCGCAAAGCTGACCAGGTCGTCTTTGTTCTTGGGCTTCCCGCCTGGTTGGTACAAGGCGTTCTCGGGCTCAAGGTCGCGCCCGAACTCGCAGATTCGCTCCCATTCGGCACCTTCACCACCGCTGAGCTTGAAGACGTCGCCGGCCAGGACTTCGAATGCACGCGCGTCGCGGCGCTTGGCCAGGATTTCCAACAATTTGCCATGAATGGCGATCCGTGTTGGATTCATCTTCAAGGCTTCCTTGAGGATCTCCTCGGCCTGCAGGTCGCGTCCATAAGCCAGATAGACATCTGCTTCCGCGACGGGGTCGACATCGCCGGCCGCATCAAGCTGGCTGGGGGAATACGCCAGGGACGAGCCGGTGGGCGCCTCATCGGCGGTGTCGATTCGCTGCCCGCCACTGGAGCCGAAGAAAGAATCGGGCTGGAGCTTGCTTTCGAGGAATGAACTGTCGACTTGCGACGCCTTCTTGCGCTGGCGCGATCGATAGAACGCGAAGCCGCCCAAGAGTGCCAGCAACCCGACGGCTCCCGCCGGCAGGATCGGGTTGTCCAACAACTCGTCCAAGAGCGAGGGTTCCGGCAGCGGTGGAGGAATTGCGGCAGGCTTCGGTTTGGGCGCTGACGCCGGGCCCGAGGCCAATGGCGCACTTGCCGGGGCGCTTGCCGACGTGCCTGCGGCGAGCGGAGCGCTGGCCGGCGCGGAAGCTGCAGTCGGTGTTGCAGCGGTCGGTGTTGCAGCGGTCGGTGTGGTTGGCGCGGAAGTTGGCGAAGCTGATGCCGCTGGAACGGTGGGGGAGGCCATCGGAGCAGTGGCGGAGGCCGTCAATGTCGCTGGTGCGCCCGGAGCCGAAGCGACACCGCCTGGCACAGCGCTCGCTGCGCCGGAGGGCTTGGCAGCACTCGCCGCAGCAGATGCCGAAATGGCGGGCACGGAGGCCGTTCCGGTCTTGACCGAGCTGGCGGCGACGATTGCCGGCGTCGTCGCTGCGACGGCAGGTGCGCTCGCAGCAACTGGCTGCTTGGGCGCACTTGCCACACCGCCGACGGTCACGGCTGGCGTTCGGGGACTACTGGCGGGTGTGCCGGCCCCTGCGGGGGCAGTCTTGTCCTGCAACCGGGACAGGTCAGAGATGTTCTTCGACAACTCGGCCACCCGTTCGCTGCTCTCCTGACCCTGACGCGCCTTGGCGATCTGTGCCTCGGGCGCACCGCCTTTGACCGCACCTTTCGAAAGGGTCAGTTTGTCCGGCGAGCTGGCGGTGGTCTTTTTTTCCTCGACGCTGGGTTGCACCGCCCCACCGGCCTGCCGACCTGCGGCAGGCACCGCTTGGGCTGGCGCGGTGTCAGCCAGCTTGCGGCGGAACTCATTGAAATTAGCGCTCTCTACCGAGAGTAGCTTTCGTGCTTCATTTGCGGGGATGCTTGAGGCCTGCTCTGCAGTAGGAATCTCAATCAGTGCT